>Ga0116223_10001195_pt1 | contig 27498 bp, 38 predicted proteins | sample Sb_taG_3_FD_90092 | JGI IMG/M metagenome (GOLD analysis project Ga0116223, IMG submission 90092) | Peat soil microbial communities from Weissenstadt, Germany - Sb_50d_a_PC metaG | ecosystem: Environmental > Terrestrial > Soil > Wetlands > Peat | place: Germany: Weissenstadt | collected 2010-09-21 | reverse complement strand
TGCACGGGGCTGGACAGCAGGCAATAATTCCCTCGGCGATTTTGATACGACCGCCGAACGGTTGCACACCACCCAAGGGGCACCCGATCAACGGACAACTGGTAGCCCTCAGTAGCCCTCGCGACTGCTCTCGGCTCTTTACATACTCTTTACAATCCTCGCGGCAATCCGAAACGTCTTGAATAGTGAGGGCGGTAAATCCGCTCACCACAAAATCAGGAGACAAACATGAATCGCAAATTCAAATTGTTCGGCTTGGTGTTCTTACTCGGCAGTGTTGCCCTGTCGCCGCTTGCTAAGGCAGACGAAGTGAATCAGGAAACGATGGTAAAGCTGAGCGGCCCGGTTGAGGTGCCCACCGGGAGAGTTCTTCCGGCGGGAGAGTACGTCTTCAAATTGGCCGACAACCCTTCGGAGCATGGCATCGTCCAGATTTTCACCGAGGATCAGCGCCAGTTAGTGGCGACGATATTCACCGTACCTGCTAATCGAGCCAAATCAACAGACGGCACGGTAATCACACTCGAAGAACGGCCAAACGGGAGTCCCGAAGCTCTGGGGAAGTGGTTCTTCGCCGGACAAACCGAAGGCGTCGAGTTTCTGTATCTCCGGTAATCGAGCGGTGTTTCCAAACTCCCCCAGCCGCATTTCAGTCCTGCACGAGGTAGCAGATCAAACTGCTACCTCAGCAGGAGCGGGTAAATTTCCAATTTCCCTTTCTCTCTTCTGAGTGGCGATTGCCTCGCACAGGAAAAAGCTCCGCCACGAAATAAATCGACTGTTTTACCAGATAAATTGCGATATATGTGCCTGCAAATCTACCCCATTAGTCTGATTGGCGACATCCATTTTCGATAAGATTCTTCGAGGCTGTGTAGCTCAGACTACCCGCTTGCGCCGCACGCGACTTTGTGAGAGTATCTTCCGCCAAGAGGTGAACGGGGATGAAACACCCGATACTATTCGCGCTCACAGTTCTTGCGCTGGTAGTGATGCCAGCATACTCACAGGTGGCGAGAATTCACAAAGACCTTGCCGCTGACACAACCACCGGCAATCGCGTTGCAACACACATGGCGGCTGGCGGGGGGTGGAGCACGCTGATTGTGCTGATCAATCTGGGGACCACCCCGGCCAACTACACACTGAAATTCTACGGGGATTCTGGCGCAGCGGAGGCGTTTCCTTTTAAGGATACCGATACCCAACAGGATCTTGGTAACCAATCAGTCCTTACCGGAATGATTCCCGTCGGCGGCGAGGTAGATCTGAAAGCGCGAGACAAGAATCCCTCAACCACTACAGGCTGGGCGCTGATTGATCCCAGTTCGACGGGGGATATCGGCGGCGCAGCGGTGTTCACATATGACGTGACTGGGCAACAGGCGGTGGTGCCATTTGAAACGTTGACCTCCCAAAAGTTCGTTCTGGCTTTCAGCAACGCCAACGGGAATGCGACGGGGTTTGCGTTGGCGAATCCACACCCGAATACCGTGACTTTGAATCTCGTTTTCCGGGATTTCACTGGAGCTACCCTTCATACGGATCAATTTCAAATGGGGCCGCTAGAGCACAAATCGTTTGTCCTGACGAATCAGTACCCGAGCCTTGCCGGACAAGCGGGCACAGCGCTAGTAAGTGCGGACAGTTCCGCTGACGCGATTGCGGGTTTGGCGATACTGGTTAACGCCGTGGGTGCATATACGACGGCGTTCGCCCTAGCTGCACAGTAGGACGGGCATGGGCTTGAAAGCTGCTGCTTTACTCGCCTTTGCAGGGACGGCGCTGCTGGCGTTTGTGTTGGCGGCGCGCCTCGTGATGGAGGGCTGGAACCTTTTGAATGGCGCGATTTCAATGGTTGCTTTCTTAACAACCCTAGTTTATGCATTCGCAGCGGTGAGTTTGGCGATGTTCTTTTGGGTGTTCCAAAAAACGAGCGCTTGAGCCTATGCTTTTCGCATCCGTTCAACTGCCTTGTCAATCCGCTCCACCATCCCACCAACGTTCACCGTTTGCCAGAGCAGCACCCCCTCCGGCGGCTGCACTTTGCCCTCGCGCATGTGGAATTTCTTTTCCTCGCCTTTTCCGGTTCTGTAGACCGTTAGCCAATCCATTTTCGCCAGCTTGGTGGCATCGATAACCGCGAGCAGCTTTCCAATCGCGATTGCCGCGAAGCCAGTTTTACTGAATTCGTTGGCTAGACCCATCAGGTAGACATCCTCGATGCTATACAGGTTCCGGGAGCCGGTGCCGGTGGAGGTGTGGATGGAAGCGGGGATCTTGAATGGCCGATCCGAGGTCCAGTTCTTAGCCTTGATCGGCGACATATCGAGAACCTTAGTCATTTCAGCGAGTTCGAAAGCGTCCATGGGTGGAGCGGCTCCTGCGTACTTGACAACAGCACCAATAAGTGCTATAATATCTTATAGAATATCGTAGCGCTTTGACCGTGGGTTGTCAAGCGCTGAAAGGGGTCTTTATGGAAGAAATAGCAATAGGAATCAGGGATGCGGCCAAAGCGGTGGGATTGAGCCACTGGACGCTTCGTCAGTGGATCAGGCAGGGGAAGCTGGCGACGATCAGGCTAGGGAGACGAGTGTTGATCGAGCCTGGGGAATTGCATCGAATGGTGCAGGCGGGAAGGAAGGGGACGGAGCAATGAATTCGGCCAGCGATGCTGTAATTATTGTTCAGGATCTTGCGAACACCGGTTTCTGGGGATCGCTAGAACTCACCTTTCAAGGCGGGAAGATAGTCCTGCTGAAGAAAACCGAAACTTTGAAGCCAAACCAACGGAACAACCGAGGGGATGACCGTGACCGGGGCTAATACACACGTCAGGACCGAAGGCACATTCATCGGATGGTCGGCTGAGGAATTCTTGAAACGCCCCTTTCCACCGCAGGAACCATTGATAACGAACCTCGTCCACCGGCGCGATTTGATTGGTTTTGGGGCGAGAAGACGACACGGTAAGACTTCCCTGACAACGCACATGGGCGTTGCGCTTGCGGTGCCTGAGCGGGAATTCCTGGGGTATGAGATACCAACGGCCCGGCGGTCACTACTGCTGATGCTCGAAGACGATTCTGGCGAGTACCAGGAGAAGCTCAGGACTGTAGTTGGCGGTCGCGACATTGCCGGGCGAATCAGAATCCTCAGCCGGGATGATTTTCTTGAGCACAATATTCCGAGAGATGTTCGAAACGAGGCGTTTCGCGATACAGTGCTTCGGGCCGCACGCGAGCACCAACCCGACCTGATCGTGATCGACAACCTGGCTCACGTAATCGGTGCCGAATACAATGACCCGAGGCTCGTACACGAGCTGATGACTTTCTGCTATCAGCTTGCGAAGACTCACGACGCCGCTATTATTCTTGCGGCGCATCCGAAAAAGGGCGATCTCGAACATCCGATCGATCTCAGGCGCAACCCTGGCGCGTTTTTCGAATCCATCATGGGCAGTTCGCATTTCATCAATTCCACAGGAAGTCTTTGGGGCTTGGAACGGCCTGAGGGGGAGGATTATTCGGTTTTTCTTGGCGGTAGGCAGCGAGGCGACGGCAACCAGCAGGTTTCGCTGTTGCAGATGGACGAGAATCGCCGGTTCCACCTCGTGCCGGATGCGCAATGCAATCTGGCGCAGGTGTTAAACACACCGGGCCGCGAGCTGGCCTGGAAGCAACTGCCCGACCCACCGGCAACATTCGGGTATCGCGAAGGCGAGGAGATGGTCAAGATGGCTCTCAAGTCGAGTTCAACCTATGCGAGTTGGATCAAAGAATGCCGGAGGCTCGGCGTTATCGTTGATGCGACAGATGGCAGGTTGTCAAAAGCGCCAGAGTTGAGACAGGCGCGCCGGGTGCAGTAGCGTAGGCAGGTGGGTAGGAAATGATCGAGGCAATCGAGTCATTGATGATAATAAAAGATTTAGTTATTGATTCTCTTCGATGCATTCGACCGAGGCACCACCGAGGTAATCGAGGCACATCGGCCTGCCTCGCCTTGCCTCGGGCTGATGCCTCGGGTGTAAGTGCTTAGGATTCATGTGTGCCTCGACTGCCTCGACTGTTTTGGCGTACCCCGGCACAACTCGAATCGTAGCTTATGCTCGCGACACTGTAACGATGAGCGACGTAAAGGAAGCATCGGCATCGGTAGAAGCAGGAGAAGAAGAAGAAGATGTAGCTAGCCGCTGCGTGTTTGCTCGAATTTTGGTTTTTTCAAAATAAACCGTCTCGCCCTCCATCCCCCCGCCTCACACCCCATCCACCTCCGTGCAGCCCAATGCGAGATATTTGCCGGAGAGCTTTTGTCAAAACCCAATTTATTCTTGTATGTCTCGCATGAAATTGGAGATAACATAGAAATCCGGTTCAATTAGTTCGGGCCGACTAAGTGATCTGTGGTCCCTAAGTTGTGTATTGTGAATGCTTACGGCAAGGTACGCATTTTGCCGTCAAATTACCGGTGTGAGTGACCCGATATCTAGCTTTTTTCGTACCGCAAAATAACTGACTCAGTTAAGTGCTTTGTCAGCAACAGAGGCTGCTAAGTGATATAATATAAGTGACTTATCGAGAAACATGGCTCTGTTTACACCTCAACTCCTTCAGCTATACCCGTTGTAGTTCCGTAAGTAGAACCCGTTGGTTGTCCGGCACGGAGATTTGCAGTTGGTTGAGCACAACTTCAGTTTCAGTCAGGCGGGGCCGTTCAGGAAGTCCATCAGTCGTGATCGGTGGCTCGAACTGAGCGTCAGCTAGAAAGATGCAGTACCCGCAGCCTTTGCACTCCAGAAGGATTTGGTCGGGCTTGACCGCTCTGATGATGCCCTCGCCGAAAACTGAAATGTACTTCGATGAAAATTCGACCTTCAGAAGCGTGGATGCCTGCTCCCACCTCTTTAGCAGTTGTTCGACTTTGGAAGACAATCTGTTCGCCTCCATCGCGATAAACCGTGGTGCAGGGGCGGCACTTGCAGATGCCTTACGGTACGGTTGGGAAATCTCCAGTCCCCTCGTGGATTATATCCGATCCATGCTGTCTGAGTCCCCGACACATCCGGGTGGCTATTACATCGAAGAGGGCGAGTGGGGTGGAGTCTCGAAGGGAGGGCGTGATATGCTACAAAACATGAACCGGCAGGACTGGGCGCTACTGGCAGTGGATCGTGCAGGCACCGGCGGGCTTTCCCCGGTCCAGATTCAGAAGATTCTTTTCCTGTTAGGCAAAGAACTTCCGAACGAGATCACGATACCCTTCTACAATTTTGTTCCGCACAACTACGGGCCATTTTGCAAAGACGTATACTCCGATGCTGAGCGTTTGGCTGCTGACGGCCTCGTCGCCATTGAGCGAAAAAGCGCGGGGTACCCTGAGTATCGAATAACTCCACCTGGTTCGGAGCGGGCGATGGCAGTGGCTCGTGAAGCAACGCCACGTCTGCTTGAGTACCTCGAAAGCATAGTAGGCTGGGCGCAGCGGCAATCGTTTTCCGGGCTGGTACGCGCCATCTACGCAAAGTACCCAGAGTTTCGCGTTAACAGCGTGTTCAACGATTAGATGACTCTCATCATCGGAATTAAGTGTTCAGATGGTATTGTCATGGGTGCCGACGGTGCGGCAACTCTGGGCGGCGGAGCGCTCGGACATTTTACGGTTCGGCAGCCAGTTAAGAAACTAGCGGCAATTGAGAATTCGATCATAGCAGGTGTTTCGGGGCCGGTCGGCCTTGCGCAGCGTATCAACGGAGTGATGCGGCAGCTCTGGAATTCCGGACAATTGGCTAGCAAGCAGTCTTTTGAGGCAATGACCATCATACGGAATGCCATCGGAGAATATTTACTGGTCGAAATCCATTACGCCAATAAAGTAGCTGAGCTTCTTGGAACGACAAAGGCGGGGCATTCGGCTCTCACGCACACCGTGATCGCAGCACCAATAGATCAGCAACTACGGCTATATCAGTTTGATTGCGGTGGCGCTCCCGAGGAAGCGACGGATGATTTGCCATTCATTGCCATCGGAAGCGGTCAGCAGCTTGCAGATCCTTTCCTCGCGTTCTTGCGTCATGTGTTTTGGAAGGATTCCTTACCAAATGTTGCTAAGGGTATATTTGCAACTCTCTGGAGCCTTGAGCACGCCATCAGAACCAATCCCGGCGGAGTAGCCGAACCCATGCAGCTAATGATCCTCAGCAAGGACGAACAAGACCGGTGCTCAGTGACGGAGTTCGCGGAAGAGGAATTGGAGGAGCATAGGGAGGCGGTAAGGGAGGCTGAATCTTATCTTGCAAGATTCGGGCGCGAGCAGGGTGACGCCCCACCAGAGCCACCTCCGGCCTAAGCACCGTCCCTACTTCGGTAACATTCGTCCCTGACGATACTTGTTAATTTTCCCGGATCGATGGCTTAGCGGCTATCTGCAAGTAAATGAAACCCAAGCCGTCAATTGAGACACCTAACTTTCGCCGTACCTCCGCCGCGAACCTTTGTGGACTAGCAAAGGAACATGCAGTTCGATTACTTTTGTAATCGGAGGTTGGATAGCAATGAACACACTCACGAACTTCTTTCGGGACGAACAAGGTCAGGATTTGATCGAATACACGCTGCTGTTGGCTTTCGTGTGTCTAGCGTCGGCTGCGTTGTTTATCAGTGCCGGGGGCAGTGTGGGCGGGATTTGGACGTCGGCCAACACTGATCTGGCGAATGCCAATACTGCGGCTAGCTAGGTCGTGAGCGGACTACGCACAGGAATAGTGAATGGAACCGCAGCCATGTTGCGACAATTCATTACTGATGACCAAGGCCAAGACCTGATCGAGTACACCTTGTTGCTGGCGTTTGTTTGCTTGGCGACGGCTGCACTGTTTGTGAGTTCGGGCGGGAGCCTTTCGGGGATTTGGACTTCGGCTAACACCCGGTTGGCTGCGGCGAATACTGCTGCTAGCTAAGTCTGGGCGGATCAGCGCTCTCTTCACGCTACGCGATGCAGGCAGGAATCGAGCCTGCTCCTCGCAATCCGAGCGCATCACCAGTTACGGCAACAGCCTTGGGTATTCCGCTAAAACCAGTTTGGCTTCATCTGGGAATCGCGTTCACTTTCATACCCCTGAACCCTTTTCGGATTCTTCGCGGAATGCAGTCTCGGATTCATTGTCTGGAATATCGTTTACTCCGCCGGAATCCACGAAAACGGTTTCCAACTCCCCCCTAGCGGCGCATATGCACAATATTCGCAGTCGAACAGCGCATCGTCAGGAGGACTCATGATCTGGCCATCGATACGGTTGGGCTTGACGGAATTGATTTTGATCGAAAACTCCTTGTTGCAGACTCGTGTGCGTATCTCTGTGCCGGTTCGGTACTGACAGGAAAACGTCAGCCGCCTGTATCCGACATATTCAGTTCCCTGCTTGTGAAGCTCGCCAATCTCATAGACTCCTTGTTGACGCTCGAAATCAGACAGGATTGGTTCTACGTATAGTGTGTCGCCGTCCCAACGAAGATTCATAATTCGCCCAGTCGTGATGGACTTCCAGGTAACAGCTAGTGAGTCCGATTTGAAAACATCACTGACGTTCGCGAGCCTAGTTCGCAACTCGATCAACGTTATCGGACTCTGCAAAGTTTCCATCATTCCTCGGATGTAGTTGATCGGGACGGCAAAGTTTAGATTCTCTGCTTGTCTACGCTTGAAACTCAGGACCCCGATGACCTTGCCTTGCGAGTTGACCAATGGTCCGCCACTATTGCCGGGGTTCGCCGCTGCATCAGTTTGTATAACTTTGTAGCCTTCCGGCAGAAGACGAACCGCACTGACCACTCCAGCGGTGACAGTTCCTTGGAATTCCAGTGGATTTCCGAACAGGTAGACTGGCTCACCAGGCTGAATCTCATCTGAGTTGGCTAATTCAGCCTTCGGCAAATCTGCCCCCGGAATTTGAATTATCGCGAGATCTTTTCGTTTGTCAAAGGCTCGAACTGTGAATTCGTCAAAGATTTCGCCGCTGGGGAGGCGAACTGCACCTTTAGTAAGGCCTTCAACGACGTGGAGGCACGTAACGATCTTGCCATCGGAAGAGATGATGAAGCCGCTTCCTTCTGCGCTCCCGTTGGTGGCTTGGCCTTTTATCAGAACTAACGTCGGCGCAATTTGTTTGCCGATAGCCACACCATCCACTCGTGCCTGTGCGAGTACGATCGTTGGAAAGTAGCCGAATGCAACGACAGCTACCAGCACTGATTGCAGGGCCAGACTGTGCTGCCGCGTCCTGGCGGTGTTTTTGGCGTCTTTTGTGGGCATGACCAGTTCAGCTACCTACCGCAAGGACTTCGCCTGCAACACACTGTATGTAGCTTCCTTCTCCTCACTCTTCGCGTTGAGGAACTGGACTACGAATCCCTTGTCAGTCTGCCGAGCGGGGAACACATCACCGGGTCGCAAAGTGCTGCACTTGGACCACCTCCATGCCCGATCACAAGCGATGATGTAGGCATTGCCATCTGAAGCCTCGACGAGCATGGCGTTGAGCACGTGGGTCCATCTGACGGTGTTGTCGGTAGACGAGCAGTTCATCCGCAGATTCGGATTAATGGTGGCGTTCCCGAAGGTCGAGTTCCCCATCGTGGTCGCGGAGAAATTGGTATTCGTTGAACCAGAGATTTGGCAGTTGGTCGATATGCCACCGCCGGTCTGCACGACATAGGGAACGGATTCCGATTGGAGGACTTTGAACGAGAAACCGGCGGCTGATTGCACGGGTTGGTTGCGATCGCTGATTGTGAAACCGGCAGGCGGGAATGGTTGGGCTTTCGCCAGCTCCCGAAGCTGCTCTATACCTTGCGCATCCTGACCGTGGAACCGGGTGTAGGCATCGACGAAATACGTATCAAACCCCTTTTGCGCTGCCGGAGGCAATCCTCCTTGAGCCGGATCGAGGGATGCCGCACGTGCGAACTGGAACAGAGCCTGAGGATACATCTCCGGCTTCTTCTGTTGAATGGCTTCCTGGGCGATCGCCGTTCCCAGCCACGAGGAAATCTGGGCGCTGTCCACGGGCCAGCCGCTGGCCGTCCTTGAATTCGGACCCAACGTTAGAGCCTTCGTCAGTTCCTTTTCAGCGGTGGCGTCGTCGTTTTTTTGAAGCGCAATCCATCCCAACGTAGTGTGCGCCAACACCTCGGCTTGGGTTTTGGATTCGGCCCAAGCGGTATCGGTGGTTGTTGAGGGTTTCTTGCTCGGATCGAAGACTGTATATTCGTTGGCCAGGATGCCATCCCCGGCTTTCTCACCCGCAGCCAATTCTTCGGCGGTCGGCTTGGGAAGCAACTGCACATTCAATGCCATCAGATACATCGCGAGGAAGTCCTGCGGGTTGGCTTGCAGGGCTTCGTTTCCTGCAACAATCACCTTATCCGGCTGGCGCATCTGATTGTAGGTCTGTATGAAAAGGGTGTTGCGCATCTGGACGAACTCGCTGGTGGGATATCTCCGTTTCCAGTTATTCAGCAGTTCGAGTTTCGTGCTCGGATTCTGCTCTTTCATGATCGCCTGCACGAGATCGTACTCGGCACGGTCCTTCCAATGCGGCTCGGACGGTTGGCCGGAGGTTTTGTTGGCCGCACTAGGTCCGCCCTTGACAACCATCGCGGCGATGATCCTTTCGGAAACGCCAGCAGTCTTCAGTGCGGCTACGTCATCAGCCGACAGAGCATATTTGCCCACCTGCTGATACACCATGCCAACGATGGTGTCATCAGAGATTCCGGCTTTGACCAGCTTGACGATGGTGTCGTTGGTGAGCGGTTCCTGTGCCTTGAGGTCGATCGACGAGATTGCCAGCAAGAGACAGACGCAGGCGAACACACGCTTCATGAAATGGCGCTCCTTTGTGGCTTGATGGTGTCACGGCGTGAGGGGGAAAGCAAGGCCTCACTCTAAATTGTGCGGCAGGGGCGTTCCGGGAGCAATGCTGACGGAAGATAACGTTGTTACTCATATTCTGTGGACCAATAGTCTACAGCCTCGCATGATAAGCCTTGACTTTCGAGCAAAGAATCATCCGGCGATTGGCGGTGCGGATTCGAGAGTTGCGCCATGCCAAGGGCTGGTCCCAGGAGTGGCTGGCGGAAGAAGCTGGCATTCACCGGACGTATTTGGGTGGCATTGAGACGGCACGGAGGAATCCGTCATTGAAAAATTTGATTCGGATTGCCCGCGCCTTGGACACTTCGATGGCGGGGCTGTTTCAGGATGTGTAGGTGCCAACGATGCTGAACAGCCTCACGGAGCAGGCGGAAAGTCCTCTGGGAAGCTCCGCATTGCGTCATCAACATCTCCCCACCTCTTTAGCATCGCCGCAATTTTTCGGACTCGCTTCCATGCTCGTGCTCGCCACGAAGCGGGTTTCCGAAATCCAAAGAAATGCCTCAAGCCTATATTCGGATCGAAGAAAAATGAGTGTTCGCTCACGCCTGCCAAATCAGTACAGTCCATGCCGAGGGCTAAAGTAGTTTCACCGCGATCCTTGGAGTCTATGTCAGTTTCCGCTATGAACTCTTGGATGTTCTCCTGATCGGGGACTAATACCAAGCCGCCTAATACCAAGCCGTCTACACGTTTGACGGGATATGGCATCTGTTTGTACTCACTAGCGGATTTGAACCGGACCAACACGCTTAGAGAACGAATTTTCAAAGGAGCGGAGCCGAGATTTTTCACGCCAACTTTCCCGGTTACTATTAAAGGGTGGTTTCCAGTAATGAGAGCGTACTCGAAAATCTCTAGCAATACTATCGGCTGAATGCTCGCTGACAAGTGCCTCAAAGAGGTTTCTGAGATTTTCTTTGTCAACTGAACGTAGCGCCAAGTCAGATAGCACAGAACCACCGTCACCAAGAGCACGAGTAGAGCGGATAACGCCTGCACTGCTGGTGCGTTACGGTTTAGCCATAACCACATAATGCGGGAATCCTTCTTTACGTTCTCAGCTACGACAATTGAACAGCCGCGATAGCGAGCGAACTCTACTACCGCATTAGCTCATGCCATACAGCCTTGGCCAACCATGCCAGGAAAACAACAGTTGCGGCGATTTCGACCGCGTAGTACTTGACTTGGTGGAAGATGTCACCGGAGTGCGGAGCACGGTGTTTCATCTCGTTACCCCGTCGATGCAGTTCTTCCGCTCATAACACTCATCGAAACATGCGCTTAGTCTAATTGAGGTACCGAGCACAACTTCATTCCTTTTTCCGCTTGGATTGTTTCATCACGTCATCCTGTCCATTGATTCCGATCCAGCGGTAGTAGTTTTTGCCTCTCTCAATCTGAACCGTCACTACTCCCTTAGCCACCAGTCTAGACAGGACTTGGTGAATCGTCGCTAGTGCATTCTTTTGGGTAAGCCGAACTCCTTTAAGGTTGAGGCTATTTCGAATCTGAACGGGCGTATATAGACGGTGAGGATCACTGCTGAGAACCTGTCTAACGGATTCCGTGATACCGGCATCTGGACCCAGCCAAGCGGTCTTCGCCAGCGGTCCGAATCCCTCGATTCCACGCTCAAGGCTAGAAATCTCTTCCGAGATGGCCTCCCGTTGCTGGTACAGGAGCGCAAGCCGATCTTTCGCTTGTTTAATCCACGAATCATAATCAAACGCCATGGCCAAAACCATATTATCACAAGTGATTATCACAAACAACGACAAAATGTGATCCGTGCCAGAGAGGGCGAGGTGAACAAAAGCGAATATGCTAGAACTCCTGGCATGGCCAAGTCCACGGATTTTTCCAAGCAGGCGTTGAGCTGCGAGGATCTCATTACGCCTGTTGAGAAGCGGATACGGTTGCGGTACGTGGGACAATGGCGACATGCAAGGCCAGCGGTTTTCCGAGTATTGCCGTCTCGTGCTGTCTCAGTTCTGGAAGGACATCCGTCCGCGATTTGAATGGGCGATCATCGCTCTCTTCGTCGCTACTATTGGCGCTCTCCTGCTGGATCATTTTCAGCTTGTACCCTCGGGACAAACTTTCCTGCGCATTTTAGCACCCGCGTTACCGACTATCCTCATATTGTTCCTGTATGTCATACCTCACGCCGCCCGTGCTCCATGGAAGATCTATAGAGAGGCGATTCAGCGCCATACCGCCGAGTGCAATGAACTCCAGGCGCAAATAGCGCAACTGCAAGACAGGCTCTCCGTCACGGCGCAGCAGCTTGAGGTGCCACTGATCGAACCGAACATCATGGGTCACTCCGTAATGGAGTCGAACGCTGAAGAGCGCCTAGCTGACTTCAGTGCGGCACTAGGGTTCCTCGCGGCAGATGACAAGGATACGTTATTCAAAGTGCGATTGAGGCTCGAAAACAAGCATCGACAGGCCGCCATAGTCGAACACCTGTGGATTGAACTTCAAGCTAATGGGCATTCTGAAAAGTATCCCAAGATAGCCAGTCCGGAGAGATGGCCGAACAAAGAAGCGGCCCGGCATCATGCTGATACCTTGCTTGATGAAGATCCGTTTGTAGAATATGGCGTTCCTCACGTTGGATATGTCTATTTCAAAGCTTCAAACAGAGCCATCACCACATTGGTGCGCAAGTCGTTTGTGGTCTGTATTCGAGACGGCACGGGACGAGTTACTCGCAGCAATGAAGTTGAAGTGAGCGTATGAATATCGGCGTATGCAGAAGCATCACCCAACCTCTTCCTCCCCACCTTCTGTCGCCAGTATCGATTCGCAATTCACATCGTAACTACACGAACCGCCAGCACTCCGGCGGCAAGCACCAGCATAAATGCAGCAGGCCCGATCCCTTTGACATCGCCGACACGGAGATGGGCAACGACGGCCCCGATGAAATAGAGCACCAGGCCCGTTCCCGCCATGATCCCTGTTGGGGGCCACCAGATTCCAACCACCAGTCCAACCGCGCCAGCAAACTCGCACCCAGCCAACGCCGGGAAATATTCCAATGGCACACCGACAGTTTCGTGGACCACTTTAACCTGACGTGGGTCACGCCGGATTTTGCCGATGCCCGAGAACAGAACCATCACGGCAAACACCAGAGTGATTGCGAGGTATACGGTTGGAATGTCGCTATCCTCCTTTCCGTCGCAGTCCAACGGGTGCTACGCACCCAGATCGTCCTATCTTAAGCTCTTTTTCCCACTCCGCTTGGCTTTGGCCCAACGCTGTTTCATCATCAAGGCCATGCGTTTTCTGGCGGCAGGGGACATCGTGCCGCGCTTGCGCCGGGGCTTGGCTTCGGTAAGTGCCGGTGTGGCGGCTTGCAGGCTGCTCCGCAATTTGGCGATGGCTTCGGTGATCTCGGCTTTGCGCTCCTCGTAGCCAATCAGGGCGTGGGTGAGAAGGGCGGTGCGGGTGGTGGTGGGCATCATGGTCAATGGTAACAGGTCAGTTAGAATCCAACAGGACTTCCTTCCAAAGGGTAAGCATCTCCTCGCATGGGTCTTGAACGGCTTGTTCGATATGCAAGGCTGCGAGATGTGAGGCGTATCTGCAAGCCCAGAGCTTGGCTGCATCCAGAGTCGGCTCGACGTGATCTATTGGCTGAACATATGAACCACTTGAGCGATCATAAATCAAGCAGATCCAGCCGACACCGTGGGGTCGAACTGTAAGCCGATACTCTGGCACCTCGATCGTGTATCCCATTTCTTTTGGCATGGAGGGGAGTATACGGCAAAAGCCATAGCCACTTCAAATGCGGTTCTAGAAATTTGAACTGTCGGGTTTCTTCTCTCGTTTTCATGCGCCAGATTTCGCCTGGATTCTCTCGACAACAGCCTGCACCGCCTTGTGATCTTCTGGAGCCAGGTTGCCGATGTAGGCATCAATTCCATCTTCCACCACCTTCCAGGCCGGGCGTCCCTCAATCACGGCCAACAGCGTCCAGCTTCGCCTTGGTCGTCGGACGGATTGTCAAGGCAAGTTTTGAATAATCCCGAATGCGCTCTGGTTCCCCGTGGGAGCCTTTTCCAGCCGGAGGGCGTCAGGTGTATACTGCCCATCATGCACCGTCTGGAGGTTGCCAAAATGAAGAAACTAGTACTGCTCCTGTTGCCGTTCGTTGGCTCAGCTTGCGCCGACAGCATCAGCCTGGATACAACGTTTGATTCCAGCAGCGGCGTGTACACTTACTCTTACACGGTGGATGCCGATCACGGACATTTGATAGATTCACTGTTGCTGGGATTGCCCAACGCGTCATCGCTGACCATCGGTGGCGAATACTACGGGCCGCTCACCGTTGATATGCCCCCTGGATATTTCATTGTGCCCGCGTCGCTTGGTGAGGCGGGCGTGACCCCTGATCTCTTGGCTTGGGACTTCGATGGGATAGAGAATACCGAGGGTGTTAATCCTCTGGATATTTCGTTTACAACACATTACGCTCCGATAATGAGCACTTATGCCTTCGTGGACGTCAGCCAGATCCAGCCGAGCCTGGGCATTACTTTTCGTTTGTCTTTTCTGGTTCGATCGATGTGCCGAACTATGACGGCTCCATTCGGGAAACATTGATGGACAACCTCAATATGCCCGTACCCGAGCCTTCATCCTTTGTCTTAATACTCACTTTGGTTGGGTTAACAGCCTCGCTCGTTCGATCCAGGAGCTTGTGCAGGCGTGGAAGCAGATGAGGGGGTGGCACTCGGGTTAAGCCCTCCATGAGAGTTCGAGCACTGCAAGACCAACGGCTTCCCGCTTGAGTTTAGTTCATGTTAGACTTCTCTTCCTGAGAGATCGGGCTCGCATGAGCACAACAACAGCGATTTGCTTCTCACTCTCCTGCATCCTGGCGATGCAAGCACTGCTTGGCCAAGCTATGAAACTCCCAGATTGTGCGAAAAAGCGACCACCTACTAAACAACTTACCCCATGCAAGATTGGATTGGAGGGCGCACCGCTGATCTACGGTTTCGAATCTCCGACAGACTTTACAGCGGGCGCCTTGCATAAAGTACTCGAAGGGAAGAAGGTCGGCTGCCCAACATGCGTAGTCTCTTTTGCGTGGTACTTAATAGCGATTCAGCATCTTGATCTCGCTGGACTTAGCAAAACTGTCGTGTCCAAGCTGACGGCTTCGGGAGAAAACATTGCCTTCAATGGCCTGAGTTCAGGCGAGGCCCTAATTACTACAGTACCGAAGACGGGTAGCGACGATGCATCGAGTTACTATCAAGTGTTGCTGGTCACTCAGTACTGTGATTCCGTCGTAGACTTAGGCCCAGATAAGATGACTTGTGGAATTGTAGGATCTGCAGAAATAGTAACCATCAGCAAAGATAAGGTACACGAGAGCAGCAAGACAGACAAGCTCTGTCAGGAAATTGAGCGGCTCTTCGGCGACTATTTTTACAGCGTAGTCAGCGCCTGCGCACCTTACAAAAAGTAGACTAGCACTGCCGAAAGAAGTGTTATGAGCCAAGAGACGTTAACACTACTTCTTCCAGTACTCTGGGCCATCACGGCGACGGCCATCGGACTTCTGCTGTACAAGTCGAGTTCGGCCTTGTTCGACAAGTCCGACACTAATGAAAAGCAGAGGACAAGGATTAGACTAACTGGCTCCGTCACCATCGCTGCCCTTGCGTTCTATGGATTGAAGCTTGCAACACCTGCCGAACGATTGCTTGGTTCGCGCCAGAATACGGTCAACATTGAGATAAGTGCAGTGACCAACTTTCAAGAGAGCGCCAGAAGGCTTGACCGTTCTGTTCTTGAAATTGAGGGATGCGTTACAACGGAAGTTGACGACGTTTGTAAACGAAAGATCGTGGATCTCAAAAGCCAATCAACGGCCCTTGTCCAAGCCATTTCTAGCGCTCTTCAGAAACGAGATCAGTGAATCATGCTTGCCCCATGGTCGCGGTAACAGGGCGAGTGTGCTTTATCGGCCCACACCGGGCGCTCAATCCTCCCACCGATCCTTGTCCTTCGCATCTTCGATGCTCTGCCACTACATGTTGCCGGGATCATCCGCCCCCCCACGCTTCAGCGCCTTGATGTGATCGACAACGTTGGTGGGGCAAGCGCCGGTGGTTTTGCCGGTGGATGCGCAAGCCCAATCAGCGTAGAACCACGCACGTGGCGATCACATGAGTTGGGGCAAATCACTCAGACTGCTGAAATCAGCGAACTCACAGGAGATATAGTTGCCATTAGATCATTCGTTAGCACAAGCTTTGGAAGATCGACCAAGATCCTGTATTTTCAACCCGCGTTTCTGAGCACACAGCCACATTCTGTTTGGCGAGTGAACTGCGTTGAGAGTTGCCAACGCTGGGCAGGCTCGGAGGAGAAGGCGGCTGCTTGGCGGAAGGAATGACACCATTGACGTGATGAACGCTGGGGGCCGGAATGAACCAAAGTACTCACAGAAAATTTCCTTGCGAACGCCGCGAACGGCTGTTCAAATATATGGCGCAAACGGTCAAAGCCCTGATAGAGGCACAGGAGGAGCAGGGTATACCGATATGCCGTTGCTCATCAAAGGTGGGCCATTCGTTCGGTCGTGGGTTTGGGACAGATCTCATCGCTGCCGCAACTGCCTGGAAAAGTGCGCGACTGGCTTATGAACAGCACGTCAGGGAGCATGGTTGTTTAGAACATTCGCCAGCGCAATTGGTTGAACCAGGGCAGGCGGAAGGATTGGACAGGAACAGAGGGCTGAGCCAATTTACAAGAATGCTTTCCTCGCTGCGCAATTCATTGTCGATGAAGATGGCCAGGATTTCATGAGCACGCCTTGATGCTGGCCTTCGCGTGTTTGTCTTGGTGTAGAGGGGAAGCCACCAGCCAGGAATGCGTCCGCTGCGCAAATCCGCGAAGCGTGGTTTCCCCCCACCGCACCGGCGCAGGTAACGAAAGGATACTGGGAGGCCGCATGTCGGATTGCCTGATCTGCACCGAGAAAGAGCAATTGCTCAAAAAAGCAGTTCTGGAACACTGGCACGCGGTGCGTCAGTTTCGTGCCGCTCTGGAAGCCTCAGAAGATCTGAGTCCTCTTGACATGACGATGCACGCCACTCAAGTCAAATGAATCAGGCCGAGGATTCTTACCGCCAACATCTGCGGCTGATACATGTGACAACAGTCGACACAACGACATCGCCCGTAAGCACCTTCACTCGTTTCTATACGCGGAGCCAATCTGAGGTCGTGGGCAATTGACGGAGAAGAGAACTCCCAGCCCGTATGTGCCCTCGATTCTCGTTGTAGATGATGATCCCGACGCACGCTGCAGCTTTCGCCGCACTTTGGAAGAAGCCGGATATTTAGTTGTGGAAGCGGAAAACGGACGGGAAGCCTGGAAGGCTGTTGTAGATCGCTTCTTCGATCTGGTCGTTCTAGATATAAGCATGCCGGAGGAAGATGGCATTGAATTGATCTGTTCAATTCGTGCCGAGCTTCCGCACGTCAAGGTACTCGCAGTGTCGGAATTCTTGGGCGGAGCATTTCTTCCTGCCGTCAAAAACCTGGGTGCCAACGCCTGCCTGCACAAGCCCGTTGAGGACGAAGTGTTCCTGCCCGAGGTTTGCAAAGTTCTAGCAGCACACGGTTAGATTTGGGCTGACCTCTCTGCGCGGGGACGCACCACCTCATAGCTGTTCTAGCATCCCCACCCGCATCGCATCCACGTAGTCCTTTGCTTCCGGCCTCAGGACCTCGCCAAAAGACCCAAACGAAGAGGCGTGGGGAGTATACTGGCTCGTGGTCGGGAAGGCGAAATGGAACCCGTGACACCGTGTCCAGCACGGTTCAAACTCTCTTCGTATCCGGGGCTAATCCAGACCGGGATTCTTTGTATCATCTTCCTCGTATGCTTCATCTCTGGCATCGCGTACGACTACATTCCGCCTTGGCTCGCTTTTCTGAAGGGACCCTCCCGCGAGGGCAGCATCATCCTTGGCATTGCCGGTATGTTTGGATGTCTCATTCTATTTTTCCTTGGCGCTCTTGTCGCCAGGTTGAAGTAGCGTTGCCAGCTTGCGGAACGCGGGTACTTGCACGTAAGGATGAGGCTCGGCAATATCGCACCTTTCTTTGCGTCATTTGCCATTGAGGGATGGCACACGGTAAGCAGCGGCACAAGCCACAACAATCCAACACGCTCCGATTTTCAGGAAACCAGCCCGTTCCTGACACTGCCGACCGCTAAGGTAGGTGAAGTCGCCCGTTTCGTTTACACCGACAAGATCGTGGGTAGGCTGGGCGAGTTCCCAGAATTGACGAAGGCAGTGCGTGAGGGGGATCTGGAGAAGGTCAGTATTCTGTGTGAGCAGCTATTTCAACTGAACTCCGATATAAACATCCGCCCCAAGCCCATCGCCATAGGCGCGTAGGAATCCTGTTACCTAGCCGCACCTAATCCCCATCCCACAATTTTTTCCGTTCCCGGCAATTTCTCAAATCAGCCTGCGTCATGTTCCAGCGAGAAAAGCCTCCGCCTGGGCGCGGGAAAATACCGGGACGCCCGTCGAGAACTGGCCGCCAAGATCATGAAATCAATCTGACGTTGGAGTGCTGTTCTTCTCGATGAGCTGGCAGATGCGTTTCAGCTTCCTGTTCACGCTGAAAAGGAAAACCGCCGCCACGACACAGGCCACGAAGACGCCGAACACGAGCGAATTGATGGTGCCTACCACCTGGAAGACCCCAGGAGTCATTTGCAAAAGCGCTAAAGGTTCCATGACCCGCATCATAGCACCCGAGGTGTATTAACTTGGGTTATCATTTTGTCCCTCAAACCGGGTATCTGGCGTAACTGGCGGATCACTGACTCCATCCTCTTTTCATGTCTCGCGGAGGGACTCCATGTCGCCAATAAGTCATGAGCATTAGGCTACGGCGCAGGACTCCCTTCACACAAAATTAGGAGTGAAATTCAGTACCCCCCGATTTTTTTTGTTTTTTTTGTGAGCTTTCCCGCGTTAGCGCCTACGCCAGCGTACCCCACCACTGCTTTGGATCGACCCATCCCCCCGTCGATGTTGCGGTAACCCAGAGTAACTTTCGCGTTTTCTAAATCTAGATTATTCTGTCGATGCAAGAAACGGAACCGGCAAGTGCTATCAACACCTGCCGATCCCTAAACACCGCGAAAGGTCGATTTTCAGCGATGCCTACAAACGAGCATACCGAAAAACCGGACGTGTACTCCCGTGTCACGTCCCAAATCATCAACGCAATCGAAGCAGGGGTGAGCAACTGGAGAATGCCCTGGCACACCTCTGGGAAGTTTGCATTCAGCCCGATCAACGTCACGAGCAAGAAACCGTATCGGGGCATCAACACGGTTTGTCTGTGGGCTGCGGCAAATGCCAAGGGCTACGAACGTGGGGAGTGGGGTACCTACACTCAATGGTTAGATCGAGGGGCACAAGTCCGCAAGGGCGAGAAAGCAACGCTAGTTGTGTTCTGGAAATTCGCCAACAATGCAGCCGAAACCGATGATGGCGAAGATACGCCGAAGGCTGGATCACGGCTGTTGTTCACACGGGGATATTCCGTGTTCAATGCCGCACAGGTAGACGGGTACTCGCCCAAGGCTGATGCTGAAACGCCGATTGAGCAGCGGATTGAACAGGCTGAGGTGTTTTTTCGCGGGATTAATGCCCGTGTGATTCATCAAGGGAATCGGGCATTTTACAGTCCCGCCGATGACACCATCACCCTACCGCCGTTTGCTGCGTTCTTCACGCCGATGGATTACTACAGCACCCGAGCACATGAAACCGGGCATTGGACATCAGCCGCGAGTCGATGCAATCGGGAATTGGGCAAGCGCTTCGGCGATAACGCCTATAGCGTTGAGGAACTGGTAGCGGAATTGACGGCTGCTTTCACGTTGGCACATCTGGGGCTGAGCAGCGAACCCCGTGCCGATCATGCCCAATACATTGCGTCATGGCTCAAGGTTCTCAAGGCTGACAAACGGGCCATCTTTACGGCAGCATCGAAGGCACAACAGGCAGCCGACTTCATGATCCAGCGTTCGCAATCGGCAGAGGTGGCAGCATGATCCGATGGCCTGATTATCGAGAAGCGATTGCTTGGCTTCGCAAGAATGCCCAAGGACCCACGGGATTTTACCTGTGGGGAACCATCTACGTGAGACGGGCACTCTGGGACGGTTCCACGTGGCGATGGCTCACGGATGAGGAGCAGCAAAAAGCAGCGGGGGTGAGCAATGGCTAAGCCCACGCTGAAAACCCGTTGGACTTTGCTGGGGTGGAACATCCACGCGTTCTTCTATCGGCTGATGCGGAGGTGGCTGTGATGCAACCGTCGCAGAAACTCCGCGTGTACGAAACCCTTCATTCGCTCAACCAGGATTTCGAGCAAGTCCTGGCCGATCTCCAAAGCCTCCAGGCGTTCCCATTCCTCAGCCGCGATTTCCTAAAACACTTCCGGGTTGTAATCGAAGAAACCCGATGCTGGGTGAACTTCGAGATTGCCGAAGTGATGCACAGCCGAGAACAGCACGACTGGGCCAAGTTTGGACGATTACGGCAACGGTGGGAGAAACGCTACGCAGATCCAAACGATGTGCTGATTGAAGCGGAGAAGCGTAAACAGGAACTACGGCAGGCTGCTGGCAAGCGTCGAGGTAAACATGTCTGATCGGTGGCGCTGGTTCGATTGGGCGATGTTCAGTCTCGTAGCAACCCTGACGTTGTCGCCGGTTCTGTCCCCCGTTGAAATCGCCATGCTGATTGTAATTGTCGCTGGCACGATGCTCGAAGGTGCCAAATGAAGGCCGCCATCTACGCTCGTGTGAGCACCGCCGATCAACACAACGCCATCCAAGTTCGGGAATTGACGGAGTACGTGCAGCGCCGGGGGTGGGAGCTTGCCGGGATCTACCAGGATCAAATCAGCGGAGCGAAGGCTTCAAGGCCGGGATTGGACAAGCTCATGACCGATGCCCGTCAGCGCCGGTTTGATGTGGTGCTGGTTTGGAAACTGGATCGGTTCGGCAGATCACTCGTCCATTGCGTGAGCGGGATTCAGGAACTCGCCAGCTTGGGGGTGCGGTTCATTGCCACGTCCCAAGGACTGGATACGGATGAATCCAACCCCGCCAGTAAGCTCCTGATGCACATCCTCGCTGCGGTGGCGCAATTCGAGCGGGAGTTGATCCGGGAACGCACTCTAGCAGGAATCCGGGTTGCCCAAGCCAACGGCAAACATGTTGGCCGTCCCAAGCGAGTCTTTCGCCGGGATGAGGTGGTGCAACTCCGGGAACGGGGCGAGTCGTGGCGGAGCATTGCGGGAAAACTCGGCATTCCCGTCATGACGGCTGTGGATGCGTACCGTTCCGGCTGTACGGAAACCGTAGTCAAAAATGGCACTACCCAACGGGGGAAAACAAACGGCAAATCACGGCGCGTGTGAGGTGTACGAATCCCTTCAGTTGTCGTACAGGGTTCCCCCTTGTAGCTCGATCGCAAAAACAGTATCCTGGTGAGCGCCAATTTTGCTTGGGAATTCCGCAGGTATGTGTAGCAGCAAAGTGGCGTCGAAAAAGCAGCGGCTTTTGAGCACCACTAAACACAAAAGAAGGAGGATCGATTTATGAGCGAGGAGAATAAGCTGGAAGCCATTCAGGAAGAACAAACCGTTGCTCCCGAAGAGCTATCGGAGCAAGAACTGAACGAAATCGACGGTGGGGCGGACAAAACCAAGGATGAGGAAACCATAAGAAATGCTTGAAGTGAACCCCTGGAGTGCGACACTAAGTCAAGGGGGTTATCGCCGTTAGATCTCGCAGGCGACTGGGGTGCCACGTTCGACCGTGAGGCGGGTTTTGAAGGGGGCCAAAAACATGCCGGAAATTCAGCCTGCAAACCGTGTGGTATCAATTCCCGCCGATGCTGTTTTGTAGGGTGCCGAAAGTGGTTGTTTATGGCACCCCCGCCGAGCACCTAACTGCGCAAGTGCAGACGCTGCCCACCCAGTAACAGAAGCAGAAGCGCTGCGGCAAGAGTCACCAGAGTCGAGGGTTCCGGGATGGCGGCGGCCTGCACGGTAGTATTTGGCTGTACGTAAAGCAAAGTCGTGCTCTCGAAAACGGCGAACTCATCCGAGGTGAACGCTCCCGGTAGCAAAGTCGGTGCGGAAGTAGTTCCACTGTACATCTGGGGACCAGCGCCGCCAGTCGAAAATCCGTCAGTGCAAGGGGAGGTACCGTCGAAGCAAATCATCCACCCACCGCCAGCCGTGGCGCTCCAGAACCGGATAAGGGTAGGTGTGATCGCGATGGGGGAACCATCCAGGGAATAGGTGAAATCCGAAAACGCGAGGTTGAATCCAGACGGGTCAGATTCGAGCAACGTTGGACTGGTATCCGCCTGGAAGGCGAATGCCCATGTTTCGCTTGGCGCGGTGAATGCGCTGCTCGGCGTCGATGAGGTAAACGTGCCGCTATCGCTATATGAGATTGTGCTCGCATGAGCAGATAGTACCCAGAAAGCGAAGACAGCCAACCAAGCCAGGGGACTTTTCATGGGCATGTAGTATAGTTACACCCTGATATTGCGTCAAGTACCATTTTCCGGCTTATAGTACGGGGTTGGTCAAACACCGTAGGGCTGGCAACCGCATGTCCATCGCCTGCCAATTGTGGGCATACTGAGTGTGCGACTGGACAAGCGGTGGGGGCTTCGTAGCTCGTCTCGAAGCAGTTGGGTTTTGCAGGATTGCGGTTCTCTCTAGGTATGCCCACTGGTATGCCCACTACCTGCACGGATGGAGTGAGATGGTCTGCCATGTAATTTTTTCAAGTCGCTGAAAATGCAATGGGTGCACGTTGGTCCCACTCCATGCAAGTGATTGATTACTCGTGCATCGTTGATTTGTAATCAGAGGGTCGGGGGTTCAAATCCCTCCGCCAGCTCCATTCACACAAAGGCTGCCTTTACTTTGCCAGCACCGGAATTGTCGTGATATTTTGGCCCGGCGTGAAGCGAATGCCGAGTGCGCTGAACTGGCTGCCGGCCAGTGTGGCAATCTGGGCCGTGCCGCGGATTCCCGCGGTTCCCGGGTAGGCCTGCGACATATCCATCGCCGTATGTCCATGCGCCGCCAAATTAATGGATCCGCCGGCGATCTGCGCGCCGCTCTCATCGCGGACGATCAAATTCAGGGTCACGGCCTGGTCCGACGCATTGGCTAGCGCGAAGCCCGTCGCTACACCATTGGTATTATCGAAAACCACCGTGTAAGAACTGGCGTTGCGGGTTTCTAGCGGCACCACTGCTTCCTGCTGGCTCGGGTTGTAGCGGAAGATCGCGAAGCCGCTGACATTGCCGGTGGTTGTCAACAGGGCCGATCCCGAGACCGACTTGTAGTTATCGTTTCCGTTGGTTTCTATAATTAAAGACCCGCCAGCGGCCAGCGTCTCGGTGACTGTCGTGGATTCAGATGCCACGCCCGTCTGCGGGAACGTCACCGACATCTGGAGCGGTGTGCCAAAATCATCAAAAAAGCTCAAGGTCGCTTGCGCCGGGGAGGTTCCCGTATTGACCAGCGTGAATGTAGTGTTCCAGCCCTGGTTGTAGGTGACGTGCGCCATCGAGCCGCCGTTGGCGCCTACCTCGGCCAGCACCGGAACCGTGGTGAGTGCCGAACCATTGGCGCGCAATCCCAGCACGTTGATCTGTCCGCCCGCGGGTGTATCGAACTCAATCGTACCCCGGATACCGCTGGTGACCGCGTAGGTCGAGTTCAGCATGAACGAGGTGTGCCCTTGTCCCGGCACATTGATCATCTCGGTTCCGATCATTGTCCCGCTATCATCGCGAATGATGGCATTGATATTCGCGGTCTGGGTTGACAGATTCGCGAGAGCCAGGCCGGTGCTCAATGAACCAGTGTTGTCGAACGCCAGCAAATACGAACTGGCGTTCAGCGTTTGGAGCGGAACCGCCGCCTGCCAATTATTTGGCGCGTTGGTGAACAAGGCGTAGCCGCCCACATCGCCGCTAGCTTGCAAGCGCGACCATCCGACATGGGCCGGCTGGGTAGCTAGGCCCGTGGTATCCGCAAGCAGCAGACCACTGGCGTTGATGCTGCCGGTAACCGTGGAGTTCGTTGTCGGGCTGATCACGCCCTGCGGGAAACTGAAGGGCAGGCTGAGCGGATTCCCGGAGTCGTCAAAGAAATTCATCACAGCTCCCACGGGGACTGTGCTGAGGTTGACGAGCGTGACACTCGTGTCCCAACCTCCCGCCGAGGCAATCTGAGCGACTGAGGCCGCGGTATTTGCCGGTGCAGAACTCTGGAATCCGCCGGAAGCCTGTGCGGCTACTCGATTCGCGACGGCCGCCGTAACACCCAGGAGGAGAACAAGTCTCAAACTTCGCGCGCTGGTCACCGTAAGTGGTTTCGCCATTTAAGTCACCGCTCCAGGATTTGTGTGTCTCATTCTGTTTTGGGTTATTCGGCCCATTGAAACAAGATTGCCGTTGGTTGGGCACACACCGTTAACCTTTACTTATATCGACTGTACCGCTAACGGACTTTGGAGATGTACAGTCAATCGGCTCTAGGGTTTCGAAGCCGTCGAAGGAGTTACTCAATCCAGCCGCGCGGCGAACTGACGGGCCAAAACGTCGGCGTCTTTTTCCGGCAACCCAACGAAGCCAGCCAGGAATACACCTTTTTGAAACATGTAGACCGGGGTAGCGCCGTCCATTCCAAAGTATCCGCCCATGTGAGCGAGATACTTGGAGTCTTTCAAGTGGCCCTTGAAATCGAACATCAACAGCGCCGCGGATTCGGCGGATGTCGAACGCACCAGGAACTGCTGGTAGGTCTTCCCTTTTCGCCGGTACTCGGCGATATTGCCTCCGGGCAGAAAGTCCTTGCCCAGAATATGATCATCCGCCAAACGGAGGCTCACGCGGTCGGCCAGTGGAAACCGCCGGCTCTCATCTACTGGCTTGGCTGCGGCGGACGCGGGCGCTGGCTGAGGCTGCTCCTTGGGAGGCGCACCACCGCACGCGCACAGTGTCGCCATCAAAGCAGCCAGCCAAAAGCGGCTCATGCGTTGAGCGTGGCCAGAAGACCCGATCGTTCAAGCAGCGCGTTCGGATCAGGATCGCGCCCCATAAACGTCCGGTAGAGCTCCGCCGGGTCCTCGCTGTCGCCGCGCGCTAGAATCTTTTCGCGGAATTCCAGGCCCACTTTGCGACTGAAGATTCCGTTCTCCCGAAAGCGGGTGAAGGCGTCGGCGTCCAGCACTTCGGCCCACTTGTAGGAATAATAACCGGCGCCGTAGCCCACCGGATTTGCGAACAGGTGCGTGAAGCCCGCGATGGTCGCATGATTCGGCGGTAATGGCGCGGGGGAGAACTGTTGCAGGATGCGCCGTGCGTACTCCATCACATCGCCGTCGCGGGCGGGATCGTAGTCGATGTGCAGCGCCAGGTCGACGAATCCGAAGCCGAGCTGCCGCATTTGCGCATTGGCGCTGCGAAAATTCCGCGCGCGTTTCGTCTTTTGGAACAGGTCTTCCGGAATCGGATCGCCCGTTTCATAGTGCCGGGCGAAAAGATCGAGCGCCTCGCGCTCCCAGCACCAGTTTTCCATGATCTGCGACGGCAGTTCGACGAAATCCCACGCCACGGCGGTTCCCGCGAGACTCCGCAATTCGACGCGGCTCAGGCAGTGATGCAGCAAGTGACCGAACTCGTGAAAAATGGTTTCCACGTCGCGGTGCGTGAGCAGCGCCGGCTTGCCACCCACTGGCGGTGTCAGATTGCCGCACATCAATCCGAGGTGCGGCTGGAACCCATCCTTCGTGGGCAGCCCGGTGATGAACGCGTCCATCCATGCGCCGCCGCGCTTGTCCTCACGCGGATGCCAATCGGCATAGAATGCGCCCAAAAGGCTCGCGTCCTGATCGCGAATTTCGTAGTACTTGACGTCCGGGTGCCACACCGGAACGCCTGTTCGCTCGGACACGCCGATCCCATAAAGCCTGCGGACGGTTTCAAACATTCCGTCCACCGCATGTTCCAGCGGGAAATAGGGACGCAGCGCCTCTTCATCGAAATCGTAGAGGGCCAGCCGCTGCTTCTCGGCGTAGTACGCGATGTCCCAGGCCTCGAGCTCACGTGCGCCACTCGCGCCGGATTCGCGGCGAAAGGCGGCCAGCTCCTCGTTTTCCTGGCGGAACCGCCCATCGGTCTTTTCCTTCAGATCGGCGAGAAACCTCTGGGCGCGCTCGCCCGAATGCGCCATGCGGTCCTCGATCACCAGGTCGGCGAAGCTCGCGAAGCCCAGCAATTTCGCCTTCTCACGCCGCAACTCCAGAATGCGCCCGAGAATCTCGCGGTTGTCATGAGCCCCTGACGTGGCGCGTGTGCTGTAAGCGCGGTAGACCTGCTCGCGAATTGCCGCATTGTCCAGATAAGTCATGAGCGCGAGATAGCTGGGTGCTTGCAGCGTGAACCGCCAGCCCTTGGCGCCTTTGGCTTCGGCGCTCGCTCGCGCGGCCGCAACCGCGCTAGGTGGTAGACCAGCTAGTTTGGATTCCTCCGCAATCACCAGTTCGAACTCATTCGTCGAGTCGAGAACATTCTCGCCGAACTTGGTGGTCAATTGGCTCAACTCGACGTCCAGCGCTTCCAGCCGCTTCTTCCCTACTGCATCCAGTTCCGCGCCGTGCCGCCGGAAATCCTGAATGGTCTTGGTGAGGAAACGCCGCCTGGGTCCGGCCAGCGCCTTGGCCTCATCGGTGGTGGCGAACTGCTGCACAGCCTTCCAAAGTCCTTCGTGCAACGGAATGCCCGAGTAGAACGCGCTGACTCGCGGCTGCACGACATTGTGAGCCGCTCGCAACTCGGGGTAGGTCGCCACCGATTCCAGGTGTTTCACTACCGACATGGCGAAATCGAGCCGCTCGGTCATCTGGTCGAACGCGCGCATCGTGTTCTCAAATGTGCGTGGACGTCGTTCTTGCGCGATGGCTTCGAGCCGCGCCCGTGCATCGGCAAGCAGTTCGTCAATAGCCGGCTCGACGTGTTCCGCCCAGATACTGTCGAACGGAATTTGAAAATTAATATCGAGCAGCGGGTTGCGTTTAGTGTCGACCGTCATGGATGCTACTTTTCAGGATACAGGAGCCGAGCGGCGCGAGAAGGCGCCGGAGTCCCATGTTTGGGGTAAACCTCTGACCTGCTTGAGGGCTGCCTTTTCTCTTTTTTGTGTTGTTCGATGGAATTCTCTTGCCCCGCATCATTGATGTTTGTTACACCACGCAATAGGACACATGGGTTACGCACCACGCATTCTTGTCGTCGATGACGAACCGGCCGTTCGGTTGCTGCTCGAACAAGTGCTCTCGGACGTTGGCTACTATGTCACTCTCGCCGCGAACGGCCGCCTGGCATTGGCGCAAGTTCGCAGCCGCGAGTTTGACGTGGTGATCATCGACCTTTCCCT
>Ga0116223_10001189_pt1 | contig 27591 bp, 23 predicted proteins | sample Sb_taG_3_FD_90092 | JGI IMG/M metagenome (GOLD analysis project Ga0116223, IMG submission 90092) | Peat soil microbial communities from Weissenstadt, Germany - Sb_50d_a_PC metaG | ecosystem: Environmental > Terrestrial > Soil > Wetlands > Peat | place: Germany: Weissenstadt | collected 2010-09-21 | reverse complement strand
GCTTGCTGCTCAAACTTGAAACGGTCGCGAACCGAATTGCTGGCATCGACCAGCAGTCCCACTTCCAGCGGCAGGTTCGCTTTGGCGCGAAAGCTGCGGATTTCGCTAGCCGGTTTATTGTCATCGACAACCTTGAAATTCTCTTTCTTCAAATCTTTGACGTAATGCCCGTGCCGATCGGTAACCGTGAAAACCACATTCACTTCGTTCACCGTGCTGCGAATGGTGGTGAGCGAGTCATCGTCCGATGGTCCCGGACCGAGCGGCGAACTGGACGCCGGAGCAGTGCTCGCCTTTGGCGACTGCTGATTCTGTGCGGAATCGCTCGCAGGTGGTTCAGCCGGCGCAGTGTCGGCGGGCTTGGCGGTGTCGGCTGGAACTTGCGGCGGAGTTGGCTGCTGAGAACTGGGAGGCGTCGGTGACTCGGCTCGGGGCGCAGTCTTCTGCGGACGGTTCTCTTGTTGCGCTGCGGAAGGCGCTGACGGCAGATCGGTCTGTCCTGCGTCCTGCGCCTGAAGAGCTGGCGCAAGAACACAGCAACTGCCAAAAAATAAAATGGCGGCGCGGAACTTCATCATCGTTAATTATAGCCGCAAATCAAACCTCCAAGCCTCCGGGTAGTGGCTCAGGGCGAGCGGCGCGATGCGTCGCGTCCTTTGCGACGAAATAATCGCGCGTTTGGCTCGCTTCCTTATCGAACTGAGCCACTACCAGCCTCCGAGGAGCGCGCCGCGTAGCAGCGATTCTATTTCCCCCCAATCTTGCCTTGGATGACCACTACGGACGCCGCCGGCAAGTCGTACCAGGCTTCTCTCCCGCCAGTTTGCTTCGAGTGCATGATGGGTCCATCCGGATCCGCATTTCCTTTTGTGATCGCCACTACAGGCTGTTCCGCTGCGTGTTCCGAATGCGCCATAAAACGGGTCTCCGCCGGATGCCACTGATATTGGTTCTTCCCGAAAGTAGAGATCTCAACCGGGCCGGAGAAAAAGTTCGCGCCTTGGGTCGTCTGATCCTGAAACGAGATGCGCACCTGATGCGCATTCTGCTGATCCCGGTTTACCGCCATGAGCGACCACTGCCCGTCTGGACGCTTCACCGCGTAAGCCGTCACCATCGCATGGCCCGCGCCATCATCAATGTCACTCTTCGCTGGAAACACCAGATGCTCGCCCGTGCCCGGCTGCACCCACTCCAGATTGATCAATTGCGAAACAAAGAATTGCGACAGCGGCTGCTGAATCTGGTAGTTCGCATCGACCGTAAACATGCCAAACGTCCCCGGAGAATCATTGCAGCCGTGTTCCATCTGCAACGGCAAATAATGGAAAAAGTAAACTCCATTCCCACCCGAGTTCAAGAATGATCCAATGTAGTCCGCCAGCCAAATCCCGGCGAACATGTCCATGTAAGTCTCACTCGCGGCGGAAGAAAGATTGGACTCGGTAATGAACATTGGAAGGCTCTCCGGCACCCCATCTTCGCGCCAGACCCCCATGATGTGGCTCACCAGTTCAGGCTCGTCGTAAAGGGTGCCCCACGGAGTCTTGCAACCGTCATAGGGATAGTGCTCGAATGAAAAAAACGCGAGATCATTCATTCGCCGACGTTGTTTCAGGTAATCGAGAAAGCGTCCCAACCATGAGACTTTGCCATTGGCGTCAGGCCACACTTCGATGTCTTTATTCACTCCCTGGAAGGATGGCCCACCCAATTTCAACGATGGATCGACGCGGTGGAGAGCCGTAGCCCACTGGAGATAGAGCGCGGCGTAGTCCTCCGGCACCATGAATTGCCCGTCCGATTCCTCACCCATTTCAACGTATGAAATTGGGTAGTGACGATTCTTGAGGTAAGCAATCTCAGACGCGGCGTTCTCCGGAGTGTCATAAAGCAGCGCCACCGGAATCATCGCCGGCAACCCCCGGGTGACTCCGCTGGTGTAGAACAAATCGAATCCCACCTGTGCCTGCTTGGTGGTCAGCAGATCGGAAGGCTCATGCCACGGATCGACCGAAGAGGCGTAGGTCGCGGTCTGTTCCTGGTCGGGCGTATGCCGCAGAATATCGTGGAAGTCTCCATCCGCCGTGGTCGTTCCCAGGTAAAGCTCGCTGATTGCGTAGCCGACACAGTTCCTGGGATCAGTTAGTTTCGGATCAGACGACTGGTGGGAATCGCACGTGTTCGACGACTCCGTCATCAAGATCCGCACAAATCGAATCGGCCCCGGATTGTCCGATAAACGAATCGTTTCCGTCCCGCCGGTTCCGGCAGTGACGGCGCCATGCGCAAATGTCTCCCACACGCCTTTGGTCTGAGCTTTGATGGGATCATCCCCGGTCCAATACTGCACCGCATAGCGAATCGCATACGGGTTCGCCCACGCGATCCGTATGCTGTCCACCATCTGATTCTGCGTGAGATCAAGAATTACCCACTGCGGATGCAGCGCATCGCTTTCTCCTGTGAACTTCTGCGTGAGGTATGGGTTGCTCTTCCAATAAGTGTTCGGGTCGCCGTCCGTAAGTCGCGAAAAACCGGCGTTGTCGGTTCCATCGTTGCGCGTCGTCCCGCGATGCGGCAGCGAATATCCGTAGGAATAACGAATCGCGTCAGTCGGTGTTGACGAGCCCGTGAAGTAGCCCTTGCCGCTGCTGGGATCGCTCCACGTCCCCTGCGGATTCCAGTGCCAAGCCTCAATCGCCAGCTCCGTATTTTGGCGATAGGTCACAGGCTGCCATCCCGAAGCAAACACCTTGTCCAGAGTCGGCTGGGTCAGATCCTGATCGATCGCCGTTGCCGGGATGCGATCAACCCCGGCGCCCAATGTCTGATTGGGAACGAAACGGTTGGTTGAGTGCGCAGGCGTTATGTCCACCTGGATCGTCTGCGCCACGCACGTAGCCAATAACAGAAAGCATTCGAACAGTTTCACAAGGACAGCGTTCGGACTTTTCAAGCTACACTCCTGCGCACTACCGTCGCCTGCTGATTGTAAACGGAAACGCGCCGGACCACGCCAAAAACGATTTAGGTATTACCCGCCTCGATTTTGTGCAGAAACTCTTTCAACTCCTCCGGCAGCGGTCGAGCAAAAGAGAGGGCATCCCCGCTTCGAGGATGCTGGAAGCGCAGCGCAGCCGCATGCAGAAAATTTCTCGGCAGTGAAATGCCAGCTTCGTTTTTCGCACTCATCTCGCGTGGCGCCCCGTAGAGCGCATCGCCCACCACAGGATGCCGGAGCGATGCCAGGTGCACCCGGATCTGGTGGGTCCGCCCAGTATCGATCCGCACTTCCAAAAGCGTAAACTTGCCGAACTTCGAATCGATTCGCTTTTGTACCGCGTAGTGCGTGATTGCTTCTCGCCCGCCCGAGCGATTTGTGGTCATCCGTGTCCGCCGCACCCGATCTCGGCTGATGCTGCTGCTGATCGTCCCCCGATCCTGCTTCACGAAGCCATGCACCAGCGCGATGTAAGTTTTCTTGACCACCCGCCGCGCGAACTGCGCCGCCAGTTTGCGATGGGCCTCGTCGTTCTTCGCCACCACGATTAGCCCACTGGTAGCTTTATCCAACCGGTGAACGATCCCCGGCCGCAACTCTCCCCCCACACCCGAGAGATGCCCAAACCGGTGTAGCTGCGCGTTTACCAGGGTTCCGCGATTGCGTTCGTCTTCCGTCGCCCCTGCGCCGGCATGCACCATCATTCCCGCTGCTTTGTTCACAACCGCCAAGTCATCGTCTTCGTAAACGATATCGAGCGGAATCTCTTCAGCCATCGCCCGCAGAGGCGACAACTTTACCTCACCGAGAATCGCGATCCGTTCTCCTCCGCGTAATCGGAGGGAGGCTTTCGCTGCAGCGCCATTCACCAGCACCTTCTGCTCATCGATCAGTTGTTGGACGCGAGCGCGGCTGGTGTCAGCAATCTGACCGACCAGAAACTGGTCGAGCCGTTTGCCGGCGTCCTCCGCTTTCACACTGAAATGTTTGGGAAATGTCTCCACGAGTAGAAAAGGTCGCGGGTCAAGCATACCGCGGCTGCCGCGAATGCAACAGGAAAAGAACTTGAACTCTCTGTGACTCCGTGACCCTGTGGTGAAAAAGCGATTGCTACCGCGCGGCCTGCGCCGGAACCGCCTTCAACCCCGGCCGCAGCCACCAGATCAGTCCGCCGATCACAACTAGTCCAATCGCGATCAATTGTGTCCCGGTCATGATTCCGCCGAACACCGATCCCCGCCCCGGATCATCGCGCAGGAACTCAAGAAAATACCGCGCCACGCCGTAAAGGAAGAAATAGGCTGCGACCACTTGCCCATCGAACTTCTTCCGCTTCAGAAGCCACATCAAGAAGAAAAAATTAGCCAACTCAACCGCTGACTCAAAAAGCTGCGTGGGCTCGAGCGGAGTGCCCAGCGGCGTGCCCACCCAGGCCTGAGCAATCGGACTGGTAAAGGTTACGCCCCAGAAGTGGGTCGTCGGTTTGCCATAGCAGCAGCCCGCTGCAAAACAGCCGACCCGTCCAAGCGCGTGTCCAAATGCCAGCCCGGGAGCGAAGGCATCCGAAGTGGCCAGCGCGGGCATGCGATGTCGGTGAATATACCAAGCCGCCGCGGAGAACCCGCCAATCAGCCCGCCAGAAAAAACTCCACCCGCCTGCAAAGTGCCGAAACTGAAAATCGCGCCGACGTGGGCGCTGTAGTATGTCCAGTCGTTCACGATATAGAGAATCTTGGCTCCGAGAATTCCGCAGAGCACAACGAGAATGCCCAAATTCCACGCATCATCCGCATTGATCCCTTGTTTCTCCGAATTGCGCACGCTGATCCACAATCCGATCAGCACGCCCAACGAGACCAGCAGTCCGTAGGTTGGCAAACTGAAGTTGCCAACATGAAAGAGTCGAGGGAACACGGTTAGTTAGATGCAGAGCGCCTGGAATTAGTACCCGCTCAGTGTAGCAGGGAAAGACACGCAGTAGAATCAAGCCGACCCACCGAGCCGTGTGGTAGGCCGAGAATGAACCCGTCGTTAGACAGTGGGAACCCGCCGCGACCCTTTAGGCATCTCCGCATGGCGGAGCGTTGCACACCGGATCTAATTTTACGAGTCAGGCCCCCGTTCATTCGGTGTTGGTTCAAAAATCGGTTACCACCATCACCAACTTCGCAGGTCGGCTTTCATTCCGCATCCTAGGGAAATCCCGCCCGATTCGCAAGGGGCAGAGCATAAATAGTTGGCACTCGATTTGCCAGCAACTTTCGTAAGGGGATGGAGGTCGCGAGCGAGTAGAGATCGTGGAAATCGGCCGGCCGCCTGAGGTTGCGCACACAGCTAGAAATCAGTGGAATTTAACGTTAGCCCGCCTGGCGCTTGCTCTCCAGCACTTCATCCAGCGCATCCGCCAAATGGTGCGCGCGCTTCAGATAATCCACCGTGCCACCATTCTGGTTCCGCTTTAGCAGGTGATATTCATCGGCAATATTGAGCGCAGCCAGCACCGCCAATCGTGCCGTGTCCACGGTATGAGTTTGCTCCGCGACGGCCCGCATCTTGGCATCCACGTACTCGGCCAGCTTGACGATGTACTCCGCATCCGACCCGCGAAGATTGTAGGCCTGATCGAAAATTTCCACTCGCACGCTGTTGTCGCCGGCACCCTTGGCTGTCGGCTGCTTGGTGGCGCTCGCCATGGCTTATACCGCTCCTCTTCAATGCGGACGAAATCTTAAGACAGCTTCAGCTCGCCTGCGCGTCCGCGAGCGTGTCGATCTGCTGCAACATCTTCTCCACCCGGCCGCGAATCTCCTCGCGTTCCCGGCGCAACTGCACCATTTCGCGGCGGAGGCCTTCGACTTCCTCTTCCCGCTCTTCCAGTTGCTCGCGAAGCCGCTGGGCATCGCGCTCCGCCGCCGATCGCGCTTCCCGCGCCGCCTTGTACATCTCTATCGTGCGATAGACTTTCTGCTCCAGCGCCTGAAAATCGTCGGAAGGAACCTGCGCCGATACCTCTTCTGCCATTCTCACCACCATGATTGCACTTCGTCTCCGAAGGATTTCGTTCTTGAGCGCAGTATACCGCAGAAACCTGTGGATGGATGCGACAGATGAAGCCAGCGTTGCTCATGTGGTCGTGTGGGGACGAGTCTCTGACCTTCCGGCCGAGCAAAGCTGGGCTAATCTGAAAAAGACTATCGCTCCAGCAACTTCCTCAACCGTCTCCCAGCCTCATCCAGCGTCGCATCTTTCTTACAGAACGCAAACCGCACTTGTTTTGCACCATCCCTCGGGTCGTTGTAAAAACTCGATCCCGGAACCGCCGCGACGCCAATCTCTTTCACCAGATATTTCGTGAAGGACACATCATCTGCGAATCCAAACGCGCTGATGTCGGTCATCACGTAATATGCACCACGCGGACGAAAGCACTGAAACCCTGCCTCGGTCAAAGCCGGGATCAACCGATCACGCCGCGCCTTGTATCCAGTGGCGAGATTTTCGTAGTAAGCGCGCGGCAGCCCCAGAGCCGCCGCACCCGCTTCCTGCAAAGGAGCCGGAGCGCCCACGGTAAGAAAATCATGAACCTTGCGGATCGCATTCGTGATCGCAGGCGGCCCGACCGCCCATCCAACGCGCCATCCAGTCACGCTGTAACTCTTAGACAGACCATTGATCGTGACCGTCCGCTCGCTCATCCCCTGAAGGCTCGCCATCGAAATGTGCTGCGTGCCGTCATAAAGAATGTGCTCGTAAATCTCATCAGTGAGGGCAAGCACATTGAACTCCACACACAGATCGCGAATCAACTCGAGTTCGGCCCGGGTAAATACTTTGCCAGTAGGGTTATTGGGTGTGTTAAGAATGATCGCTTTGGTCTGATGATGAAATGCCGCGCGCAGCTCGCGCTCATCGAAGGTCCATTCACCATCCACCGTAGCAGGCGGACGCAGTTTCACGAATACCGGCCTCGCTCCAGATAAGATCGAGTCCGGGCCGTAATTTTCGTAAAACGGCTCGAAGATCACCACTTCATCATCCTTGTTGCACACCGCCAGCAGCGTAGAAATCATGGCTTCAGTTGAGCCGCAACACACCGTGATTTGCGTTTCCGGATCAACCGCGATGCCTTGCCATTCCTGCATCTGCCGCGCAATTGCATTGCGCAAGTTTTTCGCGCCCCAGGTAATCGCATACTGATTCACATCCGCGGCAACGGCCTCCTGCGCAGCTCGCTTAATCTCCGCCGGAGCCGGAAAATCAGGAAAGCCCTGCGCCAGGTTCACGGCGCCGTGCAGCATGGCCTGCCGCGTCATCTCGCGAATGACGGACTCAGTAAAGTGTTCAACTTTGTCGCTGAGAAACTGCTTAGGTTGGATAACCACATCAGCCATAGTTGGGTCAGACTAGCACAGCAGGCGTGCAGGATTCACCAGAGGTTCGGAGGAAAAGAAAGACTAACCAAAGACGATAGAGGACGGCGTCCACGCGAGCCTGCCCTGAGCGGAGTCGAGGGTGGTTATCGCGCTGCACCTTCGGCGCGACGCAAAAGAAAAAGCCGCCCGCACATCGGGCGGCCCATGCCTTGATACATTCTCCATTTGTTAAATCGAGAACGAGCTCTACCTCCTCTCATTCGCAATTAGCGCCTCCAGCCGCGATAAACGCTGCTGAAATTCTTCGTTTTGTTTTTGTAGCCTCTGAATCACCTCTTGCGCGTCGCTGGTGGCGCAGTTAACTGTACCCAGCAATCCCGTGCTATCGACGCAAACCAAAGGATTGCCGCTGCCGGTAGTCGCCGCGCCATATACGTTCGCGATGTAGGTGGCGGGGCCGGTAACGTCGCCTGACGGGCCGCTGGCAGCTCCGATGCAAGTGACATTGCTTCCGGTTGCGACATTATTACAGGCAAGATAGCCGAAGGCGGCGTTGTTGTTGCCCGTGTTGTTATTGACGAGCGCCCCGTTGCCGCTGGCGGTGTTGTTAATGCCCGTGCTGTTGTTGAGGAGCGCGGACACGCCGCTAGCCGTGTTGCTTTTGCCCGTGGTGTTGGCGTAGAGCGCTTGAAATCCGCTGGCGGTGTTGAAGCTGCCCGCGGCGGTATTGGAGTAGAGCGCCTCAGCACCGCTAGCGGTGTTGGCCACCCCCATGGTGTTGTTCGCGAGAGCAAGGTTGCCAAGGGCGGTGTTGTTAAAGCCCGTTTTGGCGTTTTTGATGAGTGCTCCGAAGCCCAGAGCGAGGATCCCATGACCCTGGGAATCGCGGTTTTCGGTCAGCACTGCTGTTCCTCTAATCTTGTAGCCTTTAGCGGCGTCGTAGTAATTTACTAACTGGTTTGCCGGGTCTGTGGCACTGCTTGGGATTGAGGGTTCTTGGCCATAGCCTTTGACCGGGCATACAGTTAACATGACGGCAACCAGGGTTGCCATCACACAGAGTTCCACGAGCCTATTCACTTTCATGTCACGAATCTCCTTCTTCATGTCACGATCTCCCGTCATGATTTTCATTTATGTTCAAGTTGGGCTGCGGACCGATTATTCGTACAAAATCGATAGATCAGGAATCCAGCCATTCCGTTAAAGCCGGTAATCTTCAACGCTAGGCAGCCAGCGACCTTGCTAGCGGGGGCATTCTTGCCTATACTTTCTTCGCAGTCAACGCGGCACGAACAGGTAATTGCGGGCAACTGCGGACATTAGTCGGCTGAGGGGGAGAAAGCCGGGCGCTACTCGTCATGTCCCAGCCAGAAGGCGGGCGTCTCGACTCCTGGAAGGAGATCGCAGGCTATCTTGGCCGCGATCTTCGGACCGTCAGGCGTTGGGAAAAAGAAAAGGGGCTCCCCGTGCGCCGCGTGCCGGGAGGCGAGCGTAGTGCTGTCTTTGCTTACTCGGAAGAGATCGACGAGTGGCTGCAAAGCGGCAGGGTCGAGCTGCCGGGTACCAGCCAGGTCGCCAACGAAGGCCGCCTCGCCTGGCAGATCAAGAGTGAAACATCAACCCCACTTGGCCCATCCCACAGAACGATCATCCCCGGCATTGCCCTGTTGATTGTCTTAGGTGCCGTTCTTGGATTTTCTATGTTGGCTGGCCGGGGCGGAGACAACGGGCGTAGGGACACGCCTGGAACCAACGTCGTCGAGGCCAGCGCGGGGACCGCTCCGGTGATCACTGCGGTAACGGCTATTGGGCCAGCTCCCGACCAGAGGATCGTCATAATGGGCCGGGGCTTTGGGAGCCATGTCGCATTCACTAATCAGGACACTCCCTACCTGGCGATTAGAGACAATACCGCGCGTTGGGCGGCGGGAAGGATCATTCCTACAAATTGGGATGAGGTCACTCTGAACGTCGCTTCTTGGACAAACTCGGAAATCGTCGTGACGCGCTTCTCTGGAGCTTACGGCACCCGGGGATGGAAACTGAGCGTGGGCGACGAAGTCGAGATCGCAATCTGGAACCCTCAGACTCATGCCGGACCCGGAGTCTACCGCTTGCGTGTCAGCACAGAGCAATCTCTCTAGCACTCCTAGGCCGTTCTCAGCACTCCCCCTAGCCCCTCCAGCGTTCGGATGATCTCGCCCGACCAGCGCCCCACTTCATCCTCGCGCAACGTCCGCTCAACAGATTGAAACGTAGCTCGAAGCAACAAGGAATATTTTCTGGCAGGGATGGCGCCACCCCGGAAAATCTCGACCGGAACGAAACTCCGTAACTCGCCCAGACCTAATTCCGCGACCGTCTTCTCAATCGTTGCGAATTCGATCGAATCGTCGAAGACAAACGAAAAATCTCGCTCCACCGCCGGATATCGCGGCAATGCTTCATACCTCACCGCCCGCAACCCGCGCTTCAACAGCCGATCCAAATAAAGCTCGGCCACAAAAATATCCTGCTTGAGCTTGCGCCCTGCCGCAATCTCAGGATCGATCTGACCAAACTGTGCCACTACCTCACCATCCATCACGGCGCGAGCCGAGCGTCCGGGATGGTAATAGTCCGCGGCATCGGCCTTGTAGTCGATTCCGCCATGCTGGAAGGCAGCCAACAAAGTTTCCACATCGCCCTTGAGATCGAAGAACGACAGAGCCCTCGCCGCCTGATGCACGCTCGTGTTCACAGCGCTGCCGGTCGCGCCCATGCAGATGCGCTTGAATTCCGCGGTCTTGTCGCCCGCAGCCTCGAACACATTCCCAGCCTCGAACAAACGAACATTGCCGCTGCCCCGGTTCAAGTTGTAGGCCAGCATGTTCAACATGCCCGGCACCATTGAGGTGCGCATCACCGAAGCTTCCTCGCTGAGCGGGTTCGCTAATTCAATCACCGGCACTGCGGAGAACTGTTCCGCATCCTGATGCGAAATAAACGTCAGCGAAATCGCCTCGTTGTAACCCAAGGCCAGCAGGGAAGTGCGCAGCGTCTTGTCCTTCTGGGCATCCGGCTGTTCAACTACCGCGCCAACGTATGCCGGCAGCGTGTTGGCAAATTTGTCGTAGCCGTGCAACCGCGCGATCTCTTCAATCACGTCGATCTCGCGCTCCACATCCAGCCGCCAACTCGGAACCTGCACTGTGAACTCAGGTTCTTCCCCCGGCTCGGGGATCAACTCGAAGCCCAGATGCCGGAGAATCCGCAGGATCTCCGCCGCCTCCAGCTTCTCGCCGAGAATGCGATGCACTTCGGAAAGATGCAACGCCACGGGAGCCATGTCCAGCGGTCGCGCAATTACGTCGACCGGCGCACCAAAGAGTTCGCCGCCACCCGACTGCAAAATAAGTTCAGCGACGCGATCGCAGGAAAGAACCGTGGACTCGTAATCCGCGCCACGCTCAAAGCGATGCGACGCATCCGTATGCAACCCGTGCCGCCGCGACATCTTGCGAATTGTCACCGGATCCCACCACGCCGATTCAATCAGGATGTTGCGCGTCTTTTCCGTGATCATGGTGTCGAAGCCGCCCATGGTGCCCGCGAGTCCGACCGGCTTCTTGCCATCTGCTACTACGAGGTCTTCGGACGTCAGCTTGCGCTCGATTCCATCGAGAGTCTTTAGAACCTCGCCGTCCCGCGCCCGCCGCACCACAATCTTGCCGCCTTCGAGCAAATCCAGATCGAACACGTGCGTAGGCTTGCCCATTTCCCAAAGCGTGTAGTTGGTAGCGTCGACGGCATTGTTGATAGGTCGCTGATCCAGCAAGCCAAGGCGTCGCGCAATCTTTTCAGGCGAAGCCTTGATGCTTACGTTTCTAATAACGCGCGCAGTAAACCGCGCGCATCCTTGTTCGTCCTGGATTTCAATCGAAAATGGAAGCCGGACGTCCCCGCCGTTGGTTGGAACAGGCAACAGCGGCTCGATCGCTTTCACGTGCAGGTCGTAGATCGCCGAACACTCCCGCGCCACGCCATAGTGATTCATCGCGTCAGGACGGTTGGTCGTGATGTCCATCTCGAAGGTGGTCTCATCACCTTCGCCGCTGACCGACTCGACTGCAATCCCGGCCAGGGTCAGATCATCGGCGAGCTGGTGGTAATTGACGTTGAGGTCAACGAAATCGCGCAACCATTGAGGAGAAATTTTCATTACTAAGCTTTTAGCTTTCAGCTCTCGGCGTTCTGCTAACGTTTACTATGACAGCTGAAGGCTGACAGGTGAGAGCTTTATCCAAACTGCTCCAAGAACCGCACATCCCCGTTGAAGAACAACTGAATATCGTCCACGCCATACTTCAGAATCGCAATTCGCTCGACACCCATGCCGAATGCGAAGCCGGTGACTTTCTTCGCGTCGTAATCCACGAACCCGTACACATTCGGATCGACCATGCCGCAGCCCAGCAATTCAATCCAACCGCTGGCTTTGCAGTTTCGGCAAGGAGCGCCATCGCGATATCCTCTGCCACCACAGAAGATGCAACTGATCTGCACATCCGCGCTGGGCTCGGTGAAAGGAAAAAACGACGGATAAAACCGGGTCTTTACACTCGACCCAAACATCTCTTTCATGGCGTGGTCGAGCGTCCCCTTCAAATCGCAAAAAGTAATGTTCGTATCCACCGCCAACCCCTCGATCTGATGGAAGATCGGCGAGTGCGTAGCGTCCAGCGCATCGTTGCGATGGACTTTTCCCGGACAAACCACGCGCACCGGCGGCTTCATCCTTTCCATGGTGCGAATCTGCACCGGCGAGGTGTGCGTGCGCAGCAGTAACCGATCCCGCGGAGGCTTCGACTCCTGATTGGCTATGAACAGCGTATCCTGCGTGTCCCGCGCAGGATGATTGGGAGGAAAATTCAGCGCTTCGAAGTTGTAATAGTCGGTCTCGATCTCCGGGCCTTCCTCGACCGAATATCCAAGATTGCGAAACACCCGGACCATTTCGTTCATAGTCTTGACGACAGGATGCTCCGCCCCGAGAGGACGGCGAATGCCAGGAAGGGTAATGTCAACTGAATCGGTTCTGGCGGCCCTGCCATTGAGGGCGGCCTCAACCTCCGCAATCAGTCGATCTTCAACGGCCTTGACGATTTGCTCAATCTGTCCCTTAATGACGTTCACGCGCTGGCCGGCTTCTCGCTTCGCTTCTTTTGGAGCTGCCTTCAGCCACAGATCGTTGACCTGAGTGAGTATGCCGTTCTTGCGCGCCATCCAGCGGTCGCGGAATACCTTCCACCCAGCCTCAGTGCTGACCGCCTTAGACTCCTCCCCAAGCGCAGACAGCAGTTCCTCTGCGGCTTTCTCTAAGGCGGTCGCGGAGAAATCCTTGAGTTTGGAAACGGCGTACGCCGATTTTTTCTTCGGACTCATAATCTAAAGATTATGTCATCCCGATTCGCCCGAACTGCGGCTGGGGTGGTGGGCTGACGCCCACTCGGAATTACAATTCTGAAGTGGCTAAATGCTGAGTGCTAAACGCTGAATGCTGAGTTAAGCGACTACGCCGCCCCGCCAAGAGCGCCCCGAGCTTGCTCGGCGAGGCTCTTAAAGGCGGCAGCGTCCCTTACCGCGAGATCTGCAAGGATCTTACGATCGAGCTCCACGCCGGCTTTTTTCAGGCCGTGAATGAACGTGTTGTAGCTCATCCCGTTCAACTTGGCGGCGGCGCCGATGCGTACGATCCACAGCGAACGGAATTGTCGCTTGCGCTGTTTGCGTCCGGAGTAGGCGAACTTCAGGCCGCGCTCGACGGCCTCTTTGGCCGACCGGTACAGTTTGGATTTTGTGAGGAAGTAACCGCTGGCGCGGTCTAATATCTTTTTGCGCTTGGCGCGCCGTTTGGTTCCACGTTTTACACGAGGCATTGACTTGCTCCTTTTTAATTTCAATTTTCGGCGGCTGGAGGTAGGAGACTGAAACAGTCTTTATAACCTCTTCACACGCCGGGAGCCGACGAATCAAAGATTCGCAGCCCACAAAATGCGGGCGAGTCGCCCGCTGCCACACAAACCTATTCTAGTACGGAATCATGCGCTTGATCTTGGGCGTATCCGCATCGCTGACCAGTACTGCATGGCCCAGTTTCTTTTTGCGCTTGTGCGACTTGGAAGTCAACATGTGGCGCAAATGCGAATGCCCGCGCTTTACTTTTCCGGTTGCAGTTTTCTTGAAGCGCTTGGCGGCGCCTTTATGTGTTTTCAACTTTGGCATAAGTCCTCGAAAATCAGCATTCAGCACTTAGTTGTCGGCACTCAGATGGAAACGCTGAATGCTAATACACAAGTGCCTTCCTACTACGCCTGTCCGGCGCTCTTCTGCGCTGGCGGGGCCGCGTGCGGCTTTTGCCCGGTCTCCTTCTTCGGCGCCAGGATCGCATGCAGAGTGTTTCCCTCTTGGCGGGGGCGGAACTCTACTATGCTCTGGCCCTCCACGTCTTTTATCAGACGTTCGAGGATCTGGCGTCCAAGGTTGGTGCGGGTCATCTCGCGTCCGCGGAAAAAGATTGTGGCCTTAACCTTGTCGCCTTCGTCCAGGAAGCGCAGCACGTGATTCTTCTTGGTTTCGTAATCGTGATCGTCCACATTGATACGAAACTTGACTTCCTTGACGGTGATCGTCTTCTGGTGCTTCTTGGCCTCGCGTTCTTTTTTCTCCTGCTGGTAGAGAAATTTCCCGTAGTCCATGATGCGGCACACGGGAGGCACTGCGGTGGGCGAAATCTCAACCAAGTCCAAGTTCTTTTCGCGGGCCATTTTGAGCGCTTCGTACGGGGGCATTACGCCGATCTGTTCACCTTCGTCCCCGATCACCCTGATTTCACGCGCTCGAATACGGTCGTTCGTGCGGATAAAGCGTTTATCGATACAATCCTCCGTCGGCTATAGCAGCAACCAAGATGGAAGAATTATAGCATGGCAGATCGTTGTCGACGGGAAGCTGGCTGCTCGCGGACCCACATCTCGAAAGGCGGGAGATGTGGGGCACGCGTGTGAAGGTCATGTGCAACTACCAGATCTGTATCCGGTCGGGCGGGGCGAGGTAGAGCTTTTCTCCGGGTTGGACGTTGAATGCCGGGTACCATGCATCGACATTGCGGACGCCGGCGGCGCGGTATTCCGACGGGGAGTGCGGGTCGGTCAGCACTTGCTGGCGAACGAGTGCTTCGCGCGATTTCGATCCCCAGTCCTGTCCGAAGGCGATGAAGAACTGCTGGTCGCCGGTGAATCCATCCTGAATGGGAGCGGGTTTGCCGGCGAGGGAGGCGCGGTAGCCGTCGTAGGCGGCGGAGATGCCGGCGTTGTCAGCGATGTTCTCGTCGAGGGTCTGCTCGCCGTTTACGGAAATATCCGGAAACGGCTTGTAGGTGTCGTACTGCGCGGCGAGTCTCGCGGTGGCTGCTTTGAAGTGGGCGGAGTCGGAGGCCGTCCACCAATCGCGCACCCGGCCCTTGGAGTCAAAGGCGCTGCCTTCGGCGTCGAAAGTGTGGCTGATTTCGTGTCCAATGACGGCGCCGATGGCGCCGTAGTTCACTGCGGCCGGAGCCAGCGGGTCGAAAAACGGCGGTTGCAGAATGGCGGCGGGAGAGCTTAGCGCATTTTGTAAGGGCAGATTTACGGCGTTGACGGTTTGCGGATGCATGGACCACTCTTTGCGATCAACCGCATGGCCGAGACGCGCGACGTCGTGATGGTAGTCGGACAGTCGGCCGCGCCAGAGGTTGCCGAAAATGTCGTCTGCTTTGACCTCGAGGGTGGAATAGTCGTGCCAGTGCTCCGGGTAACCGATTCCGACATAAAGCGTAGTGAGTTTAGCCTGGGCTTCGGCTTTGGTTGCAGGATCCATCCAGGAGAGCGCATCAATGCGGCGCCGGAACGCGGCAATGATATTCGCAACCATCGCGTCAACCTGAGCTTTGGCTTCGGGCGAGAAGTAGCGTTGGGCGTAGATTTGTCCGACCGCATCGCCGAGCAACTGGTTCACAACTACAACGCCGCGCTGCCAGCGTGGGCGTTGTTCCGGCGTGCCCGCCAGAATCTTTCCGAAGAACGCGAAGCGCTCATCGGCGAGCGCCTTGGGCAAAATGGCGGCGTAGGCGTCGATCAGGTGGAAGGCCAGCCAGTCTTTCCAGGTTTCAAGCTCGGTGGAAGCGACCAGGGCTGACTCTCCGGCGAAGGCTGTGGGCTGCCACACGATGAAGTTGGGTTGGCTGCCGAGGCCGGCGCCGCGAAAATATTCTGCCCAGTCGAGGCCGGGGGCCTTGGCGTCAAAGTCAGTCTGCTTCCAAAGATTGTTGGCTTTCTTGATGTCCTCGTTCTCGGCCAGGCTGATGTGTTTTTCTGCGATGGCGTGTTCCAGTTCGACGATGCGCTGGGCGCGGGCGTCCGTGTCAGTGAATCCGGCCAGTTTGAGTATGGCTGAGACGTGGGCCTGATACTTGGTGCGGATGTTGCGCATGCGATCGTTGTCGGCGAGGTAGTACTCGCGATCGGGCATTTGCAATCCGCCTTGCATCAGGTAGGCAGCGTAGTGGTCGGAGTCGCTGAAACCGGGCGCAACCCAGAGTCCGAAAAGATTGGCGGTATGAAAGTTGGTGTTGTTTAGTGCGTCGACGTCGGATCGCAGGCTCTCACCCAAGGCTCGGGCCAGTTCGTGCTTGTCGTGAATGGCGGCAATGGCATCCAGCTGCGCACGAAGTGGAGACAGGCCTTTGGCTTCGATGGTGGCTTCGCCCATGTAGGAAGTGTAGAGGTCGGCAATTTTGCGGGTGCTGGAGCCGGCAGGCGCGTTGGTCTTGACTGCCTCATCGATCAGGCCGAGGGTACGCTTGTTGCTCAAGTCATCGAGCGTGGTAAAAACGCCAATTCGTCCCCGGTCGGGCGGGATTTCGGTGCGCTTGATCCAGTCGCCATTGGCATATTCGTAGAAATTGTCACCCGGCTTGACCGAAGGGTCCATGTTGGCGATGGCGATGCCGTGGATGTCGGTTTTGGCGGCGTCTTTGGCTGTGTCGGCCGAGTAAGCGGCAAATGAAGCGAAGACTAGAAGTGTGCCTACCGCGGCGCGTACGAAGGTCTGGCTCAGGAAGTTAGGGATGAGTCTCATGGTTAGGGCTCCAAAAGAAGCTGCGTCCTGATTGCAGCGGAACTGGGATTAGACGACGGCTAATCCAAGAGGGTAGCACGATCTCCGGCTTGATGGCAGCATGCTCAGTAGGCGGTTCTGATCGCATGCGTTAGATCAGTACCCAGTAGGCCTGATCCGCGCTTCGGATCGCTGCGTCCGCGCTGAAAGCGCCAGAACGGTGGGGTACTCCGACGAATTATAGAAGAGAGTCCTTCTGTTGAACTTGCGAGAACGCTACCGCCCGCGTCTACGCTGCTACGACCAAACGGTTGAAATTGCCTCTTCACGCCACCTCTCGGTGACCTTCGTAATCTTTCGCGAACCAACCTGTGCAATACAGAATGAGAAGTTCATCGGTGGGCAATCCAAACCTTGTCCAGCAGATCCACGCCTGTGTTTCTAAAGGCGCAGAGGATGAATCCTAAGCAACTAGAAATAAAGGTCGATCCCCATGAAGTGCCGGATTATCGCGGTCCTCGGTACGAGGCCGGAAGCAATCAAATTAGCGCTGGTAATTCACGCCTTGCGCCAGCGTTCGGAAGAGTTTGAGACTGCTGTAGTTCATACCGGCCAGCATCGCACGATGCTCGACAATGCCCTGCAGTTTTTCAAGATCAAGCCTGAGTTCGATTTGGATGTAATGCGTCCGAATCAGACGCTGAACTCGCTTACCGCGCGGGTATTGGACACGGTCGAGAATGCCTGCCACCGCTTTGAGCCCAACATGGTGCTGGTGCAAGGTGATACCACCACTGCGTTTGCTTCCGCGCTGGCGGCTTACTACTGCAAGATTGCCGTGGGGCACATCGAGGCCGGGCTGCGCAGCCATGATATTTACAACCCGTTTCCGGAAGAAGCCAACCGGCGGCTGGCTTCGGTTCTCACGGAGATTCACTTTGCTCCTACCGCGTTGTCACGCGACAACCTGCTGGCCGAGGGTGTACCGGACGAGAAGATCGTGGTTACCGGCAACACCGTCATCGACACTCTGCGCGCCCTCAGTGTGCTGCCGCACTCGTGGGAAAACACTCCGCTTGCTGGCATCCCGGACGACAATTCACGGCTGGTGCTGGTCACCTCCCACAGGCGGGAGTCGTTGGGCGCGGACCAGGAACAGATGTGCCTGGCGCTAAAGGATCTGGTCAAGCAGCATCCCGATATTCGTGTGGTTTATCCCGTGCACATGAATCCGAACGTCCGCAACACGGTGAATGCGCTGCTCCAGAACACGGACAGAATCCACTTAACGGAGCCGCTGGACTACATCACATTTGTCAGCCTGTTGCGGCGTTGTTTTCTGGTGCTCACGGATTCGGGTGGCATTCAGGAAGAGGCGCCGACTTTCGGAAAGCCGGTGCTGGTGTTGCGCAAGCTTACGGAGCGTCCGGAGGCTTCGCAGTTTGGCATGGCCAAGATCATTGGCATGTCGCACGATGCGATTGTTAATGAGACCAGCCACCTGCTCAACGACGCGGAGGCTTATCAGGACATGTCCGAAGGCGGGAACCCTTACGGAGACGGTCACAGTTCGGAGCGGATCGTGGAGGCGGTTGCCCGTTGGTTTGCGAAGAAGACGCCACTGTTAGAAGCTGATAAGCAGTTCAAGCTGCCGCCGAGGCCGCAACCTCGCCGCCGCAAGAGCGACGCTGAAAAGAGTGCGCGCAAGGCCGCGGCAGGTAAGGAGTGACCGGCCAGAATCCGCGTTCGGGTTGTGGTTGTGCGCCATGATTTATGTTCTCTACAGCATTGTTCTCGTTATCTGCGTCTACACCGGCCGCCACTACTGGTTCACGCTGAATCGTCTATTCGGATTCCAAAGGCACCCTTACATCGACATCGACACTGCCGACTGGCCACCTGTGACCGTGCTGGTGGCCGCTCACAACGAAGAGAAAGTCATTGCGAACATTCTCGACGCATTGATGACGGTGAAGTATCCCGCAGACAAAATGCTGGTGATTCCGGTGAACGATCGTTCGACCGATCGGACTCGAGAGATCATCGACAAGTTTGTGGAGGATTTTCCCGGGCGCATCCAGTCCTTTCATCGCATCGAGGGCAAAGGCGGCAAGGCAGCGGCATTGAAAGATGCGATGGAATTAGTGACGACCGAAGTCATCCTAATTTTCGATGCGGACTACATTCCCGGAGCGGGGTTGATCAAGCAATTGGTGGCCCCGTTCTTTGATCTCGAAGTCGGTGGCGTCATGGGCCGGGTAGTGCCGCTGAATGCAGGCACGAATTTGCTCACGCGTCTGCTCGACCTGGAGCGGTCGGGTGGATATCAGGTGGATCAACAGGCCCGGATGAACCTGCGCCTCGTGCCTCAACATGGCGGCACGGTGGCCGGAGTGCGGCTGAGCGCGCTGCGCGAAATTGGCGGATGGAATGAGAATTCGCTGACCGAAGACACGGACCTGACCTATCGCCTGTTGCTGAATGGCTGGAAAACCGTGTACCAGAATCGATCGGAGTGTTACGAGGAAGTCCCCGAAGTCTGGCCGGTGCGCATCAAGCAGATCATGCGCTGGGCCAAGGGGCACAACCAGGCGATGGTCACCTATGGCCTGCACCTGCTGCTGGGAAAACATCGCGCCACCCTGCGGGAACGGATTGATGGCACGTTGCTGCTGGGAGTGTATGCGATGGCGCCGATCACGCTGCTCGGCTGGGCGCTGGCGCTGGGTGTTTTCTACGAGGGTGTGGCTCCGCTGCATGGCGTCATCGCTCTGCTCTCGCTTACTGCGTATGCCGCGCTGGGCAATCTGGCGGCGTTTTTCGAAATCGCCGCAGCCGCCCGTCTGGATGGAACGCGCAAACGGGTCTGCCTGTTGCCGTTTCTCATTCTGGGGTTTTCGGTGAGCATTTTCTCGGTCTCCCGCGCTGCCTTCTCGCAAGTCAGCGATCTGATCACTGGCGCTGAGTTCCATTGGGATAAAACCGAGCGCTTTCGGAAGGTCCTGTGAATCCCTATCTCGCGGTGGCCGCGTTGGTTTTTATGGTCAGCTTGATGTTCATGCTGCCGCTGGTCCCGGCATTGCTGGAACTGCGCCGCAAGTCGGATGCGCTGCCGCTAAACGTGGTGCAACAGCATGCGGGAGAGATTCGGCATTTTGCCAATAGCTTTCGGACCTATATCCACGGACTTGAAGCAATCTTGCAGCACTGTGTGGCGTCCGGAAGCACAGCCACGGGGGCGCTTCCCGACGGCGAAGAATATGTCGTATTGGGGCGGGCCGATGAGCCGCTTTTGCTTGCGCTCGAGGAGAGAGACACCATCCACCCGGTGCTGATCGCCGCCGGGGTTGATCTCGTCGTACCTCCCGAAGCCACTTTTTCAAGAGACATCTACGCCGGCGGCCAATTCATTGGCGGAGAGAAAAACAATTACCGGGCGATTCTGGGAGAGAAAAATGTTCACCTGGGTGTTTCCAGCCGCGTGATGCGCTGGGTGCATGCCGTAGGGCAGTTCACTGCCGATCTGGGTTGCAAGCTCTACGGGCGCGTTTCCTCGGACTCGCTCATTCGTTTGCATGCCGAATGCAGTTTTTTGCGGCTGAATGCTCCCCGCGTCGAGATCGGGCACGCAACCGGCAACTCGAACCCAACGCCTGCGGAGGCTAGCAACGGCCCAGGAACGCCCTCGCGTTTCCTGCACGACGGTGACTTCGAGGTTAAGGCTGGCGAGGTCTTCGGCAGCGGCATGGTGATCCGGGGCAATCTGCACATTCGCTCGGGCGCGCGGATTTGCGGCAGCGTCAAGAGCACTCAGGACCTGGTGCTCGAAGACGGCGTCGCGGTAGAAGGAAGTCTCATCGGGGCAAGAAGAATGTTTATTGGCCCGAACTGCACGATTCACGGGCCGGTGGTTGCGGAGCGCGAACTCAGCATCGCGGCTGGGACCCGATTCGGCACGCTCGATCATCCGACAACCGTCAGCGCACCGCGAATCGAGGTCGAAGAGGGGGTAGTGGCATTTGGCACGCTATGGGCCCGCGAATACGGTCAGGTGGTGGCCAGCCGATGAACCGCCGCCGTGCCATTGTCGCGATCGCCGCTGTGATTCTTGTGGTTCTGATCGCATGGTCGTGGGCAGGGCACGATCGTTTTCGTTCGACCGACGACCGGCTGCTCCTGCTGGTGCCCGACGGCATCAGCTTCTCCGATCCCAAAGTTGCCATGTGGCTTGACGCCGGCAGCGAAGAGGGACTTCATGTCGTGCCGGTGCACGACTCCGAATTCCTCCGGCCCTTGTGGGGAGAGTCGAAGTGTGCGGGCGTGATTCTTCCCGATTCCATCCACCAGCAGGCGAGCGACCTGTTCGTTGCGACTTTGCACCGCTTCGTAGCTGGCGGCGGAAAACTCATGCTGGTCTACGATGCGGGCACGTTCTCGTTGAGTGGCGCGTATGCCGCCGACCGTTCCCGGCTGTCGGACCTAGCCGGGGTGGATTACGCCCTCTACAACAAGCTTGGGGACAAGACTATTCAGTGGAGCAAGGTCAGCAGCACCAATGCAATTGTTGCGCAGATGGGCATACCTCCAGGAAAGTACTACCCGTTTCACGCGGACGTTGGAGCCTCCGCTCGTAAGAGTGGCTCACCCATTACCTCCGGCGAAACTTTTGAAGTTGAGCTGCGACGATACAAATATGGCGATCTGCAGTATCCCAGCTTCGTGACCTCAGGCAACTATGCGGGCACGGTCTTATTTCACTCGAGCAATGGACTTGTGGCCGGTCAGCAGCCCTACCAGAAAGGGTCCGTCCTGTTTGTGAACCTGCCTCTCGGATATCTGAAGGGCAGCACCGACGGATTGCTGCTTCACACTTTTCTGAAATACTTCGCGGACAACGCGTTGTCCTTACCGTACTTGATGCCTGTCCCGGATGGAATTGGGGGGTTGGTGCTGAATTGGCACATTGATTCGAATGCCGCCATCAAACCATTGCAGCAAATGAGTTCGTGGAAGCTGTTGCAGCAGGGACCGTATTCGATTCATATCACTGCCGGGCCTGATTCGGGGAAAATGGGTGACAAGAAAGGCTTTGACGTTGACCACAATCCCATCAGCCAGGATCTGATCCGCAAATACATGGGTCTCGGTTATGAAGTCGGCAGTCACGGCGGCTGGATTCACGACTACTTTTCCGCGCACGTGGAAACCGATAATCCGAAAGACCTCGAGCAGTTTCTGGCCCTGAATAAGAACTCGCTGGAGCGTGTGACCGGGAAACCGGTCAAGGAATATTCCGCGCCGAATGGCAATCAGCCGCCCTGGGTCACGCACTGGCTGGAGGCACACGGTTTTGTCGCGTATTACTTTACCGGCGATACCGGGATGGGTCCGACGCAGGGTTATCGCAATGGTGAACGCGAAGCCCGCAACGTATGGGCTTTTCCGATCATGCATCTGGACCGGGCCGCGGGTTTTGAGGAGATGAGTACGGAAGGATATTCCAATTCTGAAATCGACCGTTGGCTCGAAGCCATCACGAATTTTGCGACTGATCGGCGGTCGGTGAGGCTGGTTTACTTCCATCCTCCGGGAATTCTGCAATATCACGAGCTGGTCGATCGATGGGTCGAACAAACCGCCCGCCTGAAAGCCGATGGACGTTTTCGCTGGTACACCATGACCGAACTCGCCAACTTCCTGAATTCCCGCAAGCAAGTGAAATGGAAAATGTCGGACAGCGCGGGCGTGGTCACATTCGTAGCCACTCATCCCCTAACCCTTGATCACCAGACGTGGAGGATTCCGGCCAGCAAATTCGGCGAACCGCGAATTGTCGAAGGCTCCGCCAAAATAGTCCGCGACAACGATGCCTGGATGATCATTGCCGGCGAAGGGAAGAAACTGCGATTCGAGAGCGAGACGTTAAGCAAATGACGATCATCCACCAATCACAGCGCCGATCCGCGGTTGCGCTCTTTTTCTTGAGCTTTGCCATGGTGACGGGCCTATGGGCCCAGGAGGGCGCGCCTGCAGCCAATGCTAATCCTGGCAACTCAGCTTCCGGCAACGCTGTGCCCTACGGCCCTGCGCAGACTTCTCCCGAGCAATCCGGCACCGTGCTTACGCCGCAACCGGGACCGCTGACCAACTATGTCGAAGCCGGCGGCGATTACCTGGGCCTGACTAACAACTTCGGCCACTGGGCGGGCGGGTACGCCCGCGGCGTGGTTGCGCAGGGAAACAACATCTGGAATGCCGAAGTCAACGGCCAGTACGAATTCGGCGACGACGGCGTATACCTCGGCGCAGGCGATACCTATAACTTCAATCCGGACTGGTATGGCTCGCTCACTATTGGATCGAGCGTTGGAGGCTTTTTCTGGCCGCGTTTCCGGGGCGACGCATTCGTCAATAAGAAATGGATGAGTCGCAAACAGTTGATCACGACTTTCGGTTTCGGTTATTACGCCGCCAAGGACGTCCATCGCGACCACAGCTTTTTCGTGGGCAGCACTTACTACTTCGCGAAACCCTGGATTCTTGAAGAAGGAATCCGTTTCAACGTCAGCAATCCGGGATCGGTCTTCTCGCCGGCGGGGTTTGTGGCGGTGACTCAGGGACAAAATCTGCACCACTACCTTACGCTCCGCGCTGGTTTTGGAGTGGAGGCGTACCAACTTGTCGGGCCAACCGTCACTCTCAACGATTTCCAGAGTCAGACGGTAACCGTTACATGGAGACAGTGGGTGGGCAGGAACTGGGGCGTAAATCTAGTGGGGGACAGCTACCACAGTCCCTTCTACGTGAGAGGTGGAGCAAGCTTTGGATTCTTCCGGGAGTTTTGAGCGCGAGAAGTCTGCCGGTGGACTTCATGTCCCGAAGCTGGCGGATCCTGTCCGCACTCGCGGACATCGCGGTGGTGTTATCGCCATGCACCGCGCGCTCGCGCATTTCCGTCTCGGTCCCATAAACCTGGTGATCGCCATCGCTCTTTTCGTGTTCTTTTCTGCGATCTGGTTAGTATTTCTGCCCAGGGTTTGCCAATTCTGGACTCACGTTCTGGCGCTGGGGATTCGACTCTTGCCGTTACGCGCTCAGCTTGGTCTAGCCGAACAGCACTTGACCTTCATCCACTTCAACATCCCTTACCTTCGCATGGAGCCGGTGCTGCCGAGTTCCGAGACCTGGTGGTTAACCTGCGCGCTAACCGTGGCGATGTTTGCCGCCAGCTTGTTTCTGCCCAGCAAACTGATCCCGGTCATATATCTCCTGCGAGGAATTTTGCTGGTACCGGCGACAGCCCTATTGTATTTTCTGTTTCTGCCGGCGCGCTTTCCGCACACGCCCGACAGTTACATGCAAGGGCTGGTGACGGCTGGAATTGCTTTGATCTCGACCGTTCCGCTGTTGTTCGGATTGACTTATTACATCTTCGACTTCGGTTTGCTGAAGAAGGCTTTCCTTACCGCCATCACCATGACTCACCTGGCGCTGTTCCTGCCTCTGCAGATCCTGCTGCAGGCGCTGTTTCTGCAGAAGACAGTTCTGTTCATGCCTGTGGTCTACATCATTTTTGGCATGCCCATAAACATTCTCATCATCATCGCCTTCTACTCATGGGGCATGACGTGGTTCTTCCGCCCGGCTCAGAAAGTCTGATCGAGGCCACAGTCGCCGCGGTCATCACGAGAGAAGCGAGGGATCTGGAGTCTTCGCGTGGCTAGCGAAACCTAGATCCCTCTTGGCGTTGCACTCAGGACAGGACAATGAAGTCATCGGAGTTCATGCTTTTTCGCCAGCAACTATCTTTCGCGCCTTCACACGAATGAAGGCATAGTTCAACTGCGGAAGTGAGTTGAATCGCGCTGCCTGGGTCAAATACTCTTGCGCTTTCGCGCTGTCCCCCTTGCCTTGATACGCCTGGTACAAACGGAAAAGGTTGCGAGGATTTTGATCGTTGGCTTGCCGAAGTTCTGCAATCGCCGTGGTGTAATCTTTCTCGGCAAGAGCAATTCTTCCCGCCAGTTCGTGGGCCTGCTTCACCTGCAAGTCATTCCTGGTCGCCTCGGCGCCCTGGCGGAATTCCTCCGCATGAGTTTTTGCCGCGGCGTAGTCCTTCTTCCCGACTGCCACTGCGGACATGTTGAAATGATGCAAGAGGGTGGCGTTGTCCTTGATTTCCTGCGAAAGGTTCGAACTCTGGATCATCTGGAAAGAGTGATCGAACTGTTCCGCCGCGATGTCATACTTCGACATCTCAGACAGAATGTTGCCTTTGGCCTGCAGGTCCGCCGCCATGGCTGCAACGTCGTTTTTCTTTTCTGCGACCGCGTATTCTTTGTCCATCGCTTGCAGCGCTTTGTCCAGCTTGCCGCTGTCGGCAGCCACCACCGCCATGCCGAAGAATGCGGTGCGTAGTTCGTTGTCGTTGCGTGCCTGGTCCGCCATCTTCTGCAGTTCGGCTTGCGCTTCTTCCGGCTTGCCCGCGTACATCAAATCGCCAGCGATTCCGAAGTGCGACGACGCGAAATGGGAATCAACCGAGAGAGCCTTGTTGTACTGCGCGATCGAATCGTCGAACCTCCCCATCTTTAGCAACAACTCGGCGTAAGAGTCGTATGGGTTGGGATCGTTGGGAATCAGCTCGATGTACTTTTTGAAAGCCTGCTCGGCATTCCCGTAATCGCCCTGCTGCCGGTAGGAATATCCGAGGACATTGTAGGCAGGCGAAAAGTTGGGAGCCAGTTCAGTTGCTTTCTTGTAGTGTTCGATCGCCTGAAGATTGTCCTGCTGGCCAAAATAGTAGTTGGCAAGATTGAATTGCGCACGTTCGTCATTTGGATATGCGGCAACCAATTGCTCCCAGTACTGCTTTTGCTTTACCGCGTCACCGTTTGCTCCGGCCTGGTTCGCGAGGATCAAAATCTTCTCGCCTTCCGAAGTCTTGTCCGCCAGGCTCACTGCCTTGTTCAGGTGATCGAAGAACTCCTTGGCCGTCTGAGAGTTATTAGCTCGTGCCAGTTCCGCCGACGCAAACTCGGGGTCGAGCGCGAGGGCTTTGTCAAAATGCTCGAGGGAATCCTGACCTAAGAGCTTGTCAGACAAACTCTGTCCCTGAAGGAATTCGTTCCTCGCTTCTTCGGACTTGGTTGTGATGGGGATCCTTCCGGCGTCGGTCGAAGCCGCGGCAGAACTTCTGCTGCCCGCCTGATTGCAGGCGCTCCATATCGCAACGCTCGACACAAGGATGGTAATCGTTAGAAAACACTTACGGTCATTCAGTCGCATCGCTTTACTCCTTCGAAGTGTGGTGTAGCGGATCCATTGAGGATTTCGATGACCGCTCCGTCCTAGCTAGACTTTGCTCTGTAAGATTGGATAGCAAATCAGGTGCGTGTACACGCAGTCTTCACGGCCTTGAGCGCCACATAACACACAACAGGTGATTCGGCACGGCGAAATGACTCGATTCACTCCAACGGTCGGGTTCGGGTTGGCGCAAACCGCATTTGGAAATTCCGCTCAGGGAGGGAGCTATCAGTGTGTTGACAAAGGCGCATAATTAAAGCACACTTACTATGCACATTATGAAGGTCAAACGAGCTCATGTTCTTCTACCGGAGGATTTGCTCAGGGAAATCGACGCCCTCGTCGGTCCTCGAGGGCGCAGCTCTTTCCTCGTTGAAACAGCGCGTCACGAGGTGCGCCGGCAAAAGCTGCTGCATTTTCTGGACAGCGAGGATCCTGCCTGGAAGAGCAAGGACCATCCCGAACTGGCCCGGGGCGCAACCGACTGGGTGCACAGGCTGCGCAGGGAAAGCGAGACTCGTAAACCAAAGGAGCGGGTCCGGATCCAGGGTCCCCGCCGAACTTCACGCACTCAGACTTCAAACAATCATTGATGCGCCTGCTGCTCGACACATCGGTGCTGATCGACGTGCTCCGCCTTCGCCACGGCCGCCGCGAACTACTCGCCGAACTCGCTCGTGGCGGGCACACCCTGGCCACAAGCTCCTTGAATGTCGCCGAAGTTTATGCAGGCATGCACCCGGAAGAAGAAGCGCGAACCGACAATTTTCTCGATGCACTTGACTGCTATGAACTGACAGCGGCTGCCGGAAGATTGGCCGGAAGGCTCAAGAGCAAGTATGCAAGACAAGGGCGCACCCTTACCCTCGCTGACACGATTATCGCAGCTATTGCCATCGAGCGACGATGCATTCTGATGACCGACAATCGCAAAGATTTCCCCATGCCGGAATTGGACTTCCACGACTTGCTCGACACGTAGGCAAATCTGGATTGGCAATTCATCCGGATAACTCGGAATAACATCAGGAAGATTATGCGGGTAACGCGACTCCCAACAGCGCGCCGGCTTCGACTTGCTCGACTCGGGCTTTCACCCATCGATTTGCTTCGAGCTGTCCTTCCAGGCGCAGCTTCAGATAGTTGTCGGTCAGTGCTTCGGTGGACTTGCCGTCGAACACATTCAACGTAATCGCTTCCACAGTCTTTCCCAAGAAACTCTGCATGAAGGCCTGCTTCTTCGCTGCGGCCAGGTCGCGCAGAATTCGATTGCGTTCGCGTGCAATTTGCACCGGCACTAGATCTGGCATCTCTGCCGACGGCGTCCCTGGACGCGAGGAATAGGTGAACACGTGCAGGTAAGTGAAAGGCAGTTCTTCGATCAGCTGCCGCGTTTCTTCGAAATCGACTTCGCTCTCGCCGGGAAATCCGACCATCACGTCGGCGCCGATTGCGGCTGTCGGCATGGCAGCACGAATCTTTTCAAGCTTCTCTCGATAATGCCAGGGACGATATTTGCGGTGCATGGACCGCAGCACACGGTCGCTGCCTGATTGCAAAGGCACATGAGCGTGCTTGGCGATACGCGGAGAGTTGGCCATCGTGCGAATCAGTTCATCACTCCAGTCCATGGGTTCGACCGAGGAGATGCGCAACTTCTCCAAACTCGTTTGACCCAAGATCTCATGGACCACGGTTTCGAATCGCAAGGGTCGGTCGAAATCGCGTCCCCACCGGCCCAGGTTGATTCCGGAGATTACGACTTCG
>Ga0116223_10001182_pt1 | contig 27735 bp, 18 predicted proteins | sample Sb_taG_3_FD_90092 | JGI IMG/M metagenome (GOLD analysis project Ga0116223, IMG submission 90092) | Peat soil microbial communities from Weissenstadt, Germany - Sb_50d_a_PC metaG | ecosystem: Environmental > Terrestrial > Soil > Wetlands > Peat | place: Germany: Weissenstadt | collected 2010-09-21 | reverse complement strand
TGTCGCCTCAGAACCGCAACCTTCTCTTCAGCAGTGTAGTGCTTGCGCTCTTTTCTCATACGTTCGCTCCGCTATCTTAACGGACGAACGCTTCCTCCATTTCCAACTGAGGCGGGACAAGTTCCCCATGGCTAAAAAAACTCATGCTCGTCCCCTCTCGAAAGCAACAACCGCTTGACAGGCAAGAGAGAATCTCTCGCCAAGAACGCGAGAAAGGACGGGGCATCAGCCTTTTGTGCCTAGGGAAAGCCTGGCCCTGGCTGCGGAGCTTTGCTCCGCCTGGACGGGTCAGAGACCTGTCCCCACACGACCTCCAACTGGAGTGGAGAAGGAAAGCCTGGGCCGCGCGCCAAAAGGCGCAAAGGACGGGGACGCCCTAAGTCAAATTCCAGAATCTCCCTAAAGGTATATTCTTCTGCGGGAAGCTGTGCCACCCGCGGACGCGAACCTATCCAGCGGAAGCCAGTCTGTCGGCCAGCCGCCACAGGCGCACCAGGCGATACAGCGGGTGCAAAGGTTTTGGAAGCTGGACTGCCGACCATTCGCTTACGCTTGGGGTGAAGGCTAGGCGGCAGAGGAAACGCGCTCGGTCCTGCCAGCGTTCTCTTAGGCGCATCATCAGGCGGAAGTAGGGGATCGATTCCGTGTCGTAGTGGGCGCTGCGTTGGATGATGGGCAGAATCTCATCGGCAAGAACTGAGGTTGAATGATCCTCTCGCAGACGCTTTTGAATTGTGGGCGGCAGGGCCGAGCCTAGCAGCTTGTGGGCAAGAAGCAAATTCAGGCTGACGATGCGTTCGATTCCCAGTCGCCGGGCTTCGTCCTGAATCGCGTTCCAATCAAGCTGCCGAGACTTGGTTAGTTGGGCGATGTCGCACAGCCATGAAAGCTGAACCCAGACGTGCTTGGCGGCGTGGACGCAGAGCACGAGCAGGAGATCTTGCGGGTGGAGGGTTCGCATGGCGCGGCCGCCCAGGATGGTCTCATCCGCTCGCTCAAGAAAGTCCGCCACATCGAAATCAATGGAATAGAAACGGGGTACGATTCGCCACTGCAGGTCCAGCAGATTTGGTACGGCGGGGCTGTGGAACACGTACCCGCAACCTGAGCCAATGTAGGCTGGTTCTACGTGCTGGCGGAGATGCGGCTCGCACGGGTACCCCAAGCCAAGCAGCGTGGCTTTTGCCTTCGGTACATCCGCCGGAAGGATCAGGATATCGAGATCGCCAAACTGACGCTGAGTGACTTCGCCATACAGAGTCTCCGCTAGCGCTGGACCTTTGTAGGGCAGAGCCTCGATGCCTGCTGATTCAAGATGGTGAAGAATGCGAACCAGTTCGCCGGTAAACCATAACGTTTTACGGGCATTGTCCCGGTAACGCAAGCGGAGCGCGTCAAGGTGCTGGGCGGGAACCCAGGGGGAGAATGCCGACAGTTGGCGGTACACCTGCGGAACTACGCGATGGTGGCTGGCCAGAAACAACATTCGTTCCCAATGCAGCGGGCGGGAGAGAATTTTGCGGATGCGATCGGCGTGTCGTTCATCAGATGAATCATGAGCAGATGAATCGACGCAGCAGGCGACTAACAGATCAAATTCTGAGCTGTCGGCGAATGTTCGTACAGCCGGCAAGTTCGCAGCTTCGGATCGAACCGGTCTCGGCTCGGCGGCAGTAGCCATTGGAGAGAATACTATCCTCGCGAATGCACAACGCTAGTTTGAAGGAAGGTTCCGAACCCCACACCCCCCTACTTCAAGACTCGCGCGTGACCTGGCATGACCCAGGCAAAAACCACGATGAGGATCGAGCCCTGACAGCTATCTGCCGAGCGCTGCTCGGCCGCCCGGACGAGGCCGTCCGCGGCTACGTGAGTTCATGCTTTGGACTTGCGGTGGTTACTTTGGTTTTAACTCGGCGCTCCCGCTGGCGAATGCAGATTCCCGCGCGACGTACAATTGAAGAGAGTCCGCCTATGAGTTCGGGTGCGAAATCGTTCGAAGCTTCACGGCGCAGTACCCGAATTCGAGCGCAGATCCCTTTTCGCCTTGCCAGCCTGGATCCTGCGATTCCATTTAGCGAGGAATGCCATACTCTGGTGGTAAACACAGAAGGATGCGGCGTCCGCCTCACCCAGCCGCTGGAACCGGGTTTGCCGGTTTTGCTCGACCAACTTCCGGGGGGAACGAGCGCGCCGGCTCGCGTAGCAAACTGTGTTCCGCTGGGAACGGAAGGCAAGTACTGGCTGGTGGGACTCGCGCTGGACCAGCCGGGGAATATCTGGTGCATCCAACCTGCCCCTGCGAACTGGGGAAGTGAGTCGAGTGCCGTTACTGCGGCTGTGCCCCTGCCTAAGAAAGAGAACGAATGGCCCTACTCAGTGTTTTCCAGCAAGGGAGAGGCTCACCCGGGAAGAAAGTAGCAAGCTTGCATCACAAATGTCTATGAGATCGTGCAAACATTTCCCCAGGGGCTAAAGCCCACATTCTTTCGGAGGCTTATCGGCACGGCTGAAGCCGTGCCCTTCCACAAAGCCATTTATGAAACAAGCTATAGCAACTTTTTGACCTACACTCCTTAGAGAACCTCTGAAATAAGCATGCATTTCCGCTGGGGCCGCACGGGCGTGGACGCCCGCGCCTACACTGGACATTCGGCGATTCCCACTTAGTGGTTGAGCTTCTCGTAGTAGCGATTGTCGTAGAGGATGCTGGAATTCTGGACGAATTCCAAGATGCGATGCATTTTGACCTTGTCTTCGCGATTCAATTCCTTGAACTGCACAGCCATGCCAACCCCAGGATGGATTCTGGCCACGGTGCCCTCGGCGTCCAGCTTGCCATCATCGATGGAGAAGACCAGCTTGAGATTCGTGCCTGGGGTGAGGATGGCGCTGGTTTCGATATAACACCCGCCCATACTGATATCGATCAGGTTGCCCAAGACTGGGCCACCCCCGGACTCGGGATTCAACTCAATGGTGATGCGGCATTTCAGGCGGGCATAGAGCCTGCGATTTTTCCGGGTGGGCTGTTGTTGCTTCTCCAGATACATGCGGCGGTCGGCCTCCGCCAGAAGCTCTTCTGCATCGGTGCCATCCTCGGGATACATGGCTTGCCCGACACTCAGCGAAAGAATCTCTTCGGCGCAAACTTCAAATCCCGCTTGCTTGGCCAGTTCCCGCAGCTGATACGCTTTCTTGGCGGCCGCGTCCGCGGGCAGGCCGGGAGCGATGACTACAAATTCGTCTCCTCCCATGCGAGCCACGTAGTCGTACTCTCGGCAGGTTTCTTTCAACGCTTGCGCAAATAGGCGCAGGACTCGGTTGCCTTCCAAATGGCCGAAGCGGTCGTTGATTTGCTTGAAGCCGTCCATGTCGCCGACCATCACGGTTAATGTCGAATTATCGCGCTTGCAGCGGGCCAGTTCGCGGTCAAGTTGCAAGAACAGCGAGCGGGCATTGGGCAGCCCGGTGAGATAGTCGGTGGTGGCGGAGTTTTCGGCTTGCTGATATTTCAGCGCATTCTCAATCGCCAGAGCCATCTTGGAACTGATCGCCAAGAGGATGCGCAAGTGATCGGTGGTAAATGCGTCTCGTTCGCCGCGATAGAGAGCCAGCACTCCGATGCCACCGGCGACGCCTTCCAGCGGAATCGCCAAAGCCGAGCGCAGGGTGCTGAACTTCGTAGGATCGTTCAGATATCCCGGCTCAACCGAGGGATTGCCGTTAATGATCGGTTTGCGGTTGTGGGCCACCCATCCGGAGAGACCCTGTCCGATCGGAATGCGCAACGAGGAAAACAGACGGAAGTTATCGCCATTCACGTATTCGGGGACCAACTCGTCATTGCGCCGAAGGTAAATCGCGATGGCATCGTAGGGAACCAACGATCGCAGTTTCACTGAGAATACAGAGAGTGTCTCAACCAGGCTAAGGGAAGCGCCCAGGTCCTGGCTGAGCTCGAACAGGGTCTGGGCTTCCTGCCGGGCCGCGGCAATCGAGGAGAGGAACGTGGCCTCGTGGCCCAAGCCTTCTTTGACCGAAACGTTTTCAAATCCTGCGGCGGGGGCCAGACCGCGCTCCACCTTGACCTCGGTGGAGAGCAATGGATTTACCTCTCGCCCAAACTGAGCCAGCGCCATTTTTTCGAGGCTGACGTATCGTTTCTTAAGAATGTCGACAACCTTGGGATCAAAGGATTTGCCCGACTCCGCGCCCAGACGTTGCATGACTTCGTTCAGCGGCAGGGCACGGCGGTATTGCCGGTCCGAAGCCAGAGCGTCCAAGTAATCCACAGCGGAGAGAATGCGGGCGCCGATCGGGATTTCCTTGCCTTTCAGGCCGGCCGGGTATCCGGAACCGTCCCACTTCTCGTGGTGCGCCCGCACGATGGGCACGACCGGGTAGGGGAAGCGAACCCGTTCCAGGATCTCGGCTCCCACCACGGGGTGAATCTTCATCTTCTCGAATTCTTCCAGGGTAAGCCGCCCCGGCTTCGAGATGATATGCTCGGGCACGGCCAGCTTGCCGATATCGTGCAACAGGGCCGCGGCGTGGACGGCTTGCATCTCGTCCGGGGTTACACCAAATTCCTTGGCCACCTCGACCGCGTAAACCCGCACGCGTTGCAAGTGGTCGTGCGTAGTTTGATCTTTGGCTTCGATGGCTAGCGCCAATGCTTCAATGGTGCGCAGATGCAGGCTCGCCATCTCCTCGACGTGCCGCTTCTCATCCTCCAATTTCCCCAGATACAATCGGTACGAGCGGTAAATGATGTAGATCGCCGGCACCAGCAACAGCGATGTCTCCCAATAGAAGGTGCGGTTAAACCATCCAATCACTCCAGCAATTCCAGCGCCCACGAGATAATAAGGAAACGACCAAAAATAACACTCCACTATGATCTTTTTGAGCTGTTTGCCTTCGGTAAGCGATATGACGGTGGCAATCGAACCGGTGTTGGCTACGAAGTAAGTGCATGCTGCCAGACCCAGCAATAACGGTTGATTGTCTACGAGCAGATTGGACAGGGGGTGGTGATATACAGCGTACGCGACCGCGGTGGAAAAGGCGCCCGCGCATACGTTGAAGGTTATCTGGAGCGCGTTGGGCCGATCGGGGTACAAAGACTGCACCAGGATGGAGACACAGCCGAGGATCAGAGTCTCCGAAAAGCTGAGTTCCAGAATGCCCAACAGGACGAACAGAAAGTTCACCGACATCGTGCCCGTGATCCCGGGCAGATTCACCTTCATCCGCGAGGCTAGAATGCCAATCCCCAGATAACAGATGAATTCGGCAATGTTCTTACTGGTCTGGTGGATGGCTCCGTAGAGGAGCACAGCTGTGCCCGCTGTCACAATCAGGCCAACAAACATCTTGGCGTGTAGTGTCAGGTCTCTCCACGTCTGTGAATGGCCAGCCATACGGGTTCCGTCGGTCGCGGGGGAGCAGCGCAGAATCTCTGACTAGGAATAGCATCTAATGTGTTTAGGAACAATGATTTACGAGCTTACTCGCAAACTTCGGTAACCGTTCAGGCGTGACGGGAAGAAGTCTGGCTGGGCCGACGGCAGCCATTCCTCGAAAGCTTGCGATGATTCAGTAATTTACGAGCTAAACTCGGCCAGCAAGTTGCTTGCCTCCGAGTTTTCGCTCGCGGCGAGGGTTGCTTTTTCCCTACTCCAATCCGGGCGGTTTCCGTCGGGAGCCAGTTCCACTTCCATGTTCTATGCTAAGTTGAGCGCATAGGGCCCATAGCTCAACGCAGCACCGCCTTCAGAGCGCGGGACAATGTGGTGGGCGCGAAGCACGCAGTGAGGGTCACCCAATCGGTCTCCGCAGATTTGGCATTGCTCAACGTTACGCAACTTAACAAAGCGTCTGAGGGGCCACCAATGCGGGGTTGAATAAATAAGGCCGGGGTCGCTGTTCAACTGTGGTCTCAGTCACGTGCGTGGTCACCGTATTATATTTTCTAATAGTAATATTACTTGTAGTGTAATATAACTCATTATGAGGCCTTGCTGCCCTGCGACCTCTCTCATGTGCAGGAGCACTGCGGCATCATGAAACATTTCATAAAGAGAGCGAAGCCCACTTCGATGCCAGACCCACGAACTCGATTGACTCCGACACGCCAGACTACTCCATGCAATTAACAAAATGAATAAAGGCGAACTGCGCGGGTTCTCAGCTAAGGTGTACGCCGGTGAACTGCGATGCAGACAGGCCCGCACGCAACTGTGGCTCATCAATGAACTGGACCGGCGATTGCATCCGCAGATCGCTTGATCATCTCAATTGGAATTCCGTCACGGTGCATTCAGAGGGTGCAATGCCGGCTCCAGGCATCCTGCAAGTTGCTGGTACAATCATCGGGAAGTCTATCTTCGAGGAGGGTAGGGATGCAGAAGAAGAAAGTGGTCGTGGGAAGCATGCTCAGTATTGCTTTGTTGTTCGGTAGTCTTGTCTACGCACAAAAGAGTAATAAGCCGATACCGCCTCCCGCCGAGAACATCAGCGCGAAAAGACATCCGAACCTGGCTGCGGCGCAACGCCATTTGGACGAAGCCTTCAACAAAATCACGGCTGCTCAGCAGGCCAATGAGTGGGACCTGGGAGGACACGCCGCTCACGCCAAGGAGTTGATCGACCAAGCGAGCAGGGAACTCAAGCAGGCAGCCAAAACCTCCAACAAAGAGCACCAAGAACACTGATCTGCTTTTTCTGACTTCGAGAGAAACGGGAAGCCTGGCACCTCGGACCTGGTTCCGCGGGCCGGGCTTACCAGTTTGCTATGTGCGTGCTGTGACAGATTGAAGCTGGCCGTCACGCGCAAGAGCAGCCAGAAAGCTTCGGCATACAAAAAGCTATACAACCAACTAGTGGTACTGCGCAAGTTATTGAAGGGCCCGTAGCTCAACGGTTAGAGCAGCAGACTCATAATCTGTTGGTTCCTGGTTCGAATCCAGGCGGGCCCACCAGCGTTCTCCGAGCAACCCGTCCACGGTTCTTGGGTTCTTGCTGACTGCCCGGACGAGGCGTCCGGGGCTACGTGGGTGTGGCGCATAACAGCCTGTGAAGCCGTTGCCCTTCCACAAAACCATTTGTGAAACGAGTTGAAAATTGAAAAGCGTGGAGTGCCATATTGGCTCCCCACGCTTTTCTGTGCGAGTGCGACTGTGCGGGTGCGGGATCCCTTCCCACGCTCGCTCAGGGTTACGGTTTTACTACTTGCTTCAACACCGGAGAACCGCTGCTGAGGAAATTGGTGTCTCCAGCGTAGGCTGCGGTGATGGAATGAGTTCCGACCGACAGCTTGCTGGTCGTGAACTTCGCTTGATGGGTGGTGGCATTGACGGCAACCGAACCCAGGACCACAGCGCCGTTCTTGAAGGTCACCTTGCCGCTGGGTGCGCCGCCGAAGGCGGGGTGCACGGTCGCGGTGAAGGTCACCGGCTTGCCCTTGATGGAGGGGTTCTTGGAAGAAACCAACGAGGTGGTGGTCTTCGCCTTGTTGACGGTTTGTTTCAACGCAGATGACGTGCTGCTCACGAAGTTGGAGTTCCCCAGGTAGGCCGCGGTCATCGAGTGAACGCCCACGCTGAGCGACGCAGTGGAGAGCTTAGCTACTCCGCTGGCGTTCAGCGCTGCGGTGCCGATCACCGTGTTGCCGTCCTTGAACTGCACCGAGCCGTTGGGCACACCACCAAAGGTAGCCGTCACCGTGGCGGTGAAGGTTACGGACTGGTGATAGGACGATGGATTCGCGGAAGAAGCGAGAGCCGTGCTGGTCGGCGCTTCGATCTGGAAGTTGGAGAACTCGTTCTGTTCCACGTTGCCGGCGTTGTCCACGCTATGGAATTCAACCGTGTTGGCGCCAGTGGAGGACACCTGGAAGGGGCCAGTGTAGGTCTGCTGCGATCCACCGTTGACCTGGTAGAACGTAGAGGCCACGCCGCTGCCGGGTGCGGGATCGGTGGCGGTGAGTGTTACCGTGACCGCAGACTCGTAAATGCCATTCACGAGGTTGCCTTTCAGGCTCGCCGTGGTGACCGGCGGAACCGTGTCATAGCAAACCGAGCCGTAGGTTTGATCACTCGAGGGAACGCCAGTGTTATCCCATGCCCTGACGTTTGCCGTGTGGCATCCCTGGCCGGCACTGGCTAAGTCGAGCGATCCAGCGGTGGCGTTAGGAAACTCCGGACCGGTGTAGAAGGAATTGCAACAGCCCGGTGTGGGTTCGCTAAAGACATCGCCAGGATCAGAGTCCCAAGCCTGGCTGAAGCCGGACACACCGGTGATCGGGTTGCCGTTGCTGCTGGTATCGGTCAGAGTCCAACTCACTGTCTGGTCGGTGTTGTACCAAATCCCGGTCGCCGGTCCTGAGAAGGTAGCGAACGGCGCACCGAAATCAGCTGCGCGGTAGGTGTTGATCGCCCAAGACAGTTGCAGGAAGTTGATCGAGCCCCAACCCGTGACCGCATCCCAACCAGAATTGGAGCAGTAATACCCCAGGCCATAAAACGAAGTTACGTCATTGTTGTTGCAACCGGAGGTAATGTCATAGAAGGGATAGTGCGGCGCGTAGCCCGGGTTCTCGCCAAACCAATAGAGGTACCAGTTTCCGTTGCCAATCGGTGCACAAGGGATCGAGCCTCCATAGCACTGGCCAGTGAGGCTACCCACATAGTCGAGGTACGCGTTAGTTTGGGCGAAAAATCCCGCCATTTCCGGAGCCACGATGCTGGTGCCTCCGTTGCCCTGCAGAAACCCGTTAAAGAAGAGGTTCTGCGGGGTGTAGAACCAGTCGGCGTTGAGTGCGATATCGGGCACGCCACGGCTGGGCAAACTTAAAGGCTGCTGGTAGGAGGGCGTCGAGTAGTAGGCGCTAAAGCCGCCTGTGCTGCCGCCGTCGTTAGAACCGCAGCCGTCCGGACCGCCGGTCCAGCCCACTTCGCTGAGGAAGTTGCTGTTTGCATCCAGCGACAGGGTGGAACCGCCCGCGGCCACAACGTTGGGATCAGAGGAAGGGAACTGCACGGCATCGGCGATGTTGAAATTCGCGCAGCCAGCAGTAGCCCCTTGGTCGCCTGACGCCGCGACCAGAGTCCAGCCCTGGCCGATCATCTGACTGAAGATGGCATCGTCGGTATCCATTACCGATTGCGGAGTGCAGTACAGCTCTTCGCAGCCCCAACTGGTGCTGAATACCCGGGCGTTGCCGTCGTTCAGGATGGCGTTGTAGACGTCGGTGAAGGTGGAAAACTGCGCATCGACGCCGTCGTACAGCCATACTTTAGACGTATCGACGTACGATCCGAAGCTGTTGGACATGGCAGTAGACCACTCCAGATCCATCGTCCCTTCGCCATCGCAACACGCCGGGTTGCCATCGATGTAAACCTCCTGGAAGTCGTACGCCAGGTAAGGATACTGATTGTGAAAGCCCTGCATATCGCTAACTGCCTGGGAGCCTGCGGTCGCAATTGCAATCGAGGTCTCGACGGGCGAGTTGTTGGGGTTGCCCAGCGGGTTGCAGCAGTGGCCCAGCGCATACAGCGCGTTGGCGTCGTACGCCTCGGAGCTGTATAGGTCAGTTGGATCGTAAGCGCCACCGGTGATGGGCGGCTTGCGGTGATGCGACTTCGCCAGTGAGGCTGGCCGCATCTTGCTCTTGCTGTCCTGGCTTCCGGCGACGCCTTTGCCGATAACCGGTCCCGGCGAATAAACCGGGAACGTGGGTTCCTGAACATGCTTGCCCGAAGGGCGCAGCAGTTGCAAATTGTTGAGACCTCCAACGGAGTGAATGATGCTGGTCAGATGCGAGGGAATTACGGGATCGCTGTCATTCGAGTGAAACGTTTTGTTGCCCAGTTGGTAGTTGTTGATCTTGACGCCGAGTGCCTGCTCGATCGTGGCCACCGGACCTTCTACGTCGACCAGAAGGCGGTTGGCATAGCGCTGGGTCACGGTCAGGCCCTGGCTTTTGGCCCAATCCACGACGGCTTGCTCATCCTGTTTGGAGGGAGCAAAACGCTTGTTCCACTCTGCCGGCTTCAGGAAATGCATGAAGTTAGGAGAACCTTTGGTGCGGAGCTCTTCCAGAAATTGCTTTTCTTCGTCGATGTGGGGTGGCTGTAAACCGAAGACTACCCGCAGCTTTTGATCGGCCTGGAAAGGACCGATTAGTTGAGCCGTGCCGTTCAACACCTGATGGGGGGTGGGCCCTCCCGGGCGAACCTGGGTGCCGTCCGCGGCTGCGGCGGTGATGGTTAAGCTGAATAGAACGACGACCGCTGCGGCAGCAATCATGGATCCGATTGCCTGCCGGCGGCCAAGGGAATGCGACTGTGCTTGCATACTGATATGCTCCTCTGTCTTGAGAATTTAGATTTTTGTTGCTGAGCAGAACCGTTGGGGAAGGCTGGGAAGCACGCAACTCACACAATCGTGCAATCACACCCCGTTGGAGGCTCGTTCTCCTCCATAGTGCGAGATGGTGCGAGAACGTTTCAGCGGACCAGGAAGAAGGGAGCTTTTATCTTCCCGGAAGTGCACCGGGTACGTTGGTGGGGCGTAAATCAGGTTTTGCAGAACTCATAGTCGGTTGGCCGTGGGTTCGAAACCCTACCAGGCACTACGCACCATAGGTTGGACATCCAGCGCGTCATCCCAAGGCGCTTTCACCGGCGGGCGAGAGCCTGCCCCCGATCGAAGCAATCGACAATCTGTGTCATGCGGGTAGCAGATTTTTGAACGAAGATTCATGCCGGGGTCATCAGTCCGTAACGCCGGTGCGAAAGACTGGCTCGGCTTTGGGGGAAGCTGGAACCAAATTCCCCAACCGGAGGCGCAGTTTGCGTTCAAAGTACAGCTTTTAAGCCGGGCTTGTCTTGCACCAAACCTCACCGAGATATTCTTGTCCTCGGCTTGAAAGGGACTCCTGCGATGCTCATTCGCGGCGCAGCCTTCACCCCCATCTGACCTTCACCAACCCGCCGTTTCATCCCGTGATCATCTTTCCCAGAATCTCTTTCAGGATTTTCGCGCACACCATCGCGGTCAATTGCGATACATCTTGCTTCGGGTTGTATTCCACGAGGTCGGCTCCAACAATGTCGCCTGTGATCGCGTGCAGATGCGAGACCGCCTCGCGCACCGACATCCCTCCCGGCTCGCGATGTGAAATCCCAGGCGCGAACGCAGGATCGAGCACGTCGATATCGAACGAAACATAAAGCGGCCCGGCAAGCCTGAGTTTTTCCAGCGCAGGCAATTCCCGCATCTCCACAACTTCAACCCCGAAACGAGCCGCCTGCTTTTTCTGATGTGCATTCATTGTCCGAATCCCGACCTGAATCAGCCGCTTCACCAATCCCTCTTCCATAATCCGCGCAAAAGGGCAGGCATGCGAATAGCGATTTCCATCAAATTCCTCATATAAATCAGGATGCGCATCGAAGTGAATAATGGTGAGATCGGCAATGCGCTTCCCAAAGGCTCGCACGATGGGATAAGTGATAGAGTGATCTCCACCAAGGCAAACCGGGGCCTGTCCTTTATCGAGCAACTCGGCGACCGCGCGTTCGATCGCGGTGAATACACCATCCACCGGCAGTTCCAGGTCGCCCGCATCCAACACAGATTCTGAGCCCAGCTCGACCCCGCTCTCGGTGGATGAATTCGACGAATCACACCGCAAGGCCTCGCGAATGAGCGGCGGCGCATCCGCCGCACCTCGCAGGTAGGAAGAGTTAGCGTCAAAAGGAATCCCAAGCAGCGTCGGCACGGAAGATTTCATCGGTGCGTTCTCAGTTCGGCGCAGTGAAATGCAAACTGAATGCAAATCACAATAAGGCTGAAACGGGTAGGGTGGACACTCCTGTCCGCCGCCTTTGTAGCGCCGCCGTCCCGGCGGCTGTCGTGGGGGCGTCCCGCCCTCACCGGCGCGGACAGAATGCCCTCGCGACAGCCGGCAAGATGCCGGCGCTACAAGATGGCTCAAGCTCCAGAAGCGGACAAGAATGTCCACTCTACACTACCGAATCCGCCGTAATCTGCCTCTCATCAATTATCCTAAGTAATCAACATATGGCTACTCGAAGCAAGGCTGCTACCGGAACCTCAACCGCAGTACTGGACGCACCCAACGGAGAACGCGAACGTGTGTTCGAAGCATTTCGTCGTTGGGGATATCTTGAGGCCGACCTCGATCCTCTCGGCTTTCTCCGCCCCATACCACACTCTGATCTGCCGACCGACGGCGAGTTCGCCCAAGAAGCGCGACGCGTCTACTGCGGAACCGTTGGAGTCGAGTTCATGCACATCACCGATCCCGCGCGGCGCCGCTGGATCCAGGAACGCGTGGAAGGTCCGCAACCGGCCGTGGACCAGCAAAGAGCGCTTGACCTTCTCATCCGGGCCGAACTGTTCGAGCAAGTACTGCAGCAGCGCTACTTGGGCAACAAGCGCTTTTCGCTCGAAGGCGTTACCGCGCTCATTCCCCTCATGGACGAAATTCTGGAAGCGGCCGGGCAACAGGGTGCGGTCGAACTCGTGATGGGTATGAGCCATCGCGGCCGGCTGAACGTGATTGTGCATGTGGCCCGGCGTGCCGCGGAAGAAGTTTTTGCCGGTTTCGAAGACGTTGATCCCCGCAGTGTGCTGGGCAGCGGTGACGTCAAATATCACATGGGCGCGACCGGCGAGTACCTCACTCGTAGCAGCGCCAAAGTTCACATCCACCTGGTTTCGAATCCCAGCCATCTCGAAGCAGTGGATCCCGTAACCATTGGCCGCACTCGCGCCAAGCATGATCGTACGGGAGAAGCCGGGCCAAAGAAATATCTGCCCCTGCTGGTGCACGGCGACGCGGCCTTCGCAGGGCAGGGCATCGTTGCCGAGACCTTGAATTATGCCGATCTGCCCGGCTACACCGTGGGGGGAACCGTGCACGTCATCGCCAACAACCTGATTGGCTTCACCACGGTTCCTCGCGACTTACATTCCTCGCGCTTCGCAGCACAGCTCGTCCGTCGCCAGTCCGTGCCCATCTTTCACGTGAACGGCGAAGACGTGGACGCCGTGATCCGCGTCGGTCGCATCGCGCTCGACTACCGCTACGCCTTTGGCACGGACGTGGTCATCGACATGATCGGCTATCGGCGCCACGGTCATAGCGAAGTGGATGATCCTACCATCACGCAACCACTGCTCTACAAAGCCATCAAAGAGCATCCGCCGCTGTGGGAGATTTATTCCGAAGACATTGGCGTCGAAGACGCGCAGACCCGGGTGCAGACCATTCGTGCCGAACTCGAGGCTGCGCAGAAAAAGGCCGGTTCCATCACCAAGAAACCCACGCTTCGAGATTTGCCAACCTACTGGGACAATTACAAGGGCGGCCGCTACAAGCCGGAGTACGAGATCGAAACCGGATTATCGGCGGAACAACTGCGTGAAATCACAGAGCGGCTCACAACATATCCGGAAGCTTTCCACATCCATCCGAAGGTCAAGAAACTGCTCGAACAGCGCGCCGAAATGGGCACGGGAAAGCGCCCGGTGGACTACGGCATGGCCGAAGCTTTGGCATTCGCCAGTTTGGTGAAGGTGGGCATGCCAGTGCGGCTGAGTGGACAGGACAGCCGCCGAGGCACGTTCAACCAGCGGCATTCGGTGCTCGTCGATGTCGAAAACGAAAAAGAATATGTCCCGCTGCAGCATATTTCTGCCCAACAGGCGCGCTGCGAAATTTACAACTCCACACTCTCTGAAGCCGGCGTGCTCGGGTTCGAATACGGCTACAGCCGCGACTATCCGGAAGCACTCGTCCTCTGGGAAGCCCAGTTCGGCGACTTCGTGAACGTCGCCCAGGCCGTGATTGATCAGTTCATCAGCGCCGGCGAAGACAAATGGAATTTGCTCTCCGGCGTGGTCTTGCTGCTGCCGCACGGCTACGAAGGCCAGGGGCCTGAGCACTCGAGTGCCCGCATCGAACGTTTTCTGCAACTCGCGGCGCGAGATAATTTGCAGATCTGCCAGCCTTCGAATGCCGCCCAATACTTCCACCTGCTGCGCCGTCAGGCGTTGCGGCACTGGCGCAAACCGCTAATCGTCTTCACTCCCAAGAGCATGCTGCGGCATCCGGATGCGTCTTCGCCCATCGAGGACTTCGCTCATCCCCACTTCCTCAACGTGTTGCCCGACACCGAAGTCAGCCAGCCCAAGCGCATCCTGCTTTGCACCGGAAAAATCGGGCACGAGTTGCGCGGCGAGCGCAAAAAAAGAAAAGATAACTCAACCGCAATCGTTTTTCTGGAGCAAATGTACCCGTTCCCAGAGGCCGAGCTGCTCAAGGAACTGGAACGGCATTCCAGCGCCCGCGACATCGTCTGGGTTCAGGAAGAGCCCGCCAACAAGGGCGCGATGTTTTATCTGCTGCCGCGACTGCGCCACCTCGCGGGAGATCGCCCCGTACTGTCGGTAAAACGCTCAGCCAGCGCCAGCCCCGCGACCGGGTCATTCAAAGCGCATGAGATGGAGCAGAATACCCTGCTGACGCTCGCGTTTTCGACGACTAGATAAGAGGGGCAGGATTGTTGCTGCCGAATCTGGGGAGTTTCTTGGGCATCCCTCGGAGTCCTGATAAGATTCCTTCGAAGGCCTGTCGATGCATTATAGGAATGCTCCGATTACCGAAGCGCTCATTGACATCAGGGTCGTAGTGCCCGCTGAGTTCCGCTTCGAGCAACTGCAAGGGATAAAGGATCTTGTTGCCAACGAGTATCCGCGGGAAGAGACCTTCACCATGGCGATGGCCACGATATCCTTTGGCTCTGAGGTCCAGTCCTCGACCCAGCAGAAGAAGGTGGGACTCAAGCTGTGGAGTGTTGGTGATAAGCAGGTATTTCAAGCTCGTCTTGATGGTTTTACATTCAGTCGGTTGGAACCCTACGAGACATGGGAACGCTTGCGCGATGAGGCAAGACGCCTGTGGGATATCTATCGAGGATTCGTAAAGCCGACTAGGATCACGAGGGTGGCCGTTCGGTACATCAACCAACTGAATCTTCCAGGCGACCGTGCCGAGCCGGAGGATTACTTTAAGACCTTCCCCTATCTGACTCCCGACTTGCCGAAAGAGCTGCGCAACTTTGGCCCCTTCGTCATGAGCTTACACCTACCCCAGCCGGATTTGAGGGGTATGCTGGTAATCAACGAAGCCTCTGCGCAACCTAAAAGGCCAGATACACTTTCCGTTATCTTGGATATTGACCTTTTCGTCGAGCAACCTGGGGTCACAGATGAGGCGAGTTTGTGGGAGTTCTTCCAGAAGTTACGCGACAGAAAGAACCTGTACTTTGAAGCCTGCATAACGGATAGAACGCGGGAGCTAATAAGCTAATGCCGATTACCTACGAAGAACCAGTGAGACAGGATGAGTTCATCCCCATAGAGAGCAACGCGGTCGGGGCGGCAGCCCAGGAACTGACCAGGCGCGTTACGGAGGATCTGGTCCAGATGTACGAGAGCATCTACAGACGCGCCAAACTTCGTATTGATCAGAACCGACGGAGCGTTCATGCACTGGCGAAGCTCCGCCCGAATTGGGACAGCTATGGGGCTCCTGCTCCCAGTGGGAGATCTATTGCAAATGCAATTCGTGTTCTCAACCTCCTCGAATCATTGAATTTGGATCCGACAAGAATCTTGCCATCCGCAGAAGGGGGCGTTGGTATCTGCTTTGTTCGAGAGGACCGCTACGCAGACATTGAGTGCTCGAATGACGGTGAAGTGCTTGGCGTCTATTATGTTGGCGCGCAAATGCCAGCGTTGTTAGAGACTGATGGGACCGAGGCTTCCATCAGTGCCGCACTAGAACAGATACGCAATCACATCCGTGGCTGAGCTTCCAGACAGACTAAGACGCAACGGGCGCCCGGAGGACCAGGAGTTCTTGCCGGAGGAGCGATTGTTCCGTCGCTACAGGCGTGAAGAATACCTAGACAATCAATTCTCGGGATTAGGCTTTGCCTTTCCGAAACAGTCTGTGAACCGTGAAAAATATGGTGACCCTGCGGATGTCTTGTTTTCGAATACCGATGAGTATGAGGGGTGGGGAGTTCTGTACTTCAGAGTTCAAGACCTACCTGTCGAATTTCCTCCTGATAACCGTCAGTACACCTTCTTCGCGAAGCACGTGCCAAGAGAGGAGATGTACCCGCACTCTGAAGTCTGGTGCGACAGGCTGCCTGTGACCGGGGAGTATGTAGAGCCAAGTAAAGGTGTGAAAAAGTTGTTTCGCGCATTCCTGAGCCAACGGGTAGAAGTTGAAATCGAAGCCACCCTGTAGGAGGTTAAGTCGCGACAGCGCCGACTGTGTGCCCAGCGAAACGAACGCTGGCGCATACTTGCGCTTCCGCGATGCGGCATACACCTGCCTTGAAATGGTACCCTAACGTTCCAGTTTCGAGTCACATGGCGCGCCGCTCTCGACCGCAACCGCTCTGCATTGCCATCGACACTGGCGGTACGCCACTCTCGCTCGCCTTTTCCACCAAGACCTAGTCAGAACTCGAGCGTGCCTACAGCGGTCGCTCCGTCACAGGCTTGCCACCCGACCCCGGCAACGGCGCTTTCGCGTCACCCGCAGCTTCGCCCTTGAGCAGCGACTCAAGGCTGGCATAGGCATAAATTGTTGGCGCGTGATTTTGCATTAGGCCGCCTGTATCCGCCGTGGGCCCGTAATTGCTGTGCAAGTCACGTCCGAGCATCCGAAGCATGGCCATCAGTTGTCCGCGATGATGGGAGGTGTGCGCGATGCGCCGCGTCATTACCCATGCGCGAGACCGCGGCACCGAAAAAAACTTGGTTGCGTCTTCCCACCAGACTTCGTCCTTCCCGCCCAACTCCGCAAGCCGCTTTCCGCTGTCCTCCGCGTACTGCTGCATGAACTGCAGCCGAGTTTCTTGCTTCGGCAAGGGCGGTGCTTCGACGTCGATGCCAAGCATGGTCCGAAACCATAAGTCTTCGCTCACGCACTGATGCACCATCTGCTCATGAACACTGCGCCCACGCGGATCATCGGTACGGGGGCGCACCGAAAGATCCTCGTCCCGAAACTCGCTCCACACGCTGACTACCTTGATTCGTTCGCTTGCATACGTCTCGACCAGGAAGTCGTATCTCACCGCGTGCTCCTCCTGCTTATCATTGTGCTCAACAGCATCAGCTCATCTCAAAGATGGTAACCTAGCGTTCCAGCTCGAATCGCATGGCACGCCGAACTCAACCGCTTCGCATCGCCATCGACACTGGCGGCACGTTTACCGACTGTGTCTGGGTGGACCGCGGCCGCATCCGCATGCTGAAGGTTTTTTCTACCCCTGACGACCCTTCGCGAGCCATTGCGGAAGCGCTGGAGAAAATCGGCCGCCGCAACCCGCTGATACTGCTCCACGGCACAACGGTTGGCACCAACACCCTGTTGCAGCGCAAGGGAGCGCGCGTGGCACTTGTCACCACCGCTGGTTTCGAGGATGTCATTGAGATCGGGCGGCAGGCCCGTCCCAAGCTGTATGACTTTTTCTTCGATCGGATCGAGCCTCTCGTGCCTGCTGATCTGCGTTTCGGGATCAACGAGCGCACGAGCAGCGACGGCGTGATTCTCCAAGAACCTTCGCCAACAGATTTGCGGGACTTGAAAGCTAGAGCGCTGGAGAAAAAGCCTGAGGCGATTGCGATCTCGCTGTTGTTTTCGTTCGCCAATCCGAAAAACGAAAACTTGATTGCTGATGCGTTGCAGGAACTGGGCGTGCCGCTCTCCGTTTCCCATCAGATCCTCCCTGAATTTCGCGAGTACGAGCGCACCAGCACGGTCGTGGTGAATGCGTATCTGCAACCGGTGATGCAACGCTATCTGGAAAGCCTCGAAGCCCGCGCGCAAGCCTGGAGCGGTAGCAAGCGTGGTGCGAGCGCTCGCATCTTTGTCATGCAATCCAGCGGCGGAATTACCGCTCTGAGTTCCGCCGCCCGAGAGCCGGTGCGGACGGTGCTCTCTGGCCCCGCGGGAGGAGTCGTCGGAGCCGCGGCCATGGCGCGTCGCAGCGGATGCGAGCGCATAATTTCATTCGACATGGGTGGCACTTCGACCGACGTAGCGCTGGTGGATCGCGAAGCACATGGAGGCAGTCAAACTGAAATTGCGGGCCTGCCGGTGGGTGTGCCCATGCTCGACATTCATACCGTGGGTGCTGGTGGTGGTTCCGTTGCGCGCTTCGATGCGGCGGGGGCGCTACGCGTGGGGCCGGAATCCGCCGGGGCTGATCCTGGTCCCATTTGCTATGGTCGCGGTACCCAGCCAACGGTCACGGATGCGAATCTGATCCTGGGGAGGTTGCAGGCGCGTCGTTTTCTCGGGGGCGACTTCACGCTGGATTTGGAACGCACGCGCGGGATCGTTTCCGCATGGCTCAAGAAACAACATTGCAAACTCTCGCTCGAACAGTTTGCCGCGGGGGTGATTCGCGTGGTCAACGCGACCATGGAGAAAGCCATTCGCGTAGTCTCGATTGAGCGCGGCTACGATCCTCGGGAGTTCGCGTTGGTGGCCTTCGGCGGAGCGGGCGGGTTGCACGCCTGCGAGTTGGCTGCGGCTCTGCGGGTTCCACGAGTGATCGTGCCGGCGCGTCCGGGCGGACTCTCGGCCTTCGGCATCCTGGTCAGCGATGTCGTAAAAGACTATTCGCGCACCGTGCTGTGGCGGACCTTGCATGAGCTTCCGGTGAAACGACTGAACGAGGAATTCGAAAATCTGTGCTGTCAGGCCGATAAAGACTTTCAAGCCGAGGGCTGGCGCGGTTCTATTCGGCGGCAGCTTAGCGTGGATGTTCGTTATCGGGGCCAAGGCTATGAACTCAACGTTCCTTTCTCTCGCGGGCTGATGGCGGCCTTCCGTCGCGAGCATCGCCGCCGGTACGGTTACGGCTATGCGGACCGAGAGATGGAGTTAGTTACGCTCCGCCTCCGGGCAATTGTGAAGTCTCCGCAGTCGAGCCTCGGGAAGGCCGGTGGCGCCAAGCGTGGCAGTCTTGATCCGGAGCGAACCTCGGTCTTCTTCGAGGGCAAGAAAATCACAGCCACAACCTACGATCGGGACTCGCTGCAGCCGGGGAGGAAGCATTCGGGCCCGGCCGTGGTCACCGAGTACAGCGCGACCACGGTTGTGCCTCCGGCCACGCACTTTTGGCTGGATCGAACCGGCAACCTGTTCATCCAGATTCGTCCTTAGCGGGAACTCGTCCCCACTCCAGTGATTGGATCTACTTCCCGCGCCAGACAACGCTAGTGAACTGCCGAGGCTTGGGGATGGGACGAAGCAGTGTCTTTGCCGGCTGGTATCTCGGCGGGCTTCTGCGCTGGCGCATCCGACGGTTTCTGGATGGGTGCTGCCACTTCTGGTGGCTGAACGGGCGCATCAGCCGGTTTCTGGGGATTGGCAGACGACAATTGCCTTCGCGCGTCCGCCGCTTTCTGCAGTTCCTCTTCGCGTCGGGCCTTTTCGGTCGCCGCCTCAGCGTCGGTGATGTAGCGGAACATCTGCATGCGGCCGGGGTATTGTTCGGTGGTAAACACGCGATTTTGTTTGTCAATGGCAATACCGATCAGCGCTTCGAACTGGCCGAGAGAAGGTCCGTGTCCGCCCACATAGGTCAGCAGTTGCCCTTCGCGGTTGAACACCTGCACCCGATCCTGGTACTCATCTGCCACCCAGATGTGTCCATCACAATCGACCGCGATGCCCTTGGGGCGGGCGAAGTATCCTGGGCCATCGCCGTGCCGGCCGAACAGGCTGATGAACTTGCCTTCCGCATCGAAGATTTCCACGCGGTTATTCATGGTGTCGGTGACGTAAACATTGCCTTCGCCGTCGAGCGCGACATTCGAGGGCCCACCAAAGTCGCCTGGGCTGGTGAGATAGTGATTCTTGCCTCCGGTTCCAATGCGGCGCAGCAGTTTCAGAGTGTCCGCGTCATACACGATGACTTGGTCCTGCTGGGTGTCGACGACATAGAGGAACCGGTTTTCGTTGTCGATCGCCAGTCCCACCGGATCGACCAATCCCTCGATCTGGCCTTCGACTTCGCGCTTGGGGTTGAAGACCAGAACCCGATGCATCTTGCCATCCGAGACGAACAGGCGGTCGCTGTCGTCGATGGCCAAGCCATTGATCCAGCCAAAATGCGCTTCGTAACCGTTGCGAATGAGCTGAGTCTCGCGGGTCTCGGTATTGAAGATGAAGACCGCTCCGACTTTTTGATCGGCCACGTACACCAGCCCCTTGGAATCGATGGCGATCCCGTACGGCCCCAGCAACTGGAAAGGGAAAGTCTTAAGCCTATCGCTGTTATCCACCGGCTTGGTGCCGGCGACGCGGTCCATCCAACTCTGCTTCTTCTTGGTGGCTTTCGCCGGAGTGTAGTCAATTTTCATGCCCGCGTAGTAGTTCAGATAGCGGACCCGCGCGATGTTAGGCGGGCTGGGCCAAACCAGCTTGGAAGTATCAATCTGCACGTTGGGAGCGGCTGCCGGTTGTGTGGCTTCGGCTTTCTTTTTCTTGCTGCCATACACGGAAACCGGCGAAGCCAGCCCCAGAGCCAGCAGGACCACCAACGTCGCCAGCACCCTGCCGTTGCGATTCGATTTGGAAGGAAGCGCGAACATTTCTCTAATCTCCTGTTGTGGTTTGCCGCATATCAATCCTGTTCTTGTGGCAGTTGTCGCAGAACGCCATGTTGTTCTGCTGGTCTTTCACCAGCAGCCCGGGCTGCGCCGAAGCGTGTGGCTGATGGCAACTCAGGCAAGTCAGGTGAGTCTTGACCTTGGTGATATCCGCCGGATTCATCACGTCCGAGACTGGGTGTGCTTGTGTTGGATGGCCCAGCCCAAACCTCAGGGGCAGAATCGCCACCTTATTCTTCTGATAGTAGTCCTCCGGCAGCTTCACCTGGCCGTTGAAGATGGTCAGCACATGTTCCGCTTCCAGTTTCTGCGGCGCCGCCTCTGCCCCGTGGCACTCGAGGCAGAGCGCATTCCCCTTTGCCCGCAGCAGATGATCGTTGTCGCCGCCGTGCGGCGCATGGCAAGTGGCGCAGCCCTGTCCGAATGCGGGCTGGTGGTGCACTGGTTTCTTGGCCAGATCGGCAATGTCGCTGTGGCAGCCCAGGCAGATGTCCACCGCATTCGTCTTGGGAAGCCCTGGCTGCCGGCTGGCGTGGGGGCTGTGGCAGTCGGTGCAATCGCCCGCCGCTCCCGGATGCTGCACTTTAGCAGTTTCGATCAGCTTGGCTTTATCGGCGTGGCAAGTCACGCACAAAGCCTTAGCATCGCTCTGCGTCAGCACCACTTTGCCGTCCTTTGCTGGAGCATGGCAAACCTCACACTGCTTGTCAGCAAACGGCGGATGCATGAATTTGGCCATCAGCTTGGGAACGGCCGACTGGTGCGGATTGTGACAGGTCAGGCAATCAGCTTTTTCGAATGGCTGGTTCTGGTGCGCCTTCTGTAGGTCCGCGCTCTTGGCGTCATGGCAATCCAGACAAAGCGCCGGCGACGCCTTGGTGAGATGAAAGTCGAACTCGGCCTTGCCGATCTCCCCGGTTTTGTGCGTGACGTGGCAGCTGTCGCAGCCCATGTCGAGGGCGGCATGGCGGCTGCCTTTCTCGGGCACGTTCATGCCGGTCTTATGACAGCTCAGGCACAGGTTCTCTTTCTCGTCCCCTGTAGTGGGCTTCAACAACTGATTCTTATTGTCCGAGGAGTGCGGGTCATGACACTTCACGCAATCGCGCACGGCTGGGGGGTGGACGGTACCTTTTATGTCGGCCGCATTCTTGTCCGCATGGCAGGTCAAACAGAGAGCATAGGGACTGGTCGTGATCAGCTTTACCCGAGTGACATCTTTATTGGTGCGAATTTCATGGCAACTGGTGCAGCCCATGGCCATCGCCGAGTGGACCGACTTGCCTTTGGTCTTGTCCTCATGGCAGGCAATGCAGGTGGAGGTGTCGGCCTTCGGGTCAAGTGGGACCGGATGTTTCGCGGCATAGACGCGGCCAGCAAAGATGAGTACCGCGAAGAAACAGGCTAGCGCGTTTAGCTTGTGACTAGGCCTGCGACTCGATCTGAAAGATTCCAACGCCACTCCCACCCCTGCCTCTTTTGTAGCGTGTGCACGCATCTCGCCTTATTTCTCCGCCCTGATGGATTTCTGAAGAGTCTTTGTAACACATTGCAATAAAATTAGTTGGAAACCGATTTCAACTCGGTCGACAGTCGCATTTGTTGAAAACTTCAACACGATGGGGCTTCTCCCACAGTGCAGTGGTCCAAATTACGCAAGTAACCATGTTTCCCATACTTTGAGTGCTCGGCAGCCAGGAATTCACACTCCGGCCTCTGATCGGTTACACAGTTTGCGAGCCGAGTTCCGTTGTGATTTCCTGCCCATCTACTTGTGATTTGTGTCACATGGAAGCACCGGAAAGATCTCGCAAGAGAATTACTGCGCTGCTCTTGTTGCCTGTAATACAAGGTTGCTGAACTGCCCCCTTACATACCGCCATCCTGCGCGAATTCCTGCAGAACTCCAATCCGCTGTGTGATATGGCCCAAGCCGCGCTCTTCAAGTTTTCAACCCGGACTGACTGATCATCAGGAATTTCAGTAACTTCGCTGAATTCTCCGCAGTGGCGCGAAACGTGCTTTCTCTTGAAACAGGGGAGAGGAAAGATATGGCCGCAGCCGTCCACTCGGTAGCTCGCAAGACCTGGCAAACCCTGGGCGCGATTAAGACCGGCGTCATTCTGCTCATTCTCGTCGTCATCATCTCGGCAGCGGGGACGGTAATTCTGCAGCGTCCCGCGACCGACGCCGACGAGATGCAAAGGGCCTATTCGCCCCAGGTGCTCCGGTTGCTCGATGGAGTGGGACTGACCGACGTTTTCCATGCCTGGTGGTTCGTGCTGCTGCTGAGCCTGGTGAGCCTCAGCATTATTGCCGCCTCGGTTCAGCGCTTCCCCAATGCATGGAGATTCTTCTCGCGTCCTTATAAGAGCCCCGACGAGAGCTTCTGCAAGGCGCTGCCCAACCACGCTCTGATTCCGATTAAGGATGAAGAAGCAGCATTGAGCGTCGCGGAACGCGTATTCCAAAAAGCAGGCTTCAGCCCGGAGCGGATTGTACGCGAGCACAGTTTTTCTTTGTTCGGCGAGCGCAGCCGCTTTTCTGAACTAGCAGTTTATATCGTGCACGCCAGTTTGCTTCTCATTTTTCTCGGCGGCATCGTCGATGCGCTATACGGCTGGCGTGCGTTCGTGACCCTGACCCGCGGGCAGCAGTCGAGCCAAGTGCAAACCCAGAACGGCAGCGAACGTAATCTGCCGTTTGCGATCCGCTGTGACGGTGCCGGTCAGGAGAACTACACCGACGGCACTCCCAAACGCTGGTGGTCGGATTTAACGATTCTAGAAAACGGGCAAGCCATCGTGCACAAGCAGATCGTGGTCAACGATCCATTGGTTTATCGCGGCGTCCGCTTTTATCAGGCGAGCTATGGCAAGACCGGAAAGATCGACAAAGTGCTCCTCAGCGCGACTCCCCGCGATGGCAGAGCGCCCAAGGACTTCACGATTGGTCTGGACGAGACTGTTCCGCTGGATCCCGATACTACGGTCCGCCTCGCCGAGTTCATTCCGGACTACGTGGTGGGCGATGGTCAGATTTACGCGCGCTCCAGCGACCTGGAAAATCCAGCCGCTCACTTGGTGGTGGAAAACAAGTCACACAACGGCGGGAAATCGCCTCAAGCCGTAAACGTCTGGCTGCCCCCGATCCCCGGCTTTGAGCAGAACGCATCTTCGCCCTACATATTCGAAGGCAAAGATGTGCAGATGGCCTACTTCACCGGCTTGGACGTTTCGCATGAGCCGGGCCAGTGGTCGGTTTGGGCGGGCGTGCTGGTCATGGGTTTTGGGTTGGCCGTGGTCTTCTATTTCGTCCACGCGCGGGTCTGGGCCGTGCCGGTGCGCGATGCCCGTGGCAAGTTAACGCTCTGGATTGGCGGAACAGCCAACAAGAACAAGGATGTATTTGAGCAGCGTTTCCGCAAGCTGGTTGAACAAATCGAATCAGAACTCAAGACTTCATCGAAGCCAGGCGCCGAGGCGCCAGTTGCTTCACTCGCCGGAAAATAAATCCGGTATGGAGGATGGTCTATGGCACGAACCGCAAGAGCTGAACAGCACCCAGCGGCTACAGGCACGACGCTGGTCGTAATGGTGGGATTGGGAGTCGTCTTCCTGCTGTTCATGGCATTTCTAAACGTAGTCAAGAGCGGCAATCTGCTCAACGATTCCAACCTGCTCTACGCCGCGCTCATTTTCTATTCAGGCGCGGGAACGCTTTACCTGGGATTCGGAGTCACTGGCATTCCTTCTTATGTGCGCTTCGCTTCACTGGCGACGTGGGCCGGCCTGCTCGCCAATACGGGCGCCGTGGCCCATCGCTGGTATGAAGCCGGCCATCCGCCGTTCGCGAGCATCTACGAAATGCTGCTCAGCTTCGTATGGACGCTGGCTGTCCTGACCTTGATTGCCGAGAAAAAGTACAAGGTGAAAGTCATCGGAACCGTGACCATGCCCGTAGCGATTGTGGGCGTTGTGCTGATGCAGTTGCTGCGGACCGAAGTACACCCCCTCGTGCCCGCGTTGCAATCGACTTGGCTGCACGTCCACGTCACCCTTGCCATGCTCGCTTATGCGGCGTGTGCTCTCAGCTTCGCGCTAGCCATGATGTTCCTCATCCAGGACAAGATGAAGACCGAAACCTTCCTCGCCGCGACCAGCCTGTTCGGTATCGCCACCTACCTCGGCGTGCTGACTCGCTTCGAAAAATGGGGCGGGCTGAACGTGGTGGCCTGGAATCCAGAACAAAAGTCAGAAGTGTTTCTAGCCAAAGGCGTGCGCCTCTTCGTTGTGATCCCCGATCTTGGCTGGCTGATGCTGCTGGTGCTCGCGGCGGTCGCTGCGCCATTCGTTCTCTATCTGGCGTGGCGTAAGACAGGTAGTGAAAACTTCATCGACATCGCGAACCGCGCCGTCTTCGTCAGCATCCTGCTGCAGGTGATGGCGCTAGTGTTCTTCCTGCTGCGCGCCCGCGATGGCCGCTACGGTTCACTCGATGCCGACGGCTTGTTCTCTACTAGCCTGGCCGCCAGTCCTTTCATTCTCTCAGGCCTGGTAGGCGGGATCTTTGTTTCACTGCTCTACCTCTTGCTATTGTGGCGGCGTCAAGACCTGGAGCGAATGCTGCCCAGCGCCGAAGAACTCGACCGTATCACCTACAAGACTATCGCCATCGCATTTCCATTACTCACCCTGATGATCGCGGCGGGCGCTTACTGGGCCAATCGCACCTGGGGCTCTTATTGGAGCTGGGATCCGAAAGAAACCTGGGCAGCGATTACCTGGCTGGTGTACGCCGGCTATCTGCACATGCGTGTCACCCGAGGATGGCGCGGCCGGCGCGCCGCTTACTTCGCCATCCTGGGCTTTGCTGTAGTGATGTTCACTTTCTTTGGCGTGACTTACTTGCTGCCCGGACTGCACGCGTATGCTTAGCCGCCCTCAGTCCGCGTCGAAGACAATTGGGCCACTGGCAGTGACCTCCAAAACGACTGCTGCAACCCGTCTTCTTTCGGATGGACCGGGTGGCAGCAGTCCCACAATGTCTGCAGACCGCGCGCAAGTGGAGGAGTTCGGATTGAGTTCTGTGCGGGTAAATTGGCAGCTCAAGGCAATCCTGCCGGTAGGACTCGTACTCCTGGCGGGGCTGCTGCTCTTCATTCTGGCGACTGTATCTTTGCGCGACCCGGAACGCCACGCCGTGCTGATCGTCGCGGGAGCGGGAGCGGTCGCCATTTGTGCAGTGCTAATCGTCGTGCTTGCCTATTTGATTCAACGACCCATGGTTGAATTGCAGGAGAAAATGGACCAGGTGAGTGCAGGTAATCTAAACGTCGAGGTCAGCTTTTCCCAGCGCAACGACGAAATCGGAGACCTCGGCCGCAACTTCAACCACATGATGCAGCAACTGCGGGAGACCCGCCAGGAAATTGAGCGCTTGCATCGCACCCAGATGTCTCGTGCCGAGCACCTGGCGACCCTCGGCGAGCTGGCCACAGGTTTAGCCCACGAGATTCGCAACCCGCTTGCCGGAATCGCAGGCGTCATCGAAATCATCGGCCGCGACCTGCCTGCGACCAGTCCTGCTCGGGCAGTGGTGAAAGATGTTCGCCTGGAGATCGGCCGCATCAGTCGCACTCTGACCGATCTTCTGGAGACGGCGCGGCCTCGCCGCCCGCAGGTTCGCCGCAGCAACCTCAATACCACGGTAGAACACGCCGTAATGCTGGCTCGCCAGCAGGTGCTCTCCAGACCCATCAAGATCGAACTGCAGAAAGCGCCCGATCTGCCTGAAGTCGGCCACGACAGCGATCAGATTCACCAGGTGCTTCTGAATCTCCTCCTGAACGCGGTTCAAGCTATCGAGGGTCCGGGAACCGTGCTGGTCGAGATTGGTTCGCGAGATGATTATGCCAGTGTGGTGGTCAGCGACACCGGCCGCGGTATCTCACCACAGAACCTGCCCAACATTTTCCGGCCTTTCTACACCACCAAAGGCGATGGCACCGGTCTTGGCCTCTCGCTTGCCCACCGCATCGTGGAAGATCACCAGGGCCGCATCGAAGTGAGTAGCGTGGTGGGCCAGGGAAGTACGTTTACGGTTCTGTTGCCATTCCACATGCCGGTCGCGCATGTCGCTGGTTAGAATTCCTGTCGAGCAGCAACTCCATTGACGATCAAATCCTATAGTGACGTTTTGCGACCTGTGCTAGGCTCCTTCATGAGATCACCGACTTGAGTTTGGTGGCCAGGGACATTCACTGGGAGGAAGGCCCATGAAGCCAGCTAAAACGGTCGCTTCGACAGCGCCGGCTGACGCCGAAAAGCAGGTCAACACCTTCATCGACAAATTCGAGCCGAAGCACCAGACCTTGATTCGGGCGGTGCGCAAGGCACTGCGGAAGCGGCTGCCAAAGGCGAATGAACTGGCATACGACAACTACAATTTCTTCGTGATCGGCTATGGTCCAACCGAGCGCCCCACCGATTGCATTCTCTCGATCGCCGCCGCAGCCAATGGAGTAGGTCTGTGCTTCATCCGCGGCGCTAGCCTTCCTGACCCACACCAGATACTGCAGGGCTCGGGCAAGCAAACTCGTTTCATTCGTCTCGAATCGGCGGAAGTGCTGGCCCGTCCCGAAGTAGACGCGCTGATTGCCGCCGCCCTCGCCAAATCCAAGGCGTCACCGCCGCCAAAAGCCAAAAGAAAACTAATTATCCGCTCCGTTTCGGCGAAGCAAAGGCCTCGGCGTAAGCTAGCGAAGTAACTCGCTTTCGCCGAATCGTCAGCGGGAGTGCCCGACCTTCAGCCATTTGCCCGGCGTTGCGCAATTGCTTTGGGCCAGCCCCGACCGTTGTCGGAAAAGGAAGCAAACCCTGCCGCCACCTAAGCCTTAGCTAAGCTAGCTGCCATCTTATCCAGGCACTGGTTCAAGCCGGTTTCCGCTAGTTCCAGCATCTGGCCCACCGTCCAGTCGTATTCCGT
>Ga0116223_10001178_pt1 | contig 27776 bp, 24 predicted proteins | sample Sb_taG_3_FD_90092 | JGI IMG/M metagenome (GOLD analysis project Ga0116223, IMG submission 90092) | Peat soil microbial communities from Weissenstadt, Germany - Sb_50d_a_PC metaG | ecosystem: Environmental > Terrestrial > Soil > Wetlands > Peat | place: Germany: Weissenstadt | collected 2010-09-21 | reverse complement strand
CCTCGAAAGGTCGGACAGAATGTCCGCCACCGCCTTCCGATGTTTTCCTTTACGACCCTGAGGAACATCGGACCGATTCACCGCCGCATAGTGACTGTCGCTGCCGTTACGTCCCATCGGAAGCACTCCTTTTTCGGAAATCGCATCCGTAATGCGCGAAATCGTACTGCAAAAAATCGTAGGCTGCAACTAAAAATCTATGCAAATCCTATGCCGGGCAACGATCCGCTGCGTGTCCGTACTTTAAGATTAGTATTTTCAATAAGATGCACTGCCTGCGTTGCGCTGAGACCCACTAAGAATTTACCCGTACGACCTGGGGAACGCTAACATGGGGGCGGTATGGGTGGCTGAGAGGCTCGGGAAGCAACCGATGCTGTAGCAATCGTCCGGGCTCTCGTGAGGGGGGCACCCAACCATGACTCCAGCTGGAGTAGCTAAAAACAAACGCAACTTCGATCCCCATGCCTTCCTTGCCACCATCGGGAAGGGCAGGAGATTTGTGCTCTTCCCCAGGAAACAAACCATCTTCACGCAAGGGGATACCGCCGATGCTGTGTTCTATGTCCAGACGGGCAAGGTGAAACTCACCGTGGTCTCGAAGACCGGCAAGGAAGCGACCATTGGAATATTAGCGGAGGGAGACTTTTTCGGCGAAGGTTCGCTGGCGGGCCAAACGCTCCGCATGGGCTCGGCAACCGCGATGACGGATTGCGCCATTCTGCGAATCGATAAGAAAGCCATGATGGAAGCGCTTCATCGCGAACACGAAGTTTCTGACATGTTCGTGGCCTATTTGCTGGCGCGGAACATCCGGTATGAAGAAGACCTGGTTGATCAGCTTTTCAACTCGAGCGAAAAGAGGCTGGCCCGGATCCTTTTGCTGCTCGCTCATTTTGGCAAAGAAGGCAAACCCGAAAATGTAGTCCCCAAGATCAGTCAGGAAGCGCTGGCCGAGATGATTGGCACAACCCGCTCGCGGGTCAGCTTTTTCATGAACCGCTTCAGAAGATTAGGATTTATTCACTACAACGGTGGTCTGCAGGTTCACAGTTCACTGCTCAATGTGGTTCTGCACGACTAGAGTTGGCCTCGAAGTTCCGCTTCTCGGCCGCCCGGCCCTAATGCGACGCCAGGTAAGCTCCCGTTACATATCCGAGAGTTCCGCCCACCAGGATGTCCGAGGCGAAATGCTTTTTGCCCCCGACGCGCGCGAGGCTGACGCCCGCCGCCAGGCCGTAGACACTCCACTTAAGCCATGACTTATTCGGGTAGCGATGGGCGATCACGCTGGCGAATGCGAAGCTGGCCGCGGCATGCCCCGAAGGAAACGATTTGCCACCTTCCCAAAACTCGCTGTGGATGTTTGGGGCGTACGCATATTGACGGTTGGTGGCGACCTTGATCCCGTAGTTCAGCAACGAAGCGGCGCCCATGGCTTCGAGAGCCGTGAAGCCAGTGCTGGCCGCATAGGACGAGCGCTGTCCCGAGCAACCCACCAGGTACATCATTCCCGCCGTGCCGAGCTCGATGCCAAGACCAACGTTGGATCCGCGCGACGCGGCCTGAACGAATGAGGGCGACTGAATGTGGCTGTTGATGTGCTGGTCACTGGTTGCGATTAACAGCCCGGTGGCCGCGGCGATGGGCAATTCCCATCTGAGATTGTTCCACCGGATAGCATTACGGGGTGCCGCGGCAAGGCCATGTCCGAAGGTGGACGTGGTATGAGGCACCTGGCTTGCGATCTGCCGGCATCCGCCATCGCTGCCCCCGGGGGTTTGTGCCGCAGCACTCACGGCTGCGTACATCACCAGCGGTAGCAGTAGCCTGCGGAATAATCTGAATTGCATGTCTTCCCATCCATCAGAGCGAAAGAATAGGGCACCCTGAAGGTTCAGGATGCCCAGAGTATTCAAGTTGAAATCGGACCGCTATTGCGGCTTCTCGTTCTGTTTCGGCTTTTCTTCCTGGGGCTTCTTCTGTTCCGGCTTAACCGGTGCCGGTTGGGTATGCTGTTGTGGTTGCACGGTTGGCCGTGGTTCCGACGGAGGAGCGGTCCGTTCGGGCTGCGGACGCTCGCTCGGCGGCGGAGTTAGCGGCCGCTGAGTGGGCTCGTTCCTGCCAGGCTCTGGCCGATTATTCGGCGGAGTTGTGGGCGGTCGATTCGGTTCCGGCTGTCGATTCGGCTGGGTTGTGGGCGGTCGATTCGGTTCCGGCTTATTTGGTTCCGGCTGATTCGGCCGCGCTGTTGGAGCACCTTTCGGCTCCGGCTGAGTATTCGGCGCAGGATGATCGGAGCGAGCAGCATTGTTCTCGGGACGCGCAGCCGGTGTATTGGCCGGCGGCTGAACTGCGGCACGGTTCACCGGAGCGTTATAAGGCGTCCCAGTTGGCTTCGCGTGAACCACAGCGTGGTCACTGAATGCGCCCGGTTTGGGAGTAGCTGCGACCGCAGGCGTGCCGTGGTTGATGGAAGCCCGCTGTTCCGGATTGCTGCGGGCAGATTGCTCATGCTGCGTTTGAGCGGCCACCGGAGCAAGGTGCCGCTCATGTGCGACAGACTCTTGCTGAGGCGTGGGCCGGGCGCTGATCCCGCCGTTGCCACCGTTGTAGCTGACGCGGTTGACGGTCGTGCTGTTGATCACCGTCGTGTTGTAGACGTTGTGAATGTTGGTGACATTCACGTTGCTCACCGAACGGTTGTAGTAAAACTGTCCGTTCTGCCAACGTCCACCTTGATAGCCATCGCCGTAATATCCGTAGCCGTAACTGACGCCGCCATAGAAACCAACCTGCTGACCCCAGTAGCCGTTGTAGAAGACGTATCCGTTGCCGCTCCAGCCCCAATAGGCCGGAGTCCAGAGCAGGCCGGGTTCTGGAGCCATGACCCAGGTGCCCGGCACCCAGTAGTAACCGTAGTCGTTGTCGGCATAGGCCCAATAGCCGGGGGTCCAGAGATAGCCATCTTCGGGACAAAGCGGCTGCTCGTAGACCGGCAATTCCGGCGGAGCGAATGAGATGGAGACGCTGATTTGCGCGTAGGCCGCCGCCGAGATGGCAAGCAGTACGAGCGCAAATAGCGGAGAGCGAATGGAGCGAATGGAGCGGGTGATACGCATGGTGATTCCTTTTGCCGATGATCCTTCGCGTGCCCGGTAATGCTCGGATGCTGCGGACTGCGCGGATGGAGAGGCGCGATTCTCGGACGAGACCTATGCAAGATTCTGTCTCGCTCGCAAATGGTCCTGATAGAAACCTTCGCACTTCCGAGAGGTCGAAGTCTGAGCAAGAAAGCTCAGTTTGGGTCTGTGCCGCTGCACGGGCTCGGTTCAGTGCAGTTCTGCGTGTTTGAGTGCTTCCACGAACGCGGTGGTGAGGTGCGAAGCCTTGATGGCATCTGCCGGCGCCCATTCCATCGGCAGCAAGTGACGGGCGCGAGCGGGGGCGGTCGCTGTGCTTTGCCGGTGGCCACACGACAGGCAGATCGCTCCTACTGGCCGGATCTCGGTTTCTTTTGATATTTCGTTCTCGCGAACCGCCAGCGAGCCTGCGATGACTGGGCCGGCGCACGCGTCACAAGGGTAAGCGGAGAGGTGAAGGTATTGCTTTCTCATTGAGGTTTCCTCAGAACAGAAAGAGCTACAGTAACCGATGCTACGGCTTCGACTTTGCCATGTCTGAGCACAATTGCTCTGGTGGGTGCGATCTAGGGCGCCTGCGCGAGGTGAGCAATTTTGGACAGCATTCTAAAAGTCCCGCGGCTATACCTGACTGCTATGGCAACCAACAGCACCCTGCTCTGTATCCACCGGGACCCGGCTCAATTGACTCTATTGCGAGAAAACGGATACGAGCTGGTCACTGCGACCAACGGTTCGGATGGCTTGCGGCTCTTGATGACGCGGCCGGTGGATGCGATTGTGCTCGAGTACCACTTAGGCCTGCTGGATGGCGCCGTTGTTGCAGCCGAGATCAAGAAGGCCAAGCCACAGCTCCCAATCGTGATGCTGGCAGATGATTTGGAATTGCCGGAGGGGGCGCTGAAATCCGTCGACGCCCTTGTGACCAAGTCGGATGGGCCCCATTTTCTATGGGCAACAGTTCACTTTGTGCTGAGCGTGAAGCCGATGCAACGCAGGGAAGGAATGCTGAGGTCGCAAAAGGCGGCACATCTCAGGCGCACCGGAAGATCTCGCGAAGGCGGAAACGGACCGCAATCGGATGCTCCTCCGTCAACCGTCAGCGTGGAAGACGTTCCTTTTTCACCGGGAATGTGGAGAAGAATACGGACTGGACGGGTCAAATTCTGATCTGAGCATCTGATCTTAGCGTCTGATCCGAGCGGTGGGTGCGTCGCACCTTGACTGGGCCGCCCTCTGCTGGCAGATTTCAGGCCGCGCCTCGGCGGCCGCTCACCAGATTAATGACTACCATGACGACAGCAACGATCAATATCAGGTGAATCAGACCACCCGCCAGGTGCAGGCTAAAACCCAAGAGCCACAGAATCAGCAGTATTGCAACAATCGTCCAAAGCATTTCAATCTCCTCAGTTCATCCTTCTTGTTTTGCATCCTTGGGTTCAACTGGAATGGCTCTAAGAGACTTCCCGCACTCCAAGCAAAATCGCTTAGCTCGCGGGGTAATCAAGCCGCAGAACGGGCACATCCTTTGTGATTGGACTTGTTGGGCCTGCGGTCTGAGCATTGCCAGGAGCTTTCCGAAGAAAGGATTCATCGATTCACCTTCGCGCTTTCTCCCTGTGGGTCGGCGAACTGTCAGGACCGGTACAGCGAATCGGAGTAAGCGAGTAGGGTCTCGCTGGCATCTCTGACAACTCCAACGATGACAGACCAGGGCTGATGATTCTGTGCAGGATTGCTCACATTGACTCTCAAAGTTTGGCGTCCCGGGGCTGCTCTTCTGGCAGAATCAGGCTCGAAGTGAGCAATTCAGACCAGCTATTGCCAGACGCCTGAGCGATCATAATTCTTGAGACGAGCACTTCTTCTCTCTCTTTCAGGTGTTCTGAGCTAAGTCAGCTATCTGAAGTTGTCTCCTCTTAGTTCCGCGGCACCTAAAGGAAAACTTTCATGAAGAAGACAATGTCACTGCTGTTGATGAGCGTCATGGGCATGTTTGGAACTTACGCGTTTGCCGGTTCAGCACGCGAAGATACGGTGGACCGCCTGGACAGGTCCGTGGCCGTTCTGCACGCGATCATGTCCACTCCGGACAAAGGCATCCCCGAAGAAGTTCTGAGCAACGCAAAATGCATTCTCGTCGTGCCAGACCTGATTAAAGGTGGCTTCATCATTGGTGGCAAGCACGGACGTGGTGTGGCCACATGCCGCACGGCGGAAGGCTGGAGCGCCCCGGCGTTTGTTTCCGTGGGCGGAGGCAGCGCCGGATTTCAGATCGGCCTCGAAGGCGTGGACCTGGTCATGCTGGTTATGAACGACCAGGGATTCCAGCATCTGCTTTCCAGCAAGTTTGAACTGACGGGTGAAGGATCGGTTGCGGCAGGTCCAGTCGGCCGTCATGCTTCCGCGGGAACGGACTGGAAGATGAACACGGAAATGCTGACCTACTCGCGCTCGAAAGGTGTATTCGCCGGGCTAACTCTGGAAGGCGCGGTCGTGGAGCAAGATAACGATTCGACCCGTGCGATCTACGGCAAGCACATGATGTTCCGCAGCATTCTGTCGGGGAAAGTGACGACGCCGCGAAGCGCAGAAGCATTCCTGAAGGCTGTGTCAGAAGCAGGCCAGCAGGCCAAGATTGCCGAAGCAAGAGAAGACAGGAAGTAATTGCATCGGACGGTAGGGCAAGACGGATTTGTGGCTGGCCGGAACGGCATACCCGTTCCGGTCAGCTCAACAAATGACATACCAAGTTCTCATTGAAGATGTGGTCCTTAACTCTAACTCTTCGAAAGGCAGCAATCATGACCGCGCATCAACGGAGATGCCTTTGGGCACAGGTAGCGTGCCTCAGTCTTTGGCCTATTCTTGCGGTTGCCCAGTCCTCCGATACTGCGCAAAACCTGGAGGCCTGCAAGGCAGGCCGCGAAGCCTGTGATCGTTCCAAGCTGAGCGCGCCGCAATCGGCCGAGGTGGCGCTCGCCGCCCATGGGCGTAACGTTGCGAACTGCCGGAACGGATTCGATTCCTGTGATCGCTCGAAACTGTCCGCGCCCGAAGTTACGGCCTTGGCCGTTGCCGATCACCAGCGCAACGTGTCGGACTGCAACTCGGGGATCAGTTCCTGTGACCGGTCTAAACTAACACCAGCCGAGGCGCACGATTATTCCGCCTCGGAGCACGTGCGTAACGTCTCTGACTGCAAGGACGGAGTGGGTTCTTGTGACCGTTCGAAGCTGAGCTCGTCAGAAGCCGGGGCCGTGGATGCCGCCAAGCAGCAACTCAACGCATCCGATTGCACGAACGGCACAGGGCTATGCGATCATTCCCGCCTGACTCCTTCGGAAAAGGAGACGGTGACTGCCTCCGAACACCAGCGCAACGCGCAGAATTGTAAGAACGGATGGGACGAGTGCGACCATTCCAAACTTACTGCGTTAGAAGCGAAACAAACAGCGTACTCTGAACAACAGCGCAACTTTTTGTCCTGCAAAGACGGACAGGACACTTGCGACTATGCAAAGCTGACTCCCACCGAAGCGAAAACGCTGGCCGACGCCGAGCACAAGCGCAATTACACGGCCTGCCTGAAAGGGTACGGCTATTGCGATCCTTCCCGACTCACGGTTGAGGAGACGCATACGATTCACCCTGGCAATTAACTCTGAAGGGAATGACAAGAAATCCGTTCGCGGTTAAGAGGGCTTATGATTCAACGACAGTGTCCCCACTGCGGTAGCGAACTGGCGCGAGCGAGGCGCACTGATCAGCAACCGCTGCCGGGAATGGCGCATGCCGCGTCTCCCGGCTGGCGTTGCAGCGTGTGCGGAAGCGGATTCACTACAGAGCAGATCCGCGAAAGCAACCGTGCCAGGTCCCGGACCGTGCAATCGCAGGGCTAACCCTCCGCGAATCTGTCTGGCTTCGCGAAATCCTCCAGGCTTTTCAGGAGAGAATGCCTCTCGCCCCTCTGCAAGCGGGATTCTTCAGTTGCCTTCGAGTGAATGCTCCTCTTTGGCGATCGCGAGAATCGGTTCCAGGAAACGACCGTATTTATTGAGGGTGGCTTCATCGTTTCGGGCAACGGCTGTTTCTACTGCTCGCGCGGTCGCGGGCGTCACGATTTCCAGCCGACCGACAAAAACGCGTACGATTTGTCCTGGTTCGGGATTGATGGTGAGAGGCACGACGTTGTCGATGAACCGGCGCGGCACAATGTAAATCAGGCGGCTGCCTTCTTCGAACCAGGAGTCCTTCCAGGTCTCCACCATGGCGTGGGCTTCGTCTCGATAAAGCCCCTGAGCGACGAGAATTTCCTCCAGTTCGCCGTACAGGGCATCTACACTTCCGGTCAACACCGGAGGGTCCAAGGTTGTTTCCTCCGTTAGCGTGCCGGTGAAGCGATAGCCGACTCGTTCGCCCCGGCGCTCAAAAAGAATGGCGGTGGGAATCTCGTCTTCGCTGAGACTATTGACCACAAGCTTTCCGTCGGAGTTCAATCTGGCGGAAAGAGGCAATGGACTGGCCGAAACTCCCCGATAAAACAGAAACTTTTCTCGCTGCTCGCCCACCCTTGTCCTGACGCGAAGCGGCGAGGCGGAGGTCTCGCGCGCAGCGTAGTAGCGATTCGACTTCCCCTCGCGCGGGAACTCGCCGTCTAGATTCGGGGTAACGGCGACGTTACTCCACGCAATGCTTCCGTCCTTTCGCAACTGGCTCAAGTTGGTATTGCGCAGCACTCCGCCGGGCCGAACACGATCTGCATGGGGATACCACTCGGTGATCAGCCCCTTGGCGAAGGCAACTCTCGCCGACACGGTCACGTCGCGTGGAGAATAAAAATACAGCACGGGCGTTTCCATGCGAAGCGTGCCACGCAGTCCCGGCTTGAAGTTGACGTTGCCGATGTGCTCCACGAATGGAGGCAGATCGGTGGACCCGGTCAACGGCGCCCACTCCACCGCTTCGCCGTCCATGCCGGCAATTGCCGTGAAGGTGCCCCACTCGTGAACCGTTAGGTCAGGAGCCGTCCGCTACTCGCCAGCGGTGAGCCACCCGGCGAGCGAGAAGCCCAACAGCCCGAGCGCTATCAAACGAGGGAGCCAGGTTTTGGCTCCCATTTCCAGAAGAGACTTCCTTATTGGCCAGTTCATTCTTTAACCTCTCCTTTACGCGTGCTCATTAACAACTCGGCGATCGTCTGACGGTGGAAGTCGGAAGCCAGGTTCTGAGCGAGAAGAGGATCAGTCTTTGCACCTGCCATTGCCTGCCGCACGTGATCCTGGTGAGCGCTCTCCGGACGCGGCAGCGTGATCAGCGCCGCAGCGAATTCCATCTCTGGATCCTGGCCGCGCAAGCTGAGGGCTTTCTTCACCAATGAATATCCATCCACGCCAGCCGCGGGGTTGGGCTCGCCTTTGCCCATCCATTGCTTGTAAGCCTCGGCGAGGTAGCCGACGTCAAACCACGCGAGCGCGTCCGCGTGACCAGCCGCGTCCGAGTTGGCCGCACGCGCTTGCAGGCGAGTGATGAGCTCCCTTGCCACTTGCGGGTCCTGGCGAGCATAGATTGTGGCCCGGCGTAAGGTCTCCATGCGCACCAGGACGGGCGCATTCGAATCAAGAATCGCCAGCGTGTCGCGGGTGAGGTTCTTCAGGTCGTAGTCCGTGTTCCCCTTGGGGGTCCAATCGACCCAGGGCAGCGACTTCGCTCGCCCGATTTCAATGGCATGGCAGATCAGCGGTGGTCCCGCTTGTGCGAAAGTTGTAAATCCGAGCAAGACGGCCACAATGCTGATCGCGAGGCGTGAAACTGCATGTGAATTCATAATTTGGATTCTCCCCAGTTTTGATTTAACCCACGTTCCAAAAGACGGCTGCAGAGGCAAGGGTGTTAACAAGTCCGCGCGGCATCTGGGAAGAAAACTGGAAGTTTCGATTACGAGGCCGGAGGATTATCTTTCGCGACCGGGCGTGGCCGTTCCAGCCCAGGAGCGTTCCCAATGGCGCCACACCGAGATGTCGTCGAATCCCAGTTCGTTCCACCACAGATCCAACATCGGCTGATCGAGTCGCAAGATTCCTTCCTTCGTGACGCCGGCGGGAGGAGGTGCGAGCTTACTCAGCTGATCGTAGACAAGAACTCGCTGCCGGTCATCGACACGCGCCAGCAGATGCCACAGCGTGAGTGCATCGCGTTGGCGAGCCTCGCGCAGTACGATCGCCGCATCGTCTGCCCGCTGCTGCGGTGTGCTGTCCTCAAAATCGAATCTCGTCAAAGCAGCGCGGAACTCCGCGGACGCATCCTCAAAGTACGGCGTCCCGGGCCCGACCTTTGGCCGGGTCGCGCAAGCTGCGCCCGCTGGGATGAAGGACTCGTGGCCATTCAGTTTGAATCCCACCCAGCCGAGCGAAGTGCGCACCATGCCCGCGCCCGAATCGTCCACCTGCAAAGTGTAGGCGCAACCCAGGTCCACCGTTACGGCCGATGGCGTGTCGACGACGAATTGACCGGGAGGCGCCCAGATATAGGTATGAATTGTTCCGCGATCCAGAGCAATCCGCTTCAGTCCCGAACCCATGCTGAGCAGCCGGAGGCGCGTGCTCGGGTCCACCTGGATCTGGCCGGTATCGTCCGCCTGAAGGCTGGCCCGCGACTGCCGGTCGGTCTCCAGCATTTGGCCAATGCCGAGACGGTTCGTTCCATCTTTCCCGCCGATTGTTTTTCTTCCGACTCGAGGCGTTCCTTCCACGCTGGATACGTCCCAACCTGCCACAGTAGTTGGAGGCTCCGTTCTGAACACGAGAAACGTCACGATAGCGATACCTGCAACGGCTGCGGCTGTCGTGGCCAGAGCGGGAAACAGCCGCATCTTCCATAGGAAGCGCCCCGGAAAGAATCTCCATCGTCTCTCGGGGACGATCTCGGGAAAAACCGGGGCGGGCGAGTCATGTCGAAATTTCCCCAGCAACCCTTCCAGCCTCTGGATCTCGGGATCGGGTTCGCCGGATCCATCCCACAAATAGTCGTCACTCTTTGTCGGTGGTCCGTTTTCGATTCGATTGTTCCCCGTGTCCATGGCTAGGGCTTCTCCTGTTCTGGCGCTTTGCGGTTTGGGTCCGGGCTCAGTTTTGCGCGGAGCTGCTCCATGCCGCGATGCAGATTGACCCGCACCGACCCGTGTGTCATCCCAGTCCGAGCCGCTATTTCAGGACCGGTCATCCCTTCCACCAGCCGCAAAATCAATGGTTCCCTGTAGGCGTCAGGCAGACTCCTGACCGCTTCCAGGATCGCCGCGGCTGGCTCGTGATCTCCTCTGGACATTCCGGCTTGGATTTCGTTTTCAGACATGTCATCCGTAAGTGGCTCCTCGGGCACCGACCGCCGGTGGTAGTCATTCGCCACATTGCGAGCGATGGCCGCCAGCCAGGCGCCAAAGCTTCCTTTATCACGCAGCGTTGACAGCCGGCGAAGCGCCCGGATGAAGACATCGTGAACGAGGTCATCTACGTCGGCCACCGGAACCTTCGCCAGCACAACTCCGTGCACCATGCGAGCGTAGCGCTCGTAGAGCTGCCCAAATGCTGCCCGGTCCCCGTCCCGCGCCGCAGCCACGCACGTTGCGTCCTCGGAGATGTCACGCGCGGACGGTTCCCTCACAGGGCCCGATCCCAGGCCTGCCAGCAGGTCAGCGCTATCTTCGGACCTGGCCATGCGCCACAAAATCCCCACAAGATCATAGACGGTCGCAGGCAAAGGAGTGTTAACAACCCAACCCTGAAATGGGACGGCAGCAAGTCGCTCGATGCACATAATCGATCCTGTGCCGGAGATTCTTGCACCCCAAAGGTGCAACTGAGGCAGGACGATTTCGTAGACTCGGCAGCACCCCCGTGACCTGTGCCGCTTTAGTGGAGGCGGGTATAAATGGACATGCGGTGGTATGCCAAAAGCGCCCTGTTTTTCTTGCTGTTCTGTGTGGGCTATGCCCTTGTCGCGTCAGGGCAAGAGGAACCCGCAAGCTCCAATGGGGCGCACCCACTCACTCGCCAAGACCCTGACCGGCAGCAGAAGGCGCTGCAATCCCGGCCGTTGACTCAGGGTGAGGGGCTGGCGATTCTGGGCGCCGCGCTGGAGTTTCGCCATTATTCGGATTCCCCTGGCGACTGCTCCCACTTTGTCCACGAACTCTACAGGCGCGCCGGTTTCCCGTATGAATACACGCCCTCTTCGGACCTTTACGAGGGGGCTGGCGGATTCCAGCGGGTGACAAGCCCGCAGCCGGGGGACTTGGCGGTCTGGCTGGGGCATGCGGGGGTTGTGGTCAATCCTGTTCAACATTCCTTTTTCAGTGTGCTCCATACCGGGCCCGGTGTCGATTCGTACGATTCGCCGTATTGGAAACAGCGGGGACGGCCCCGTTTCTTTCGTTACGTCAAAGGGGCTCCCAGTGGAGTCTCCAGCCCGCTCCGGACTGCGAGCCTGAAGCCTGCGGTTTTGGGCAGATCGGAATCGCACGAGCTGTCTCCTGAGGAGCCGGTGCTGGATGCATCGGACGAGTCCTCAAGCGAGACGGGGCCCTCAGCCAAGTTTGCAGAAACCCAACCTGCGACCAACACGGATCGTCCTGCTCCGGTGGTCAAGTCTGTAAGGCCCAAACCCGATCAGGTGGGCGCGGCCTTCCTGCAAGCGTGCACCGACTCGGAGCAGAGTCTCCGTGGGCGTGACCTTTTCAAGTCCGCTCAATCTCTGGTGGTGTTCGACCGTGTTGAAGTAAAGAAGGTGCACATCGCTGGGAACCAGAACTGGGTAGACGTCCAGATTGATGAACTGGCTTCTCTCTCGGGCAGTAGGGCGGAGACGCACAAGCGTTCGCAACGGCAACGGTGGCCACTGATCCGCCGCGACAACAAAAGCTGGGAACTCAGGCCTTCACCCGACACCATCTACCTTCCGCAGCCCATCGCCGCGCGCGTCCTGGCACACGAGCTCGCGCAGCTCACAGAAGACGGTCCCGACAACATTGGCAAAACCCGGGAGAAGGTAGAGTTGGCCCGACTTCTTGCCGGACTTCTGGGCAAATAACCGGCCTTCCTCCTCCGCCCGCTCACCGCTCGCCCCACCTGTTGTTGACCTGCTCAGATGGTGGACTAGATGAGGACCCGCGGGTCTGCGCCTCGTTCCTTTCACTGAATTTCTTCCGTGGACTGACCCTTATTGGCCGCATTTCTCGCTCTTGTTAGTAGATGCCCGCAGAAAACGGCAGGAAGGCCAAGCGGACAACTTTGGGAGGTCGGTGAATGAGAAGGTACGCGGCGATCGGTGTGGTGCTCCTAGTTCTCGGGGCGGCAGCGAGTAGTGTCGGGCAAGCAAATGAGAAGGCCAAGACAGCCTCTAAACCTGCCGCGGTGCGCGTCAATGTGACCGGCACGTGGTCGTCCAATCTGTCCGGGGGCCCCGATCTGAAACTTTTCCAGGAAGGTGATCTCGTTTGGGGCAAAGACCATCTCAATGAAGGAGGCATCCGCGGACTATGGGCCGACGGACGCCTGATGCTGGTGTACACCGACAGCGTCGTTGCCCAGGTGAACCCTGGATGCGGGCCGCGAACCGTGCTGGTGCTGAAGAGCAAGGGGACAGCAACGCGACTGGAAGGAATCGGATTCGACATCGGGTCCGACCGCACCGGGCAAAAATATCTGACCCGCAACACTCCTGACCCCGGGGCGGATTTCACATATCCCTACGGCCAGGAATTGAAAAGGTGCGGCCAGCTTTTTACCTGGGAACTTGCCTTTGAAACCGACTCGGACCAACTGAAAGGAACAGACTGGCCGGTGCTGGCGGCGCTGGCCGATCTTCTGAAGAAGGAGCAGGGATTGAAGATCAAGGTTGCCGGGCACACTGACTCCACGGGAGATGCCGCGCACAACCAGGACTTGTCCTTGCGCCGCGCCGAAACCGTGAAGAAGACGCTCATCGAAAAATACAGCGTGGATGGAACTCGAATCACTGCGAAAGGGTGGGGCGCTGATCAACCCCTTGTGGATAACGCCACCGACGAAGGGCGTGCCATTAACCGGCGCGTCGAGATCCTCATCGCTCATTAGAAATTAGCGGCAACGCCGCGTCGAACTGACCGAGCAATCAGGAATGAAGGAGGTCTCGCTTTATGTCAAGCACCCGAATACCGACTCTGTTACTTGCTTTGTTGTGTTTTTCCTTGGCCGCGTGGGCACAGAAAGATATCGCCGGAAGCAAGGACCATCCCCTCATTGCCCGCTATCCGGGATCGTTCATCGTCGAGTACGACCAGAAGACTTTCGACGAGTACGAATTGCCGGTGGGCAAGAGCGTCGAAACCAAAGACGGCTGGAAAATGACTACACAGCATATAGAGGGTAAGATCACGCTCCTCCACTATCAATATCCCGAGGGGCGCAGCCATCTTGAGGTCTATCGCAACTATCAAAGCGCGCTGCAAAAAGCGGGTTTTGAAGAAGTGTTCAAGTGTGTGGACCGCGACGGCTGCGGCGACGGAAATCTCAAGAAGCTGGGATATTGGGGTGGATGGAACAACCACTACCTTTTGACCAAGCTCTCGCGCAGCGAAGGCGATGTGTACGCCGCAGTGAATTGGGCGGAAGGCGGCGACAACCGCGATTTTTTCCTGGGCGTATTTGAAATTAAGCCCATGGAGGGCGGCTTGATCACCGTGGACGCGGCCGCGCTCGGCAACGATATCACCCGCACCGGCCATTCCGCGGTCTATGGCATTTACTTCGATACCGGCAAGGCCGACGTCAAGCCCGAATCCGACGCGGCGCTGAAGGAAATCGCCAAGCTCCTGCAACAGAATGCGGCTCTCAAGCTGCATGTGGTCGGGCACACCGATAACGTCGGCCAGTTGGGTTCCAACATGGATCTGTCGCACCGGCGTGCCGACGCGGTCGTGCAGGTGCTGACCACGAAATACAGTATCGCCGCCCCGCGACTCGATGCCCAGGGTGTCGGCCCACTCGCACCGGTAGCATCCAACGACAATGAAGGCGGCCGTGCTAAGAATCGTCGCGTCGAGTTAGTCAAGCAGTGAACCTTTGCCGGCGAACAGGCCAAAGGGAATCTCATGAGAAATCCGCCCGCCAGGGCTCTGGTGAAGGTCAACTTCCGGGGTTCCAAGCGGGCGGAACCACTTTCCTCATGAGGCACCTTTCTGCTGTAGACTTGCAGCCACGTAAGTCTTCAGCGAATATAGGCATATCGCTTCAGCGCCTGCTTTGTCGAAAAACGATGAAGTCGTCCTGCGGATTGCTGCATTGAGTTTTCTTTCTCTGTCACTCTTTTGACGGCTTTCATTTGAGGTTGTTCGTTGGTGGCGGCTGCGACGGTGCAGATTCCGTGCTGCAAGTCATGGCCGCGCGTTTGGGGCCGCGCACATGATCGGCAAATCACTCCGCTCGTACCGCATCGAGGCCAAGCTCGGAGCCGGTGGTATGGGTGTGGTCTATAAGGCGGTCGATTCCCGTCTTGGCCGAACTGCCGCGATCAAGGTCCTATCCACAGCTGCCCTCAACGCGGACCGCGAGCGGCGCTTTGTTCAAGAAGCCAAAGCAGCCTCATCTCTGAACCATCCCAACATTGTCACGATTTACGACATCGATACCCAGGAGATCGATGGAACGCCGATCCAATACATCGCCATGGAGTACGTGGCGGGAGAAACGCTCGATCATCTGATCGGGAAGAAGGGTCTCCGGATTCGGGATGTGTTGAAATACGCGATCCAGATCGCGGACGCCCTGGCAGCCGCTCACGCCGCTGGAATCGTGCATCGTGACCTGAAGCCGTCGAACGTGATCGTGACTCCACAGGGCGTGGTCAAGATCCTTGATTTCGGTTTAGCCAAGCTCAGCGAACCAGCGGGCGCCGATGCCTATGCCGAAACCTTGCACGGCGAGGGCTCGCCTCTCACCGAGGAAGGCACCATTCTCGGGACGGTCGCCTACATGTCCCCCGAGCAAGCCGACGGCAAGAAGGTCGATACCCGCTCGGATGTGTTTTCGTTTGGCTCGGTCCTCTACGAAATGGCAACGGGTCAACGCGCCTTCGCGGGTGGTTCCAAGCTGTCGTCGCTTTCGGCAGTGCTCTACAAAGATCCCCAGCCTGCGTCACAGGCCGTTGCAGACGTGCCTCCAGAGCTCGATCGAGTTATTAGCCGCTGTCTGAAGAAAGATCCGGAGCGTCGCTGGCAAACCATGGCGGACGTGAAAGTGGCGCTGGAAGAGCTGCGGGACGAGATGGATTCCAGCAACTTCGCTCTCGCTCCTCCGTCACCGGCTGCGCGCAGCATGCCACGGACCAGGCTCTGGGCGGGAGTTGGGTTGATCGTGGGAGTTTTGCTTGGACTCGCGATGCGCATCTCTTACGAGTACGAGCAGAACTTCATCCGACCCATCGAACCGCCATCCTTCCAGCGCTTGACGTTTCGTCGGGGTGACGTCACGTCCGCAAAGTTTGCTCCCGGTAACACCGTCGTCTACAGTGCTGAGTGGGACGGCGCCCCATCCACTTTATTTTCCGCGCAGCCCTGCAATCGCGAATCGCAACCGTTGGCGCTTCCCAGTGCACTAGTGCTGGCGATCTCGCAGCGTGGCGAGATGGCAATTCTCTTGGGCGGTCAGGATGTCGGCACCCTTGCCCGTGTGCCCTTTGGCGGCGGCGCGCCGCGCGAGGTGCTGGAAGGTGTGAGCGGCGCGGACTGGGGACCGGATGGAGAATCGCTGGCGGTGGTACGAGCGGTCGGCGGAAAGTACCGTCTGGAATATCCGGTTGGCACCGTGCTGTACGAGACCGAGAGGCGTCCGCCCATGACGCCGCGCGTATCGGCAGACGGCAAGCTGGTTGCCTTCTTTGATTTCGATATTGAAGGCGGAGATTACGCTCTGTGCGTGATCGGCCCCAACCATCCTCGCCAGATTCTTTCCAAGGGTTGGCGCGAAACTGGGGCGTTGAATTGGTCCCTCGACAATCGCGAAGTGTGGTTCTCGGGCAGCCAGCCCGGCAGCGATCCGGCCCTCTACGGAGTGACGCTCGCGGGCTCGCAGCGTCTGGTTTCGCAAACCGGTGGAATCATCGTGATGCAAGACGTGGCCCGCGATGGTCGCGTCCTGTTGAGCACTGTCAATTCGCGCCTCGGCATTATGTACCTGCCGCCGACCGGAGCCGGACAGCGGGATTTGGCGTGGCTGGACTCTTCGCTGGCGTTCGAACTTTCGAACGACGCCCAATCGCTGCTCTTCGTCGAACTCTCCAATGGCCAGGGACGCAACTCTGCCATCTACCTGAGGAAGACCGACGGCTCTCCCGCCGTACAGCTGGGCTACGGAAACCGGCCTTCGCTTTCGCCGGACGGGAAGTGGGTGGCCTGCATCCACCATGACGCGGACCGCTCCACTCTAATGCTGCTCCCGACCGGTCCGGGAGAATCGCGATTCCCCAAGATCGAAGGCATGCACTTCGACGGCGTGGAGTGGTTTCCCGACAATAAACGGATTCTGTTCACGGGCAATGAAACTGGTCACGCGACTCGCACCTGGATGTACGACCCGGACACAAATCAATCGACGCCCCTCACACCCGAAGGCTCGCGGGGAACGAGGGTTTCACCCGACGGGAAGTGGTTCATCACAGCGGACCCGCACAAGCTATTGCTCTCACCGGTGGGCGGCGGGGATGGCGGAACAATCGGTGATCTACAGAACGGTGAAAGTGTTGTGCGCTGGAGTGCGGACGGGCGATACCTGTTCCTGCAACAGCGCGAGCCCACCAGCATCAAGATCAGCCGGCTCGATATGACCACGCGTCGTAAAGAGCCATGGCTGGTCGTCAAGGTTCCGGAACCGGGAGCTCAGTTTCTAGGACCACTGGCTTTATCGGCAGACGGAAAGGCTTACGCCGCCACCTTCCAGCGCGATTTGGCGAATCTGTTTTTGGTGCGGGGCCTGAAGTGAGAACTGCGTTCTAGTGACGACATCTCCCGCCGCACGCGTCAAAGAGTGAAATCGCCTGATAGTGTCAACCATCCGTTACAATTTTCGCGGCGTCCTCAATCCAACATCTCAGACGAGCCGGACTACAACGCGTGGCAGCGTGAAGGGAGCGAACCAACGCCGTGTCTCAAGACGGAACGTTTTCAGTGATACATGGAGAGATTGATGGTCGCCCACTGGTCGCCATGATTGACATGGGACTACGCGAACTACCCGCTAGGCAAGGGCTGTCATTCTTCCTCGGCCTCTCAACGTCGCTGATTAATCCAACCAGTGAGGGGCTGCCGACTCGAAGTGACATCGACAACCTGAATGTATGGGAGGGAGTTGTCGAGGCTCGGTTGCAAGCAGTCACCAAGCTTGTGTTCGTGGGGCGAGCGACGTGGAACGGGCATCGAGAACTGCTGTACTACGTGGGCAACGAGCAGCCGACTGTCGAGGCACTCAATGCCACATCCGGTACACGCCCGTTTGCCTTCACATGTGAACGCGACGAGAATTGGGCGAAGGTCGATTACTGGCTGAATCGCTAGTAGCGCCCCTGCCAAACCGCTAGTTGGCGCAACATTTCTATTTCAATTATTGACCAAAGCAAGCTGTGCTTAAGCTCAATTCGTTGTCGTGGAGCGGCAGCCCAGTCACGATAGCCACCAGACGCACATGGTGAGCAAGCAAACGTCTGCTGAGAATGGATCTCTCTTACCCCTGCCGTTGGCGTTTCGGCTTGAGATTCAGCGTGCGAATCAGTCGAAACAAATGGTTGGGATGCACACCGAGGATTTTCGCAGCCTCGGTGTAATTTCCATTCGCCTGCTCGATCGCCCGCTCAATCAGCACCTTCTTGGCCTCGCGGATACCATCGTGCAGGGCGCTCACGGGCTCTCCAGAGGCGGCTGTTTCTTCCAGAATCGAGTCGGGCAAGTCGTCCGGAAGAATCAATTCCGTCGAGCCCAGCACCACCGCCCGCTCGATGGCATTCTCCAGTTCGCGCACGTTTCCCGGCCAGTCGTAGCGCATGAGGCAGGCACGAGCCTCCTGAGAGATGCCCGCCACCCGCCGCTTCACCTTCTCGCCGTATTGCGTCGCGAAGAATGCCGCCAGCATTGGGATATCCTCCCGACGCTCGCGCAGCCCTGGCATCTGAAGCGACACAACATTCAGGCGATAATAAAGATCCGGCCGAAAGCCTCCTGTCTTGGACGCCTCCTTCAGATCGCGATTGGTGGCGGCGATCAGCCGGACATCGAGTTTGATAGGACGCGTTCCCCCGACTCGTTCGAACTCCCGCTCCTGCAGAACCCGCAGGAGCTTGGCCTGCATCGGGACGGCCAACTCCCCGATCTCATCCAGAAAAACCGTGCCGCCTTCGGCGACCTCAAGCTTGCCTTTCTTCTGCGACACCGCCCCGGTAAATGCTCCCCTTTCGTGCCCGAACAGTTCGCTCTCCAGCAAGGTTTCGGTGATGGCCGCGCAGTTAATCGCTACAAATGGCTTATCGGCCCGGCCACTATTCATGTGGACGGCCCGCGCAACCAACTCCTTTCCCGTGCCGCTCTCGCCCGAGATTAGGACCGTTGAATCCCGCCCCGCCACCCGGGAAACGAATTCATAGACCGCATGCATGGCCTTGCTTTCGCCGATCATGCTGTGATGGATATTCAGTTCCTCGTGGAGGCGGCGGTTTTCCCCTCCCAGCCTCTCCAGGTGCCGGGCGTTCTCAATGGCGAGCGCAGTGATATTTCCCAGCGTCGTAACCAGTTGCAGAAGGTCGGAGTCGAAGCGCGCGCCCGGAGAACTGGCGTCCAGGTACATCACACCCAACACCTTGTCTTGCACTTCTAGCGGCACTGCCACGACCGAGTGTACCCGGCGTTCGATCAAGCTCTCGGCCTCGCGGTAGGCATCGTCGCTTTGAACATCGCTCGAAAGCACCGCGAGGTTCTCCTCCAGAACGCGGTTCAGAATGGTCTGGCTGGCGTGAATCGGCTGATTCTGTCCCAGCCTGCGGTCCCTTCCGACAATCGACGAAAATCCTGTTACGCCGTTTTCGGTCAACAAGATAGCGGCTTGATCCGCCGGCACGATCGCGAGAACAGCCTCCAGAACTTTTTCCTGCAGCGCGTTCAGGCCGCGTACCGAGTTCACGGTTCGGCTGAAATCGAGCAGCACATTGAGGTCGCGAACCGTTTTCGCGGTGGGGGGCAGACCGCCAGACCGCGAAGGCTGCAGGTACAGAGCATCCTCTTTTCTCAGGATTACGGTCGCGGCCCCAGGTACCGGAGTGGCATCGAGTTGCAGGGAGGCGTTGCCGGGAACGGCTTCGTTACTTGGCCCCTGGAAGATGAGGATCGAGTTGCCGACGCGGATCTGGTCGCCGTGGACCAGGACTCTCTCCTTTACGGGCACCCCACTGACAAAGGTATTGTTGCGGCTGTCCAGATCCTGAAGCCGGAAGGCGCTTGCTTCCTTACGGATGGCACAGTGGCGTCGAGATACAAGCGAGTCCAGCAGGGAGATCTCATTGGAGGGATCACGGCCGATCGAGACCTCATCCCCGGTCAGGAGGAACAGCTTGCCCTTGAGGGGTCCGCTGACAGCTTCCAGCCGTGCCCCGCTCATTGCAGCGCCAGCCTCTTCACCCGAGTGGCCCATAACGAAATGAGTATACCCGGATGCTCCGGGCTTCGCCGTCCCCATTGCACCTAACATAAATGTTATGGAGAAGCACTTTTGTTTGAGTGGTTGCCCCCCCGGCCAGCTAGGGGCAGCTCTCAAAAGGGATCGAAACCATGATTTTCCGCCGTTTTTCTGGAAAATTCTGGGGATTGCAAGCGACGGACCGATGCTTCGGGTTTGGTACGCGGGGTGCATTACCAAAGTCACTTGCGACGGACGGCCCGAGCAAGAAAACCCCAGGACCCAAAGGAGCACGACAATGAAGAAAATCATCAATGTAAAGCTGGCGATCAGGATTGCGATTCTGACGGTAGGGATGGTAGGCACCTTCGTCGCAGCGAGCTTTCAGCCGATTTCCGCCGCAGACGGTGGCCCGCTTTTTCTGTGCCCCCCGAAAGACAAGAATTGCAAAAACCCCACCCTGCCGCCGCCGCTGGTCTAACCAACTGAGGCCCACACGACCGCAGTTGATGAACGCAGCGGTTCCTTAGTGAAATGAACACTTGGGTTCGCAATCTTTGGGCTGACGGGAGGTTGTAGGAACCCCCGCCAGCCATATTTTTCTGCCCCGGCAGAACCCGCTATTGGATGGTTCGCTCTCCCTTGCGAACCCCGGGGGAACTGGTCGAACCTTCAAACTTGGGCGCGCCCAGTTTCGTGATCCATAGGCCTGAGTTGATGTCGTTGAAATACATCAGGCTGTTGAGTAGGGGGCTGTCACAGGCAACGGAGCAGGGCTGTCCTCCCCAGGTGAACGGCAGATTCGGGCGGAACCCCTTGGCGTCACCGGTCCAGAAGCGGGCGATCTCGCGACCTTGACGATAGAGGTCGCCGCGCAGTTCGCCGGAGATGTCGAGCACGCGAGCGCCGCCGCTATAATAGCCCTCGAAAAGCATGTCGTTGGCGGCCCAGAAATTGTGCGATCCTCCCTCCGGCACCTCATACTGCGCCACTTCCCGGGGATGCTTCACATCAGAAACATCCATGACGTGGCAAATGGCTCGCACCGGGATCCGGTCTTTCCCCTCGATTTCAAAAATGGCAGGGAAGACCTCGTCGCCCACAAAGAGGTAATTCTTGTCGCGGAACACGCTATGCGTTCCGGCGAGCCAGCCGTCGCCATACAGTTCGTAATGGTTGAAGTGGTACTGGCTGACTAGCTTGGGATTCTCCGGGCTACCGCCACTCATTCCGTTGCCCACATCAAGGATCACCAATCCATCTCTCCAGTACGCCAGATAGGCAAGACCATCTTTGACCTGGAGATCGTGCAGGTAACGCCCGCTGGTCATCGATCCCATCTTCGTGTTGAGAGTGACCACCGTCGGATTCTCGGTTTGCCAGCGCGCTACTTCCTTGGGATGTTTCGCGTCCTGGAAATCGATAATCCGGAGAGAGCCCGTGGCATCATCGGTCAGGTACACGTAATGCCCGTCAACGTATGCGCTGTGTACGCCGCCGCTGACCGTGGCCGTGTATTCGGAAAGGACCTTTAAATGGCTGGGCTCGGAAGTGTCCAGAAATACGATCCCGTTTTTGCGGTTGGAAGCTCCCTCGCGCGTGAATACTCCAATCTTTTCGTCAGGCGTGGTACTGATGTCGTTAATCAGGCGGGCATCGACTTTCAGAGTGTCCAGGAGTTTGGGGTTGGCGGGGTCGGCGATATCGTAGACGAAAAGCTTGTCTGCGACAGTCGAGAGATAGGCGTGGTGGCCGATAATCCACTCTTCCGACATCTGCAGGTCCGGCATGGGGACGTGAGCCACGACGTCCATTTCGCGCTCAACGTTGCGTGGACGAACCACGACGGACGCGGCCGCCGAGTGCTGGCCGCTGCTGGCCATCACCACGTAGGTGCCAGCCTTCTCCGCCACAAACGCTCCGTCCGGGTAAATTGCGGCGCCGCTGCCGCTACTGCTCAAAGACCAGCGCACGGACGGGTCTTTCACAGTGTTGCCCCCGCCATCGAGCGCTGTGGCGCTGAAGTGGACCACGTCGCCGGTGCGAGCCTCCGAGGATGCTGGCTTGACGGTTAGTTTGTGGGCCGCATCACGCACAACCTGAAGCGTAACGGTTTTGCTCGCACCTTCTGACGCTGCCTTGATGGTGACGCTTCCCGGCGCGAGTCCGGTCACCAATCCAGCCGCGTCCACGCTTGCCACCGATGGCTTATCCGATGTCCACTTGAGCGCCGCATCGGTTCGCGGATTGCCGTCGGCTGTGCGCGCGATGACCGTAATATTTTCCGCCCCGCCAACGATGATCGGGTGCGCTGGAGGCTCGATCTCAAGGCTTGCGATTTTCGGGCTCCCCACGTTCACGGTGGCGTAGCCAGCTTTTCCTGCTATCACCGCACCAACGGTTACTACTCCCGGGGCATGGAAGGTTACTTCGCCCGACTCATCCGCGCCTGCCACGTCGAACGGCGCCGCAAACCAGACCGAAGGTTTTTCGTCGATCAGGTTCCCCGCGGCGTCTTTGGCGGCGGCACTGAACTTGACCTTTTCTCCGACGTGAACGTCGAGCGTGTTGGGAGTGATCTCGACACTGGCTGGAGCCACCGAGGTGGTGGGAGCCGCTTCCTGAGTGGCCGGAGCCGCATTCTGCGACCACAGGGCAACTGGTGCCGAAAGAATCACGGCCGCAACTGCCAATCCAACTGCACTGTGCTTGAACATTTGCCCTCCGTCGTTGAAACAGATGTCGGGATGCAGACTACGGTTTGGTTGGTTCCACCTTCCAGAAATCGATGCCTGCCGCTTGTGGCCCGACATCGACCGTCGCCACAGTTTTCAAACTGCCCAGATCAATTACTTCGACGGTGCCGGGTTCTGTGCCGACCCCTTCGACCGAAATGAAGGCGTAACGGTCGTCTGGCGAAACCACCGCACCATGCACAATTTTTCTTTGCGTGGGAATTCTGGCCAATTCGCGTCCAGTGACAGGATCGAAGATCGACACCGATTGTCCGCGCTTATTAGTCGCGATCAGACGTCCGTCTTTGGTCATGGCCAGGTTGTAGACGCCGGTGTCGGCAGGAAACCGGCGCGCCAGAGTCCAGGTGTCAGTGTTGATGGCGACGATCTCGTTCGACTGATTACACGCGACATAAATGATCGATCCGTCATTGGATGGCTGTGCCCACGTGGGCGTGCACGAGGTCTTGTGGTCACTCATCGAATGCGCGGCTGGGGCGCCGGTCATACCCATCTCCTTGCCTTGCCCCAGCATGAAATAGCGGGCCACGGCAAACTTGCTGGTGTCGATCTCGACCAGCATGTCGTCCATCATGCAGGCCGAGTAGTGTCTTGTGCCGCTGTGGTTGAGGCGCGAGCCGTGAGGCATGGTGCACGTCGTAATCCGCTTCACCTCAATCATCTGGTCCGTGGCCACGACAGAAATGGACGACGGAACCATGTCGCCATGGAAATTGGCATTGGCCACGTAAATGAAGCTGCCGTCAGGACTGATATCGGTGGTCGCCGGGAACAGGCCAAGCCCGGTGTACTTGATCACGGTATCGCTGCCGGCGCGATATTTCCAGACGGATCCCTCCGGCCGGCCGTGGCCTTCGGAAACATAGAAATATTGTTTGTCCGGAGAAACTGCGATCCCGTGCGGCCCGTTGATGTCCATCGGCATGAGCCCGGTGCGAGTCTGGCTCTCAATGCGCGCGCCGCCTGGGCCAAAACGAATAAGCACAATCTTGTCCGCGGATTCGCAAACCACGTAAACCAGGTAGTCCTGTGTGAGACCCGTCGGGGCAGGTGCGGAATTAGGCGTAGAAGCCGTTTGTGCCCGGCCCGTGAAACCCAGCGCCAGGAAAATCAGAAGGCATGGCACCACTCGCCACCGTCGTGCCCGAAGTCCTCCTGTTTCGCTTTTCCGATGACCGACGGCAGTATGCTTCATGCTGATTTCAGTTGCCTTTTGGACCACGCACCGGGGGCGAGACCACACAATGGTCGGGAAAGTATAAACGTTTTGCTAGATTATGCGAAAACTGCGTATGTTCTGCAGGGTGCTAAAGTGAGGAAAGCGCTCAGATGGCGCAAGGGAGATCGTGTTCGAAGGGGAAGGTACGTCGTTCCAGTGCCCAACATTGTTTCCGGCACATTGTTTCCGGCACATGCACCTTCCCCTTGATCAATTCTGAGACCGACTCGTCGTTATTCCTTTTGCGTACTCTCCTTTTTCTGCTCGGCAGCTTTCTTGGCTGCCATAGTCCAAGGGGGTACGATACCGTTTTCGCGCGCGTAGGCGACGGACTGGCCCAGGTGCTCGTGGGCATCGGCCACCAGGATGTAAACCACGTCGCCGGCATTCGCATCAGGTCCCAATTTCGGAAGCGGCTTGGCGAAATCCGCGTTGGTCATGCCATTGATCGCCTTCTTGGCGAACTCCCACGACTTGTTTAGTTCCTCAACGATTTTGCCCTGGTCCGTGGTGGACTTTTCAAAAGTCTTGCCATCGAAACCAGCCGGGGGTTGCGCTCCCATCATCGCCAGAATCTGGTAGCGCTCGCCCGAGACATGCAGCAATACTTCGGCGAAAGAACGGGAGTCGGGTGTAGGGCGCCAGGTGAGTTTGTCGGCAGGAAAAGCGTTGGCCAGGTCGACAAATTTCTTCTGCATCGTCTCCAGATCCAGAAGCGATTGGGGTTTCATGTCATAGCTGGGGGAAGTGTGGTCAGCGTTGTCCGCGGCGCCCTGGGCCGGTACGCCCATCGCCATTGTGCTCATGACCAGCACGGCAAAGAATGTTGCAAGGAACAAGTTCTTCATGTCTATCCCTCCTGATGTGAATTCTCTCGTCGCTTAGACGGGCAAGCCGGGGAAAGGGGGCGCTCACGGCAGAATTGTTTTTCAAGAGACACGGAATGGAAACTCCCGCCGGGCAAGTCATTCATGAGGTGAGGATGCTGTGAGACCTTACTCTTGTTGCCAAGTCACCGGAAGTAGGAATTTCAGCCCGAGATTGCGGCATCCTCTCATCGAAACCACGCAAATCAGCCCACAGCGCCTGACAAGAATCGGGTTTGTTCGTCAATGATAGAGCACCACTATCGTCTGGCCGCAGGGGTGAACCGATTGACTCTTGGGACAACGCGCACGCACAATTCGAGGGACAAAAATGCATAAATGTCTCCTATCATCCATTCTCTCGGTGCTGTTCATCTTCGCGGCGAGTTCCGTGCGCGGCCAGGGGCCTCCGTCACGGCCTCTAACATTTCCTCTGAATTCGCTGCAGGGGTTGGAGGTGGTGAATGGGACAGCGGAAATGACAACCTATCGCGGCTGCCGTGCTGTGCATCTCGTTCCCTTGCCGGACCATAGAAGCCCGGGCGATGCAGTGCTCGCAATCCTCACCGGACCCGATTTCAAAGACGGCACCATTGAAGTCGAGGTGGCTGGTTCCCGGCGCGCGGATTCGGGGCCCGATGAGCGCGGATTCATCGGGCTGGCATTCCGGGTCCAGCCTCACGCTTCGAGCTACGAAAATGTCTACCTGCGCCCCGTAAACGGCCGCGCGGATGATCAACTGCAGCGCAATCACTCGGTGCAATACCTCTCACCCGGATTTTCCATGGCACCGTCTCCGTGCCGAATCCCCCGGACAATACGAATCCTACGTGGATCTCGAGCCTGGCGTGTGGACCAAAATGAAGATCGTGGTTTCGGGAACCAGGGCGAGCCTCTACGTGAATGACGCCCGACAGCCCTGCCTGGTTGTGACTGATCTGAAGCTCGGAGAAAGCCACGGCCAGATCGCACTTTGGGCGCATTGGAGCACGGATGGATATTTTTCAAACCTGACAATGCGCTGAAGCGACCAACAGCCGCAAGATGAAGGGGACCCAGGACCCAATCAGGAGCAACGATGAGCAAGCACGTCACGCAACTCCTTCGGTTGAAACTTTCGTGGTTTCTCGTGGCAGTCTGTTTCGGGCAGGCGGCGAAATCATCCCCTTCCACGATCACGCTCGATTCCAACACCAAACTGGAAATGATCAACGCAGACGCGAAGTGGGTGGAATATTGCGGCCGCCATGCTCTGCATGTTGTCCCACTGCCAGGCCACGAGCACGCGGTGAATGAAGTCATGGTGGCTGTGCTGGCCCAGTCCGATTTCAAAGACGGAGCCATCGAACTCGAGGTCGCCGGAGCCCGGCGCCAGGGTTACTCCACCGTCGAGGACGAGCGAGGGTTCAAAGGGGTCATTGGGCTGTCATTTCGCGTCGATGGCCAGAAAGCCGAGACGTTTTATGTCCGGCCCGAAAACTCACGCCTCGACAATCAGTTGTTCCGCAACCGCTCGACCCAGTACGAATCAATGCCAGACTTTCCCTGGGACCGTCTGCGCGAGGAAAGCCCCGGAGTGTACGAGTCCTACGTAGACCTGGAGCCGGGAGCCTGGACCAAACTCAGAATCGAAGTTTCGGGCACGAAGGCGCGCCTGTACGTCAACGGAGCGGGGCAACCAAGCTTGATCGTGAATGACCTCAAGCGGGGTTCCAGCCGCGGCAAAATAGCGCTCTTTACGCGCGTGAGTACGGATGCCTATTTCTCTAACCTGGTCGTCAACGCGACCCCTTGAGAGGCCAGGCGTTAGCGCTGCGGCGCAGAATCCGCTACTTCAGCTCCTCGGTCCGGGCTTTGTAGGAACATGGTAGGCCACGCCAATCGCGCAGAATAACTGTCCACCGTCAGTCAAAACACCTCAAGGTGAAACCGTTCTCCACTGACTCAGTGACGGGTCGATTGGCGAAGAATCGCATTGTCCCTCATCGACCTTCTGCGAAGGTGTTGAGCGTTCACCGGTCACATCAACTGACGCCCGGCTCGCTGCCCACTGGGACCGGAACAGCTGCCAAACTCGTTTGCACTGCCGGTCTATTTCCCCGAGTCGCCCACAGGTATGCGCCAAACGCAAACGCGTAGCAGATAAACCCACTCCAGAATGTGCTGGCAATGCCCGCGTTCATGGAGATTGCCGCTGCCAGTACCGAGCCACAGATGGATGTCGCTCCGTTCACTCCCCAGAAAGCCGGAGTCAGTGCGTCGATTTGGCTGGACGCAAGTTTCAGCCCCAGCGGAAACGCCATCCCCATAAAGAATCCCAGCGGAAAAAGAATTCCTGCCGCGACCGCGATGCGCACCGCGTTCACCGAAGAAGAGAAAGCGGACGTCGCGTAGGGCGTCAGCACTCCAAACACGAGCATCGCAACCAGCAACAACAACAGGCGGCCCAGCGCGCCCCGGCCGGCTTGCGTTATGTTTCGCGTCGTATAGCTTCCGAACCCACTCGACAACAGGAGCGAGAACAGCACCACCGAGAGTGCGTAGGTGGGATGTCCGAGGAAAACAATCAGCCGCTGCATTTGAGAAATCTCGATCAGCATGAAGCCCAGGCCAATCGCGGCGAAAAACAGAAGATGAGGCACTACGCTGCGCAGCACTGCTTTTTGCATCGAGCGCAGCGGCAGCCAGATGCATATCAGGGTGGGCACGGTGATGAACAATAGCAATACTCCGACCACCGCACCTGACGTTGCATAAATCGCAGCGTTAGGGTCTTGTGCGAGTTGTCGCACTCGCAGCAGGTTGCGAAACTTCATCATGTAAAAAAAGAACGGAGAATCATCGGTCGGGGCGGATAGGTTCACGGGCAGAGATTCGACAATCCCGCGAGGGTCTTGTCCGGTGGCCAGCGCCGCGAACACTGAATCGAGAGCAAAGCGCGGACTCAAGACCACATCGAATTGCATCTGCTTAGCGATGGCTTCCACCCGATCAATCTCAGCCGCGGTGAAGGGCTTCTTGCCGATCAGGATCGTGACCGCTCCAATCGGCTCGCCTTCCGCACTCCGCCGGGAATTTTTCACCAACAGAATGTGCGAACGCGG
>Ga0116223_10001177_pt1 | contig 27781 bp, 21 predicted proteins | sample Sb_taG_3_FD_90092 | JGI IMG/M metagenome (GOLD analysis project Ga0116223, IMG submission 90092) | Peat soil microbial communities from Weissenstadt, Germany - Sb_50d_a_PC metaG | ecosystem: Environmental > Terrestrial > Soil > Wetlands > Peat | place: Germany: Weissenstadt | collected 2010-09-21 | reverse complement strand
GTTTCCAGATCTAATTCAAGATTGGAATAACTGCCGGCAATCTCGCGGATGTGTTCCAGCGAAGCAGTCGGGAGCGGGGCACGTCCCAGATTTGTGTGCAGAATGACTCCGGTAGCATTGATCACGGATCGCAGCGAATATTTCAGGGCTTGCCGAACCCGCCGCGCCACAACGTCGTCGAGTCCGGAAAGCGCCAGGTCAACGCCGTCCCCGTCGAGCCGCCCAGCGGCAATCTCCTCCCGCAGGGATACCAGAACGGCGCGGGCGGCGTCGGTGACCGCGACCTGCCCTTCTTTCGAAGCGAGCGCTATCAATTTTCGGCCGCGCTGGAGCTCGTCTATCGAGGGAAGCTTGCGGTAGAGATCGGCGTTGGCTTGGAGTTTCACCGGCGACGATTATCCCACCTCATGCTAGCAAAGGGAACCGCCGCTGCACCCGACGGGCGAGAACATTGCTAGCCAGCCCCACCCACTTCGCAGCAGGATATTCTGGCGTCTCGCATCAATGTCGCTCAACCAATTTGCCTTGGGGCACTCATGCGTAGCGCAATGATTAACCCAAAGGATCAAAACTGCATACACGATCAGTTTGTAGCTGTACTCAGCCTTTCACCAGCTATACCGGAGGGACCTCATTGGGCGAGCGCCCGGCCTCCATTAGCTGGTGACTTTGGCTGGGCCTCGCTTCACGGCGCGCTCTAGGGTTTGGTCCAACGCGGTCTTGGCTTTCTCGTACTCCTGCTGCGAGATTCGGCCTTGCTTGTGTTCGACTTCGAGTTGGAAGATCTCTTCTTTCAGGGCTTCGAGCAGTAGGGCGGTGCGATCTGCCGGCTTGGGTTTAGGTGCGGTTGGAATACCTAGTTCGACGTCCGTTGGGCCGAAGTCGGCTACTGAGGCGGTCTTGGAGCGGCTGGCGATGTAAATCGCGCCTCCGGCCAGCACAATCCCGAAGCCTCCAAGAATGTACCAGCGATATTTTTCCAGCGGATCGGGAGCGTCAATGGGTGGGCCAAGTCCCCCGCCGGGACGAGAGTCGCGTCCGGCCACGGCGCCGCTGGTCTGAGCGCCTCCCACCGGGCTACCGGCTCCCTGAGTTTCCTCTGCAGCGTCAGACATCGTGCCCGTCCCTGAGATCTTGAAGGCAAGGGGTTGACCTGCCGTGGTGTTGGAAGCCACTTGCACGACTGAGTCCGACTGGCGTGGGTCTTGCATTGACTGGAAGGTTGCGCCCGGGCCGGACGAGAACTGCATGGTCTTGGGCAGCACCACTACAAAATGTTGAGCACCGTACAGAGTCTTGGGATCAAAACTGGCTTCGCCACTGTACGGCATGTGGTAGCTGACTTGGAACTGAGTTTCTCCCGGGCGTAGAGGAAACAGGAAAGCGTACCGGTTCTTTAGCTTCTGTGGAACTGGAGCCGAGTTGATGGGTTGGCCCCCAGCGGTCATCGCCATGCTTTGGTCAACCTGGGCTCCGTCGGGCAGATAGAATTCGAAGCTCTGATCGCTCATCTGGGTGCGCGGAGGGTCAGAAGCATTGTTCACTGCGAAAAGGCGAATGCCCTGCAACTCGCTGCCTTGGGCCTGAAAACGCATCACGTCGGCGGTTACACTGATGCCCTCGACCTTCTTGGCGACGTCGTAAACCTGCACCTCGACCGAAGTCGTTCCCGGAGGCGCCATGTGGTGGTACGTCACGCTTTGGTGGATGACGCGGACCAGGTGAGGGCTGGTCGCATTGTCGAGCTTGACGCTGAAGTTGCCCTTGGCGTCGGTCTGGGTGCGTCCTGACTCTTCCATCCCTTGGGCCAGACTGAGGAGCACGACGTCGTCGCCCGCCGCGGGCTTTTTAGTGGTTCCGTTTGTGACCGTGCCCGTAAGAGTTTGGGCGGAGGCGGAGACGATGAGGAGCGCCCACAGCAACACAAGGGAAAGACCCCACTTTTCGCAACGAACGCGAAAAATGGGGCACCCGATGTTCGTTTCGTGCTCGCGAGTGTTACGGCAGACCGTGGCCGGCGGTGAAAGTGTCAAACTCTGGCTCCTTTTCGTCCATGGAGTGACGAAGTGGCTGCGGCTTCTTCCAGGCGCGCAATCTCAGCCAGAACTGCGGCTGCTTCCTCTTCCAGAGAGGTCTTCATGGTTTGGTAGTCGGAATCTGGAAACTTGCCGGCTTTGAATTCGAAATTCAGGTCACGAAGGTTTTCGTAAATGGCTTCCTTGCGCTCACGCAAGTAGATGACACGGGTCTTTTCCGGCCCCATGTACAGCTTACCGGGCAGGTAGAAGACATAAACCAGCGCGCCGATCGTAATCAGAATGCAGGTAAGCAGCTCGATGCTCATACTTCGGTGTCCTTCCTGGCCTGATCGCGGAAATGCTCAAGCTCCGCTCCGTGAACCGCAGCAACGGCGCCAGCCGGCAGAACCAGCGGACGTGATCTCCAGGCGCGCACGATCAGCGTAACCATGGCTAGCCCGAGCACCAAAACGAGATATGGCATGATCCAGGCCACGCGGTTGAAGCCGGACTTGGTCGGCGCGGCCATCACCGTGGTGCCGTACTTCTGTACAAACGATTGCAGAGTCAGGTCGTCATTGTCGCCGCGGTCCACAGCGGCGATTAGCTCGGCGCGCATGCGGTCGGAGTAGGCGCAGCCGACATGATTGCATTCGAGCAGGATCTGGTTGCAGCCGCAGACGCACATCATGCGATGGCCGAGATCGTGGACCCGGGCTGATTCGTCGCCGGCACCGAGCAGGGTGAACACGGCCAACGTGAGCAGGATCAGTTGAGCGCAACGTTTTAGAAGAACACTTGTCATTCCGAGGAGCGCTAGCGACGAGGAATCTGCAGTTTTGTTGGACGACCAAGCACTGCAGATCCCTCGCTTCGCTCGGGATGACAACGACCAAGAGTTTCTCAGCAATTTGTCTTCAACCCGCATCAGTCTCCCGCTCCCACCGGTTCGGCTCGCATTCGCGCTGGGGCCGGGACCCGCACTGGCACTGAGTTCGGGATCAAGGCTATGACCGTGCCGGCGATGATGATCCACACGCCAATCCAAATCCACATAACCAGAGGATTCAGATGCACCTTGATGATGGGACGACCCGTGTCCAGATTCTGGCCTTCGTACACCACGTACAGATCTTCTTGCGGGGTTGAGCGATTGGCAACCATGGTGGAAGTCTGTTGGCTCGCCTTGTAAAAACGGCGCTCGGGGTTGAGTGTCGCAATTTGCTTCCCGCCTTTGAAGACGTTCATAACCGCCCACTCGCTGCCGTAATTCGGATTGTCATCCTGAGTATAAGACTGGCAGACCAGCGTGTAAGCGCCGATGGTCATCTTGTCGCCGAAGCCCATCTCTTGCTCTTTGTCCTGATTGAACACTGCGCCGGCAAATCCGATCATGATCACGATCACGCCGAAGTGAACGATGTAGCCGCCGTAACGGCGCGTGTTGCGATGCGCGAGTTGCACCATGGAGGCGAATAGATTCTGGCCGGTATGATGGCCAATCACTCGGCCGCCGCGGACAAACTCGGAGATCACGGTCAAGGCCACCAGCGCGGACAACATGATGGTCATCAACGAATAGAAGTAGGAAACGTCCTTCCACGGTCTCATGCCAAGGGCGACCAGCAGCAGACCCGTAGCGAGAGCACCGATGGCCGGCCACAGGAAGTTGCGCTTCAAGCTTTCAACGGACGTCCTGCGCCACGCCAGCAGCGGGCCGACGGCAGTCAGCAGCAGAAGTAGCAACGCTACCGGCACATTCACGCGATTGAAGAACGGCGGTCCGACGGTCACCTTGGTTCCCTGCACCCACTCTGAGAGCACCGGGAAAAGCGTTCCCCAGAGCACCGTGAAGCAGGCGACCAGCAGTAGCAGGTTGTTGAACAGGAAACTCGATTCGCGCGAGATCAGCGATTCGAGCTTGTGCTCCGTGCGCAGGTGGGAGCGGTTCTTTACATAGAAGAAGAGACAGGTCGCGAATATGATCGCAAGAAACGCAACGAACCAGTCGCCGATCGACGACTGGGCGAAAGCATGTACCGAACTCACCACGCCGCTACGGGTCAAGAAAGTACCGAAGATCGAAAGCATGAAGGTCGAGAAGATCAGCCACATGTTCCAAGTCTTCAGCATGCCGCGTTTTTCCTGCATCATTACCGAGTGCAGGAATGCAGTGCCGGTTAACCAAGGCATCAGCGAGGCATTCTCGACCGGATCCCATCCCCAGTAGCCGCCCCATCCCAGCACCGAGTAAGCCCAGTGTGCGCCGAGAAAGACTCCGCAGGTTAGAAATCCCCAGGTCACCATGGTCCAGCGGCGAGTGATTTGGATCCACTTCTCGCCGGGATAGCGCATGATCAGTGCGGCCAGCGCGAAGGCAAACGGAACGGTAAATCCGACGTAGCCCAGGTAAAGCATGGGCGGATGGATCACCATCTCGGGGTATTGCAGCAGCGGATTGAGCCCGTTTCCGTCGGGTGGAAGCGAGCCTTGCATAACACCGAAAGGATTCGCGGCGAAGTTCAGCAGTAGTAAGAAGAAGACCTGGACGGCGGCAATGATGACCGAGGCGTGGGCAAACAGGCGAACGTCCGTTTTGTATCGTAGCCTGAGGACTAGCCCGTAGGCCGAGAGCAGTAGGGCCCAGAATAGCAGCGATCCTTCCTGCCCTGACCACAGCGTGGCGAACTTGTAAGGCGCGGGCAGATCGCGGTTGCTGTGATGAAAAATGTAAGCGATGGAAAAATCATTCTGAAAAGCTGCCACTACCAGAACTACGGCAGCAAGAAAAACTACTGCGAAGCTGGCAATGCCGGCGCGACGTGCGGTTTCGCCCAACCGCTCGGATCCCGACACCTTATTGAAGAGTGCCAGAATGCCCGCCAGGAAAGAGTAGGCACACAGAGCCAGCGCGAGGAGAAGCGCAAAACTGCCTATTTGCGACATGGGGGGAAACCTAGCCCGTATTTTTTCAGAAACCATCCACCGAAGCAACCACGAAGGCGGGAATTCGCGGATTTCCAGAGCCTTACTGAGTCTCGGAACTGGACATGGCTGGAACTTCGCGGCAGCCTGCGGAGCCAGGCTCCGCGGCCCGGACGAGCGCGTCCAGGCCTACGTCTGCATTGTGGCGGAATTCTCTACGCTATGCGGTCTGTTGATGGCTTGGGCGAGCGAGAATTTCGCGCTCAGCGTTGAGCCAATCCTCAATGTCGAGGCCAGGAGCGCTTCCCCGATCCTGGTACAACTGGTACGCGCGCTCGCGGATTTTCGCTTCCAAGTCAGCTGAGGAGCTGTTCGAGGGCGAGGTCTTCCGAATCAGAGGCACAGAGCCGGCTTCGGGCATGGTGATGACTTGTTTGTTGGGTGACTGAGTGGTGCGGGGAGTCCTTGCTTTGGCCATAATTGTACTCCTTGGGACTGATAAGTCCATGAATTGAAATAGTTTATGATTGGCCGCATACACGGCGGCCCGACCTGATGAAACGCCACAAAGAAATATGTAGTAAGTATGTAGTAATAATAAACTGAAAAGCTGTGGATTTGTGAAAAAGGTGGAAAGAATTAATCTCTCTGAAACATTTTGGGGAACGGTTAGTAGAAATCGTGCGAGCTGGTTTCGGCGCGGGTGATGGAAATCGGCAACACCCGTTCCGCTTTCACGGAGATGACATTGTCTTGATTCTGCAGGACTCCTTCCACCATAAGGAATTGTTCGGAACTTAGCAACAACCGGTTTTTCTGAAATAGATCGGGCGTGATGATCGCATTGGCCACACCGGTTTCATCCTCAATGCTGAGAAAAACAAAACCTTTGGCGGTGCCCGGACGCTGGCGGCAAATGACGCATCCTCCAATGCGCAAATATTGTCCATCGGGGATGCGGCTGAGTTCGCTGGCTTTGCGGATGCCCATCGCATCCATCCGTGCGCGGTGATAGGCCATGGGGTGCGGTCCGATTGTCATGCCCGTGCCGCGGAAGTCTGCGACCAGGCGTTCTTCCGGGTTCATGGGACGCAGCGGGGAATTGACGTCGGGCTCGGGTAATTCGTCAAGCAATGGGCCGGAATGGCGGACGGCGCGTTCGACTTGCCAGAGGGCGTCGCGACGATGAAATTTTGTAGAGACGTAGCTAGCTACGTCTCTACGGCTGATTTCATTCAACGCCCCAATTTCCGCCAAGGTATTTAGCTCATCTTTACGCAACTCGGGTACACGATGGACGAGATCGCGAATAGAAATAAATGGAGCGATACTGCGTTGCCGTACTATTGCCTGGCCAACTTCTTCACGCAATCCGCGGGCGTAGCGGAGACCTAGGCGTAGTGAAACACTGTCAGCGGACCTAGTGACCGAACTAGCTGAATGCTGAATGCTGAGTGCTGAGTGCTCCAGCGTGCACTGCCATTCTGATTTCATCACATCGATCGGCAACACCTTCAGGCCGTGCCGTTGCGCATCTTTCACGATCGTGGCTGGACGATAAAAGCCCATAGGTTGGTTATTGAGCAAGGCAGCGGTGAAGGCGGCAAGATAATGGCATTTCAAATATGCGCTGGCGTAAGCGATGAGCGCGAAACTGGCGGCGTGAGACTCGGGGAATCCATACAGAGCGAAGGAAGAAATCGAAAGAACGATCTGCTCCTGGGCCTCGTGCGCTATACCATTTTGTTCCATGCCGCTGCGTAGCCGGGCCTCGATATCCTTCATGCGAGCTTGCGAACGCTTGAATCCCATGGCGCGGCGCAGTTCTTCGGCTTCGCCTCCGGTGAAGTTGGCGGCGACCATCGCAATGCGTAGCAATTGCTCCTGAAACAGAGGTATGCCCAGGGTGCGTGCCAGCACTGGCTCCAACGAAGGATGCAGGTGGCTGACGGGCTCGCGTCCCATGCGGCGGCGTAAATAAGGATTCACCATCTGACCCACGATTGGCCCGGGGCGAATGATGGCAACTTGCACCACGATGTCGTAAAAACATTTTGGGCGCAGGCGCGGCAGGCACGACATCTGCGCCCGGCTCTCAATCTGAAACATGCCAATGGTGTCTGCCTTTTGCAAGGCGGAATACACCGCAGAATCGTCTGGCGGCAGGTGGGCGAGATCTACTTCTTCGCCGTGATGGTTGTGAATGAGTTGCAGAGAATCTTCGAGCACGGCCATCATGCCCAAGCCGAGAAGGTCCACCTTGATGATGCCCAGGTCGGCGCAATCTTCCTTATCCCACTGCACCACGACGCGGCCCGGCATCGATGCCGGTTCGAGAGGCACCACGGAGTCGAGTTGTCCCTGACAAATCACCATGCCGCCGGAATGTTGGCCGAGGTGGCGCGGCAAATCCTGCACCGCAACACACAGCTCGAAATATTTGCGCAGCCGGGGATGATTCAAATCCAATCCAGCATCGCGGAAGCGATGATCGAATGTGTCGCTGGCGTCGCGGTATTCCCAGGTGGAAACGGCAGCTGATACTTTGTCGAGGGTTTCGGGATCAAAACCCAGAGCCTTGCCCATTTCGCGCGAAGCCATGCGGCTGCGATACGTGATGACATTGGCGGTCATGGCAGCGCCGCGTTCGCCATAGCGTTTGTATAAATACTGGATCACACGTTCGCGCTGATCACCGCTGGGAAGATCGAGGTCGATGTCGGGCCATTCCCCGCGTTCCTCGGAAAGAAAACGCTCGAAGAGCAGCTCCATGCTGACGGGATCGACTGCGGTAATACCAAGCGAATAGCAGACCGCGCTGTTGGCAGCGGAGCCCCGTCCTTGTACCAGGATATTTTGCTCGAGGCAGAAGCGGACCAGATCCCAGACAATAAGAAAGTAACCGGCGAGGTCGAGCTTTTCGATGAGTTTTAGTTCGCGTTCAATCTGGCGGGACGCACGACTCTGTAGTTCTGATGTAGACCGGCCATAGCGCTGCTGAAATCCTTCCCTAGTGCGCTCCCGCATGAATGACATCATGGTTTCGCCTTCGGGCACGGGATATTTGGGGAATTCATATCCCAGATCTTTGAAAGTGAATGTGAGCCGAGAAGATAGTTCCCGCGTGTTCGCAATGGCCTCGGGCAGATCGGCGAAGAGGGCTTGCATTTCTTGCGGCGATTTCAGATAGCGCTCGGAATTGCGCGCCAACAGCCGCCCCGCAGTGGCCAGCGTGCGATGGTGGCGAATGGCGGTGAAAACATCGCAAAGTTCCCGCTCCTGAGCGGTGGCATAACAGACGCCGTTGGTCGCCAGTAAGGGAAGCTGGAGCGAGTGGGCAATTTCGATGGCGGCGTGATTGCGGGCTTCTTGCTCCCGATCGAAATGACGCTGTAATTCCACGTAGACGTTGTTCTGCCCAAAAATGTTGGTCAGCCGCTCGACGCAACCGCGCGCTTCTTCCGTGCCACCGTGCGCGAGAGCAAGGGCCAGCGGTCCGTCGTCGCCGCCGGTAAGGCAGATGAGCGCGGCGGCATGTTCTTGCAGTTCCTCTTCCCGCACCGCGCCTTCGCCTTTGGCCGCGCGCAGCTTCATCTTCGTAATCAGGCGACAGAGATTCTGATATCCGAGGCGGGAAGAAACGAGCAGAGGGAGTCTGAATTCACCACAGAGACACAGAGGCACAGAGGAATCTGTTGATTTGTGCTTCTTGATTTTCTCTGTGTCTCTGTGTCTCTGTGGTGAAAAGTATTCACATGTTACTTCTGCTCCAATGTGCGCCTTAATCTTTGCTTTCTTGGCTGCCATGTAGAAACGCGGAGAGCCATACACGCCGTCGCGATCGAGTAGCGCCATCGCCGGCATATTCAGATTGGCGCAAGTCGCGACCAGATTCTCCGGCAGAGAAGCGCCTTCAAGAAAACTGAAAGCAGAACGGGAGTGAAGTTCGATGTACATTAAAAACTTTCCAAGCTCCAACTCACGTGGGGACAGTGGTCCCCGGCTGTCCGGGCGAGTGAAGCTCTTCGCTGATTGCCGACAAGCCCTGTTGTTGTCATCCCGAGCGCAGCGAGGGATCTGCAGTTCTGCGCATTCCAAAGCAACGCAGATTTCTCGCGCTTGCGCTCCTCGGAATGACAAGAAGATAAGTTTGTCAGCAATCTGCTGCGGAGCTTCGCTCCGCTGGACAGCCGGGGGCGGCTGTCCCCACGCGAGTTTTGCTGATGCAGGCTTTTCGCGGGCGAGGGCGCCCGCGCCACACACGGCATGCTAGTCATAACTTCCTTCCAGAATCCATCTTCCGTCGAGCCGATCGCGGACCAGGCGATATAAAGCAATGCCAGTTTCTCCCTGCACCGCAATGTCCCACTCGTCGCGTGCCCATCCTTCCTGCTCCCACCAGTCTCCGGACGAGCGCCATGGTCCGGCCGCCCAGAGAATTTCTCCCTGCATTTCTTTGTTCTTTGGACAGGTGATGTGCGTAGGCTTGCCGTCCTGCATGGTCATCACGACACCGACGGGTGGACGGAAGATGCGCAGCGCAGTCACGAGATCGTCAGGTGAAGGGCGTTTCCGTGGTGAAATCGGTTCGCTGGGCACGAAGCGCTGCATGCGGAATCCCTCGGGACGATGCGTGTCCAGCAGTTCCAACGATCCCACTTTGTCTTCCCCGACGATGCCCGCGATCCTGGCCAGCGTAAGCTCGAGTTTCTCCGGCTCAGGCGAAGGAGGAAGAAAAAGTCCGTTCTGTGCCGCCCGCGGCCGCACCGGTTCTGCCGCCAACTGAATCTTGACGATGGGAGCGCCGGGAGGGTACGCCTTCAAATCAAGCTGCAACAGCTTGAGAAAAGTCCTGGAGTCAAGCAACGGAACGGGAAGCCGGAGGGTGCGCTGGAAGAATCGAGCGTGCGCTCTGCCTGGACAGGTGGAGTCCCCCGTCCCTGCTTCTTCGGTCTGCCACCCATTCTCCAACTCCAAACTTAGGCGGAGTTCTTGAGTTGCCAGAGCACGTGCTGCCAGACGAGCACACAGTTGATCCAATAACCGTGCCAGAAGAAATGCCAGCGGCTCCAGCAGCACCAGGGGATAGTCCAGTTCAATCATTTCTTCGAAAATCAGCGGCGGTTCCACTGGAACCAATGTGCGCGAAGTGGCGCCACGGGCCAGTGCTTGTAAATGGATTCCCGCCTGCCCCAGGCGTTCACTCAGTGCGACGTCTGGCAATGCAGCCAGATCGCGCAGCTTGCGAATCCCCCAGCGGCTGAAGGTTTCCAAAAGCTGCCCGGATTCCTGATCTGAGTTCTCAAACAGTACTGCCACCGGCAAACTGCCCAACTGTTCTGCTTCTTTGCCTTCCGGAATCACGGTCACGCCCGAAAATCCTCGAGCCGCCAGCGCGGCCGTATCCGGATTACCCGCAACAGCCACACTAACCTCGAGTCCAAGATCGGAAGCGCGGCGTGCTAAAGCGCGCGCAATTTTCGGCAGAGGGCCGAAAAGCGGCTGCAGCCCGGCAAGATCCACTACGATCGTGTCGCAACCCGCGGCTTCCACTCGTGGCGAAAACGACTGCGCGCAATCCAGCAAGGCGGCATGAGCGGCGGTTTCTTGGGGCAGAGAGCGGGCACGCAACACCAAACCGGTGCAGGCTTCTATCTGCAGTTTGGTCATTCCCGGATCCACACCGTCGCGGCGCGCGTTTTCATTCACCGCAAAAACTTTTTGTAGTGGAGCTTTGCCTTCGAGCACAGCCAGAGACTGTGAGCGCAACTCTGGCTCAGCGCGCAATAGCGCCTCCACGGGAAAATCAGGAACGAAAATGCAGGCAAAGGGCATGATTGATTGAGCGATTCATCCCGCTCGCACTTTCGTGGCGAACGCGGTCGTGACCGATCGCGCCGGTTTGCGATCCAGCCGAGACCGCAAGAGTTCTCCTTGTACTTGAAGTCCATACAGAAGCTGCGCGTGGGTTGGGGAAGTTTTTTCCGAGGGTTCTTTTGCTGAGAGCTGAGAGCTGACAGCTGACAGCTTCTTTCCTGATACTTTCAGCAGCAGCGAAGCACAAGTCTGCGCACACGGTACCGGGCCAATGACGAACAACACCGTGGCTGTGTGCTCAACCGCACGTTGAAAACGAAACCAGGAAGTCAGAGGAATGCGGCGTGCCATCTTCGATGGAGTATCGCCGAGATCGATAATCACCAGCCCGAAACCGCCGCTTTGCAAGAGCAGATCGGTGACCCGCAATGCCTGCTCGACTGGCTTTTCGATTTGCCGGCGGGCGTTTTCATTTTTCTCTGTGTCGGAGCCAGCCCTGAGCAAAGCCGAAGGGTGTCTCTGTGGTGAACCTGATTTTTGCGAACGCATCCCGCATCGTACCCACAGCAGTCTTTCGAAATTCACTCCCGCAGCCGCAGCCGAGTGCGGATTGAAAGCATCGCTGATGTCCACCAGAGCGCACACTTCCTGCCGTTGGGTCGCTGCCGCCAAGGCCGCCAACAATACACTGGTGCGTCCGGACGAGGCCGGTCCGCAAACTTCGGTCAGGCATCCGCATGGAAGTCCGCCGGTAAGGGTATCGATCTCACGGACGCCGCTGGAAACCATCTGCGGGGTGGGCCGCACTTCCAACCGTGATGCAGGAGTCACCCCGGCGAGCGCGGGCATTACCGACAAGCGTTTGGAAACCAGCGTAGGCCATACCGAGGCAGCAACGACAACAGGGCGGCTTAGGGCCGCGGTAGAACCAGACGGTAAAGACGACATGGAGACCTCGGGATTTCAGGGAACATCAGGGCCGCGACCAGGCTCTGGGGCGGATAGATTCGCCTTTTATTCGCCTTATTGTTCTACTGCCGGGCGGAAGTTGTCAAGTATATAAAAAATTAATTTCCGCACAGAATTCAAATATGAGGAGGGCGGGAAGTCCATCTTGCAAGGGAAAGGCGGGAGCTTCTTCCGAGACGTCTTCAAGCTAATGCCGAGGCCGGGAGCGATGCTCCATCCTGCGTGCTTTGTTATAATCAGCTTCGGCTTGTGGGGCGCTATCGTCTAGGGGTTAGGACGGAAGATTCTCAATCTTCAAACCCGGGTTCGATTCCCGGTAGCGCTACCAACCTTCCTTAAGCCGTGTTCTTCCAACAGGTTGTAGCCTGCCAAAATTTTGTCACGGTGCATGTCCCGGTAATTCCGCGAATTCTCGGAGAAAGTCGGTATTACTGGATATGTCTAACCGAAAAGTCTGCATTATCGAGCGAGTCAAACGCAACGGAAAGTGGGTCTGGGGCCAGAAGTGGGAGCTTCCGGTCAAGTTCACTCTCAAGGAAGGTTCTCGACTGGGAAAGTTTTACCTCATTTGGTATCAAGGCAACGACAAACAATTCACGCCTGTGCCTCCAGTCAAGCTGGAAAAGCTTCCTGATCTCGAAGCGTCCTTGCGCCTAGCGAAAATGAAGCAACGGCATCTGGAAGATGCGGCAGAAGGCTTGGATCGCCCTGACCCCATCACGCCAGTGAACCGGGTCAAGATCCAGGAAGCCGTGCAGAAGTTTGTCACTCAAATCGAACTGACCAAAGATCCGCTCACCTATAAGATGTACGAGCAGAACCTCCGTGAGTATTCGAAATGGACGAAGCTGACCTATGTCGATCAGATCGACAAGGATCATCTGTTTGCATACCGGAAGCACGTTATGGAGTGCGGGAACGAGCGTTTGACGGCGGATTGGAAACTGTTACGGATCAACAAAATGGTAAAGGTGACGCTGAAATTGGATCACGGGAAAGGACCGATTAAGAAGAGCGACCTCGGCAAGATGAAGCCTAATGGAGATCCTGCCATTTACACGCCGCAGGAGTTGCAGGCGTTTTTTGGAGCATTTAAGCCGGATGAGCACTTGCGTTATTCTGCGCTGCGTGAACCTGCGTTCCGAAAAGAAGAGTTGATTTACTTGGAGAAGGACGATGTTTTGGTTTCGCAACAGATGCTTCGAGTGAAATCGAAGGAACGTCACGACGACGATGGAAGTCTGCTTTACAAATATGAGGCAAAAGCTGATAGCGAACGGGACGTGCCGATAAGCCGTGAGTTGATGGACAGGATCGTTCGGCATCTTGCCACGCGCCGATATCGGCTTGTTTTCTGCACACGCTCAGGGAAGCCGGACACGCACCTGTGGGACAAGATTAAATCTATAGCAAAGCGGGCGAACCTTGAACCCGATCGCTTTAATCTGAAGAAATTTCGTGCCACGCAGGCGACGGAATGGCTCCGACCTAAGTGGCTCGGCGGGTTTGGGTATGACATGCCGACCGTGAAGCGACTACTCGGTCATGAAAAGGACAGCGATTCGATCTGGGCTTACGTGCGTCGTGTGGAGAACGAAACCCTGGTTGCGGAGATGAACAAAGAAAAACAAAACAACTCCCTAACATATGGAGCGAACAAACCCCACCAAAAATCCACAGGGGTCGTGCCTGAAAGCGGGAGAGTCGTGGTGACGGGCGTCCCAGCAGTCTAAACATCTTGTCTGGGTTCAAAGGCAACGACTGGGGATCGCGGCCGACGGATTGAGAACTATAATAATCGCCGTCCGGCCGTCCGGCAGGGTTCTCGAAGGGACAGAAGCAGCATTGTTCTGCACGCTGCCTTAGGCCTATATTTGCAGCTTGTTCCCGGCCGAATTATCCAGCTCGCGCTACAGCACTATATGATCACTTTGGCCGGAGAGGCTATCGAGAAGCCAGTCTGACCGACGTGCCCTGGCACGCGGTGGGTTCCCCGAGGGCTTAGTGCAAAGTGTGTGTTTTTTGCTATCGGAGGAATCCTGCATGCCGGGAAAGCTGCACCTCGCTGCTCCGTTTCTCCACCAAAGTCGCGAAGACAAAGGGATTTTCATCCTAGCGAAACAATTAGCCGATTGTCCCCTCAAGCGACACTAATCACCGAGTCGCATCACCGGATCGCCGTAGTGCGACTGGGCTTCGTCTTTGCTCTGTCGTCGGTTGGGGCAAAACACTAAAACCGGAGCCGGATGGGGGCCAGAAGTCCTCGAGGAGATCGCCATTAATCTCCTCCAAGCCCGTTTCTGGATCGCGAGGGACGCTTAGGCGTTGTCGGTCATATAGTACGTGATGGAGGCAGCGCGAATCCCAGACTACACCGTGTCAAGTGTAAGCGTCAGAGCAAGGGCACGGCCAATTCTTTCCAAGTGTGTTTCGTCTGCTTCCTTTCGCGATTTCCAAGAACGGGAATCAAGGCGCGAACCAAACGGCGACTCTACCCCCGCAGATGCACTCCACGGAATGTTTCCGGAGGACGAATGGGATTCGCGTGGCCGCCCCTGCCCTAAAACTGGCCGGCAAGGCTCCAGAGCGTTCCCGGATCCCCTTGATGCACTTCAACGACATCGGGTCCAGCGATGGCTATCGAGGGAAGAGCGCCACTTTGGTAGTCAGCGGATGATCCCCACACAATCGTCCCGTTGCTTTGCAGAAGCCCAGTGCTGTACCACATGGGGCCTTGGCCTTCGTCGGCCTGATGCGCTTCCATGATCGTCGGTCCAGCGATGGCGACTGTGGGTGCGAACCCTGAGTCGAACTGACCTTTTTCAAGGAAGTGGATGGAATTGCCAGCTTGGACGGCGCCGGAGTTGTACCACAGGGCCCCGCTAGCGCCCTCATGCACTTCGACAATCGTTGCACCGGCCAACGCCACGGCAGGAGCAAAGCCGTTGTCATATTGAGTGGCGGCCGAAAACGTTATGGTGCCATTCGGATTAAATTGGCCAGACGTATACCAAAGCGCGCTGGGATTCGACTGACTCGCCTGATGCACTTCGATGACCTGAGTTCCAGCCGCCGCCACGGAAGGCGCGTATCCGCCTTCAAGATGGATCGCGGCCGCCGCCCACTTGATGGTTCCGGTCGCCAAGAGTTGTCCGGTGTGGTACCAGAGTGAGCCGCCCGTTCCTTCGTGGATCTCAACCACGTTAGTGCCCGACAATGCGACCGATGGTGACAGGCCGGAATCGTATTTGTGCACTGCCTTCCACCTTACAGCTCCAGTGGTCATCACTTTCCCGGTGCGATATTCCAGATTACCCAATCCACTATCCAACTGGTGGACCTCGACGGCATTCTGGCCATCGACGGCAACGTGCGCTGTGTAACCGGCACCACTGAGCTGCGTGGCTTTGCCCCAGGTGACTTGTGCCGGGGAGTTAGCCGTCATGAACGCCAATAGCGCCAGGCCAGCAATGAGGCTGAGGGTTGTGAAGTTCCGTCGTTTTGCGAGGTTGGTTGGTTGGCTGTTGTTGGTGGTTAGCGTGCTTTTGTTCGTGGTTTTCATTTTGATTCTCCTTGTGCGCCGGTTAAAACCGGCATCGGTTTTGCGCTCGTTCTTTCCCACTTCTTGAAGACCCCACTCACATCGACTTCAACAGCGACTCGAGGCAAACGAGCTCGGTTCCTTCTTGGCCTTTGGGGACGTGCCACCTGCGGGCCCCGGCACAATCGCTCAACGCCTTTCCCGTTAACCCGGTGAGAGCCCCGGCTTCTCCCAGACTCACCATGTCCACCTCGCAGCCACATTCCTGGCACCAGATTCGCGTGGACCGGTGCCGCCGGACGATCAGCAGTTTGTCGGTTTCGACCGTGATTTCGGTCCTTTTATGGGCCGGCGTTCCACCTTCCCAAAGCTTTGCCCAACGTCGAAATCGTGATAAATTGCTTGCCACGTTTGGCCAGCTTCTGGTTCCCAACCGCTAAACGGGGAGCATATTGCCCGGGGTGGCCCTCAGAAGTCTTTAGAGAATTCTCAGAAATTTATCAGGCGGGTTATGAGCAGCCAGGGGAAGCAGTTATACGAGTTCGGTCCTTTCCGGCTTGACCCCGAGAAGCGTGTTCTGCTGCGCGACAAGCAACCTGTTCCATTGCAATTGAAGGCTTTCGAGACCCTTCTGGTACTGGTGCGCAACAGCGAACAGGTAGTTTTGAAGGACGATCTGATGAAGGCGGTCTGGCCAGACACCTTCGTAGAGGAATCCAACCTGGCGCAGAACATCTTTGTGCTGCGGAAAACTCTGGGTGGGACGGTCGGGGACCATCGCTACATCGTTACGATTCCGGGCCGCGGCTACCGTTTTGCCGAAAAGGCGCGCCTCATCTCCGAGGAAGAAGAAAGCCTCGTTGTAGAGAGTCACTCGCGGACGCGTGTCGTGATTGATGAAAGTTTCCAAGACGCAGAGAAAGCGGCCATTACCACGGAAACAGCAGCCCGGGGAATGCTCAGGAAAGCAGTTTTCGGCGCCACGATGCTGGTTCTGGTGGTAGCAGGCAGTTACTGGTATCTGCGGCGCACACCGAAGCTAACCGACAAAGACATGCTCGTGCTCGCAGACTTCGCCAACACTACCGGAGATCCGGTCTTCGACGGCGCGTTGCGACAAGGGCTTTCCGTACAACTGGAGCAATCGCCGTTTCTGAACGTGCTCTCTAATCAGCGCATCGCCCAGACTCTCTCACTCATGACTCAGCCCAAAGATTCCCGGCTGTCCCCCGAGTTGGCTCGGGAGGTATGCCAACGAACGGCGAGCACCGCGGTTCTCGATGGAACTATCGCGCAGATTGGAACTCGATATCTCCTGACGCTAACCGCGATCAACTGCTCCACCGGGGACATGCTGGCCAGCGCTGAGGCCAAGGCCGACGATAAGGATCACGTTCTTGACGCCCTGGGTACCGTCGCCTCCGACATTCGTCCCAAGCTGGGAGAGTCCCTGGCTACCGTGCGGAAATTTGACGTAACCCTCCGCCAGGCCACCACGTCCTCGCTCGAAGCGCTGAAAGCCCTCACTGTTGGCGAGAAGTTCCTGTATCAGAAAGACACGGCTTCGGCTGTACCATATTTTCAGCGCGCGTTGGAACTCGATCCGAACTTCGCAATGGCGTACATGCAACTGGGAATTACCTATTACAGTCTCAGCGAGCCCGGGCGCGCCAAAGAATGTTTCGCCAAAGCATTTTTACTGCGGGAGCACACCAGCGAACGCGAAAAGCTGCAAATTGCTTCAGCCTATTACGGACATGTAACGGGAGAAATCGATAAAGCGATCCAAGCGCTTCAGGAAGTTATCGAGATTTATAAACACAGTTCGTCATACAACGGGCTGACAGACCTCTACGCACGGCTCGGACAATACGAGAAGTCCGCAGACGCAGCCCGCATGCTTCTCACACTCGATTCCTATAAGAATTTCGGTTTCGTCGGCCTCGCTTTGGATGATATGGCATTGCAGAATTTCAGCGGCGCGCGACAGATCATCCAGCAGGCACAAGCCCGAGCGGTTGACAGTTACTTTCTGCACATCGAGCTTTACACGCTCTCTTTCCTGCAGGTGGACTCTGCCGGGATGGCAGAGCAGCAACGTTGGTTCGCCAGTCAGCCCGTCTATGAAAACTACGGTCTTGCGCTCGCCGCCGACACCGAAGCCTATGCCGGCCATCTGAAGAAAGCCCGCGAATTGACCAGACTCGCGTCGGACTCTGCCGTACGAGTCGACAATAAAGAAGATGCTGCGATGTATCGAGCCAATGGCGCTCTTCGAGAAGCGGCGTATGGCAACCCTGCGGATGCTCGACAGGCAGCGGCCGAGGCGTTGAAACTGGCTCCCGGAAACCCCGGTATCGCCGTCCAGGCAGCTCTGGCGCTTGCCATGACGGGTGAAACTGCGCGAGCGGCGAGTTTGGTTCAGGACTTGGAAAAACGCTTTCCTCTGGATACGCAGTTGCAAATGCTGGGGGTGCCGGCGATGGAAGCCCAGCTGCAACTCGGCCGGCACGAGCCAGAACTGGCTCTAAACACTCTTCGTGCAGGATTGCCGATTGAGTTCGCCAATACCCAGTTCAGCAGCATAAACACTTCGTGCCTCTATCCCACATACATAAGGGGCCAAGCCTACCTGGCTGCCGGCCAGGGTAGCGCTGCCGTCGGTGAATTTCAGAAAATTGTCGACCACAATGGGATCGTCGGGAATTGCTGGACGGGCGCGTTGGCACACCTGGAACTCGGCCGCGCCAACGTCCTATTGCATGACTCGACAAAAGCGAAGACTGAGTACCAAAATTTTCTGTCACTATGGAAGGACGCCGATCCCGATATTCCCATCCTGAAACAAGCCAGGGCAGAGTCCGCGAAGCTGCAATAGCTCCGACGCCCAATCCTGGAAAGCAAACAGCTACTTTTTATTCGCCCGCAAAAGAGAGGTGCCCTCCGGAAACGATGATCGGTGTGTCTCTGGATTGTCCCCGAGTGACGGTAGCCGGAAACTATTCTTGGCCAGAGTCGGCTTCGCGGACATCGCCATTGATGTCCTCGAAGAGCGTTTCTGGATAGTTTCCGGTTTTGCCGACAATCCACCAATAAGCGTTTCTGGACAGATTCCGGTTTGCCGACAATCTTGGAGTTCGGTCAGGCTAAACCGTTGATCCACTTTGTCCACGGGAACCGTACGGGTGTTCCGACGCTAGGCGAGCATCTTCGGACCCCGTGTCCTCTATGTGCACTTTAACCGTTCGATACCAAAGGCTGCGAGGTACAACCGGCGAATACCAGGTTTAACCAGGGAACAACGCACCCGTGCCGATCCAGAATTCCGCGAGCGATTGGAGATTTTTCTTGTAAGTGCGGGTGACCGTGTATTCCTTTCCGCCCTCGACTCGAAGGCAGTATTCTCCAGTCGAAAGCGGCCTGACTTCTTCCACAAACGAGGTATTCACGAGCACAGATCGATGGATGCGGATGAATCCATGGGTTTCGAGCCTTTCTGCCACCACCGAAATAGACTCACGTAGTAGATAGGACGTCGCTTTCTGCTGGAGCAACACGCATTTGCCCTCAGCCTGAACGGCGACCACGTCGCCCAGATTGATAAAGAGAATCCTTCCCCTGACTTTGATGGCTACCCGAAGAAACTGTGGCTTCGCAAGCGCCTGCAACCCTGGGAATGTCTCCATCGATCTCGCCGTTTGTTCTCCCGCGTCGCGTGCTATGACCAAGGCTGGACACGGATGCCGCGACGCGCGGTCCACAAGAAAATCGCAAGCGCTTTCTGGATTCGAAACAGCACGTCGGCGAAACTTCTCTTCTGTGTTCATCGTGGTGTCCTACATTACCGGGGCCGGCGTTCCATCCGACCACGTGCCCGTGAGAACGATGAACGCGTCGACGGCTCCGGGCGCCGTTGAACTGGGGGTTCAGGATGACCGGAGACTTGGGCAAATTTGCCCCCGGCGAGCCTGCAATCGTAACTCAACGATTTCAGGGAATGAGCCAGCGAGTTGTTCCACGACACGTTTTGTCGATGAAGTCCGCATCGTTATGCACCATGAGGATGAAGCGCCGCGAATTCCATTGCCACCGCGCAACGAATCATCGAAATATCGCTTCCCATCCCCTTCAACAATAGGACTTCCGTGATAACCGATTCCCAGTTCGGGAAGTGCCGCACGAACGCAGCTGGAACGTCTTGTGGCTGCGGTTTGGCCAATTAGTTTTGCAAAGAACGCCCGAATATCCTGCACTAGTAGATCGGGCTGCTCCAGAGCGGCGAAGTGCCCGCCCTTTGGCATTTCAGTCTTTTGTACTACGTTGTATGTTTGAGTAATCCAGCGAAACGGAGGGACAGCTACCTCCCTCGGAAAATCCGCATACGCCACAGGAGTCTCCAGGCGCGGCGATGGCGCCGCATCTTCTCGCGTGAGCCGATGCTCGCGATAGATTCGCATGGCGGAACCCACCGTGTCTGTAACCCAGTAGAGAGTGACGTCGGTCAAAAATGTGTCGCGATCCACAGCCGTGAGAAAATCGCCGTTGTTGTCAGTAAGCAGTTGAAATTTACCTATCATCCAGGCCAACCACCCGACCGGCGAGTCCGTCAAGGCATAAGCAAGAGTCTGCGGTTCAGCGGCCTGGAGGGAAAAAAAACTGCTCTCTTCCCGGTCAAAGTATGCATACCGTTTCCGCTCCGCATCGCTCATTTGCGCAACTGCCTCCGGGTTCGGCGGATCTGCGGTAATAAGGTTCAGATGAAGCCCAATCACGTGCGCGGGTGCTTGGTAAGCCATGTCGCGGGCTATTAACGAACCCCAGTCGCCACCCTGGATGCCATACTTGGAATAGCCTAAACGATCCATCAGAACGACCAGGGCCTTCGCCATCCGCTGCGGGCCCCAGCCTCGAGTTGTGGTGGGTCCGGAAAATCCAAAGCCAGGAAGCGAAGGAATAATGACGTGGAATGCCGGGCTATGGCTGTCCTTGGGAAGGGTAAGCGGCTCGATCAGTGCGAGAAATTCAACAATCGAACCGGGCCAGCCGTGAATCAACAGTAAGGGTATTGCGTCGGAGCGGGGCGAGCGCTGATGGATAAAATAAATCTGTTGTCCATCAATTTCCGTGGTGAACTGGTCAAAGCGGTTGATCTTGGCTTCTTGCGCACGCCAGTCGTAGCTGTTCTCCCAATAATCCGCAAGTTCCCGGACCTTCTTGATGTCGGAGCCGTACTCCCAAGTTGTGCCCGGAAGTTGATCGGGCCATTTGGTTTCCGCCAAACGGTGTCGAAGATCAATGAGAACGCGGTCGGGAACATGCACTTTGAATGGCTGGATGGTTGCTGTCGTTGGCTCTGGATTAGCCTTCGAATTTAGCGCCTGCGCATGCCCCGGTACAATCGACGAGAGCAGAAACAGAGCTGCGCAGAGCACAGAGCTTTGGTTCCTCAACACTGCCCCCCTGCGCGCGCGGAGCCAGTCGTCTTGCGTAACGATTTTGTGCTGCATTGGATTGCTTGTTGTCACGACTCCTCCCCGTTAGCTGTAGTAGTGCGATTTCTTGAAACGTCGACCCTGGCCCGCTTGCGTAAGCGAAGACTTCTGCCGCTCTGAACTCTACCGCGGCGCGCTCGAAGCGTATTTTTCTATGAGTTCCTCGACGATGCCAGGTTGCTCATCGGCGACGTAATGGCCGCCTCCCTGAATCAATTCGGTTTTGACGTTGACGCACCCGTGTTCCTGCAAGGCTTCGGCCAGGGCGGGAAGGTCCCTGGAAAAAGGTGAAACGCTGCCTGCCCCGAGCACCAGTGGAAGGTCCAGCCGGCTGCTCTGGTCGGCGTTGAACTTCCCGGTTGCGGGAAAGGCGCGGTAAATCTCGAATCCCGCGTGCAGATGTTCGGGCGCGGCATAAGACTTGGCATAGCGGGCAACGTCCGCGTCGCTGAAGACCGGCGGGTCGAGAAAATAACGGAAGTAAATCGCTTGCCGGCCCGCTACCAGATGCTCAGGGAGGTCAGGCACCTGTTGAAAATTGATATGCCAGACGTAAGGTTCGGCGGTGATTTTCTTCCAAGGGGCAATGCCGGGTAGCGGGGCCTCGAAAATCATGGCGCCGCGCATCGTCTCGGGATAGCGCCGGGCGAAGGCGTAGGCCACCATTCCACCGACGTCGTGGCCGACAACATAAATTCGTTGCAGGCGCAACTGCTGCGCCAGCAGATGAACGTCTTCGGCCATGCTGGCAGCATCGTAGCCGTCCGGCGCCGGGCTTGAGCCGCCGATGCCGGGCAAATCGACCGCCACTATCTCGAACTTCTTTGCAAGGCGCGGCATCACCTTGTGATACGCATACCAGTCCTCAGGAAACCCATGCAGCAAAATGACGGCGGGACCAGTTCCGCCGCGAACATAGTGCAGCGTGATTCCCTTTACCTGCGCGGTGGCGGAGACGAAGTTGGCACCCAACTCCGCCACCGTGGGATCCGCAGACTGCGCGGACAGAGACTGACCGCCAAGGCTGCACCATGCTGTCAAAAGAAAAACGGCAATCGTTTTCAAGATCGGCGAAGTCATTGTGGCGTTCCATCCGACCACACGCCGGTGGGAATGACGAACAGATCCATCGGTTCCGGCTTACCTAGGAACTGTGGAGCCAGAAATATCGGAGAGTTCGGGAACTTAAACGAGACATGGTTTGAGTCGTCTATCGGATTTGCGCCCCATACCGCACCATCCATGAGCGGCGTGTAAAACATAAGATGGGCCATGTTGTGCCCACCGCCATCATTAAGATATGCATCTTTCGACATCATGTAGCACATCGCGCCTGCCTCGAGAGTGGGCAATTCCTTTTTTTCCATCGCCGTCTTGATACTCTCCTGGATTTCAGCTTTCGATTTTCCCGCCAAGACTAATTTTGTCCGGAAGTAAGTGTATGGGACGACTGTTCGCGCGGCCGGCGGATTGAAGCACTCCGCGCCCCGAGTCTTAGGGCTCCAAAACTCGGGGCTGTCGAATGAATTCATCCACCCACGCTCTACAATGCAGATAAAACCGTTCTTGCCTTCAACCGCCGTTTCGTAGCCATTTCTTCCGAGGACCACAACCGTGGCATCGCCGGAAATGGATGGCGGGGCCGCGCTTCGCGCCAGGGCGATCTCGGCACTCCGCTCCATGAGATATTGGTCGACGGGCGGCATGCTCGGATACTTTGTCGTAGCGTCCGCTGCCCGCGCTTGCCGTGCCGCGCCCAGAATGAGAATCAGTGCGAAGCTTAGAGAGGCAAACGTCTGGAATCTATTTCGGTTCATCAGTTCCTCCTGTGTTGGAAGAATCTCATCCCAGTTGTTATTCAAAGGGATAGATCTGAGCCTTACCTCTTTCGATCAGTCCCTTCTGTCCGTTCACGCCTCGACGTGCCTGCAGTCGAAGCGTACAAACCGGTTGGTATGTAAGAATTGACCTGCTTCTACAACGATGCGATCAGCCCCTCCTGCGGTTGCCCGGCCGGCGCAGGGACCGCAGCCAGTCGACGATGTTTCTGATCCCCGCTTTCATCACTTTCGCATCCTGAGCATTCTTTGCCAGCGAGACATAGCCTTCGACCATCGCGATCAGACAACCAGCGGCCTCCGCGGGTTCCGCGTCGCGGCGAACCTTTCCGCGGGTCTGTCCTGCTCGCAAAGCGGACGCAACGCCCTCCTGCCAGGCATGGAACACCTTCCCTAGCCGCTTGCGGAATCCCTCGTCAAGAGGAGACATTTCCTGAGCCAGATTGTTCAGGGGACAGCCGCCCCGTACGTCCTCCGGCCGAACTGATTCACCTTGAACAATGCCGATCAAAGTGTCGATAGGGTCGTTGCTCCGCTGCAGAGGACGCAACCACTTGGCGCGGAGGTCGGGGCCGATGACCTCTTCGACGATGGCGTATCCCAAGGCTTCCTTGCTGTCGAAGTGGTGGTATAGCGCTCCCTTGGATACACCAGCTGCGGCCAGAATTTTGTCTAGGCTGGCACTCTGGAAACCCGATCTGTAGATCTCGCGGAATGCCGCCTGCAGCAAGCGCTCCCGCGTGCGCTCAGGATCGCGCAGCGTGGTCGCTCTAGGTTTCGTATTCTTGCGTGCCGCCAACATACCAACCAGTTTGTATGGCAATCCTCGTAGCGTCAAGCGAAAACTTATCACGCGCTCAATCGGGCTCCGGTTTTTTGTAGGTATTTATCGCTGAACTCTGTGATTTGGTAGATTCCCTCGTCAATTCAGCCACTCCAACGCGTTGCATGAATTCGCTAATCACGTCTGTCTGTTGACTGCGCTTGTACGCTCATTCCCGATTTCACCATGCCCGTTGGTCGGTGCTCAAACCAGGGAAACCTATGGTCATCCGAATGCTATTCCGACTGTCGCATGCACGGACAGTCCTCAATGTTTCGAGGACTGATTCAGAGAACTTCAAGGAGAAACAAAATGGGTTGTACAAATGAGGCAAGACCAACGTGGAACAGAGGCGAGACGCATGGATCGTTCTTTATGATTGCGCTTGCATTGCTCATGCTGGCTTTCGCCGTATCCGGATGGGCCCAGTCAACGGTGGGCACAGGCAGCATTACCGGAACGGTCACCGATCCCACCGGCGCGGTTGTGAGTGGCGCCAAAGTAGTCATCAGCAACATCGGAACAGGTCAGGCTCTCAATCTGGCCGCAAACGCTGGGGGCGCATTCGCCTCCGGTCCTCTCGACCCTGGCACTTACAAAGTGCAAGTCTCGGCCAAGGGCTTCAGCAGCGTCAGTGAAACAATCACAGTGGAAGTGGGCAACACTGCCTCTGCCAATATCAAGCTACAAATTGGCCAGGAGAGCCAGGTCATTGAAGTGCAGGCCAGCACGGTCGCAGTCAACACCGAGCAGTCCGAGGTGCAAGGCGTCCTGAATTCAGATCAGATTGCGAACCTGCCGGTGAACGGCCGCAACTTCCTGGATCTGGCGCAGCTCGAACCCGGCGTGCAAATTCAGGACGGTCAGAACTTCGATCCGACCAAGGCCGGTTACTCTTCGATCTCATTCGGCGGCCGTTTCGGCCGCACCGCCCGCATCAATGTGGACGGAGTTGACATCAGCGATGAGACCGTCGGCACCACCACCGCCGACATTCCGGCCAGCGCGATCGACGAATTTCAGCTTGGCCAGTCTTCGCTCGACCTTTCCCAGGATTTGACCTCTTCGGGCGCGGTCAACGTGACCACCAAGTCCGGAACTAACAACCTCCACGGCGAGGCGTTCGGCTTCATTCGCGACCACAGCTTCGCAGCCAACGCACCCGGCGGCCACGATTATGCTTTTCAGCGTGAGCAGTTCGGCGGCAGCGTCGGTGGGGCCATCATCAAGAACAAGCTGTTCTTCTTCGCCGACGGCGAGCGCACCAAGCAGGATTCGTTTGCTGCCGTTTCGCTCGCCGGCTCTCCGTTCGCAAGCTTGAGCGGCGGCTTCAGCCAGCCTTTCCGCGAAAGCAACCTCTTGGGCAAAGTCGATTACAACTTCGGCAACGGCGCCAAGGCGTTCTACCGTTACTCTTACTTCGAGAACTCGTTGTTTGCCACTTTCGGATTCGGTTTCCAGGTGTACGACAACAAGGACTACACCCGGACGCATGTTGCAGGCGTGGACTTCACCACGGGCAGCTTCTCTCACAGCATTCGTTACTCGTATCTGAAGTTCCAGAACCAGATCGCGGACGTAACTTCAGGCAACGCTGCTCTTCCATTTAGTAGCACTGGGTTGGAGATTGGCGACACGACCCAGTCGTTGTTTGGACCAAACTTGTTGGCTCCGCAAAGCACCCCCCAGCAGAACAATGAAATTAAGTACGATGGCAGCAAGGTGCTGCGCTCCCATACCATTCGTTATGGGATGTCGCTCAACCACATTCAGGGCGGCGGCTTTGCCGATTTCTTCGGCACCGCGCCGCGGGTTCGCTTCAATGTGGGGTCGACGAATTGCGGCCCCTCCGGAACCGAATTGTGCTCGGATTTCGCCGCTGCCGGACCTTTTCCGGGTGGCTCCGCCAATCCTTTGAACTACCCTGTCAACCGGCTTACCGTCGGCAACGGGCAGGGCTTCAACACGCTTCAACCGGCTTTAGGCTTCCCGGCTGGCGGACTGGGACCGGATAACCGTATCGGTCTCTACTTGGGCGACAGCTGGAAGATCAAGCCCAACTTCACCCTCACCGTCGGCGTGCGCTATGACCGCGATAGTGGCCGTACCGACAGCGATCTACCTGCCATTCCACAAATCAATGCCGCTTTCCCCGGCTATGGAAACCCGGTTAAGCAGGCCAACCTCAATTTCGCGCCCCAGTTAGGCTTTGCCTGGGACCCGATGAAGAACGGCAAGACCGTGATTCGCGGCGGCGCCGGTCTCTATTTCGAAAACGCAATTTTCAACAACGTTCTGTTTGATCGACCGTTGCGCTTGCAAACCGGGGCCTTCAACCAGGCGACCTTAGCATGTATTAACGGCGTTGCGCAGGGCGTCCCGGTAGCCGGCGGAACGATAGCGCCGGGCCAGCAAGGCTCAACTGATTTCTGCAGCAATAACAATCGCATCGGCAACGAGATTCCGGCGATGCTGTCGTTCTGGAACCAGGTGAAGACTGGGAATCCGTTTAATCTGCAGGCTCCTAACCCCAGTTACATCGGCAACCTCATGAATGGCGGCATAGGCACGAACGGCGCGGTCAACCTGCTGGACCCCAATTACAAGACGCCGCGCTCGTTGCAGTTGAACTTCGGCGTTCAACATGAAATCCGCCATGGCATGGTATTCAGCGCCGATTACTTGCGCAACGTGGAAACGCGCACGTTAGCCGGTATTGACGTCAACCGTGTAGGCGACGCCAGCGTCTTTAACCTGGCGGGTGCAAATGCTGCCGTTGCAGCTACCCTGGCAGCCTGCGGTGCCGGTAGTATTGATGCTGCTGCTGCCGCAGGAGGCTGTCCCGGACTCCATCCAGCCACGGCCACCACTCCGGCGGGAGCGGCGACCATGGCCGATTTCGCCGAGCGCGGCCTCGGCAGCGCGGTCGATATCGGCGCAGGTTGCACGTCCGTCAATGGAATCGGGCGTCCGTGCGCTTTTGGAGGAACGAATCAAAGCCAGGCGCAGATGTACTTCCTCAAACCCATAGGACGCTCGGTTTATAACGCTTTGCAGATGACGTTGAAGCAAAACGTGAACAACCCGATGCGCGGCATCAAAGCGGCGAACTTCCAAGTGTCCTACAGCCTGTCGCGGTTCTCCAACACCGGTGGCAACCAAAATACCGGAACACCGACAGACAACGATCTGGACTTTGTCGTGATCGCCCCCGACAACAACAACCCTGGCCGGTACTTCGGACCATCACTGCTGGATCGTACCCACCAGCTCTCTTTTGGTGGGTATGTAGATGTACCAGCAGGATTCCGCATTGGGCTGATCTCCCATTTCAACAGCCCATTGGCGAGTTCGATTGATGCTGCCAACACAGGCTCGGCCGGCGAAATCTTCCGGACGGACTTTACCGGGGCCGGAAACATCCAGGATCCACTCCCGGGGACAACGTTCGGCTCGTTTGACCGCAGCGTCAACGCCGCCGGTCTCACGAACCTGATCAACAACTACAACTCGACCCAGGCAAATCAGGCTACACCTGCGGGTAAGGTCTTGATCGCCAACGGTGTCATGAGCCTTGCGCAGCTGCAAGCCTTAGGTGGCGTATCTCCGGTCATTTGCCCACCGCCGCCGACTTCGCAAGCCGGTTGCAACAATTCTCCCGGCAGCCAGGTAGATTTCGGATGGCTGCGCGCGACTGACCTGAAGCTGGCGTGGCGGCACACGTTCCTCGAGAGATACACCATCGAGCCGAGCGTGGGCATCTTCAACCTGTTCAACTTCGCCAACTTCAACCTGCCGCCGACTACCATGTTCGGCGTCTTGAACGGCCCAGGAACGGGATCGATTAACGGAACCACGCGATCAGATGAAGAAGCGTACCGGGTCGGCAACGGCACGGGCGTGTATTCGCTCGGCTCGCAACGGCAAATCGAATTCGGCTTACGCTTAACATTCTAGGGCTGAAGCGAAACTCGTCAAACCTAGCCATCCGTTCTGCGAACGGATGGCTTTCTTGTTTTTGCTTGCGGAAACGTGGGAGGCGAGAATTGCAGCCTACAAAAGCCCCGCCCTGTCGCAAAGGGGGTGAGCCTCAGCGAACTTTACCAACCTGCTGAATCAGCACTCCGTTACATCGTACTGGGAGGAATGTGCTAGCAGACTTCCGACGACGCGGGCCAGAAGTCCTATAAAAGGGGATGTCAAGTGAAAAACACTTCTTCCTGCCGGAACGCTAGAAGTCTTAGGGCTGTATTGGAAGCGCCCCCAGGGAAACCGCGCGGGTTGATTTCAGCGGATGGGGGGGCGCTTTCAATACAGCGACTTGAAGGAAGGCGCTGGTGCGACGGACGCTATGGGGC
>Ga0116223_10001167_pt1 | contig 27982 bp, 20 predicted proteins | sample Sb_taG_3_FD_90092 | JGI IMG/M metagenome (GOLD analysis project Ga0116223, IMG submission 90092) | Peat soil microbial communities from Weissenstadt, Germany - Sb_50d_a_PC metaG | ecosystem: Environmental > Terrestrial > Soil > Wetlands > Peat | place: Germany: Weissenstadt | collected 2010-09-21 | reverse complement strand
GGGCGTGACCTCGGCCTCGTCCACACCCAACTGCTCGACGATAATCTGTTTCACTTTTTCATCAATGGCTGCCATGTTCTCCTCGTTTCTGAGTCTGGGAATCGCGGGTCCGGGTTCCGGGCCAGCGTTTGCTGAATTACGACTGCATGTTGCTCAATCGATCGAATGAAGTCGAAACCAAGTAGTCTAAAAGGGATCGGAAAAGTATGCAAAGGAGGTAAGGGAAGAAAATTGGTCGGTGTGGAGATCACTACGGAATGCTAACTGGCGGCGGGGAGAACGGTCAAACTCCGCAGCGCCTGGCAGTGTCTTGAGTTCATCAACCGCAAAGGACACGAGACCCGCGCGCTTGCTCATTTCGCCGGACTCATGTCACGATTTGGGCGTGCAAATCCTGCTTGCTGTTCTACAGGCGCTCGCCGGACACGAGACGCTTCTCGGCGAGGCCAGCCGCTGAATGCGCGCCGTAGTGCAGCGCGTGAGCCGCGCCCGAGTTACTGTGAATGGCGAAACCACGGGCGAAATCGGCCTCGGCCTGCTGGTGCTGCTTGGGGTGGGCGCGGGAGATACGCGCACCGAGGCGGATTACCTGGTCGAGAAGACGATTGGCCTGCGCATTTTTGAAGATGCCGGCGGCAAGATGAATTTGTCGGTCGCGGAGGTTGGCGGCGCGCTGCTGGTGGTTCCGCAGTTCACCCTCTACGGAGACGCGCGCCGCGGTAAGCGGCCATCGTTCGACGCGGCCGCTCCGCCCGAGCAGGCGCGCGAACTCTACGAATATTTTGTGGAGAAAGTTCGCGCCGCCGGCGTGCGCTCGGAAACCGGACGCTTCCAGGAAACGATGCAGGTGGAACTGGTCAACGAAGGGCCGGTCACGATCCTGCTGGATTCGGCGAAAGTGTTCTGAAAGAAAGGCCGCCGGGCTGAGTTCATCCTCATCCTGAAGCCCGGCTTCTTCGGCAACTACTACGCGGCCTTGCCCATCACCGGCTGTGTGCAATGGCTGCAGCGGCTGGCATCGATCGGAATCTCGCTCAGGCATTCCGGGCACTTCTTGGTGGTCGGATCGGCCGGCGCCGGATCCTTGCGGCTGCGCGCGATCAGGGCATTGATGGGAGTTACGACAAAGAAGTAAACCGCTGCCGCGACCAGCAGGAAGCTGACCACCGCGGTGATGAAATCGCCAATCGGAAACAGCGTGCTCCCGATCGTGAAAGAGAGCCCGGTGAAGTCGGGCTTGCCTGCCACGAGCGCAATGACGGGATTGATGAGGTCCTTGACTAGAGCGGTAATGACCGTGCCGAACGCGGCGCCAATCACCACGCCTACCGCTAGATCCACCACACTACCGCGAAGGATAAATTGCTTAAATCCCGATAACATTTTCTCTTCTCCCGTTTATAGAATGGCCCCAAAATGTAAATGCTGAGCGGCCTTTGGTCAAGATGAAAAAGGGTAGTGAAAAGGCAGTCCGCAGGCTAGAAAGGTGCAAAGACCTGCCCCGAGCCCCTAAAGGGGCATCAGATTTCGGAGAACTTACGGTATCGCTAAAGCTATACCCTGATACGAACCTCAGTGGCACTGCGGGCTTCTAGGCTATTCTGTCGCCGCCGTGCTCAGATCCTCATTGGCATTACGATGTAGCGGTACTTGTAATCTTCGGATTCCGCGGGACGAAGCTGGCCAGCAGACTGGGCATCCTTCAGCTCGAGTTTCACTTCGCACGAACCGGTCGCTTTGATGAAGTCGATGAGGTATTGTGCGTTGAATCCTATCTGTATCGGCTCACCGTCATAGGCAACTTCGATGGAATCCTCGGAGTCGCCCATCTCGGTTGACGATGCGGAAATCTTCAACTCGCCTTTTTCCAGACGCAGCTTCACGGCGCGCGAGCGCTCATCGGCGAACTGCGCCACGCGCGCGATTGCGGCTCCCAGTTCTTCGCCATGCAACGCGATTGACTTGGTGATGTCCTTCGGCAGCACGGCCTCGTAGTTGGGGAACTGGCCGGTAAGCTGGCGCGAGGTGAGCAATCGCGGACCGACGCGGAAGAAGAGAGTTGATTCGTCCTTGGCGAAGTCGATGGTCTCGACCTCGCTCTCGCCATGGGAATCGAGCAGCGATTTCAACTCGTCCATTGCCTTCTTCGGAATCAGCGTTTTCATCTCGCCGGAGACGCCTTCAAACTTTTCTCCCGCGCGCTCTATGTGCGCCAGGCGATGGCCATCGGTTGCAACCATCGTGATCGACTCCGGCTTCAGCACCATCAACGCCCCATTCAGGGTGTAGCGCGACTCCTCGCTGGCAATGGCGAATCCTGTCTTGGCAATCATCGACCGCAGCACAGCCGCGGGAATCTTGATCGCTCCTGCCGATGGAAACACTGGCAAACCCGGGAAATTCGACCGCGCCATGCCAACCATTTTTGTGTTGGACCGTCCGCAACGAATACTCACCCAATGGTTCTCGAGCAGCCGGATGGTGATATCGGCATCGGGCAGCAGCTTCACGTAGTCATGAAGTTTGCGCGCTGGAATTGTGCATGCGCCCTCTTTTTTCACCTTGGCGTTGCAAGATGTGCGCAGGCTCAGGTCAAGGTCCGTCGCGGTCAGCGACAGTTTGTCTCCAGTGGCCTCAAAAAGATAGTTGGAAAGGATGGGAATTGTGGTCTTGCGCTCCACCACACCCTGAGTGGCTGTCAGTTCGCGAAGAAGCTCAAATTTACTGACCGTAATTTCCATGGTTGTAGCGGCTATGGCAGGGGCGACTTCCACCGGCATATTGGGTCTCCCGACTCTACTTCTGTTCTCTTCTTATATCAAATACAAAACCAAGAAAACCAGTAGTAACCGTAGGCGCTTCGGAGAAGTGGAAAAGCGGTCCAGATCTCTCCGGTTCAGTTGCTTCCACATCGACCGTTTATGTGAAGAATCACTCCCCGCCCTAGCGGAAGCCATTGTAACCCATGGACCGTTCTCGGGTTTCTGTCCTGTCTCGCACAGCTTGTACAGACACTCCACAGCCAAGGGGCAGAAAGAACGGCCTGAATAGTGGAAAAGGCGGTGGAAGCTGCCGTTTACGCACCCAATTGCTCGGTCAGTTTATTAAGCAACCTGTTCAAATCCTTATCGTCCTTACGAACCTGTTCAATCTTGTCCACCGAATGCAAGACGGTCGTGTGGTGCTTGCCGCCGAACTGGCGTCCAATTTCAGGCAGGGAGGCTTCGGTAAGGTGCTTGGCTAGGTACATTGCAATCTGCCGCGGATATACGATTGATCGCGAATTATTCTTCGACTTAATTTCCACCAGGCGCAGGCCAAATTGCTCGGCCACCGCCTTCTGAATGGATTCAATCGTTACCTTGCGAGCCTGCGAATCAATGAAATTCTTCAATACCTGCTGGGTATAGGGAAGTGTGATTTGGGCGCCGATCAGCGAAGAATGCGCCACCAAGCGGATCAGCGCACCTTCCAGTTCGCGCACGTTCGACCGGATGTTTGAAGCGATAAACAACGCCACATCCACCGGCAGCGTCACCCGTTCCTGCTCCGCCTTTTTTTGCAGGATCGCGACTTTCGTTTCCAGGTCGGGCGGTTGGATATCCGCAATCAGGCCCCACTCGAAGCGGCTGCGCAGGCGATCCTCGAATTCCGCCAACTCCTTTGGCGGACGGTCGCTGGCGATCACGATCTGCTTCATCGATTCGTGCAGCGCATTGAAGGTGTGGAAGAACTCTTCCTGGGTGCGCTCTTTCTGCACCAGGAACTGGATGTCGTCAATCAGCAGCACATCCATCGTCCGGAATTTATCCCGGAAGCTGATCATCTTGTCGTAGCGCAGCGAGTTGATCATCTCGTTGGTAAACTTCTCGCTCGACACGTAGCAGATCGCGGACTGCGGCGTCCGGCGCTTGATCTCGTGCCCGATTGCCTGCATCAGGTGCGTCTTGCCCATCCCTACGCCGCCGTACAGGAAGAGCGGGTTGTAGGCTTTCGAAGGCCGCTCCGCCACCGCCTGGCAGGCCGCGTGCGCAAACTGGTTGCCGCTGCCGATCACGAACGCGTCAAAGGTATAGCGCGGATTCAGTTGCGCGGCGCTGTCCCAGTCGAACCGACCTTGCGCCGGATACAAACCTGGCGCCGGCTGCGGTCCCGTACCGCCGCTCGGACTATGCGCCGATAGCCCGCCGTCATGCCGGATCAACGTGTTCGAAGGATCGTCCTCGGCGGTAACGAATTTCACATCCTCGTATCCGAGGCCGAGGTTGTCGAGCGCTTCCTGAATCAGATCCGCGTATTTGTCGCCTACGTGACGGAACTCGGCGGTTGGAATGCGCACGAACAGAATTTTGTTGCTGGCGTGGCTGTACCGCGTTGGCTTCAACCAGGTGTCGTAAGAGTGCCGGTTGATTTTTTTTTCCAGGGCGTCAAGGATGCGCACCCAAGGATTCGGGACGATGGCGGAACTGGTGAGAGACATTGTTTACCAGAATATCGAATGCGCCGGCGTAAAAACGTCCGGGAAAAACCAATCTTGAAATTGTGAGTTCTTCTTTTACTGCAGAGCAGCTTCTGTCTTGCAGTACGGGTTGTCGGTAAATTTTTTTTACGAGACGAACCGGATACTAGCACAAAAAAATCACCGCGACGGTGTTTTGCAACAAAAAAATTCCGCGCGAACGCTTTATCGAACCGCGATTTTGCCGCGCTGTCAAGTGTCGAGAAACTAACTGCCGCGCAAAGTGTGCAACTGTGTATGCAACTATGAAATCGTCCGGCGTTCCCGCTTCGCTGGCGCCGCCGTCTTGTAGTTCCCCGGATACACCACCACCGACCGTCTTCCGCCTTCGCCGTCACTCTCAGTGCGCAAATCTTTTTCCTCGCGCAGGGCCAGATGCACGATCCGCCGCTCGCGCGACGACATGGGCCCGAACCGGTAGGGCTCGCTCGTCCGGCGCACCTGCTCCGCCGCTACCCGCGCCGCCAGTTGCAACTCGTCGATCCGCATCGCCCGGAAGTTCTGGCAGTCGAACCAGATCTTCTCGTGCTCGTTGCCCTGCAGGTGCAGGATCTCCGACGCCAGCAGCTCAAGCGACCGCAGCAACTCGCCACTCCGCTCCAGCAACAGAGCCGAATCCGGCCCGGCGAACTCCACGAGAATTTCCGGATGCTCCCACTCGCGATTCTGCGCCATCGGCGGATCCACGGTGACCCTGTACTTCAGCTTGAAGCCGCCGTTCGAGATTACGGCCTGCAGGAATTCCCCAATCTGTTTTGCAGCAGCGACTTTGTCTGTGATCGGCATAAGTAAACTCTCAGCTGTCAGCTCTCAGCTCTCAGCCGTCAGGTAAACCGGCGCGTGGGTGCGCTTACGGCTGATGGCTGACGACTGACGACTATTTCTCTTTCTTCCTTGCCCGCTTCTCCATCATCTCGCGCATTTCTCGGCCCAGCGACGTGCGATTCATTACCGCCTGCTGCACGATCCCTATTAACTGGCCCGCGGACCAGTACAGGCCCAAGCCGGCCGGCAGGTTCCAGCTCATGATGCCCAGCATGCCCGGCATCATGATGTTCATCATTTTCTGCTGCGCCGGATCCATGCCCGCCTGCGGTGTCATCCGCTGCATCACCAGCATGGTGACAACGATCGCAACCGGCAGAATGTGCCACGGATCGGGCGCCGAAAGATCGTGAACCCACAGCCACGGCGCATGCCGCAAATCCATCGCGACTCTAAGCATTTGGTAATAAGCAAACAGAAACGGCATCTGGATCAGCAGCGGCAGACATCCACCCGCCGGATTCACGCCTTCCTTTTTATACAGCGCCGAAATCTCCTGGTTCATTTCGGCTTTCTTCGGATCGCGCAGAGTGTACTTCTTGTACTTTTCCTGGATCGATTTGATCTGCGGCGCCACGCGCTGCATCTTCAGCATCGACTTCATCTGGGTAATGCGCAGCGGCAGCAGCGCCACATTGATGACCAGGGTCTGCAGCAGGATGGCCCAGCCCCAGTTGTGGATGTAGCCGTACATCCACTTCAGCCACAAAAACAGCGGCCGCGCGATGATTCCCAGCCAGCCGAAATCAACGACCGCCCGCAGATCCGGTTCCGCGCCCGTGATGCCCGGTACGGTTACCGCTTCCAGATCCGACAGCGCCTTCGGGCCCACATACAACCGCGCGTCAGTCGAGCCCTTCAGGTTGCCGACCGCCGCGCCCAGCACGTCCACCTTGTCCATCTGCTTGTTACTTGCATCGGACGAGCTATGCGGAATTTCGATGGCGTTGCGCAGCGTCACCATGGCCGCGTTCTGCGGATCCTGCGGCACGAAAACGGCCGCGAAATACTGGTCCGACACTCCCGCCCAGTGGAACGGTCCCGCGAGCGTCCCGCCGCCGCTGATCTTCTTGATCGCCAGCCGCTCGACCTTGTTGTCGTACTGATACTCGATCTCGCCAGCCGCGTACTGCGGACCGGTCATATCGCTGCCGAACCCGGCCGGCCACATCGGAAACGCCGTGACCTGCGCGCCCTTCACTTCGACCGCAGTCCGCACCCCGACCACATAGCTGTCGCGATCGAACTTGAAGCTTTTCTCGACCGAGACGTCGGCGTCGGCATAGGCAAACTTAATCTCAGCCGGAGCGGTTGCCCCGCTGCTCGTCGCCACATACAGCACCGAGTTCAGCTTGTTCCGCAGCGTCTCGTCATACGTCCACAACGTCAGCGGATAGCCATACTTCTCAGCCGCCGCGCTATTCACCAGTTCCAGCGGACCCCCTTTGTCGTCGGTGTACTTCTTCAGCACCCACGACTTAACCCGCCCGCCGCGATTGGTGAACACGATCCGGTAGACGGCATTTTCAATCACCGTCTCCGACTCGCTCGCCGCCTGCAGCGGAGCCGATGCCGGCGCCGCCTTCTTCTTCCCGGATGCACTCGGCGCCGTTGGGAGTTGGGTTGGAGTTTGCGCAGGAAGTTGCGCCTGATTCTGCACTGGCGGCGCCTGGGAACTCTCCGGTTTCGCCGGAGGCTGCGGCCCATACTTCTTCAAAAGCGGCTGGAAAAGCATGATGACCAGGAACGTCAGCGCAAATACCACCAGCAGCTTGCGCTCCATCCCGGGTTCTTGTTGAGGATTATTAAATTCGGCCAAATCAGTCGCTCGCAATCAGTCCAGTGTGGCGCGGACACACTCTTGTCCGCGGTTTTGATCGTTATCCTTGATGTCCACCGCCGGGTCATACCCGCCCTTCGCCAAGGGATGGCACCGCAACACTCGCCACGCCGCCATCATTCCGCCGCGCAACGCGCCATACCGCTCTACCGCTTCCATCGCGTATTCCGAACACGTCGGCACATAACGGCACGACGGAGGAAACGCCGGCGAAATCCACCGCTTGTAAAGTCGGAGCAATCGGAGCGCGAGAGACTTCATTTCTTCATTTCTCTTTCCCCATCAGATTTCTCCATCAGCTTTTTCGCGATCGCATCCAGCGCACGGCCCACTTCTTCGAGCAGCACCGAAAATTCCACCGTCAGCGCGGACTTCTTCGGATTGATCACCACGTCAACGGAACACGCGCCCGCGCCCTGCAGCACCGAACGCCGCTGCCGCACTGCTTCGCGGAGCCGCCGCTTGATCCGGTTCCGCTCCACCGCGCCGCCGAGCACGCGGCCGACGGTGAAGCCGACGCGCGCGCTTTTTTCCGGAGGAGCGGTCTCCGGCGAAGCGCCCTCCGCCTGCCGCAGATAGAACACGGTCATGTGCGAGGAAAAGTGCCGACGCCCTTGCTTGTACACGCGATCGAAGTCGGAGTGCTTCAGCAGCCGCGCCGCGCGCGGAAAGCTTGCTCGCGCCTTCGCCGCGGGCTGCTCTCCACTCGGCTTCGGAGCGTCGGCCGTCACCAGCTCACAATCCTGCACAATAATTATAGTTAATGATAATGACGGCCTTTGCTGTCCGTCGGGGGAAAACTACTCGCGGAAACCCGGCTTCACCGAGACGCGCTTGCGCCCCTTGGCCCGGCGGCGTGACAGCACCTTGGCCCCGCTCTTGGTCTTCATGCGAGTCCGGAACCCGTGCTTCTTCGAGCGCTTGCGCCGGTTGGGTTGAAATGTACGTTTCGGCATCGAAAATCTTTGCTCCTGATTGAATCAGCTTACTTGAGGCAAACGGTAAGTATAAATGACGCTGACCAGATGCAGCAAACGGGCGTATGGCGTGCTAAGCTCTCGTCCGATGTTGATTTTGCCCATCTCGCGGACGTGGATGGATTCCCGCGCCGCGCGAGCTGTGTATCTCGTTTGCTCCGTGCTGGCGCTTGCGTTGAGCGGGACTCTGGCCGGAACACGCGCCGCTCAAGGCGCCATCGGAGCACGCACATTGCCGCCAGCAACAGCAGCCCTCTTGCGATTGGTCCTAATTCCTGAGGTCATTGGTTGGGCAGTATTATGTGTGGCCATGCTTTACTTTTGGTTCAACTTCGACCAATCGTCCTGGGTGAAACGTGCGCTTTGGGCGCCGTTTATTTTCTGCTTCCTTCCCCTCGGTCTCGTCCTCTACTACTTGTTTGTTTATCGAAAGTGGACCCGCAGTGATAGACAAACATCCAGCGTGAGCGCAGCGTCACACGGCTAGAATGTTGGTGTGAATCTCGATGACACCATAGTCGCCATCGCCACCCCGCCCGGCCGCGGCGGCATCGGTGTCGTCCGCCTGGCCGGACCGGAAGCGCGAGCCATCGCCGCTCCCATGCTGCGCTTAAGTCGTGAGTTGGAACCGGGCCGAGCCATGCGCTGCGATTTAATCGAACCCTCCACAACTGCCGCCCGCATCGACGAGGTTGTCGTCACCTACTTCGCCAAACCTCACTCCTACACCACCGACGATATTGTCGAAATCTCGGCGCACGGGTCTCCGGTCGTGCTGCGCCACATCGTTGAACTTTCTCTTGCCCGCGGCGCCCGTCTCGCCGAGCCGGGCGAGTTCACTGTGCGCGCTTTTCTCAACGGACGCCTCGACCTGACCCAAGCGGAAGCGGTCCGCGACCTGATCGACTCGCAAACCCTGTTTCAAGCCAAGGTCGCCGCGCAGCAACTGGATGGCGCGCTCTCCAATCGCCTCAAGCCCATCAAGCAGAAATTAGTTGACCTGATCGCCTTGCTCGAGGCCGGCATCGACTTTGCCGAAGACGATGTTGCCGTTGCCCCGGACGCCACCATCCTCGAGCGCATCGCTCACGTCAAAAGCCCGCTGCTGCAACTAGCCGCCAGTTTTACTTACGGCAAGATCGTTCATCAGGGATTGACGCTGGCCATCGTAGGTCGTCCTAACGTCGGCAAATCGAGCCTCTTTAATCGCCTGGTCGAACGCGAGCGCGCCATCGTCACCGCCCAGCCCGGCACCACGCGCGACCTGGTGAGCGAAACCGTCGCCATCGGTGGAATTCCTGTGGAACTGGTGGACACCGCTGGCATCCGCCGCGCCCTGGACGAAGCCGAAAGCATCGGCATCAAGAAGTCGATGGAGGCCCTCGCCGACGCCGACTTAGTTCTGGTCGTAATCGACAAAACCCAGCCCCTCTCGGAGGAAGACCGCGAATTACTAACGCAGGTAGAAGGCCGGCCGGCAATCGTAGTGGAAAACAAGTCCGACCTGCCGAGTTCGTGTGGGGACGGGCGTCTCGCCCGTCCAAGCCGGGCAGAACCCGACCGGATTTTGCCGCAGCGCATCCCCACCTCCGCCCTAACCGGCGAAGGCATCCCGGCCCTGCGCGCCGCCATCCTCCAACACGTCGCCGGAGACGCCACCACCCAACTTGAGAGCGGCTTCCTCACCAGCGTTCGCCATCAGAAGCTAGTCACCGACGCGCTAACCTCGCTCGACGCCGCAAGCACCGCCGTCGCGGCTCGAGTGCCTCACGAGATGCTCCTGCTCGACCTCTACGGAGCCCTGCGCCCTCTCGACGAAATCACCGGTGCCACCACCACCGACGACATCCTAAACCTGATCTTCGGCACCTTCTGCATCGGAAAGTAGAACTGCTTCCAGTACCGTCCAAGGAAATGTAGAAAGCATGATTATTCCATTGTAAACAATGGACATATTGTACTATAATGTCCTACGGGGGACATAGACAGCCGACCTAGTCTATGTCTCCAGTATGTCTCCAAACGGGAGTCTGCCTCCACACAACGATCTGGAGACACAAAAAGGGGCAATATGGCACTCACAGACGCACAAATCAAGGCTTTGAAACCAAAGGCATCGCGGTATCTGGTGAGCGATGGCCGGGGGCTTTCGCTAGACGTATTGCCGAGCGGCAAAATGTCATGGCTCTATCGCTATCGGCTGAATGCCTCTTATGAAAAGGTGACTCTTGGCCGATATCCGGCGACGCGGGTTCCTTGTACTTCTTCTTCCAGGAATCATCCTTGGGAGCCTTGGCCGCTGCTCGCATCTTGTCGAGCTGGTCAGTTTCCCAGTTCGCGCGGCGCTCCTTGAGGACGCGGGCGAGGAGTTGCTCGCCGGTCTCGTAGCTGCGGCCTTCCTCGCGGGCAACCTCGGCTTCGGTGGGGACGAGGCGTCCTTCGCAGGCCGCCTTGAGCACCGCCGCCCGATAGCGCTTCAGATTGCTCTGCACCCGCTTGAGCGCCGCCACCGCCGCATCCAGCCGCGTGAACTGCTTCTCGATCTCGGCGACGATACGACGCTGCTCTGCTACTGGAGCAAAGCGGAACGGCAGAAGTCTTAATTTTTCTGTAGAGACGTTGGAAATATTGGTCGTCGTAGAGGCTGTACTTCTGATCGCCGACTGGTACTCCGCTGCCGTTGCTTGGTAATAGACAAATTCGGCGCAGAGAAGGCCCGAAGGCCGCAGCAAGGAAATGAAGGCACCCAAGGTAGTCCGTTGCGGAACATATCGAACCAGTGCCACCTTCCCAACAAGTTCCAGGCTGTTGGCGGTTGAGATGAGGATGTCTCCTAATTGAACCTCCTGTTCCTGTCGGCGTACATATTTTTCGGGTACGAACCACAAATCTCTCCACTCAACGTCCCGCTGCACATTTGTTGTTCGCAAGCAGGCAACGAGGCCATGGTCAGGCCCGAACCTTTTGTCGCCGGAAGGAAAAGACACGCCGCGGACGATTTCGACGGCATCCCCTAGCTTTCCCGTGGACCAGTTGTCAGGCAAGCCGTCGCTCACTGCACTAGCACCTCATTCAATTCTTTCAAGATCGGTTCCAGATTTTTGCCGAACACCTGATAGGCCTTGCCCAGTCCGCCGCGCTGCACGAAAGGTTCGTACTCGAAATCATCTGCCTCGATCGTCAAGCTGGTCGCAACGTGATCGCGGATCGCTTCCAACCACTGCCGTTGCTCATCCGTGAACTTGCGCCCGGTGCCTTCCTGTTGCGCGATCCAAAGTGCGAATCGAGCATTCACGTCATCTTCGAATGGATGCAGCTCATCCTGCTGGTGAATGGCGAAGCGGACAAGCGAGACGATGTCGGTGAGCACACGACCGCCAGAACCGCGTACCTTCGAGCGGTCCAGCGCCTCATAGGCGTGCCACAGGCGTTCCGGTGTCCATGCCCGCGGTGGCCGCTCGATGGTTTCGGCCAGTTCCTTGATCTCTTTGAAAGTCAGCCGCTGCGTGTACGGTCGGCTGTAGAGGATCTGCAGGGCGGTGATCTCATCCTTGTGCTGCTCGATGAATTCCTCGAACGATCGGACCATGCTCTGCGCTTTCTCTCTTGCTGCGGGGTCGAGCCCAGCGGCGATAAGCTGATCTTTGCTGACGGTATCAATCGTCTGCTCGTAAGAACGGCGGATTTCGATAAGCCGGTTGCGCAGAGTAGGATTCGTGGCAATGGGATGAGCGGCTTCCTGAAGCAACCTGGCTGCGGCCTGTTTGACCTGCTCTGGAGTTGGTTCTGTGGCACCGCTGGTCTTCTTCGCAGTTTCGAGCTGGACATCAGGATCGAGTGCTTCCACGATGCGGCTCGTGATCTGCGCCAGCGGCTGGCCGGCCGCCTCATGCACCAGCTTGCGGTCGTCTTCCGTCAGCTCGCGGTCGAGTCGGGCCAAGCGGGAAGCAAGGGAGCTGAGCACGTCGGGCTCGCGGTTGCCGAAAGAGACCGCCTCAAGCAGCTTCTCAAATGGGACAGTGCGCTTGCGCTCCAGAGGCCGGGTGTCGGACATGTCTTCTTCCGACAGGCCAATTGCATCCACGATGATGAAATGTGTCTTTGACTTCGCATCGGGAGTCACGGCCTGCAAGTCATCCGGCGTGATGATGCGGGTACCACGACCTTTCATCTGCTCGAAGAAGCCCCGGCTTCGGACTGTCCGCATGAAAAACACAATCTCCAGTGGGCGAATGTCGGTACCGGTGGCGATCATGTCCACGGTGACGGCGATACGCGGATTGTAGCTGTTGCGGAAAGAAGACAGCAGGTCTTCGGGCTTGATGCCGGTGTTGACCCATGTGACCTCTTCTATCTCGCTGCCGTCCTCGGCCTTTTTCGTGTTGACTACACGTGCCGTGCCCGTGCGATAAGTGATCTTCTGGGCAAAATCGTTGCCTTTGCCGAACTCTTCGCGGACAATCTGGACGATGTCGTCGGCGTGGCTGTCATCTTTGGCGAAGATCAGCGTTTTGGGGACCTCGGTGCGACCAGGAAATATTTCAGTGAACAGGCGGTCGCGGAATGCCTGGATGATGGTGCGGATCTGGTCGGGAGCAACCACGTCACGATCGAGCTTGGCGGCATCGTAGCTTAGGTCTTCGTCAAGCTTCTCCCAGCGAACTTTACGAGTCTGGCGATCGCGCTTGTCTACGTAGAAGCCAGCGTTAACTGTCGAACCATACTCGCTGATGAGGGTACGGATACGGTAAACGTCGAAGCCGACATTAACGCCATCTGCGACGGCCTGCTCGTGGTTGTACTCCATGACCAGGTTCTGGTTGAAGAAACCGAAAGTCTGCTTGGACGGCGTGGCGGTTAGGCCAATGGTGAATGCGTCGAAGTATTCAAGCACTTGCCGCCACAGGTTGTAGATGGAGCGGTGACATTCGTCAGTGATGATGAAGTCGAAGGTCTCAATGGGAAGCTTTGGATTGTAGGCAACCGGCACTGGCTCTTTTTGCAGCAATGAGGCCTCGAAGCCGGACTGTTCTTCCTGGGCGGGATCAAACTCTTCTTCGCCCTTGAGCATGGAGTACAGCCGCTGGATGGTGGTGATGCACACCTTGCAGACATCATCCAGCTTGTTCGACTGCATGTGCTGGACGTTGTAGAGCTCGGTGAAGAAGCGGTTTTCTTCAGGCGTGCGAAAGTGCTGAAATTCTTTGAGGGTCTGCCGTCCAAGGTTGCTGCGGTCCACGAGGAAGAGAACGCGCCTTGCCCCAACATACTTGATCAGCCGGTAGATGGAATTGCAGGCAGTGTAGGTCTTGCCGCCGCCACTGGCCATCTGTATGAGCGCCCGCGGCCGGCCCTGAGCCAGTGACTTCTCCAGACTACGAATGGCCGTGATCTGAGCGGGCCGCAGACCTTCGGTCATAAGTTCTGGCAGGTTGCGGAGCTTGGCGCGGAGCGTGGAGCCGGGATGCTGGAGCTCTTGCGTGAGCCACTGGTCGTGAGTCTCAGGGCGGTGAAAGCTGAACACGGAGCGGCTACGGGCATCAGGCTCAAGCAGATTCGTGAAACGGGTCTCTATTCCAGTGCTCTGGTATTGGAAGGGCAGCGGGCGTCGCGGTGTCGGCAGATTGTCAGGAACGCCTTTGCTGTACTTGGTGGTTTGCAGCTCGACACCGGTGAGCGTCTCGCCCTCCTTCTTGGCCTCGACGACTCCTATCGGTGCGCCATCCAGAAACAGGAGGTAGTCGGCTTCGCCGTGGCCGGGCTTCATCGGAAACTCGCGGACGGCCACGCCCCGACCTGCTGTCAGATTCGCCTCTTTCTTGTTCTGAACGATCCAACCGGCAGCCGTGAGCAGCTTGTCGATGTTCTCACGAGCGCGATCCTCAGGAGTTATGGGCATCGGAACCGCACATTATAGATCGGAGCCAACTCTCACATCAGCTCGATGGCACGCGGCGCGTCCATCGCGGAGACCACGTTCTCCTCGCGCGGCCCCTGCCGCTGAAAAAGTACGCTGATCGCTGCCCGGTCCACGCACCAGAGCCGAACCACGAAAAACCCCGCCGCCCTGCATCTACAACCTCTCCGGCCGCCCCGCTTTTAGCGGGCCGTTACTCAAACGCCATCGGGGGAAAGTCTCGTCGCAGTTGACAGGACATTTTCTGGTTGCAACAACAGTGCGATATTCGCAAATTCGCGACGATGTGAAGGGGTGGGCCTTTAGTGGAAGTTGGGCCAAGGCGTTTGTCGCAGTCACCGGAACTCGGCGCTTGGCTTTGTGCGTCCTGTCTATCTATCTCAACTACGCTGCTGCCGGCAGAGTGGCTTGACGACGATTGCGCAATGGTTCATAAACCTCTCCGCTCACCCACAAGCGATGCAGCAGGATCGCCAACTTCCGCGCCACCGCCACCACCGCTCGTTTCTTCGCATTCTTGCCACCGCGCTCGGCCAGTCTTAGACCCCAGCGCCGCAGATCACTGTCGGCTCCAAAGGGCCCCAGAATGTGGTGCGCGCTTTGCACCATCATCGTTCTTAGATAGGGATCTCCTCCCTTGCTGATGTGCAGCTGCGGCTCGCTCTGCCCCGAGTTCCTCCGCCCTGGTCGTAATCCCAGATAACAACCCCCCCAGAGAGCGGCGAGGGGAGCCATCAAGCACAAGTACAACATCTTTCCTATTTGCGCGCACGCTCCCTTTGCGAGCGAGCTCAGCACCGTGAGGCCCCAATGTCTCAAATGCGCAAAGATATTTTTACTGGCAGCTGGGTAATCGTGGCCGAGACCAACACGGTACGGCCCTCGGATTTTCACTTCAAGAGATTCGTGAGGGAAACGATGTTCTGCCCATTCTGCGAAACCAACGAGGGCGCTACCACCGCCGGAAGTCTTCGCCATCCGAAATCCGGGCTCGTCCCCCAACGGGCCAGGGTGGTCCGTGCGGGTGGTCCCCAATTCCAATCCGCTATTGCGGATCGAAGGGGAATTGGGACGACGTCCTTTTGATGTCATTCCGAACATCGCTTCTCGTTGGTGAGCTTGCGCGCGCCACTTTCGTTGGGGGGCGGATGGGTTCGGCCTGCTGGAACCGGCTTCGAGAGCTTTTCCACGATTGGCGCCGGCGTTGTGGCAACCGAAGGAACCGTCGCGGCTGGCGCCGTCGGCGTCGCCGCCGTCTTGACCAGCGCAATCTCCCTGGCGGGAGGCATCGGCTCGGCGGCTCTCGGTCGCACTCCTTGGGGCCCAAACGAAATGGTCCAGAGCCCAAGGATGAAAAGTCCGGGGAAAATGCATCACTGCACAATGTTTGTGGCATTGACTGGCCACTCCGCCCGGCGTAGCATTTGAGCTGGGAAATCCGGAACCTCCGAACCCATCCTAGCGCTAGGGAGAAAACACATGGCGCACAACCACGGTAGTGAATATCAGGTCAGAATTGTCCACGAGGACGGAACCGAGGAACTGAGCGGGTGGCTGAACAGCGCGGAGCAGGTCGCCCAGATCGCTGCGAGCCACAGGCCACAGGGCAAAGTTTACGCGCTTCTGGAACGAAACGTTCTCTGTCCCAACTGCCTAGATAGGGGGCAGAGAGTCATGGAATATCCACTTACGGATATCCCGTCTCCACGATGCAGCCCACACGACTCCCGTTATTTGGTGGAAGTAGGGTCGAAGAACCGGTACGAGCTTGAGGTAGTCTTCTGGAACAGACATCGAGCTGCTTGAGTTAGTCATCTGGGACAGACAGTGAGGAGAACCTTACACCGCGCCATAATGACTCGGACTTCCAGGCCGGCGCGGTTATGCTTTCGCCCTGCTCATCTGAGCACCGCCAGTCTGCTCCCCAGAATTTTTTCCAGCCCCACCCTTCGAGGTGCGAGCGAGCGCAAGAATCCTTAAGAGTTTAGACATTGACCGGATAGTGACTTTCTAGGACTACCGGGTTTCGATAGGTCCAAGGTATTCAATCATGGTTTTGGTCTCCTTCCTTGTCTTTGATGTTGGGCTGTGCCTCAGCGCCGCTATGGGGAGTGTTTAGTCTCAGCTCGACCGAGTGCTCCTGCTGGTCGTCAACCAGTGGAATGACGTTGTTATCTAGTCGCCTGACGCCATCAACCGTAACACTCGTCTCGCCATGCCCGGCCGGCCCCTGCATGATAGAGATGTGATATACCGTCTCACGATAACGGTAATGCACCTTGACCTCCTTCCAATTGTGGGGAAGGCACGGAGTAAAGTGCAGTTTGTCCACGTCCAGTCTCAGCCCTAAGAGCGATTCCACAATAAGCCGGTACATCCACCCGGCCGACCCTGTGTACCATGTCCATCCACCACGGCCTATGTGCGGCGACAGTGCGTACACATCAGCGGCCACGACATACGGTTCCACTTTGTAGGTCGCAATAGTTTCCGCAGATTCCGCGTGGTTCACGGGGTTGATCAGGTTGAATAGTTCCCAGGCTCGCTGGCTATCTCCCAATTGGGCGAACGCCATCGCCGCCCAGATGGCGCCATGAGTGTATTGGCCGCCATTCTCTCGTACGCCCGGAAGGTATCCCTTTATGTAGCCGGGATTCAAATCCGATTTGTCGAACGGCGGATCGAGGAGTTGGACTAACCGCCAGTCCCGGTGAACGAGGTGCCGATCCACCGCCCGCATCGCCATGCGCGTGCGCTCGGCATCGCCCGCTCCGGATAGAACGGACCAACTTTGCGCAATCGAATCGATCCGGCATTCGGGGTTACTCGCTGATCCAAGCGGTGAGCCGTCGTCGAAGTAGGCGCGGCGGTACCACTCGCCATCCCAGCCGTGCAGCTCAATGTTCTGACGTACCTGAGCCGCCTCGCGGCGGCAGCGTTCGGCAAACGGCATTTCGCCATGCGCGCCTGCAACCTCAGCGAACCGCAGAAGCACGTAATAGAGGAAGAACCCCAACCAGACGCTTTCGCCTTTGCCGTGCTGGCCGACAAGGTTCATCCCATCGTTCCAGTCACCGGAGCCCATAAGGGGCAGGCCGTGTTCACCAAATCGCAGGCCCCTCAGGATGGCTCGCCTACAGTGTTCGTACAAACTGGCCGTCTCTTCAGACCGGCTGGGCAGATCGTAATACGAGTCCTCTTCCGCGTTGACCTCGCGGCCATCGAGGAAGTGTATCGGTTCGTCCAATACCCCGGTATCCCCCGTGCCGAGAACGTACCGGCACGTCGCCAGGGGCAGCCAGAGGTAATCATCCGAACAGTGGGTGCGCACGCCTCGCCCCGATGGGGGATGCCACCAATGCTGGACATCGCCATCGCGAAACTGACGGGACGCGCAGAGGAGCAGGTGCTCACGAAGAAGATGCGGCTCGGCATGGATAAGCGCCATCACGTCCTGCAACTGGTCGCGGAAACCGAAGGCGCCCCCCGGCTGGTAGAATGCGCTCCGCGCCCAAAAACGGCACGCGAGAGTTTGGTAGACGAGCCAGCCGTTAGCCAGGACGTTGAGGGACAGGTCGGGTGTTTCCACCTGCACCGCGCCCAGCGTGTGCTTCCAGTACTGCCATACCGCTTCGAGCGCGTCATGGGCGGCAGCCGATTCGCGGAAACGACCCACCAGGTTGTGAGCGTCCTCTTCGCCACGGCCTACGCCGAGAGTGAAGATGATCTCACGCTCTTGCCCGTCGGCCAACTCGAACGGAACCTGTATCGCGGCACAGGGGTCGAAAGCAGCCCCCGCTCTCCCGGACAGCCGGGATCGACTCATAGCAGCCGGACTGCGAAGCGTGCCGTTGCGGCCAAGGAACTCAGTGCGATCGCCGGTCATGGTGCGGCTTCGATCGTCTACGTTGAAAAAGGCAACCCGGTCGCCGAACTCCGTATTGTAGGGGTTCCGCGCGAACAGTGCGCCGCCGTTGGGGTCAATTTCGGTGATCACGTGCAACGCCGATTTCGGCCGCAGGTCGCCAAGAACCCATTCCACGTATCCGGTGGCGGAGAGCCGGCGTGATCGGCCCGACTCATTTCGCACTTTCAACACCGTAAACTTGATGGCCGCGTCGACGGCCACGTAAACCCACACTTCGGAGCGGATGCCGCCTTCGGTGTGCTCGAAGATGCTGTAGCCGAATCCGTGCCGGATGGTATAAAGTGTCGCGCCGGGTCTGGGCATCGGCATGGGTGACCAGAAGTGGCCGCTATCTTCATCACGGATATAGAACGCCTCTCCGCTCGAATCGCTCACGGGATCATTGGACCAGGGAGTGAGGCGGAACTCGTGGGCATTTTCACTCCAGGTGCAGGCCAGACCGCTCTCTGAAATGACGGTTCCGAAGCGCGGGTTCGCCAGTACATTCACCCATGGCGCCGGAGTTGTTTCCCGCTCGCCGGTCGTAATGATGTACTCGCGCCCGTCCGGGGTGAATCCGCCCACTCCGTTGAAGAAAATCAGATCGGAGCGAGGTGAGGCGGCGACTGCAGCGGGATCGGGCCGGTGGGCGCGGGCCAGCGCAAGTTCCGGAATGGTTACTTCTCCGGCGCTGCGGCGCTGCATCTGGTCCACCAGCGTTCCGCGGCTGTCCGAGAGGATGGCACGGGCGACCGACTGGAACAGAATGCGGTCTTCGCTCGATATCTGGTCCCCCGGCCTCACAAAGATGCTGCCCGGTTGATCTTTCAAGAAGGCTTCAACCCCTGCGGAAATCAGTCCCATGATCTGGTCTTGCAGAAGCTGCCGGTAGCCGGAGTGATCTTCGTTCCAGATCACCAGATCCACCGCCAGTCCTTTTAGGCGCCAGTAACCGTGGGCCTGGATGAGTTGGCGTACGAGGTCGATGTTGGCCGGATCTGCGATCTCGAGCAGCACGATTGGCGAGTCGCCGGAAATGGAGTAGCCCCACAGGTCGGACTGCCCACGGCGGTTCTTCAGGAGGACGCTCGCGTCCGCACGCAGCGAGGAATTGGCGTACACGATCGAGCCGGCTAGGTGTCCATAGAGCTGAGCGTCGGCCTCGGTGGCATTGATCTGCCGCAAGAGCACCTGGCTATGTGTCCACGCGAGATCGAACACGCGATCCGCGAGACGCCGATCCTGGTACTTTTCAGCAAGGCTCAAACAGGCGTCCCGCGTCTCGCCGATGCCGGACACGATGTCGATCGTCACCTTTTCTTCCGGATCGAGCGTGATTTGATGACGGATGGCAACGATCGGATCCAGCACTGACCCCTGGCGGCCGGAGAGCGGTGCGGGATCGGCCATTGCTTGTGGATCGGCGATAGTGTGTCCCCGGCCGATGAACCGCATCCGGTCAGTTTCGTAGGAGATTTCATCGATCTCCGCCCCATGCACGGCCATTAAATGGAACATCCATGGCGGCTGCTCTTCAGGAGAGCGGGGCCGGCGAGTGCAGAGAATGGTCCGCTTCTCGCGGATGATCTCAGTCTGAACGAACAGATTACCAAAGGCCGGGTGAAGCGCATCCGCCGCAGGCGATTCGAGAACGACCTCCGCGTAACTTGTGACATCGATGGCTCGGCGCGCTCGAGAGGAGTTAGTGATGCTGATGCGGCGCACTTCGATGTCATCCTCTGGCGAAACGGCTATCTCGGTATAGGTGTCGAACTCGTGGTCGCGGCGGCGGAACTCCACCCGCCCCTCGGAGAAGATGGCTTCGTAACTGTCCGATGCTTGGAGCGCCGGCTGAAATGCGGCTGACCAGAACTCGCCGCTCGCAACGGCACGGATATAGCAAAATGTACCCCAGTTGTCGCAGGTGCAGTCTTCGCGCCAGCGCGTCACCGCAAGGCTCTTCCAGCGACTGTAGCCGCCACCGGCGTTTGTGATCATGACATGATATCTGCCGTTCGACAGCAACTGCAGTTCTGGCATGGGTGTGTCAGGACTGGTGAAAGTGCGTACGGGCGCTTCCGAACCGTTGGCAGCAGCACCTACGTCGGAGAGTTCGGCCAGGTGCAAATAAAATGCCATGGCCTTTGGCACCCGCTCCTGGAGCAAGAGCGCGGCCGCCTGGAACACCGGATCCGACTCGAATCGCTTTTGCATGGGACGATCAAGAAGCAGGTAGGCCAACGACAGCAAGCTCATGCCCTGGTGATGCGCCATGAAAGACCGAACCACGACGTTCGATTGCCCGCGGGGCACACGCGAGGGAGTATAGTCGACAGCTTCATACAAGCCGTATTCCCCCTCAAAGCCGTCCGCGGCGAGTGCCTGAAGATTCAGGCAGGCCTCCTCGGGCGCCACCATCAGCGCCAACGCCGAGGCATACGGCGCAATGACCAGATCGTCCGCGAGCCCGCGTTTGAAACCCATGCCGGGTACGCCAAACGCGCGGTACTGATAGTTGAGATGAGCGTCGATGGAATTGTAACCGGATTCCGAAATACCCCAAGGCACACCGCGCTTTGTCCCGTACTCGATCTGTCTGGCCACAGCGGCCCTGTACGTCTGATCGAGCAGCGTGTTTTCGTATGTGGGCATCACGATGAGCGGCATGAGGTATTCGAACATTGAACCGCTCCAGGAAAGGAGAATCGGATCTCCACCTGCGGTGGTGAGGAGGCGGCCCAGGGCAAACCAGCTCTCCTGCGGCAGTTGTCCTTGTGCAATCGCCACAAAACTGCATAATCTTGCTTCCGAAGCGAGCAGATCGTAGTAACTCGGATCCTGCCGGTGCTCCCCGGCGTTGTAGCCGATGGTGAGTAGATGACGAGCGTCGTCGAACAGGAAGTCATAGTTCACACGGGCGAATTCGCCGCATTTGCGCGCGAGATTTTCGATGGCAGCAATTCTTGACGTGGCGCGGTGGCTATGCGGGAGGTCCCCCGCGAGACTAGCCAATTGGCGCAACGTCGGGATCTCTTCGAGTGCATCTGGAGCGAGAAACGTCAGCTCATCCAGGGCGCCCTGGCACTGGCAAGCGAACGCCCTTGCCCACCACTTCGCCTCGCTCTCATGATCGGCGGTGAGGCTGCTGGCGAATTCCGCGGCCGACCCAGCCAGCCGGTCGAGGCTGCGCCGCGCCTCCGCGGCTGAAACTGGCGGGGAATCGCACGCGGATTTCAAGTCCTTCTGGAGTCGGGTAAGTTGGGCTGGGTCGGCTTCTCTGGCCACGTCCAGGAGGACACTTAACGTGTCATTGAGACCCTCAAATAATCGCGCACCCAGGATCTTCTGATCCGGAATCGCGAGCAGCCCCGGTCGCAGTGTCAGCAGGTGACCCACGAGGTTCCCGCTGTCTACGGTCGAAATGTACATAGGCAACAGCGGTTTCAAGGACTGTGTGTCGTACCAGTTGTAGAAGTGGCCTCGGTGGCGTTCCAACGTTTCCATGGTGTCGAGTGCATTCGCCGAGCGCTCGATGAGTTGTCCGGCCGAAATGTAACCGAAGTCGTACGCCGACAAATTAGCGAGTAGCGCAAGTCCCATGTTGGTCGGTGACGTGCGATGACTGAGCCTGGCGGCGGGATGCTCCTGGTAATTGTCGGGCGGCAGCCAATGATCCTCCGGACCGACGAAGGTCTCGAAGTACTTCCAAGTCTTCCGGGAAAGCTTCCGGAGAAAGACGGTCTGGCCGGTGGTTAGCCGCGCGGCGCGGCGAGCCAGCGGCCGGCTGATCCACCACGCGATAACGGGCGAGGCAAACCAGAGTCCCAGTATGGGCCCAGCCACCCCCAATGCGGCTGGCCTCGAGAGCGTTAGATGGATCACGGCGGCAGTAGCAACCGCGGGGGCAACCCACATGGTCCGGCAGAAGCCGGCGAGGTCCGTGCGGCTATTCCCATGCAGGTCGCCCGACGGAATCCATTCGAGAAGCCGCCGGTGCGTGACCAGCATCCGCCCGGCGGTGCGCACAATCGCATCCAGACTGAAGAATGAATCGTAAGGGAGGTACGCGAGCGTAAATGCAGCCTGCGCGAAGTGCTCGGATGCCGAGCCCACTGTGGCAGCGAGGTGTTGATTCAAGCGTACATCGCTTGGCTTTTGCAGCAGGTCCAGGACGCAGGCAACCAAATGAGGAATCAGGATGATTCCGATCACCGACGAGGTCCAAAACCATAGCGGTGACAAAGCCGTCCAGCCCAGCAGCAACAGCAGCGTCAAGGCCGCGGGTATCAGGCTGCGCCGAAGATTATCAAAGAGCTTCCATAGCGACAGCGCGGAAAGCGGATTCTTCTCGCGACGCCCGCTAAAGCCCGGGACTCGCGGCAGCAGCCACGGCACAAGCTGCCAATCCCCACGAATCCAACGGCGGCGGCGGCGTACGTCCGCGCTATACTGAGACGGATATTCCTCGTACAACTGCACATCGCTTAACAGCCCCGACCGCGCGTAGCACCCTTCCAGAAGATCGTGGCTGAGTATCCGGTTCTCGGGGAAACGCCCCTTCAGCGCCCTCTCGAACGCATCGACATCATAAATCCCCTTGCCAATGAACGAGCCCTCGCCGAATAGGTCCTGATAAACGTCGGAGACAACGCGAGTATACGGATCGATGCCTGGTTCACTTCCGAACAGGCGTGCATATCTCGACTGGTTCGCTCCAGACAGGCTCGCGCCGACCCTGGGCTGAAGGATGCCGTACCCATCGCAGACCCGCTGCTTGTCTTCGTCGTAGCGCGCACGATTCAGAGGGTGCGCCATCGCTCCCACGAACTGCCGTGCCAAATCGCGCGGCAACTGCGTATCCGTGTCCAGGGAGATGACATACTTCACGTTGGCGAGGATTGCCGTGTCGCCAACGACGAGCGAAAAGCGATCCCTGGAACCGCCGCGCAAGAATGAATTCAATTCCGCAAGCTTCCCTCGCTTCCGCTCGTAACCCATCCATATTCGCTCCTGCGGGTTCCATTTGCGCGGACGGTGGAGGAGAAAGAACACGTCGTCGTTCGCACCCTTGTACTTCTGATTTAACCCTTCGATTTTTTTCTGAGCCAGCCGCAACAGCGGTTCATCCTCCGGTAGTGTTTCCGCGTGCGCGTCGCGAAAATCAGTCAGCAGGCCGAAGTGCAGGTTGTTGTCCCGATTGGCCAGGAACCGGACCTCCAGCGCCTCGCTCAGGTCCTCTACGTTTTGAGCGCTCACGAGCATTGTGGGGACCACCACCAGAGCACGGTGCTCCGGCGGAATCCCCTTGGAGAAGTCCATGCGAGGGAGCCGATGCGGAGTTGCCAGCAGCATCGCCAGCCAGTTGACCAGGGCTACGGCCAGCTGACTTGCGCACACCAGCGAGAGGATGCCGAACAGAGCGAGCGCCCAACTATGAAAGGCACTGGCATGCGCCTTCGCCACCAAGGTTCCGGCGACGATCATTGCAATCAGCGTGATCGTGCCTATGTACAGCAGCAAAGGAAATTCGCGGCTCACCTTCCGAAACGCTTCAGAGGCAGATAAGCGGACCTCCGCTTCGCGCTCAAGTTGCTGCAATCCCTTGTCGATCAGGTAGAAGCCGACATGCGCCGCGCGATCGTCGCTGCCCTTCCTGGCCGCGCCTTCCCGCGCAAGTTGGATCGCTGCGCGCGCCACCTCGGGCTCAGATCGCCGGCTGCTCTTGGCGATCTTCTCCACCGTGTGGCGGTAACGGTCACGCGTCGAGAAGTCCATCTTGCCGTAGACTCCGCCTGGGTCCTCCCGAAGGACCTGTTCGACGGCGCTCAAGGTCTCGACAAACTCGCGCCAGTTCACCGCGCCGAGGAGACGGAGGCTGCCGATGCTGTTGCTCATCGAGACCTGATCGGCAGCCTGTTGCTGGTTCTCGGACTGCACTAACTGCTTGATCGTCCGCCCAGATTCGGAAAGTCGCTGCTCAATCCAGGTGAGCGGTAAGGCCAAGGCGGGGCCTTGCCCCTGCAACCGGCGCGCAAGTTCCGCAACGAACGCGCCCACCATCGGCGGGCTCGACCGGGCCATGTCGGCGATCACCAGAATCAGGCTCTTCGGGTCCTTTTCGGCGGTCTCCGTTATCTGGTCCGCCCAATAATCGGCGCGGTTCCGGCCGATCCTGTCGGCAGAAATCCGGGCTCCAACACGTCGAAGATTTTCGATCAGCGCGAGACGCAGCATGATGGGAAGTGCCCACAGCTCGCCTAAGTTGAGGGCGGTGACCGTCTGGTAGGCCGCTACAAAGCTGCTGAGACTCTCCGGATCCACTCGCCCATCGCCGTGCGAGATCGTCTCCAGCGCGATGTCATATACACGCGGAAGACCGGCCGAAGGGCCGTTTAGCAAGCGTGGCAGTTCCCGGCTGTACGCCTTCGGCAAGTGTTTCTCGGCCATGCGAATCTGCTCTTCGATCAGGTAGAAGTTGTCGAGGAGCCATTCCCCGGCCGGCGTGATGCGGCGGTTCGTCTTAACCGCCGCCGTCAGCAAGCCGCGGACTCCGAGCAGAACGCCTTGATTTTCAGCCAGCCGTGCCAGAAGCCGGTCCGGAGCGCCTCCAGGGCTCAACTTGTGTGAGCCCGCCAGGGTCTTGCCATGCTGCTGCATCTGATCGGCGCTGAACAGCTCAGACCGCAACGGGGGGGCCTCGTCGCCGTATCTTTGTGCCGAGTCGCTTCCCGGGAGGCTCAAATGGAGCAAATTCCTACCGATCGTCCTGTTACTCTTCCTCAATTTGAAGCTCCATTTTGAAGCAAACTCTCGAGTTTCGCATGGGCCTGCGGCCCACCCATAGGGATGAAAATCGCTCTAAGGCATGCAACTCAGGGACACGCATGAAGCTCCTCATCGTTCGTTGTCAGAACCTCTGAGACCAGCTTGGCCCAGGGGCGAAACACTCGGCCACTAGAGGCGGCGCCGCGCGCTCGGCTGGCGCCGGCGTCAGACCGAATCTCTCGAACTTCTCCACGTCCCGGCCCGAGCAGTTGCCGACTTCCACGACTTTGGGCGCCAGTTCCAGCGCCGGAATGGCGATCACGCACTCTTTCGTCGCCCGCAATGCGGCAAAGCTGTGATTGGCGCTGCTGACGACACAGGCAACCAGCGGCGGTTCAAACTCGACCATCATATGCCAGGACATTGTCATGATGTTGGCGCGGCCCTTGCGGGCGGTCGTCAGCAGCACCACCGGACCCGGTTCGAGCAACTGGTAGACCTTCGATAGAGGTAGACCTTTCATCACCGTCACTGTTCCTGGACCCGGTCTGCAATGATGGTCAGGCGTAATTCATTGTAGCTGCGCTCGTTGTTCGATTGACTGTCTCACTGTCAAGCTGCTTGTGTAAGTACGGAGAGGGTGCGGGTTTTCCAATCCAGATTGAATCTCTGGAAGACGGAGTAGATGATACGGTCCACGCTTTCTACGTTTACAAAGCAAACCATGGGCCGGGTTCTGCGGCGCACTTCCACGAAGCAGCGTCGATCACGTTGGTGGTGCGTAGTTTTCGCCACAGGTGCCGGGGAAAAGCGAAAAACGACAGCAGCTCCGGCAAGTCGTGCTCCAGGCACTTCTTTGCTGACGTTGGCCCCCGAAGCGAGCGGAGTCCGGCGTGGTGCCGAGATCCCCGTCGTCAGCAATATTGAAGACAATCCCTGCCCACGCGGCTTTGCTGGCCAAGAGCATTCCTTCTCCTCTATTTGCACACCGACAGTCCAATCTATTTGCACACCGACAGTCCAACGTAAAGAGGCAAGAATAGATGAAGGTGAAACCGGCCAATGGAGAGACGGGCGTCTCCCAACCCGCTGTTCTCAAAATGGCGCACAGTGCATAACCATCCGACATCACCACTCCACAAGATGGATTAGAAACAGGATCACTGTCGCGCCCAGCGGCAGCCCAGCCCGCAAACTCCCCGTGGAATGCGAGATCACGCCCACCATCCACGGAATGACCGCCGGTCCCACCGACGCCAGGGAAAACATGACCGCGCCAATGCTTCGAGCGGCAACGCCGAAGCGCTGCGAAAACCGGGCCACGGTGATCGGATATAACATTGCGAAACTCAGCCCTGTAATCATCGCCCCGCCGATCACTCCCGCTAATGCCGGAGCCCAAAGCATCAGCCCGATGCCCGCCGCTCCCGCTACATAGCCCGCGCGCAAAACGCGCCGTTCCGAAAAGTGACGTAGGAATGCGGTTCCCAAAGCACGGCCCACCGTCAGCGCCGACCAAAAAAATGCCGGCATCATGGACGCCATCGCCGCCCCGCGCGACCCCAGCCGCGAAACATAGGAGCCGATCCATCCTCCCACGGCCGTTTCCGCTCCCGGATACAGAAAGAACACGGCCGCGAAAAGCCAAATCGCCGGACTCTTTGCCAGCTCTCGCCATGAGGCCGACGATTCCATGGACTTTCCCGCGGGCGGGAAAGGCAGATTGCGCATAGCCAATGCCAGCAATACGAGCAACAGCGCCACCGCGCCGAGAAAGAATGGCAACAACTTGTGTGCCGACGTCCACGCCACCATCAGCGAGCACAAAACCGCGCCGACACCCCAGAAAAAATTCAACAGGCTCACCGCGCCGGCACGCGAAGTCAGCCCCGATCCCGTGCTGATTTCCGCAATCAGCAAATTGTCAGTCGGGATAATTAGCCCCAGTCCCAAACCGTACGCCGCCACCGAGGCCAACCCCAGCCAGAGCGATCCCATACAGAGGGTCGCCACTCCGCACGCCATCAAGAGCAGCCCCGAGAGAAACGCGGGACGGAATCCCCAGCGCGCCAGCAGAACTCCCGAGAGTTGCACGCCCATCAGCGCCGCCAGGAATTGCACCAGAAACAGATTGCCGGCCTGGGTGTCATTCATCGTCCAGCGAACAATCAGGATCGGCAGCATCGGGCCCAGCAGAGTCGTGAGAACGCCGGTGGGCAAAAAGGCAATCTGGCCGGCCAGGACCAGTTTCTGGTTCGATGATGACGGGGAAAGCTCGGCTTGAGGGCTAGCCATGCGAAAAGAGACGTGCGGGAACACGGAGGTTGGGTAAACCTTAAATCTGTCGGAAGAGGGATGGCCGTACACTGGATTCTCGGACATCGAAACGCTCCTGCCTGAGCTTAGTGGCCTTTTCCGGGTCCATTCCAGGTTTCAGATTCGTTCTTTCCAGGAAATAACGCCAGCCCGCGTTACGGTCTTCGTTGCTTTGGCCACCGTCAAAGTGTTCAATCTTGATCTTCGCGTTGTTGTGCCCCTTGATAACAGCCATGACTCCGCCGGATGCATATGTCCGGAAGTTGTACCGGATAACTGCGAACGAGGCCTTAGATTGATCTTGCCTCATGGTCCCCCCGTGGTGGAAGACAGCACGGGAAACAATTATAGCGCCGGGTTCCGGCGTCATTCGTGCATGTCTTCTAGAAATGACTTGAGCTTGCGGGATCGGGAGGGCTGGCGCAGTTTGCGCAGGGCCCTGGCTTCGATCTGGCGAATGCGCTCGCGGGTGACAGCGAACTCTAGGCCAATCTCCTCCAGCGTGTGCTCCGAGCCGTCCTCCAGACCAAAGCGCATCTTCATGATCTTCTCCTCGCGCGGAGTCAGGGTGTGCAGCACGTTCGCGGTCTGCTCCTTCAGGCTCACGTTGATGACGGCCTCGGCCTGCGAGACCGAGGCGCGATTTTCGATGAAGTCGCCGAGGTGGGAATCCCCCTCCTCGCCAATCGGCGTCTCCAGCGAGATCGGTACCTGCATGATTTTGAGCACCTTGCGCACTTTGGCCGCAGGAATGTCCATCTGCTTGCCAATCTCTGCCGACGTGGGTTCGCGGCCCAACGCTTGGACCAGTTGCCGCGAAGTGCGAATCAGCTTGTTGACGATCTCGACCATGTGCACCGGGAGGCGGATGGTGCGCGCCTGGTCGGCAATGGCGCGGCTGATGGCCTGGCGAATC
>Ga0116223_10001162_pt1 | contig 27993 bp, 18 predicted proteins | sample Sb_taG_3_FD_90092 | JGI IMG/M metagenome (GOLD analysis project Ga0116223, IMG submission 90092) | Peat soil microbial communities from Weissenstadt, Germany - Sb_50d_a_PC metaG | ecosystem: Environmental > Terrestrial > Soil > Wetlands > Peat | place: Germany: Weissenstadt | collected 2010-09-21 | reverse complement strand
TGCGCGCGATCCACACGCGTGGCCCTAGCCGCAGCAGAATGAGATTGCTCGGCACCTCGAAGAGGAGGTAGCCGACGTAGAAGATGCCCGCTCCCAGCGCGTAGGCTTCTTCCTCGAGAATGTGCTGCTGATCGACCATCTGCAACCGAGCGATGCCGATGTTCGTTCGGTCGATCAGGTTGATGACGTACAGCAAGAAGAGAAACGGCAGAAGCCGCAACGACACTTTGCGGAAGACGGCTACCTCGCTCGGCGCGGGGCTTGCCGTTGCCACGCGATTCACGTTGTCGGTCATCCGCCGCCTCGCTTTACGAGAGATGACAATTTGACCCCGGCATGCTGCCAAGTCCCAGAGTTAGCCCGTCGCATGAATGGGTCGAAAGCGCAAAATGCCGCTTCACGACGAAAGCGCCGTAACGGTCCCAGTTTCGTGAATGCGTTTATTGTTGTTCAGAGCGAATTGTAGCAAGCGACCGCGTTCGCGGCAGAGCGGAAGTCCCTTGACACAGTGATTTGCTTGCCGGAAGCAATGGAGCATGTCGTGCCGGCCGAGACCTCGGTCGGTGTGACCGACGCGCCTTCGCCGAAACAGAGCCTTGGTTCGTACTTCGTATCTGGAGTGATGTGCTGCGACCCATTCCAACGTTCATTTGGGTATTCCGCAGGTTCACGGGTCAACTGGCCCTTTCTCCGGTCTGCCAGAATCGTTACGATGGATCGACATTGAATCCCGCCATCCATCCCGCCGCAGGTGTCGACAATCTCAGGGGCCATGCCATGCTGACCGTGCTGGGCAAACCACGCCGCTGTTGTGACGGCCTGTCCCGCCGCGAATTGCTGCAAGCGGGGGCGCTGTCGTTCTTCGGCAGCCTCCTGACGCCGCCGATCTCGACCCTCCGGGCCGCGAGTCCGAAGCCGTCTGCCGGCCGGGTAAAGTCCGTGGTGCTGCTTGACCTGTTCGGCGGGCCCAGCCACTTGGACACCTTTGATCTCAAGCCGCTGGCACCCTTCGAGATCCGCGGCACGTTCAAGCCGATCGCGACTTCTCTGACCGGCCTGCACATTTGCGAGCACTTGCCGCGGCTGGCCAGATGGATGCACCGGACCAGCCTGATCCGCACCATCTCGCACAGCTACAACAGCCACAATCCCTACGCGGTCATGACCGGCTACACCGGCGGCAACGACCGCGAGGACTACTTTGCCAAACCGAGCAACCATCCCGGCATGGGCGCGGTATGCCAGTACCTCGGCATCGGCCGGCGGCACGACCTGCCGGGCTATGTGATCCTGCCCGCCATGCCCGGCTACAGCCAGGGGTTGCGGCGGGCAGGTCCGTACGGCGGCTACCTCGGCGCCCAGTATGACCCGGTGTTCGCGGTCTGCGCGGAACATGCCGGCAACGCCATCGTGGACGATAAGGACGCTTACAACCACAAGATCGTGCCCCGTGGGGAGCCTCGATTGCCGCCGCTGCCGGATAACGTCACCGTCGATGGGCTGGACCGTCGGCGGACGCTGCTAGAGCAGGTGGACGAGCACGCCCGGCGCCTGGGCGCGGCCAGCATGGAGTTGATGACGTACCGCCAGCAGCAGGCGTTCCAGCTACTGACCTCGCAATCGGCGCGCCGGGCGTTCGACCTGAACAAGGAGCCGGCGGCGGTACGCGACCGCTACGGACGAGACACGTTCGGGGCCAGCGTGCTCTTGGCGCGGCGACTGGTCGAGGCCGGCGTCACCTTCGTCACCGTCCACACCGAGACCAAGGGCCCCGGCCACTGGGACACGCACGAGAACAACTTCAACCTGCTCGAACACTTCCTGCTGCCGTTCCTCGACCGGGCGCTCACGTCCTTGTTGGAGGACCTGGCCGAGCGCGGGCTGCTAAAGACGACGCTGGTGGTGGTGACGGGCGACATGGGTCGGGCACCGCGCGTCAACGGCAAGGCTGGCCGCGACCACTGGCCGCAGTGCGGTTTCTGCTTGCTGGCGGGCGGCGGCGTGAAGGAGGGGATGGTGTACGGGATGAGCGATAAGATCGGGGCGTATCCGACCGAGCATCCCGTCTCGCCGGGCGACCTGGTAGCGACCATTTATCAGCAGCTCGGGGTCGATTCCGAAACGACGGTTCCCGACCAGGTTGGCCGCCCGATACCGATTACCCATGGCGGGCAGCCGATCCGGGCCATTCTGGCCTGATCGGGAGTACCATGCTACTGGGTTTTGCCGCGTGGTTCGCTCTGCACGTAAAGCGCCGTGAACGGCATGAGCTGTCCTGAAATGCGGCGTGGGGGGAAGAAGATGCATCGTATGGGATGCCACCGTGCGGACCATCCCAACATCGGCCGACGGGAATTGATCCAAGTCGGGGCGTTGAGTCTGTTTGGATTGGGCCTCAGCGATCTCTTGCGTCTTCGGGCCCAAGCAAGTTCTCCGCCGCGTACAAACCTCGCCAAAGCGGCTGTGTTCATCTTTCAATCCGGCGGACCGTCCCAACATGAATCGTTTGATCCGAAGCCAGATGCTCCTGAAGGCATCCGCGGCGAATACAGAACCACGCAGACGAAATTGCCGGGGGTTCGCTTCTGCGAGTACCTGCCGCGCCTGGCAGCACGTGCCGACCGCTTTGCGGTCGTGCGAACGATGCATCACACGGCCGGCCGGGAGTTTCGCAACGAACACAACAGCTGCACCTACCTGCTGCACACGGGCACGACCGAATTGCCGCCTGGCGACACCAATGCCTCCATTGCCAATCCACGAGCCGGCAGGTTCGAGTGGCCGTCCATCGGCTCGCTCCTCGCCTATGCTCTTCCTCCGGCATCTGGGAGCGCTCTGCCTGCGGTAGTCGAGTTGCCGCGAGCCAATCTAATGAAGTATCAGGGTCGAGCGCCGGGAATCCTTGGAGCGCGGTACGCTCGCTGGGGTGTTGACCTTGCTCCCGTATGCCGGGCTCCTGACGCAGCCGGTTCCTGCCCCAACTGCTTCAGTCATGACAATCCCAACGATCCAATGCGAGCGCCCGGCAAGGGGCCCAAGGCTTGGTGGGATAACAGTAGTTGTCGCGATCCCAGTTTCCACCTGCCCGATCTCGGCGGTCTTAACCTGTCCTGGTGCGAGCTCCAGGAACGGACCGGGCTTCTTCAACGTCTGGAAGGGATGCAGCGCTGGCTGGAGCAGGCGAACCGAAAAGGCAGGCTGGATGCCTGGGACGAATCGCGCCATCAGGCCATGCAGCTGTTATGCTCGACGCGCCTGGGAAACAGCAATCCATTTGACCTTGGTCAGGAATCGAACCGAGTGCGTGATCTGTACGGCCGCGAAGAGTGGGGCCAAGGCTTCCTTGTTGCTCGCCGGCTTATCGAGGCGGGCGTGCGCATGGTACAGGTGAACTTGCGCGGCTGGGATACGCATCAAAACGCGTTTCGGGACCTGAAAGGGAAGTTACTTCCTTCTCTCGACCGCTGCTTGAGTGGGTTTCTGGATGACCTGGAGCAGCGCGGCCTACTGGCCGAGACACTGGTGTTCATGTGCGGCGAGATGGGCCGCACACCGAAGATTTCACCGATCAGCGCCGGCGGCAAGAATGCTTCGGGTGAGGTGTTCACGCCGGGTCGGCATCACTGGGGCGATGTTTTTCCCTGCTTTTTCGCAGGTGCCGGTATCCGCGCCGGGCAGATCGTTGGCCAGACGGACCGAGACGGCGGCCTTCCGGTCACCGAGGCCTATACTCCGGCCGACCTCGCGGCGACGCTTTTCCACTTGTTCGGAATTGGCCCCGAAGCGGAATTCCGCGACGCCGAGGGCCGACCCTATCGATTCACACAGGGAACGCCAATCCGAGCATTGGTGGGATGAAGTTGGTGCTTGAAACCTAGCAGTATTAGGAAGCCACACCGGATTCACCTTCTGGCACCAAGCGCCCCACCGCCTGACTAATGCGATCCTCAACATCGCGGCCCCACCGATCAGCAGGCAGCATGGCGAATGTCCATGCTGTCGGAAGCGATCCGCCGACGCTTGACGTGAATGTGGGCGATGTGACCGAAGCGCGCTGAATGGTCTATTGGCCTTCCGACATGTTCGCCTGCGTTCCGAGGATCCGCTATTTCGCGGGCTTGAACGCGACCTCCTTAAGGCGCTTCAGCTCCGCGTCGATGTCGGTGCCCTCGTAGAACGAGAGCCACCCGCGAACGCTGTTCGTCTTGCCGGGCAGGCAGTCCTCTACCACCGGATCGGCGTGCATACACGGGCACGGCGGGTTGCCCCACGCGCGGCCGCACCGCTCCCAGCCGGTAATCACCCACCGCTTGCCAGTCCCGTCCTTGCACGCGGCGAACGGGGCAGCGAGTACCTTGTTCTCGTTGGTTCGCGTGTCGAAGCCAGTGAGGCTCGCGAGCATTACGCACATCTGCACGCGCAGTCCGGTGAGCTTTTCGGCGCCACCGTTGGTGACGCGAAACTCCATCCGCACGCCGTCCGTGCCTGGGTTGATGAACGCCGCGAGCGTGACCTTGTTCGGCAAAGTGCGTTCGAGTGCGAGCGAGCCATCGGCATTGCGGGTCCACTCCATCGCATCGAGCGTCACCTTCTGCTTGTCCCAGGTTGTTGGGACGTGTGTGTGTGCGAGGTAAAGCAGTTCGGGCTTGTCGTTCGGCACAAACCAGACCGCTTCGGGAACATCGGCGACCGCGTACCGGCCATCCGCCCAGGGTGCGAAGACACTCACCTTTGTTTCGCGCTGCGGGCGGATCATGCCGTCCCGAAAGCCAATGCGCGGGTGCCGGCCGCCGGGGTACGGTAGCACGAGCAGCGGTTCGCCTTCCTTCCGTGCTGGGCGCTTCGTCACGTCGATGCCGAGGCGCTTTGTGGCGTCGGTTACCTCATCCGTGCTGAGCCCGAGCGCGGCCCCGGCTTCGGCGTTTGAATAGCGGTGATGAACGAGCGCGCTCTCAAGCCAGAATTTCAACTCGGTATCGTTCTTCGCCGGGCGCGCGTTGTTGCCGTCGCGCTTCGCCTCGATGAGCTTCTTGCGGTCCTCGACTACGCCGAACGGGTCGTTGGGGTTCACCGCAGGATCGACGAACTTCGCCAGGTCGCGCATCGCGATCACGGTGAACTTGTTGTCCGCGAGATACTTCATGTACGACTCGAATTGCTCCTTCGTGGAATTCACGCAGTCGTGCGCCGTGTCCGGCACGCCGTGGAACTGGAGCACCGCGATCCTACCGTGCTTCGCCTGCGCCAACGCGGCTTTGAAGTCGTCGAGCGTCCAGGCGGGCCGGGCGTCGCCGGCAGAGGGAATGAGCAGCGCGTGATCCAATCCCGGCTCGTAGGCGAACCCGCGGCCCTCCTTGTAGGGGAACTCCGGCGACCCCCCGCGGCGCGCGAACGTGATCCCGTTGTCCTTCAGCACCGCCAGCGCGTCCTTTGTGATGGCGTTGCCGGGGTAGGAGAAGCTCGTCGGCTGCGGGATGCCGCGCTTCTTGCACCGCGCGCTGATCCCGCGAAGTTGAGCCGGCAGGTCTACGAGCGTCTTCTCCGTCACGCCCTTGTGATCAAGCGTGTGGTTGCCGATCTCGAAACCGTCCTTGTGAAGCTGCGTGATCTCTTCCCACGTCATGTAGTCCTTCTTGTTCGTCGGGAAGTCGAAGCCTTCGGTGATGAAGAACGTGGCGCCGAACTTGTATCTCGTGAGGATCGGCCGCGCGACCGTGTAGTGCGACTTCGCCGAATCGTCAAACGTGAGCACGACGAGCTTGTCTGGAATTGGTTCCAGCGTGAAAGCGGGTGAGGCGAGGAGCAGGACCGCGAGCGTTGCGAGGAGAGCGCGAGTCATGGTGAATCTCCGCGTCAGACCAACAACTGAGGCAGTCTCATTATGCGTAATCCTTCCGAGAAGTGAATCGGTGGTGCTCTCGGCTGTCGGCAGGCTGCGGGGATCTATCCTTCGGTTCGTAGCCGACCATTTGCTGGGGGCGGAGTTGTCCCACAGCCGTCGCGCGGGAGAGAGTATCTTCCACTCTCGAAGTATTTGGATCAATAAAAAATCGATCAGCAATTGATTCTCTTATACAGCCTTTCGGACACCAGGTCGAGGTGGGCAACCTCGGGAGCCGGGAATGTCGTGTCGGAGGACATTAGGGGCAACAAGGGGGTGCCCCGATGGTTTCTTCGAGGCCGATCAGCCGTCCAGGGCAATGGCGGCAAAGAATCACTTTTTCAGTGCTTTTCCGAGGAACTCAAACAACGCCTTTGTGGGCGGATCGTCGGGCTGGCCGAGGTCCGCGTTGATCTTGTTGTGGGTGGTCTCTTTGGCTGCGAAAACTGTGGCGGGAAGGCCTGCATCTTTCAGCACGTTGGCCAGACGCAGCGCCTGCGCGGTCGTGTCGGGATGGCCGGCGACATGCAGGATCAGGAATGGAGGAATGTCCTTGTCTTTTGCCACATGCGTGACGGCGGAGAAGTCGCGATGTTTCTCCGGATCGTTGCCGAACTTCTCACGGTGACCGAACTTCGCTCGTGGCAGACCATGCACCTTCCAACGGGTCTCCGCCGTCTCAATGATAGCCGGCACGTCATAGGTGTCCCCATCGACGGGCACGCACCCTTTGGTGATGGCCAGGGACAGGCCCTCGGCCTTCAAATAGCGATCGTCAGTGCAGATCAACGCGGCGAGCTGCGCGCCGGCGGAATGTCCCATGATCAAAAGACGCTTCGGATCGCCTCCGTACTCGGCGATATGGTCATGCACCCAGTGGATTGACTTGGCGACATCGCGCACGATGGTTGCCATGTCGACGCTCGGCAGGAGTCGATAGTTGGTAGAGACGAATACGAACCCTTTGTCCGTGCATGCCTGCGGCTTGATCTGGACGTCCGTTTTATCGCCCGCCTGCCAACCGCCGCCGTGAATCCAGAAGACCACAGGCAGGTTTTTTGCATTATGCGGTGAATAAACATCGAGCACCTGGCGCTCGTGCGCCGGATCGGCGTAGGGGATGTTGTGTTTGACGTCCTGGACGAGCAACGACGAGCGCATGAACTCGGCAATATGATCGATGGCCTCGCGGGCTTCCGGAAGCAGCGGTTCGTGGGACTGGAACACATGGAACATGCCGGGCCAAACTTCCAGTCTCACCGAGATTCCGTCCGCACGAGCCTTCTTTGCCACGCGGATGCTGTCGTCACGGAGCATCTCGTGCTCGCCGACCTGAATCAACAGCGGTGGAATGCCGCGATAGTCGCCAAAGACCGGCGATGCAAGCGGATTCTTAGGGTCGGTCTTCCCCAGATAATGGTCCCGAAACACGGGCATTGTTTTCGCACTGATGATGGGATCGCTGACCGTTCGCAGCGAATCGCTCGCCAGCGTCAAATCGCTGGTCAGCGACAAGGCGATGCCTCCCGCTGGCAGTGTCATTTTGCGGTCGCGCAGCGCCAGCAGGGTCGCCAAGGTCAAACTGCCCCCCGCTGAATCGCCGGCAACGAAGGTGGCGCGGGCAGGTCCAGGGCCGGCCAGTCCGTTCGCGACCATCCATTTGTGGGCGAGAACACAATCGTCAAGGCCGGCGGGGAAGGGGTGTTCTGGCGCCAGCCGATAGTCGGGGAGGAGGACCGCACATTTTGCCGCCGCCGAGATGTGTGCCGCCTGCGCGAGATAGAATCCGCCCGACCCCGAGACGAATCCGCCGCCGTGCAGATACAGCAGCCGCAGATCGGGGTCCGCGCCAGGTGCCAGGACCCATTCACAGGGGAAATCTCCCACCTTGACCTTGATGAGCTTGACGTCCTTGATGGTGGGCGCACGGCGCGATCCCATGCCCACCCGCAACGCCTCCAGATTGAAGTCGTTGGTGCCGAAGGGCGTCTGCTTGCGAAGTTGTTGCAGGTATTCGATGCCCTCCCGCGAGACTGCGCGATTCATCAGCTCTGGCAATGCCGGCTGGACTGCGGGTTTGAGCAGCTCTTGGCCGGCTGCGTGGGTGCACCAATGACCGAATGATAACCACCACACAAGTCCCGCGGCGATCAAGGTGCGTCTCATGACTTGCATCTTTTTTGAATTAAGATTGCGCCAAGGCTCGGGGTTCCGGTGGAGCAACGATTCCTTGAGCAAGAATCCGGATAACTCCATTGATGTTACTCGGGCACTGGTTGCAGACAACCATCATTCTGCAAACATGGGCAGCTACCGCGGTTACGGGCGCACTTTTTGCGCGCGTCGGTCCCGACTCGCCGACGCGCCTTTTGGGGGTTCGGCCGTACGTGAAACCGCAGTTCGTTGGCAGCAGCCGGGCTGATGAGGAATCGGCTCACGCGACGCGAACACGCGAGTACTTCACCTGCGCTGCCATGCGGGCGGAATGATGGCTCCAGTTTCGTGGAAATGGGGCTATTGTTATTCAGGGCGACTTGAGCTGCAACCGCGTTAGGGCAGTCGCGTCGCATTCTCATGTCAAGAAATCCGACGGCGCGCCCAGAATTTGGGCACCCACAAACAATGGCTTTTTAAAACGACGCTTATGTCCTTTTCGTCAAACCTGTTCGTGCGCAATGTCTTTACGTGCGTTTGTCAAAGCTCTCCGTGCTACCGAGAATGAAGGAAAGATAGGCCTGATCGAAGAGCCCGGACGACAGATCAGTCAGGCCGGTGGACAGGCCGCTCGGATCCGCCGGTCGACCCAGCAAGGCTTCATAATCCGCTTCTACCAGATCGGTTTGATACTCTCCTGAGCCGACAATCAAGGCCGCCGCCCCGGCCTGCGAAGTGCCACCGTCAAGTTTCTGTAAGAAGAAACTTAAACCGGCAGGATCCGGAACACGGTTCAAGCCATCCTCATAGATGGCATAGACGAAGCCGAGAGTGTTGCCGCCGTGCAGTTGGTAGTATTCCGCGGAGCCCATCAGCGCCGTCGCTACTTGTTCGATGGTGGTGTCGCTGGCCAGTTCGTTCTCAAAGGTCGTGAGCCCGCCTGGGTCGGCAGCACGATGCAGGTAGCGCTCATAGAGACTTTGGACCACGTCTTGCTCGGACTCGCCCGAACTTTCGATGCCTGAGACGACGCCGCTGAGCGTTGAACCTTGCCGGAGCTGATTGACCCAAAACGCCATGCCGCCGGAGTCGGCGACACGGCCGAGGAGAACTTCATAAACGTTTTCGATGAAGATCTGGTCGTTGTTGGCATTCGCGCTGTACTGCGGCTCATATGCACCGATGGAGATGCCGGCAGGACCGGGACGCGGGAAACCGCGCTGGTCGTTGTGGTCCAGGACGGAGCTGCTGGGAACTCCCGCGCCGATGGCCAGGCTTCCCGGCAGCAGCGCTTCAGTTTGAACGATCTGCAAACTGCTGGGCCCACCGGCCGCCTTGACGCCGGCGGCATTCAGTCCGTTATCTTCGAGGGGCCCGAGGTCGGGGTTGCCAGTCTTGGTGCTGGCGCCGAAGCCGGTATTGCCATTCGGCGGCCCCAAGGCACCGATCAAATTGCCGCCGTTGTCGATAAGGGTCTGGCCGGCGACGAGAAAGACATCAGGGCCGGAGACATTGCTGACCGCGCTATTCCCAGCGACGATCGTGTTTTGGAAGCCGCTGCCGCTCTTGAGTAGCAAAACTCCTCCGCCTTTGCTCGTGGCAGCGACATTCGCGTTAATCGTGTCATTGAGGAACGTCAAGGGACCGTCCGACTCGCAGATGCCGCCGCCCGTAGCCGCGGCCGTGTTGAGTGTAAATGTGTCGTTGATGATCTGGCTGGCAGTAGAGGAAGTGTAATCGACAAACGCGCCGCCGCCGGCGTCCTCCGCCTGATTGCCGTTGAGCGTGGAGTTGACGAGGTTGAAAGGGGTTGCCACATAAACCGCACCGCCATACACGGCAGCGGCGTTGGCAGTGAACTGGGACGCGGCGATGGTAAGCGAGGCACTGGTTTGGGCGATGCCGCCCCCTTCGCCGGTGGCGCTATTATCCAGGACCAGGCAGTAGAACATCGTCACGTTGCCGGTGCTGCTGCTGTAGAGCGCGCCGCCGGTGCCGCCCAGTCCCTCTGCGATATTAGACTGCAAAGTATCGCTCGTCAGCCGGGCGTTCTGACCGGCGTTATCAATGGCGCCGCCGTCACCGTTCTGGGCCACATTGCCTGCGAACGTGCTATTGCTGACGTTGATGCCGTAGTCGTCCTGCGCGCAAAGGGCGCCGCCATCAGTAGCGGCCACATTGCCAGCGAACGAGCAATAACTGACGGTCGCCTCCGAACCGGTCGAGAAGAAGGTCGTCAGCAGGACACCGCCACCTGCCCCTGGGGCGTCGACCACGTTGTCACTGATCGTGCTGTTGCTGATTTCGACCGTGCCATCAATCACAAATAGTCCGCCACCCCCGATGCCTGTGGTTGTGCCCCCCGGATTCGTGGCCGCTACGTTGTCGGTCAACAGGGTGCCGGTAATGGTGGTGTCCGAACCATTGCGTGCGCTGATGCCGCCGCCGGACAGCGCGGCACTGTTATCGCTGATCGTGCAGCCCTGTACCGTCATCGGGCATGGGATCTCGTCATCGATGCCGCCGCCATAGCCATTGACGACCTGGTTACCGGTCACCGTGTCCTGGCTGAAGGTAATGCTGGATGTGCTGGCACCGAAGATGGCAACGCCCCCGCCCCCGCCGTTTCCCATGCAGGAGTTGTTCGTAATGGAACTGTCGCTGATAGTCACAGCGCCGGTGGTTTCCGCTGCGATTCCTCCACCGTCGGTGAAGCCGTTCGCGGCCACGTTGTCGCTGATCGTGCACCCGGTCACGGTTAAGTTGGCGGCGCCGGTAACCATCTCGAGCCCACCGCCGCCCGAGCTTCCCGTGTTGCCGCTAAGGGAGCTGTTGGTAAGGGTGACGCCGGTGCAGCCGCTGCCCGCGTAGATGCCCCCGCCAAGGTCCCTCGAGCCCAACAGCCGATTGTCAGTGACTTGCGAGTTGGTCAAGGTCACGCTGCCGCTGGTGACGTCGATGCCGCCGCCATACTCACTAGTACTGCCGGCGCTCGAATCGGCGGTGTTGCCCGTGACGATGGAGTTGGTCAGGCTCAGCGATGAGGCGGAAGAGTCCACTACAGCGATGCCGCCGCCGCTGCCGGTGGTGACGCCATCGCGGATCGTGACTCCGGAAATCTGGAGGTCCACCGTGTTCCCGGTGAAAACCACGAATACCCGGTCGGTGCCTCCGCCGGAGATGATCGTGCTTATCGGGCCGGCGCCCTCCAGGTTCAAGGAGTGGCTGATACCGAGGGCGCCGCTGAGATTGACGTAGGTTCCGGCCGGGAGAATCACGGTGTTATCGGAGACCTGCCCATTGTTGACCATGGTGATGGCCTGGCGCAGCGAGATCTCATTGCCAATGGTCGTATCCAGGGGGTTGGTCACGGTGACCGAGGGCACCAGGCGTTCCTCCAGGGTTTCCAGCACGAGCCGGCGGGGGAAGCGCCTGGCCTGGTGCTGCCGCTTGGCACGGACCTTCGAAACTTCGAAAAACAGCCGGCTCAGCCACTGGCGTCGAGAGCGCAACATGCTAACACCTTTTTCCGTAATCAATTGTGGCAATAGAAACCCAGGCTGCGGTTCGAGACCGCACTCTTATTCAAGCCTCGTAGGGGTTGCTATTCTCAGTGCGTAATCGCTGGCTCAAGTCTGCAAAAATTCCTCCGATTTTTTCCGGACTTCAGCCTGGGTAGTGAAGGGGCGGCGCGCCAGGATCTAGATAGATGCAGTGAAGGAACGGAAAGAAGAGCAGCCTAGAAAATACAGACCAGGGCCATACGCGAAGGGCGGCATTTTCAGAGAGACGAAGGAATATGTCTCCAAAAAGACCCGGCGAAAGTCTGTGTAAGCCGCGGGCAGAATTATAAGGGACTCAGTTTGCCACAACTGGATCCATCATTAAAGCAAAGCTGCTAAGTCCGAGGGTGCCAAAGCGACGGTGGGGCAGAACCAACTGGGTGGCGAGAAGGTTTGCATCGTGCAAACCGCATTGAAAATCGTCGCACGTTGCATTCTAATGACGACCGATCCCGCCGATCTCGTGCTCGATCCGACCTGCGGCTCTGCCGATGTGTGCGCGACGATCTACAAGCGTCTTAGGTATCGACCCGGACATGCCGATTCACGACCGCGCGGGCCAGCCGATACCGATGGCGCATGGGGGCGGGTGATTCGGGGATTCGAGCGTTGGACGGCTTGGGAAGACTGTCCCACGTAAAGCCGCGGCCCCGGCGGGGTAATTCATGCTAATCGGCTACGTCAGTGACGAATATTATGCCGCCTTGCCTGACGTGGCGCTCGAGTTGCACGGCGCCGGCGCGGAGGCGATGGTCCGGTCGTGGCCCTCGGGGGCCGTCCACGCGGACTTACCGGCGGGCGAGTACGAAGTCTGCCTGAGTCGCTCCGGCTACGGGTCGAAGCGCGTGCGCGTCCAGGTTGCGGCGGAGCGGCCGGTCCACTTCCGCATGCTCTCGGACCGCCTGCTCGGCTATGCGTGGCCCAAGTGGTGCCAGGACGGGGATCGCGTCCAGTTCCGCGTCCATTCCGTCGAGCCCTACAAGCTCGGCCTGTGGCGTTACGGTCTGCGCAAGGAGTTCGTCCGCAATATCGGCTGGTACGATAACCACGGCCCGCGCGCCATCATGCAGCTCTTGCCCGACGAGCATGTCGTCGAAACCGGGGTACGCTGGGACAGCGGCCACGGCGAGCACGGCCAGGTCATCGCCGCGCCGGAGCGTACCGGCCTGTATTATTTTCATGCACGTGGCGAATCGGGGGCGTTCTTCTCCTTCCCCCTCGTGGTCGGTCCCCGCAAGCCGACTGCACCAGTCGCGGTGCTCGCCTCGACGAATACATGGAACGCCTACAACGCGTTCGGCGGCCGCAGCAACTACATCATGGCCGCTCACGTACTCGATCGACCGATCGTCAATTCCAAGAGCGACCTGCCGCGCTATCGCGGCGAGAGTTACGGCGAGTGGAAGAGTTCAGCCGAGTTCGCTCCGCTATCGTTCGACCGGCCTGAACCGTACAACTTCGTCCCCGCGGACGTCGAATGTACTGATCCGATTGAGGGGCGGCAGGCGTGCCACCTGGCGCCTGCGGAGTGGCGGCTGCTTGGCTGGCTGGAGCGCGAGAAGTTGGCCTACGATCTCTACGCCGACGAACAACTGCACTCCGGCGTGCTCGACCTCGACGCTTACCGCGTCCTCGTGCTCAACACGCACCCGGAGTACTGGACCGAGGCGATGTACCGCCGCGTCAAGAACTGGGTCTTCGAGCGCGGCGGCCGATTGATGTACCTAGGCGGCAACGGCATCAACTGCCCGGTTGAGCTGCTCGATGGCGGCCAGACCATGCGCTGCCTGAACTCGTGGCCTGCCGGCCGCGAGAGCCGCTTCCATGCCCATGTCGAGTCGGAGGCAAACCTGCTCGGCGTCGTCTTCACCGACCCCGGCGCGATGACCGTGGCGCCCTACGAGGTCGTCAACCCGGGCCACTGGGTCTTCGCCGGCACCGGACTGCTCCACGGCCACCGTTTTGGCCTTACGACCCTACACGAGCGCTACGGCGATGGCGCCTCGGGACACGAAACGGACAAGATCAGCCCCAGCTCGCCGGCCAACATCGAGCTGCTGGCTCGCGGCCTGAATCCTGATGAGGGGGGCGCGCACATGGTCTATTTCGACACGCCCAGCGGCGGTGAAGTTTTCTCAGTCGGGTCGATCACGTTTCCCTCCGCACTTTTGTGCGAGGATACCTGCTCGCGGATCACGGCGAATGTGCTCAAGCGGTTTCTGACGTGACGGGCGCTTCGGCCTGGACCGGCCGGGTCGTGTCGATCAGCAGCCAGCCGAAAGCCCCGACCAGGAGCACGCCGGCATAGACGAAGAAGGCGGGGGTCCACTGCGCCCGGCCCTCATAGCCAAGAGAACCCAGGTACTGAACGAACCGGCCCAGAAAAGGCGGCGACATGACTGCCCCAAGACCGCCCATCGCATTCATCAGGCCGAACAGCGCCCCCACGTGGCGGCCGCTCACGTCCGTGGCCGCGCCCCACCAGTTGGCAAGCGTGGCGTTAATGGCGAACATGCCGGCCGCCATCCACAGCGTCGACAGCAACGTCGCGTCGGTCTGAGCGCCCAAAAGCAGCAACGTCGCGGCGGACGCCAGCGCGCTGAATCCGAGGCCGCACCGGCAGCGGCGGCGCTGACCGGTGCGGCGAATAAGCCAATCGATCAGGATGCCGCCGCTCATGGCCCCGGCGGCACCGCCGCAGAGGACCAGGCCGGCCAGCCAGCCTGTGGTGATTGGGTCCGTACCGCGCGCTTCATTCAGATAGGACGGATACCAGAAGAAGAAGAGGTAGGTATTGAAAGCAGCGCACGCGAGAACACTGCCGAGGAGCCAGACGTTCGCGTTCTGGACCACCGCGCGCCACGGGATGGGCGGGTGTTCCGTTCCCCCCGGCGCTGGGGCACTGCCCATGATCAGGTCACGCTCCGCCTCGTTGACCATCGGGTGTTCGGCCGGGTCGTCCCGGAACCACCAGTAAAAGGCGACGGCCCACAGCAGGCCGGGCAGCGCGAAGACCAGGAAAGTCCAGCGCCAGCCGATTGACTTGATCAAGTACGCCGCCGCCACCGGGGCAACCGCTCCGCCAATCAGGGCCAGGGTGTTGATCAGCCCCTGCGCCGGGCCGCGCCGATCTGGCGGAAACCAGCGCGTCAGCACCCGGGCGGTATTGGGGAACGCACCGGCCTCGCCTGCGCCGAACAGGAACCGGATGCTCAGAAGAGACCAGAATCCCGCCGCCGCCCCCGTGAGCGCCGTGAAGGCCGACCACCAGAGCACAATCCGGGTCAGCACGCCGCGCGAGCCATACCGATCGCTCCACGCCCCGGTCGGCACCTCGAAGAGGCAATAGGCGAGGGTGAAGGCCGAGAAGATCCAGCCCATCTCGTCCTTCGAGATCTCCAAGTCCTCCTGAATGCTAAGCGCCGCCTGGCCAATGCAGAGGCGATCGACGTAGAACACGAGCGCCAGCACCCCCAGAAATGCCAGCACGCCATAGCGCACGCGCGTCGGCCGCACGATGGATGGGTAGAGAATCGGCTCGGACATGGGTCATTCCTTGACGGCAGGATGATGCCGGGCGATCCGCGCCATAATAGACTAGATTCGGCCTTTGTGCAAAATTCCTGGCTTGCGGATGAGCGCCATGAAGATTACCCATGTCGAAACCTTCCAGGTGTGCATTCCCCTGATCCCCGCGCGCCGCATGATCAGCGCCCTCGGCACGCATACCGAGTCGCGTTACCTGCTGGTGCGCCTCGGCACCGATGCCGGCATCGATGGCGTCGGCGAGGCGACCGTGATGCCGATCTGGAGCGGCGAGACGGCCTGGGGCGCCCAGGCGCTTGTCGAACGCGTGCTAGCTCCCCTCCTCTTGGACTGCGACCCGCACGACCTGGCGACGATCGGGCAGCGCATGGATGGTGCGACGCGGCACAACTGGTTCGCCAAGGCCGCGCTGGAAATGGCGTGCTGGGACATCCAGGGCAAGGCCGCGGGCAAACCGGTGTACGAGCTGCTCGGTGGCGCTGTCCGGCCGCGCTCCATTCGCTGCCGTTTCTCGATGGGCGCCTACGAACCAGAGCGGGCGCGGGCTCGCGCCCTGGAGCTGGTCGCCGAGGGCTTCGACACGATCAAGGTCAAGGTCGGCGGCCAGCCCGAGGCCGACATCGCCCGCGTTCGTGCCGTCCGCGAGGCGATCGGCCCCGAGCGGGCGCTGACAATCGACGCGAACTGCGGCTGGGATGCCGATACCGCAGTGGCCTGCATGAAGGCCCTTGATGATTGCTGCATTGCCCTCAACGAGCAGCCGACGCCCGATGGCGACTACGCCAGCCTGGCCCGCGTCCGCCGCGAGACCAGGCCGCCGGTGATGGCCGACGACATCTGCTTCGACCTGGCCCATGCGCACGAGCTGATCCGCAACGACTGCTGCGACGTGATCAGCGTCTACCCCGGCAAGAACGGCGGCATCACCAAGTCGCGCGCCATCGCCGAGTTCGCGGCCCAGCATGGCGTGGCGTGCAGCATCGGTTCGAACCTGGAATGGGATGTCGGCACCGCTGCCATGGCCCACCTTGTCGTCGCCACACCGAACCTGCAGGTCGAGAAGTACCCAGGCGACATGCTCGGCCCGGTTTATCACGAGGCACGCATCGTGAAGGATCCGATCGACATCCGTGGCCCCGTGGTGACGATCACGGACCGGCCGGGCCTCGGCGTCGAGGTGGACTGGCAGGTGGTCCGGGCGCATGCGTGCCAAGACGATTGAGGTGCAGCATATTCAGCACGGGATGATGCGGTCGTCTCTGGGCCATCTCTCTGCGGATGGTCACGTCGCAATCTTCGGGCCGAAGCCGTTCTTGGCTGTTGCCAAGCAGCTCCCAACCACAAAACTGCTCTGATCCAACGCGTGCCCGCCGCCAAACGCACGTCCAAAAAACAGCCTAAAATCCTGCTTACTGCGCTTGCTGTCCTCCCGCCCGCGAGGTAACTCACTGTCCCTGTTGCATCGCGATTGGCGCGAGGCGAACACCTACAGCTACGCAGAAAGGGAGATGCATCATGGCAAGCAAGAAGACAGCGATGGATTCGGCCCACACCGAAAAGGCCAAGAGCACCGAGGCAGAGAAGGCGACGGGCACCTCGAGGAAGATTACGGACCTGAGCCTGGGCGACATCGTCCTGATTCCAGGGTTCGACGGCCCGAGAACTATCTGCGACGCAACCAAGGTCGGGGATGGCGCGGACGCGGGCAAGTTCGAGGTCGCACTGCGAGACGAAGCCGGCGAGGTCGAACACGCCCGGTTCGCCCCGGACGAGGAAGTGCAGGTGGTCGGCAAAGCGGCCAAAGGCGGCAAGGCCTCGCCCGTACCCGCGGAGTCTGCGGCGCGGAAGACCTCGTCGAAGGCCAAGGGCACGAAGAACAAGGGGTCCAAGCCCGAGGGCGCCAAGAAGGCGGAGAAAGCGCCGAAGGCCACCAAGGAGAAGAAGACCAGCGCCCTGGACGCCGCCGCCAAGGTGCTGGGCGAGAATGGCGAGCCGATGAATTGCCAGGAGATGATCAAGGCGATGTCGGACAAGGGCTACTGGAAATCGCCGGGCGGGCTGACGCCGCACGCGACTTTGTATTCTGCGATTCTTCGAGAGATCAAGAGCAAGGGGAAGGAGGCACGGTTCAAGAAGGCGGATCGGGGGAAGTTTGGCCTAAGTTAGGCTTGCCCACGCAAATCTGGATCGCCCACGAGGCCTCCAACGCGGAGGCCTTTTCTTGTTACCGGTTCTGTGGCCAAAGAAGCCGAACCGGACCTGACGTGCGCGAGCGTAGGCCAACCGTTGGCAGAGAATCCGGGACTCCGCGAAGACCAGCGTGAAAGGGAGAGAGCTGGGGTATCTGGCTGCGCAAATAATCCTGCCAATGCCACTCATCAGGCGTCGCCCAGTCGCCTGTTGGGTGCACGGCAGGAGGCATGCTGCGTAGCGATTGGCGGCGCGGAAATGCAAGCAAAGACAGATGGCCTTGGAGAATGCACTACTGGTCGTCAGCGCCGTGGCTCTCATCCGGCGGCCGCTTCCAAAGCTGAAAATAAAGGACTGATTGGCTTGGTATTCTTGGCGACGATCACGCCATCCTGGACTGACCACAGGTCTCTATGCCCATGCCAGCCATCGAGATTGTTGCCGTTGAATAGCTTGATGGTCTCCGATGGTCCTTCCCGCGGCGGAACTACGAGGGCATCTTTCTTGTGTGAGATGAAAATCGGAGAATTTGCGGTCGGTGAGCAAATAAGTGTTCGGCTCGAATCGTCCCAGCCGCGGCTGCCGCGAAGGTGAGCGCGAGAATGCCGTTACAAGCTACTTTACCCGCGGTTGTCTCGACATAGTTCATACAGCGATCCTCCCAGTTGCTTATGCAAATAAGTCCGTTACCGGCCTGCCTTCGCAGACGCGAAACGGCCGCCCATCCCGATCGCGAATCTCGCTTTCGGGCGAAATCCCCATGGCATGGTGAATCGTGGCCAGCAGATCTTCAGGAGAAACAGGATTGTCCTTTACATATGCGGCAAGCTTATCAGTCGATCCATAAACTTGGCCGCCCCGAATACTGCCACCGGCCAACAAAGCGGACTGACACATGCCCCAGTGATCGCGGCCCTGATTGGCGTTGATCTTGGGCGTGCGGCCAAATTCCCCCACTGCAACCACCAGCGTCTCCTCAAGAAGGCCGCGGTCCGCCAAGTCTCCGATCAACGCGGAATAGGCCTGGTCGAGCGGAGGAATACAGTATTTCTCCTTCAGCATGGCGTAACCGCCGATGCCGCCAAGCCCGGCCGTGCCCCCGTGATTGTCCCAAACATTGGCGATGCGCCCAGCCGGCATGAAGTACATCCAGATGACCGACACGAGTCGCACATCTGCCTCGATCAGGCGGCGGGCAAGCAGGAAGCTCTCGCCGTACTCATTGCGGCCATAGCGATCGCGCAGAGAAGGCGGCTCCAGGTCCAAGTTGAACGCGCGCTTGGCAGCCGCAGAGGACACCATGCGAAAAGCCTGCTCATAGAAGCCGCCGAGGCCCTCGGTCGTGCGGCTATGCTGTAAGCATCGATCCTGTTCATCGATCAAATGCAAAAGACCACGTCTGGCGATCAGCCGCGCATCGTTGATGCCGTCAGCCATGGAAACCGCATGCGCAGGTCGATCTCCGGAATTAGGCGCCTCGCGAAGCTCCATCGGGTCGTACCGAGGGCCGAGAAAGCCGGCGTAAGTGCCGGCATATGTAATCCCATCGTGGCCGATGGGTCGCGGAATCGTCACGGCCGGCGGCATCTTCCCCGGCGGGCTGAAATACGACTGAACCGCGGCGAAGTTCGGAAAATCGGTCCGCCGGCGAATATTCCTCGGCGCTACCAATGTCGGATTCTGTTTCCCCGTCAACATGTGATAGACGGAGGCTTCGTGAATATTGCTGCCGTGGCTCACCGACCGGACAACCGCCACCTTGTCCATCTGCCGAGCTAAAAGCGGCATCTGGTCGCAGACATCAATCCCCGGCACCACAGTACGGATGGGGCGGAAGAGGCTCCGGATACCAAGCGGCGCCTCTGGCTTCATGTCCCAAAGGTCCTGCTGTGGCGGACCACCCCAAAGAAAAATATAGATGCATGATTTCGCTCTGCGATGAGGAGCGTTGCCGGCTGCCCCGGCGCTGGCACTGGTAAGCAGGTTGGGCAACGTCAGCGCACCCAGGCCGAGTTTACCGAGCCGGATCATGGCATCGCGCCGGTGGAGCACGGAAGGGGCCTCCAGGAGGGATCGGGGAGTAGCCATCACCGTAACTCTTTGCCGACGCCCGCACAAGCGCGATCCGGCAATCAATTCCAGGGCCCGACGAACACCAATTCGCTGTAGTCTTCGTAGCGATGAAAATCGGACTGCGTTAAGGGTGCCGTGGAAGATGTCTCTGGCCTTTCGAAGGCCGCGGAGTAGTCGTATCGGCAGAGGGCGAAGCGCCATTTGGCGCCAGGCTGCGGCGTCGCACCGCTGACCTCGAATGCAGTCAGTGGTATACGACCTTCGACGGTCCAGCCGGTGTCCTTGTCTTGCCAGTTGTTCAAGGTGCCCTGAAGTTGTACGGCAGGGCCGTGCCCGCGGAATCAGCGGCGCGGGAAACGTTGTCGAAGGGCAAAGGCACGAAGAACAAGGCACCCAAGCCCGAGGGCGCCAAGAAGGCGAAGAAGGAGCCGAAGGGCTCCAAGGAGAAGAAGACCAGCGCCCTGGACGCCGCCGCCAAGGTGCTGGGCGAGAACGGCGAGCCGATGAACTGCCAGGAGATGATCAAGGCGATGTCGGACAAGGGCTACTGGAAGTCCCCGGGCGGTCTGACGCCTCACGCGACTTTGTATTCTGCGATTCTCAGAGAGATCAAGGCGAAGGGGAAGGAGGCCCGGTTCAAGAAGGCGGATCGGGGGAAGTTTAGCCTAACGTAGCATTGCCTACGCAATTCTGGATCGCTCACGAGGCCCCGTAACGCGGGGCCTTTTGTCGTTGGTGTTCTGGCCAACCGGGGCGTTCTGGACGCGACGTTTGCGAACCTGGGCGAGCGCAGGGCCGGTTATCGGCCTACCTTGGTCCGATCAGCCTGTTTGTCGCGGTAGTGGCAGGCATGGGAAAATAATTGCATTGCTTAGGTGAAAAGCGACTTTTCACCGACTAAGGGGTTCGACGTAGCTTCCGAACGATGTCAAACGTACTGATCACGCCGACCAGTACGCCGGTCCGGTCCACCACAAAGAGCCGATGTAGTTTCATCGCGGCCATCTTAGCCACCACCTCCCACGCCGGGTCCTCCGGCCTGACCGAAACGACAGTCGGGGTCATGATGTCGTGCACGTTGGTCGTACTCGATGGCTTGGCTTCCCGTCGAACGATGTCCGTCCGACTGACAACGCCGACCGGACGTCCGGCATCATTGATGACAACGAGAGCGCTGAACTCCCGGTTACTGAGAATAGACGCCGCGTCAAGAATCGCTGCATTTTCGGAAATGGAGATCGGGTTCGGTGTCATGAGCTCTTCGGCGGTTTTCGCCTCGAGAGTCAAAGAAAACATATCGCATCCTCTCTTGCTGAGTCGCCCAAGAATTTTCGTGAATTCCCCTTCCTTTTTCTCCGCTCGGAAGACCGTCCCATTGTACGCCCAATTAGTAGTCTAACGGGCACCCGTCGCATTTCACAATGCACCTGTGGCCAGGATAGCCGCCAGCACCATGAGCAACCCCAGTACAGGAAGCGGCGACATGGGACTGCTCCACGTCGCTGCCCAAAGGAATGGTTTGCGGCTTATGCTTAGGGATTACTTTCTCCCGACGGCGCTAGTGCGCAAACGCAAACAGCGCGCCCACCTCCCCATCATCATCCACCGCCACATGCAGATAGACGCTCGTGGTCAGCAAGCTGGCATGGCCGGCAGCTGCCCTTACTTCGGCCAGCGTGCGTTTCCCGGCAAGGGCGTGGCTAATAAACGTATGTCGCCCGTGGTGGATGGTCAGCGTGCGTAGCCGCGCCAACCCGAGAACCTTGCAAGCCGAGATGAATCGCCGACGCAGTGCCGCTCTTTGGAGTGCCAAGCCGCGCCGGTCGGCCTGCACCGAGCAGACGAACGGATCGGTGCCGCGGGCGCCGTCAGCAATGCGCCTCGCCTTCCACGCCACGATGTCGGCCAGTGTCGCCCCATCCCACCACATAGGCACGCACCGCGATCGTTTTCCTTTCGTGATCTGTCGACGCAAACGCAGGTGCGGGCGCTGCACGTCCGCCACCACATCGTCTAGCTGTAGCCCTCCGATCTCGGAAACCCGTAGACCGCAGCAGCACGCCAGGCGGACGATTACCAGGTTGCGTTGGGTATTGGCACGTGAGGTCCGGGCGCTTAGGTCGGCTAAGACAGTCGTCAGTTCACGTCGAGTCAGAATGCGGGTCGGGTCGAGGTTCCAGGTGGATAATGCAGGCATGGTGCTCTCCGGCGGCAAGGGTTGGTTCCAGCGACGCCGTCACATGAGTACGTCACCCGTGCCGGAATGCAAGGCAAATGATGGCTCCATTTGGGAAGTGCGTTTATTCTAAATTGTTTCCCGACTCCTCCTCCGTGCGCTGCCAGGTTTCTCCCGGCGTGCCCAACTGCGACGGACTTGAAGAGAGGTACCCCGATAATAGAAGAAACCGAGAGGCCGCTCAGTCGGCGGCGAGCCCGTTGTTCCCGACACTCGAAGCAGGTAAACCATGCAGAAGTTGATCCAAGGCATTCACCGATTTCAACAAGAGAGCTTCCGTCCGCTCCAAGGGTTGTTTGAGCAGTTGTCGAAGGGACAGAACCCCGAAACACTGTTCATCACTTGTTCGGATTCCCGCATCGACCCAAACCTGCTCACTCGATCCAAACCGGGGGACCTGTTTATCCTCCGCAACGCCGGAAACATTGTGCCTCCGCACGGTGCAGCCAGCGGCGGAGAGGCGGCGACCATCGAGTTCGCTGTCGCCGCACTTGGGGTCAAGGACATTATCCTCTGCGGCCATTCCCACTGCGGAGCCATGAAGGGAGTGTTGCAGCCCGAACAGATCGCATGTCTCCCGGCTGTCTCGTCATGGCTCTCCCATGCTGAGACGACCCGCCGTATCGTCAAGGACAATTACGGCCACCTCGACGGTGATCGACTGCTGACGGCCACCGTTGAAGAGAACGTGCTGGTTCAACTAGAGAACCTGCGGACGCTTCCGGCCGTCGGTTCTGCGTTGATGCGGGGCGATCTGCACGTGCATGGCTGGGTATACAAGATTGAAACTGGAGAGGTCTTTGCTTACGACTTGGCCTGTGGGCAGTTTGTCCCTGTGGCCCAGTACCAATATCCGCAGGGTGAAGTCGCTGTTCGGCATCGCGACCTCGACACAATCTAAGCTTGGCAGTATGCAGACGGAAGCTGGCGACCCGCTTTTTGGCGCCCGTCAGCATCCACGAGCCTTCGGCGGTGAGAAGCACCCCTCGTTCTGGTAAGGGATCGTGTGTGCAACGCGGTCACATGAGTACCTCAGCGGCGCCGGAATGCAAGGCAAATGATGGCTCCAGTTTTGTTGATTTGCATCCATCATCGTCCCTGGACCAGACCCTGAGCACCTGGCGGCAGGGCATTTTTGTCGTGGATGGCGTAACTCACTATAGCGGTTGATCTTTCCACGGTTCAAAGATGCGTTCGCCTATTGAACAATCAACCGATGCCGCTTAGAACTCCTCTGTGAGTGTGAAATCCCCCCGCGCTCCTCAACAATCCCGAAAGAGAAATCCCTGCCAGGAGGCCTGATGAGCCGAGCATTCGTGATAGCGGCATTGGTTGTCACTGCGTTTGCTTCCCGTGCGCAAGCGGCGGATGACGAACCCCTGTACGGCTTCACGCCCGCTACTTCCAAAACACAGCGTGATTGGGAAAAGAAATTTACTGCCATCCCGAGCCCGCGGATCATGCGGGACACCATGAAGCGGCTCAGCGCCCGCCCTCATCATGTCGGCTCACCCTATGACAAGGACAACGCAGAGTGGATTCTTGCTCGCTTCAAGTCGTGGGGGCTCGACGCGCACATTGAGCAATTTGACGTGCTATTCCCAACCCCCAAGACTCGCGTTGTCGAACTCATCGAGCCGACCCGCTATGTCGCAAAGCTTCAGGAGCCAGCGGTCGCAGGTGATCCGACTTCGGATCAGCAGTCCGAGCAACTTCCTTCTTACAACGCATACTCAATCGATGGGGATGTCACCGCGCCCCTTGTCTACGTGAACTACGGCATCCCCAAGGACTATGAGATGCTCGACCGCCTGGGCGTCTCGGTCAAAGGGGCGATTGTCATCGCCCGGTACGGCGGGTCGTGGCGGGGAATCAAACCGAAGGTTGCCGCGGAGCATGGAGCGGTCGGATGCATCATCTACTCCGACCCTCACGAGGACGGCTACTTCCACGGCGATGTCTTCCCCAAGGGGCCCATGCGCAATGAGAACGGCGTGCAGCGCGGCAGCGTCGCCGACATGCCCCTTTTTCCCGGTGACCCGCTCACGCCGGGCGTCGCCGCCAAGGGCAATGTGAAGCGCCTGGCCATCAAGGATGCACCGACGATCACCAAGATTCCCGTCCTTCCCATATCGTATGGTGACGCCAAACCGCTGCTGGCCGAGCTCAAAGGCCCAGTCGCCCCTGAAGAATTCCGCGGCGCCCTCCCGATCACCTACCACGTCGGCCCCGGCCCCGCGAAGGTCCATCTCAAAGTCGAGTCGAATTGGGACATCAAGCCCATTCGCAACATCGTCGCCAAGATCCCAGGCGCGCAAGCGCCGGATCAATGGATCATTCGCGGCAACCACCACGACGCTTGGGTCAACGGCGCAGAGGACCCCCTCTCCGGCCAGGTTGCGCTTCTTGAAGAGGCCCGCTCCATGTCCGAGCTTCTCAAGCAGGGATGGAAGCCCAAACGCACGATCATTTTCTGCGCCTGGGACGGCGAAGAGCCAGGGTTGCTCGGGTCGACGGAATGGTGCGAAGCCCACGCCGACGAGCTGGTTGCCCACGCCGCCCTTTACGTCAATTCCGACTCGAACGGCCGCGGTTTTCTTGGTGTCGAGGGATCTCATTCTCTGGAAAAATTCGTGAACAGCGTGGCTCGAGACATCATCGATCCCGAGAAAAACATCCCTGTCGCCAACCGCCTGAAGGCCCAACTTCTTACATCGGGCAATGCCGAGGTGATCAAAGAAGTTCGGACACGAGCGGACCTCCGCATTGGCGCGATGGGTTCGGGGAGCGATTACACCGCATTTATCGACCACCTCGGGATTGCATCAGTCGATCTCGGGTTCGGGGGTGAAGACCAAGGCGGTGTCTACCACTCTGCTTACGACGATTTTTATTGGTACACACACTTTTCCGACACCGACTTCGTCTACGGCAGAGTGTTATCCCAGACGGCAGGTACGATGCTGATGCGCTTTGCCGATGCCGATGTGTTGCCTTACGACTTCGCCAATTTCGCCGACACGATGCACCGTTACGTTACCGAGGTCAAAAAATTGCTGTCCGACAAGCAGGAGGAAATCCGTGATCGCAACGAGGCGATCGATCAGCATCTGTACGATGCCGCCAGCGACCCGCGCCACCCGCTGCTGGCGCCGCCGAAACAGGCCGTCCCTCCCTTTCTGAATTTTGCCCCTCTTGATAACGCTCTTTCGACACTCGACAAGAGCGCCCAACAGTACTCCAAAGCGATCGACTCATTCTCTCGGAAGAGCGACGGGGCGAACGGTAAGAATCTTGCTGCTCTGAACGCCCTTCTCATCCAGACAGAACGCCGTCTCACGAGTTCGGATGGCCTTCCCCGCCGGCCATGGTTCAAGCACCTGATTTACGCACCCGGATTCTATACCGGCTATGGGGCCAAGACCTTGCCGGGAATACGCGAGGGCATCGAGGAGAAGCGGTATGAAGAAGCCGAAAGGGAAATCAGCCGGGCGGCGAAAGCGCTGAAGGATTATGCGGTTAGTGTGGACCGTGTCGCGGATGAGTTGGAGAAGAAATAGCGCTCTGATACCTGGGTCCGCGAGCCGTAGATATTGCCCATGCCGTTCAAAGGGCAAATTGTCAAAATCGTCCACCGGCCAGGACCCCTCTCCGTGCTGGAGAACGCATACCTTCACTTGTTCTCAGGGGCCGTCCAGCGACGATGATGGACCCAAATCGGTGTAAATGTGTCCGTTCTGACAGAATCGCTGGCGAGAACATTTCAGAACGCTCTCTGCCTTCTCAGCGGTAAATTGTCGCCCCCAATCCTGGCACTTTTCCTGACGCCGTTTCTGATCAAGCACCGAGGCAGAGACCTTCTTCCTCGCCGAAGTTCGCGCCAAGGAACTGGCGGCGCAGGTAGCGCAGAATGTCCGTCGTACTGATCACGCCGATGACCTCCCCGGCTTCATCGGTCACAAAGATACGATGGATGCCCATGGACAATAGAGCGTCGACTACCAAATTTGCGGGTGTGTCCCTGGCTACAGAAAAGACGACCGGCGTCATGATGTCCCGCACCAACACCGGGAGTGCCGGGTCTGGAGACACGCTCAAGTCGTTGCCCTCGAGGATTTGCAACGGGGCATACTCATTATTGGTCGCATTCCATGCTGGCTGTGAGTACTCGTGCCTGCGGGCGTCGTGAGTCACGACGTCGCTGCGACTCAAGACTCCAATGGGCCGGCCCTCCTCACCAAGCACCGGGACCGCCCCAAGGTTCTTCTCAATGAGCAGCGTGACAGCCTCCTGAAGGTTGGCCGCAGCTCCGATCGAGATGACATTGGGTTTCATCAGATCCCCCGCAGTCACGGAGCGAGCAAAAAGAGGGGAGCCGCAACGATTCTCGCAAGTGTCCATGATGTTTCCCCAGCGATTCAGTTGCAGAGGCACAGCCGTATAGCTTCGCAAACCTCATGCCAAGATTAGATGAACGACTTGTGCAGAAGCTCGGCTACTGATCGTAGAGGAAGAATTGTGTTGATTTGGACGCCATCTGTCTCTGCCATCGTGCAGCACCTTCAGCAGAATGGGGATCGCCGTGTAAGTGCGCTTCCTGTCAAGCATGAGTTTTACACTGAATAGTGCTGCTTGTAGCCTTCTAGCATCGTTCCTGCCGCCTCCTCAATGGCCTCAGTCCACTGGTTGGCTAGGCTCTCTGTCCAATCTTGGCTGTGGAACTGTTCGAGCGCGGCCAGCATAGCGTCGCGGAAATGGGGATAGAGATCCGGGGGGATTCCGCGGCGACTGTGCTTGGTTCCCAGGTACTTCAAATACACCTCGGTCGCGGGATAAGATGCCCTGTGGTGGCGTTCGATGACCATGAGAACCATCGTGAGCAATACCGCCTGATTCTTCAGGTCTACACCCTGGAAATGCTGGCGCACGTCGGGGTATCGGTCCAAGAACACCAGGTAGAACAGGTCTGCCAGAGACTCGCGGTGCTGGAGAATTCGATGAATGCTCTCATTGAGATTCATGTTTGCCTCCGGCATCTCGCGATCCAGCATTTCCGTGAAAAGGGCAAGATCATGGACTTCCCTGGAAGCAAATCCCGCGCCGCGTGAAGATACAGTCCAAAGTGGTGCTGTAGCCAAACGCCCGGGGTGCGACCCACGGATGTTGCCAAAGGCTGCTTATATTCCGCAACGGGCGCCCGTTGTAAGCGAAGCGGGCAGTCCTGGGATAGCCCGGTGTGCTGGAACGGACCATGAGTGTGCCCGTCCGCGCGCTATCGAACAAGCCATGTTTGTAGGCAACGCCAAGAGCCTTGCCATGCGAAGGCCGACCAGGTCTTCATTTCTCAATCTGACATTGGCATTGCCTTTGCTTCAAGCGTTGGCGGAGGGAAAAGCCATGCGAATGATTCAATCCATCCTGTTACCGGTCGATTTCCACCAGGCGTCCGGCAGTGTCACCAGAACTGCCGCACGTGTGGCAGCGGTTTTTGGTTCGCATCTGACGCTGCTGCACGTTCTCGAGCCGACGCTCATCAGTCCCAGCGAAATGCAGTACGCGCGCGAACGCGCCACGGAGCGCATGCGCGAGTTGATCGAGGTAATGGCTCTCGACAAGATCGTGATGGACGAGTCCGCCATTGTTGTGGGATCGTCAGTACATCAGATTGTCCGCAAAGCAGAGGAAATGGACGCCGGGCTCGTGGTAATGGGCACGGGGGAGAGGTCCCGCTTCGACCGGCCGCCGGGTCCGACTACTCAGGGGGTCCTTCAGCATGCCTCTCAACCGGTGCTCGCCGTTCGGCCTGGCGAGCCCGAGGTGCATTTTGCTCGCATCCTCTGTCCAGTTGATGAATCCCCCGTTTCGCTGCGGGGGTTGCGCAATGCGATCCAGCTGGCACGCGCTTTTCACGGACGTCTGGTTGTGCTCAGTGTGGCGCCTCTAGGGAGTCCACCGCTCATGGCCGATGGACCTTGGCTGGCCGGCATGCTCGGCGATCACGAGCCAAGCTGGCGCGAAGAGTTGGATCGCTTCCTCAAGGAGATCGACTTCGGCGATGTCCCCTGGCAGAGTGAGGTGCGCGTCGGCCTGGCACACGAAGAGATCGTTGCTGCCGCGCGTGATCACCGGGCCGACGTCATCGTCATGGGCTCCACGGGCCGTAGCAGTCTGGCCCGATTGCTTATGGGCAGTGTCACGCGCCGCGTCGTCGAGCAGCTCCCCTGCTCGTTGCTGACCGTGAAAAGCGAAGATCTGGTGGAGGGACTATCAGAAGGCGACATCAAGGCAATTAAACTGCTGCTGGCGGAAGGTCAGGAGATGCTTGCGGCGGGTTGCAGCGCCGAAGCGGC
>Ga0116223_10001161_pt1 | contig 28019 bp, 21 predicted proteins | sample Sb_taG_3_FD_90092 | JGI IMG/M metagenome (GOLD analysis project Ga0116223, IMG submission 90092) | Peat soil microbial communities from Weissenstadt, Germany - Sb_50d_a_PC metaG | ecosystem: Environmental > Terrestrial > Soil > Wetlands > Peat | place: Germany: Weissenstadt | collected 2010-09-21 | reverse complement strand
TACGACCACCTGCACACCTTCTTCGGGGGGCCGTCGCAGGCGCCGTCCTGGGCGCCGGACGGCAAGGCGATCCTCCTCTCCGCCAACCGCCACGCGGATGCCGAGCACGACGTGCTGAACACCGAGGTGTACGAGGTGTCGGTCGCCGACGGGACGGTCAAGGCCCTGACCGATCGCAAGGGGCCGGACGACAACCCCGTGCTTTCGCCGGACGGCAAGCGGATCGCCTACTCCGGCTTCGACGACAAAGGAGTGGCCTATCAGGCAATGCGGCTGTCCGTCATGAATCGCGACGGCACGGGCCGGCGCGTCCTCGACGAGAAACTGGATCGCGAGGCGCAGGACCCGGTCTGGAGCAAGGACAGCAGCGGTCTCTATTTCCAGTACACGGACCGAGGTAATCACAAGATCGGCTTCCTCAACCTCCAGGGCGAGGTGCAGACGTTGGCGGAGAACGTGGGCGGGACCGAGATCAGCCGGCCCTATGCCAGCGGCTCGTTCTCGGTCGGCGGCGACGGCGTGCTGGCCTTCACCCTGACTAGCCCGACCCATCCCGCCGACGTCGCCGTCCGCACCCGCCAGGACGCCAAACCGCGCCGCCTCACCGCGCTCAACGACGGTTGGCTGCGCGACAAGACACTCAGTTCGGTCGAAGAAATCCGCTACGAGTCGTCGCACGACATGCGCAAGATCCAGGGGTGGATCGTCAAGCCGCCGCACTTCGACCCGAAGAAGAAGTACCCGCTGATCCTGGAGATTCACGGTGGGCCGCAGGCGGAATACGGCCCGTACTTCACCGCCGAAATCCAACTGTACGCCGCGGCCGGCTACGTCGTGCTGTACACCAACCCGCGCGGCAGCACGGGTTACGGCGAGGCGTTTACCCAACTCATCAACGGCAACTATCCCGGCAACGATTACGACGACCTGATGTCCGGCGTGGACGAGGTCTTGAAGCGCGGCTACGTCGATGCGGCTAACCTGTTCGTGACCGGCGGCTCGGGCGGCGGCATCCTCACCGCGTGGACCGTGGGCAAGACCCAGCGCTTCCGTGCCGCGGTTGCCGCCAAGCCCGTTGTCAACTGGTACAGCGCCACGCTGACCAGCGACCTCTCGCCCTTCGTCGTCGGCCACTGGTTCGCCCGGCCGCCGTGGGCGAGCCCGGAGGATTATCTGAAGCTCTCACCCCTTTCGCTGGTGGGCAATGTCACGACGCCAACCATGCTCCTGACCGGCGAGGAGGACCATCGCTGTCCGATGTCGGAGTCCGAGCAATTCTATGCGGCGCTCAAGCTGCGCAAGGTCGAGACGGCCCTGGTGCGGATTCCGGACGCATCACACGCTATCGTGGATCGTCCGAGCCGGTTGATGGCGAAGGTGGCGCACATCCTGAAGTGGTTTGAAATCCACCGGCAACCGGCAGGTGGCGTGCCCAAACGTGAGGACGAACCAGCCCCGAAGTCCGCCCTGGGGGAGGGCCTGTTGGCGGCAGCCAAGAAAGGCGACGCCGACGCGCTCGAGGGGCTCCTGGCCAAGGGCGCCGACGTCAACGCCAGCAACGCCTACGGGGCCACCGCTCTTTCCTTCGCGGCGGACAAGGGGCACCTCGAAGTCGTCAAGCTGCTGCTGCGGCACAAGGCGGACGTCAACGTCAAGGACACCTTCTACAAGTTCTCGCCGCTGGACTGGGCGGTGTCTCGCGCTCACGTGGACATCGTGAAAGCCCTGCTCGCGGCCGGGGCCGAGGGGGCCGACGGCGCCCTGCGGAGTGCGGCCGCCCAGGGCCAGGTCGAACTCGTCCGGGCCATCCTCGACACCGCCAAGCTCAAGGAGGAAGCCCTGACGAAGGCCCGGGCGGCGACGCCGGCCAAGGAAACCGCGGTCGCCCAACTGCTCGAGAAGGCCGGGGCCAAGCCGCCCGCCCCAACGACCGAGGCGGCGGTCGATCGCGACCTCCTCACCGCTTACGCCGGCACCTACCTCAACGACCGTGCCGGGGAGTTGAAGATCGCGGTCGAGGACGGCAAACTGAACGCCCGGTTCGGCTCCGCGTCCGCAATCCAACTCAGCGCGATCGACAAAGTCTCTTTCAAGACCGAGGTCGGCGCGGTCACGATCACCTTCCGACGCGAGGGCGACAAGGTGGCCGGCCTGACCTTAAAGGTCGATAACACCGAACTGGCCTACAAGCGTGTCGAGGGGTCGAAAGAGCCGGCGCCGGGGGCGGCCACGGTCGAGGACAAGGGGGGCGTGGTGAAGTCGCCGCTGAACTGGCCTTCGTTCCGCGGTCCCAACGCCTGCGGGGTCGCGGACGGCCAGTTCCCGCCGCTGACCTGGGACGCCGACAAGAAGGTCAACGTCCGCTGGAAGACGCCGATCCCCGGCCTCGGGCACTCGTGCCCCGTCGTCTGGGGGGACCGTGTCTGGGTGACGACGGCGGTCAGCGGCGACGGCAAGTCCGAGTTCAAGCCGGGCCTGTACGGCGACGTCGCGTCGGCCAAGGAGTCGGCGGAGCACACGTGGCGGGTTTACTGCCTCGACAAGCGCGACGGCAAGGTCCTCTGGGAGCGCACCGCCTGCAAGGGACTGCCGAAGGTCAAGCGCCACCCCAAGGCGAGCCACGCCAACCCGACGCCGGCCACCGACGGCACGCACCTCGTCGCCTCCTTCGGCTCGGAGGGGCTGTACTGCTACGACCGCGACGGCAAGCTGCTCTGGGAGAAGAGCCTGGGCGTGCTCGACTCCGGCTGGTTTTACGACGCGGATTATCAATGGGGCTTCGGCAGCTCGCCGATCCTCTACAACGACCTGGTGATAGTGCAGTGCGACGGCGGTAAGAACTCCTTCCTGGCCGCTTACCGGGTCGAGGACGGCAAGGAGGTCTGGCGGAAGTCGCGCGACGAGATCCCTTCCTGGGGCACGCCGACGGTCGTCGAAGGTCCGGGACGTGCGGAATTGGTGACGAACGCCACGAAGTACGCCCGCGGCTACGACCCGCTGACGGGGGAGGAGCTGTGGCGACTGGGCCGGCACGCGGAGATCACGGTGCCGACGCCGGTCTTCGGCCAGGGCCTGATCTTCATCACGAGCGGTTATCGCCCGGTGCAGCCGATCTACGCCGTCCGCCCGGGCGCCAGCGGCGACGTGTCGCTCAAGGACGGCAAGACCGCCAACGACGCCGTCGCCTGGAGCACCGGCAAGGGCGGGCCGTACATGCCGACGCCGATCGTCTACGGTGAGTATCTCTACACCTGCTCGAACGCCGGGATCGTGACCTGCTACGAGGCGAAGACCGGCAAAGAGGTGTATAAGGAGCAACTCGGCGGCGGAGGAGGTTACACCGCCTCGCCGGTGGCCGCCGACGGGAGGATCTACTTCACCGGCGAGGAGAGCGGGGTGCGCGTGGTCCGGGCGGGGCCGAAGTTCGAGCTACTGGCGGTCAACCCGCTGGGCGACGCGTGCCTGGCCACGCCGGCGATCTCCGATGGGATGATGTTCGTGCGGACGCAGCACTACTTGCTTGGCCTCGGCCGGAATGAGGCATCGAAGCCCTGACGCGCCCCGAGCGGCGGGCGCGCTTGTGGTTCCCGCGGGGGCGGCCGGCACCGCACCCTGATTTATCCCAGGACGGCCGCAGTGTCTTGCCAGCGCGCCGGCCAAGCAGCTCGGGTGGCCTCTCGGTGCTCCATCCCGACGGCGCCGCCCGCCGCCAGGATCGCTGGTTCCTCACCCATATCGATCGACGAAGGGTATTCCGCACTGGGCTACGCTCGGAACGCGCGTCGGTGTGTCGGACCGAAGGCGGAAGACCCACCACCGGAACTGAGGAGGCGAACCAGGAAGAACAAGGCTTGATCACTACAACCCCCGGATCGGGCGTGGCCGAATATGTCTTTACGTGTTCTCCCCCTCGAGTTCCCGGCATCGCTGTTCGAGCATATGGAGCAGGGCGCGGGCGAAAGCAGCGTCCGGGATGGATGGGAGAGCCTCTCGGAGATCGTCTGCCACCGACCGGAGTGCTGTTGTATCGGTGGCGACCTGTGCGGCCCTTCTGTACTCCTCGTCGGCTTCGGTCACAGACCCGGTTCGGAGCAACGCCAGCGCGAGATTCCCGCGCCAGATTGGGTTCTCGGGATCGAGGCGCACCGCCTCGCGTAGCGACTGAATCGCATCGGTGTACGCGCCGCGCCTGTATTGATGCCAGCCGAGGTTGCCGCAAGCGACGGCTTGTGCCTCCGCGGGGGCGTCCGCCACTCTGGATGCAGCGAGGAGGTCAGCCTCGACTTCCCCGGGGTCTGCGTGTTCGTCTCGCGCTCCGCTCCGGCCGACCAGTGCCTGAACAAGGAGGGCAGGGGGGACTCCCGGGAGATCCGTCACCGCAGAGTAGTCGGTCACCGCCCCTGCGCGGTCTCCCTCTCGAGCCCGCACGGCGCCGCGGTTGACGAGTGCCTGGGCTCGCATGTTGGGAGGGAGGTTGGGGAGCGCCAGAGCCGCCGTGTAATCCGCCGCGGCTTGCTCTAGGTCCCCTGACTGCTCTCTCAGGGTTCCTCGGTTGGTGAGCGCCTTCGCGTGCCACTCCTCCGGGGCCGTAGCAAGCTCGAGGATCGCCTGATACCTCGACTCCTCGGCGGATGCGTCTCCCCTCTCGTGGAGTTCGATCGCCTGGTTGAACAGGGCTTCGGCCTGCATGTCCGCCGGTGCCCCGGGAAGGGCAGCGGCGGTCCAGTCCGCCATCGCACCAGTCGCGTCGCCGGACCGGTACTTTGCGTTTCCCCGGTTGACCAGTGCGCGGGCCTTCTGCGGCGGTGAGACGTTCGGCAGGTCAATGGCGGCTGCGTAGTCCGCCAGTTGGCCAGCAGTGTCCCCGTCCACCTCCCGAAGGTTCGCCCGGTAGTTGAACGCCTGCGCCTTCATGTCCACATCTGCGTCCGGCATCGCGATCACGGCGTCGTAATCCGCGGCCTCTCCTTGTCGATCCCCGACCTTCCCGCGGGCGACTCCGCGGTGGAAGACGGCGCGACTCCTCGATGCGCCGGAGGTGCCGGGGACGTCGGCTGCTGCTGAGGCGTCGATGATCGCACCGCTCCAGTTGCCGGCCTTCGCTTTTACCACGGCGCGCTCGTTGAGCGCCCTGGCGCGCTCCTCGGGGCTGCATTCTGGTAATTCGGCGACGAGGGTGAAGTCCGCTTCCGCCGTTGCGAGGTCCCCCGCCTGCTCCTTGAGGACGCCCCGGTTGATGAGAGCGCGGGCTTTCTGGGTTGCCGGCGCATCGCTCATCGATCCCACCGCGGTGTAGTCGTCCGTGGCACCCGCAACATCCCCCTGCTTCGCGCGGAGGATTCCCCGGTTGACGAGCGCCTTGGCCTTCTCCTCCGCGGGTGCCTCCGGCATGCCCAGCACTTCGGCAAAATCTGCCGCGGCTGCTACAAAGTCATTCTGGTGTCCCTTCGCCAGTCCCCGAGCCACCACCGCCTTGGCTTTCCGGGACGGTGAGGTCCCGGGCACTGTCGCCGACGCCGTGTAATCCTCGATCGCTGCCGCGGAGTTGCCGAACCGCTCTTGTGCAACACCGCGGTTGAACAGGGCCAGGGACCGCTGCTCGGGGGATGCCTCCTCTAGGTTCCCCACTGTGGAGAAGTGCGCCAACGCCTCCTGAAGCCTGCGCGAGCGCAGGCTGGGGTCGGTCGTCTGTGTGCCCCATTCGGTCAGCAGACGCCCCCAGAGATCGAAGCCGATCGGTCGGTCGGCCGCCTCCGGTTGCGTTAGCAGACGGAACATCTGGTCGGCGGCGATGAACTCCGCATCCGTCCTGGGCGTCCAGGTGGGAGCCAAATTGCGCAGGAGCGCCTCTCCGAGGTCCGGCTGGTGGGGAGTGAGTCGGAGGAGGGCCGTCGCCGCGAGTTCTCGGCTCCCCTCCTCGCTCCAGTAGCGTTGGGAGAGGGCTGCCAGTTGCACGGCATGATCGTTGACGATGGCCATAACCTGATCGGCCAGGGCCCGGTACTCGGTCGCGAGCCCCTCCTCCGGGTAGTCCCGGACGAAGACGGACTCCAGTAGCGCGAGCTGCGGGTGATAGGAGAGGCGGGCGGCGACAGGGCCGATCGCCGTTTCGAGACGCTGCAGCCGCTGGCGTTTCGCGTCAATCTCCCCAAGCGGGAGCAGGCTCGCGACGAGGAGCGTCGGCTTGGGCCCCAGCCGCGGGGTTCTCGGACTCGGGGCGGCGACGTCAGCCGCGTCCCACCGGGCGTCGGTCGGCTCCTGCACGCCGGTGATCCCTACCTCCTCGAGGAATCGGCGGGTCATTTCGATGCCCTGGTCGTTCAGCGGACTGAGGACGACCAGCCGGTCGGAGAGCGGCCCGATGCACAACCCTCCAATCTCCGTGATCCCGGTTCGGCTGTCGATCAGAACGTAGTCGTAAGGGACTCGACCCGCGGCGGCGGGGCCGTGATAGTGGGGGGAGTTCCTCTCGAACCGCCACGCCTTCAGGGACATCCGGAGACTCCGCCCGGTGCCGAGCAGGTCCTGGCGGCTCAGGCGATGGATGCCGAGATCCTCCAGTCGCGCGAAGTAGTCGCGATCGGTGTGCATCGGCACCACGTCCACGCGCCCGACGGTCCCGAGACGGGGCCGGAGGGCCGCCACGTCGAGGCATGCGGGCCGGACCGGGGCGGTGTAGTCGGACAACGGAGGGTGGGAGGAGGCAACGCCGGTGCGGCCGTTACTGGCTGCCGTGTCCTCCCTCGCGTCGGCGATCGCCCAGGCGAGTAGGTCGAGGATGTCTCCCGGACCCCCGGGGTCGAGTTCTTGGTGCCGCTGCAGGAAACCGCTGATGCCCGGCGCCTCCAGATCCATGTCCAGAATGAGCACATGGCGGCCGCGCCCGGCGAGGGCGTAGGCGACATTCAGGACGGCCATGCTGCGGCCGACCCCGCCCTTAAAGCTGTAGAACGTGAAGATGTATGGAAACTCGTTCATTTACGCAGCCATGGAGTAATGCTCGGCGGCGATGCCGCGCAGCTTGTGACGTGGCGTCGTGTGTCCGTCCCACCCATCCCCGTTTCCGCTCGCCACTCTTGTGTGCCCGAGCCTCGAGCTCGCCCCCAGCGTCTGGAGGAGCGTCACGAAGTCCGCGTTGAATCGCTCCCAGGTGCTATCTGGGAACTCCTTGTGGACGAGGAGGTCGAAGGTCCGTCGAACCCGCTCCGGCTCCGGGGACAGGGACAGCGCGGCGGCGTAGCGGACGTAGAGGCGGTAGCGGAGCGGACCTTCCACGGCGGCGCAGAGGCCCACGTCGGCCAAGCGCCGGACCGCTCCCCACGTCTGGTCATCCGGATCCCGCAATCGGCCATCGGCTTTCAGGAGCGCCGCCCGCCCCCAAAAGTCGAGGAGGTGGACGACCGCATCTTGCGACGCGCAGGAGGCCCACGCGGGCGGATCCGCCTCCCGCACCCCGCGCCACGTCAGCGGTTGACCATCCGCCCGCTCCGGACGTGTGCCCCCCAGAGCGTCGAACAGATCGCGGCTCGCCCAGAGGATGAGCGGCTGCGGAGGCGGGCGTTGCGCCCCTGTCGCGAGCAGAGCGGGAGGAAGCGGGAGCGGATCTGTCAGGAGCGTCAACCGCCCCTCCCGGACGAACGCGTCGATCTCAGCGGCAGAGTGCGTGGGAGGAAACACATCCCCGGGAGGGAGGACGAGGCGGAAGTAGGCGTCGGTGGATTTCCGCCGCGCGACGGGAATCGCCCGCCCGCACTCGACGCTGGGGGTCCCGTTGAATCCGACGATCTCGAGGTCTTCGGCGGGGACCCCCGCTAGACGCCAACCTGTGTCCGGACCCATTGTTCGATCACCTCGGTGAAATTCGGTGCGCCGCTGGGAGCCAGGGCATCCGGGCCCTGGAGAAAGAGGTCGAGCGGTGTCGGCGGCGTACCCGGCGCCGCCAGCGGCTGCGCCTGGATGAGCCGACGCAAGGTCGTCATAAAGGCCGGGTCCGCGCACCACGCGGCCCGGTCGCGAATGCTCTGCCATTCCACGAAACGGATCTCGAATGTCCAGGCGCGCCAGTCGTCATTCCGGGCGTGGACCGCCTCCGGATCGGGCGTTCCCGGGTTCGGGCGGCCCAGCCAGTAATCGGCGGGCTGCGCGAAATACGCGGCGAGAAAGCGAGCAAACCCCTCGCGCCAGTCACGGAGGAGTACCATGGATTGCTCGCCGAATGCCACGCGGCTTAGGGCGTCATCGACGGGGAGCGCAAGCCGGATGTAGCGGTGGATGAGCCCGCCGGTGTCGAAGGGGGTCGCCGTCCCGAGGTGACCCGGCTCGCAGGCCGGGAGGAACGCCAGCGCGACGCTGCCGAACGAGGGGTGCGCGCGGCCGGCGTAGAGGTAGAGGCAGTAGGGCAGTCCGAGTGCCTCCTCTGCCAGGCGGGTGAGGTCGCTGCAATACGCGGGGAAGTGGGACGTCGGCAGTTCGTGCGGCGGGGTGAGGATGAAGTGCTCGAAGGGGACGGTCTTTCCCGTCACATGAACGAGCGGGGTCAAAGCGGCGACGCGCCGAGTGTCGGGCAACAGGGCGTCATACGACCGACGCCACGCAGGCTGGGCGTCGAGCCGCGCGTCCAGGTTCGTCAGGGCAGGCATCCGGGTCTCCACGCACCCTCGGTCCCAGCACTGTCAATCGGGCAAGGATGAGCCAGGGGAATGCTCTATTTTACGCCGAGCAGGAAAGCCCCTCAAGGTGCGGACGCCGTCAGAACAGCACCAAGACGTCCTTGCGGCACAGAAAAGAGAATCCCATGAGGAGGTTGTACCATCTCGGGGAGCGGGCTGCCCGATGCCCATGAACTCGGCGGTCGGGCCGCGTAACTGCAATCACCACGGGTGGGGCAACTCATACCTTTTCCGACCGTGGTTGATAGCTCAGTGTTCAGGTCTGGGGGGAGGTGCTCCGGTCACATCGCCCACGGCGTGTCGGACCGAAGCGCGGAAGGACTGGTCGAGAGGCGTGGAACACGAGGGCCGGATCGACCTGCCGGCTGACCGGCGTCATCAAGCCCCGGCTCGGCGGCCGGGACGGGGCCGACCGGCTGGCAGCGTTCCCGCGACTCCGGCAGAGCCTCCCCGAAGGGAAGTCCCGGAGCGTGCTGTTCGGCTTCTGGTTGGACGAGGCGGACCGGGAGGCGATAGTGCAGGCTGACAGCGACGTCTTCGGCGGGGAGGCGATGGCGGCGCGGGGGTTGGTGCGGTTCCTGCGCGAGTCGGACGGGTTCCGCGTCGAGGAAGTGAGGCCGCAAGCCGTGCCAGAACCGAGCAGGAACTGACAGTGGGATAAGGGGAGCTTTTGTCGCCAGCGACACATTGCCGGGGGCCGTGCCGAGCGCGAACGACCGCGGCACGGCGTTGGGAACGTCTTGCGAATCATCCCTCCCTTATGGTGCCGTCTAACCAGTTATCTGTCTTGCTGCGCGCAATAAAAAGGCTTGACATGAGCAGGTCGCGCACCGAGCGCAGCTCCTTGGGCAGCCGGTCGTACAGCTTGACGAACAATTCCTCGTGCGAGAGGACTTCCTGGCTCCATTGCTCGCGGTCCACCGACATCACCTCGTTGAAGTGTGCCGGGGTGAAGTCTTCCAGGCCGCGCCAGTCGATGTCCTCGTAGCGCGGCATCCAGCCGATCGGGCTCTCGATGCCGATGGCGCGGCCGTTGGCACGCTCGACGATCCATTTCAGGACGCGCATGTTTTCGCCGTACCCGGGCCAGAGGAACCGGCCGTCGGCGCCCCTGCGGAACCAGTTGACGCCAAAGATGCGCGGCGGGTTGTTGACGGCCCGGCCGAATTGCAGCCAGTGGTTGAAGTAGTCGGCCATGTGGTAGGCGCAGAACGGCAGCATGGCGAACGGGTCGCGGCGGACCACCCCCTGCCGTCCGGCGGCGGCCGCCGTCGTCTCCGAGCCCATCGTGGCCGCCAGGTAGACGCCGTAGGTCCAGTTGAAGGCCTGGTGGACGAGCGGGGCCGTGGTGCCGCGCCGGCCGCCGAAGATGAACGCCTTGATCGGCACGCCGCGCGGGTTCTCCCAATCCGGGTCGATGCTCGGGCACTGGCGGGCCGGGACCGTGAAGCGGGCGTTGGGGTGCGCCGCCGGCCGGCCGCTGTCCGGCGCCCAGTCCTGGCCCTGCCAGTCGAGCAGGTGCGCGGGGGGAGTCCGCGTCAGGCCCTCCCACCACACGTCGCCGTCGTCGGTCAGGGCAACGTTGGTGAACAGGGCGTTGCGGCCGATCGTCTCCATCGCCACGGGGTTGGTGTCCCACGAGGTACCGGGCGCCACGCCGAAGTAGCCGGCCTCCGGGTTGATGGCGTAAATCGCGCCGTCGGGGCCGGGCTTGATCCAGGCGATGTCGTCGCCGACGGTCGTCACCTCCCAGCCCTCCTCCAGAAAGGGCTTCGGCGGGATCAGCATCGCGAAGTTCGTCTTGCCGCAGGAGCTGGGGAAGGCCGCGGCCACGTAGGTCTTCTCGCCCCGGGGGCCCTTCACGCCCAGGATCAGCATGTGCTCGGCCAGCCAGCCCTCGTCGCGCGCCATGACCGAGGCGATGCGTAGGGCGAAGCACTTCTTGCCCAACAGCGCGTTGCCGCCGTAGCCGCTGCCGTACGACCAAATAGAACGCTCCTCCGGATAATGCACGATGTACTTCTGGGCCTTGTTGCAGGGCCAGGCCACGTCCTTTTCTCCCGGCGCCAGCGCCGCGCCGACCGAGTGGACGCAGGGGACGAAGTCGCCGTCGCCGCCCAGCATGTCCAGGGCCGCCCGGCCCATGCGCGTCATGATGCGCATGCTCACGACCACGTAGGGCGAGTCGGTCAGCTCGACGCCGACATGGGCGATCGGCGAGCCGAGCGGCCCCATGCTGAACGGCACGACGTACATCGTGCGGCCGCGCATGCAGCCGTCGAACAGGCCGCGCAAGGTTTCCTTCATCCCGCGCGGCGCGACCCAGTTGTTGGTCGGGCCGGCGTCGTTCTTGCTGATGCTGCAGATGAAGGTGCGGTCCTCCAGGCGGGCCACATCGCTCGGGTCGGAACGGGCCAGGAAACTGTTGGGACGCCTGTCCGGATTCAGCCGGGTGAAGGTGCCGGATTGCACGAGGAGGTCGCACAGCCCGTCGTACTCGCGCTGCGAGCCGTCGCACCACTGGACCCGCTCGGGGACACACAGGGCCGCGATCTCCTTGACCCAGCCCTTGAGGCGCTCGTGCTGCACGTGTGGTGGGAATCGCATAGCTGCTTCCTCGTGTAGCCGCGAGGGCGCCGCGCGGATTTCTCGGTTCGCGAAACGATAAATCCGCGCGGCGCTCAGATGACGAACAGGTCCACAAACTCGTTGACCGGCGTGCCTTCGAGCCTCTCCTGATTGGAGCACAAGTCGAGGATCGCCTTCTGCTGCTTCGGCGGGAAGCGCCGCGCGAGGTTGGTCTCGAACTTCGCCAGCAGCAGCGGGATGCCCTCCGCGCGGCGGCGGCGGTGGCCGATCGGGTATTCGACGACGACCTCGTCGGTGTGCCGGCCGTCCTTGAACTCGACCGTGATCCCGTTGGCGATCGAGCGCTTGGCGGGGTCGAGGTAGTCCCTGGTGAACTGCCGGTCTTCGACGCACTCCGTCTTCGCGCGCAGCTCGTCGATGCGCGGGTCGGCCGCCACGGCGTCCTCGTAGTCGGCGGCGGTCAGGCGCCCGAAGACGAGCGGCACGGCCACCATGTACTGGATGCAGTGGTCGCGGTCGGCCGGGTTGCTCAGCGGACCTTTCTTGTCGATGATGCGTGCGGCGGACTCGTGAGTGCGGATCGTTATTTTCTTGATCTCGAACACGTGGTCCTTGACGAGGGGGTGCAGCTGCATGGCGCACTCCACCGCGGTCTGGGCATGGAATTCCGCCGGGTAGGAGATCTTGAACAGGACGTGCTCCATGACGTACGACCCGTAGGGCCGCTGAAACTGGAAGGCGTTACCGCGGAACAGCACGTCGTAGAAGCCCCAGGTCTTCGCCGTCAGGACCGAGGGGTAGCCCATCTCGCCGGTTCGGGCGATGAGGGCCAGGCGCACCGCGCGGCTGGTGGCGTCCCCCGCCGCCCAACTCTTGCGCGAGCCGGTGTTGGGCGCGTGCCGGTAGGTGCGCAGCGCCGGGCCATCGACCCAGGCCAGCGACAGGGCGTTGACGACCTCCTCGTGCGACAGCCCCAGGAGCCAGGAGACGACGGCCGTCGAGGCGACCTTCACCAGCACGACGTGGTCCAACCCGACCCGGTTAAAGGCGTTCTCCAGAGCGATAACGCCCTGGACCTCATGAGCCTTGATCATGGCGGTGAGGACGTCGCGCATCACCCGCGACGCCTTGCCGCCCGCGACGGCGGTGCGCGACAGCCAGTCGGCGGTGGCGAGGATGGCGCCGAGGTTGTCCGACGGGTGGCCCCACTCGGCCGCCAGCCAGGTGTCGTTGAAGTCGAGCCAGCGGACCATTGTGCCGACGTCGAACGCCGCCTGCACCGGGTCGAGCTGCAACGAGGTGCCCGGCACCCGGGCGCCGTTGGGGACCACGGTGCCGGGGACGATGGGGCCGAGCAGCTTGGTGCAGGCCGGGTAGCCGAGCGCTTCGAGGCCGCAGCCCAGCGTGTCCATCAGGCAGAGGCGCGCCGTCTGGTACGCCTCCGGGGATTCGACCTCGTAGCCGGTGACGTAGTCGGCGATGTCGGTGAGGACCTGATCCGGCTTCGGCCGGACGTTGGAGATCGGTGTGGACATGGCACTCTCCTGCGTCGCCTCGTTGAGCCGCGAGCCCCCGATGCCGTCATACAGGTCCACGCCCCAGTCGGGGAGGGACGGCGCAATCGCGTATACCTGTACATTAGTTTCACATGGGCTTGCATCTCGGGGCGGCGGGTCCTGTCGAATTTGCGTTCCTCTCGGCTGCGCGTGTCCGGTTCTTGAGGCCGCTTCCGCTTGTAAAGATAGATCAAGGCAACCTCGGCGGTCCTGGCCGCCGGTCTTCTTCGTGAGGATCGACCCAATGGTTCGCAAGCTGTCGCATCGCTTGGTGGTGGCACTGGCCCTGGCAGCCCTGCCCCTGATCGGAATGGCCTCGCCCGTCCACGCTCAAGAATCGCGGTCGATCGGCGGCCCGTTCGACACCAAACGGTTCCCGAGCCAGCGGCGTGAAATCGACGGCATGCGGGCGAACGACTTCCCCCGCCTGGGCAAGAGCTACGAGGTGCTGAGCGCAGGCACCTCTTCCTATAACTGCATCGCCTGGTCGCTCGGCATCACCAACGACTGGGTCTGGCCCGGCAACACGATGCAGGCCTTTGACAAGCTGAACACCAAGCACGGCTTCCACAAGATGTCCAAGCTCGATTACCAGATGCAGCCGGGCGTCGAGAAGGTCGTGCTGTACGGCAAGACGGTAAACGGCCGTACGGTAGTCACCCACCAGGCCCGCCAGATGACGGACGGCACCTGGACGAGCAAGTTGGGGAAGATGGCGGTGATTCGCCACGCCAACCCCGACTCGCTGGACGGCCCCGATTACGGCCACCCGGTGGCGGTCTACTCGCGGAAGCGGTAACAACCAGCAGCGCCGCAGGGTCTGTGACTGCGGCCTTTCACACGAAAGCGAGCGGCGGGTTCGACCGCCTCGCTCGCTTTCGCTTTTTCTGGGCCGACGGCGCCGGGAAAGCACTTGTTCGACGGCCTGGATAGGTTATCCTGGGAATGTGAAGCGACTCCGTGAAGGAGGAGCACACCTTCGCGTCCCACACCTGGAACATTCGTTCATGGCCGAAACATCCCTTCACACGATCCAGCTCCAGGACTGGTTGCGGAGCATCCGCGGCGGCAACCTGGCCGCCCGCGACGAGTTGGTACTGGGGATCTGCGGGCGGATGGAGCGCCTGGCTCGCAAGATGCTCAAGAACTTTCCCAACGTCCGCCACGAGGCGGACACCGGCGACATCCTCAACGGCGCCCTGATGCGCTTGATGGACGCCATCATGAAGATGGATCCCGTGCCGGCCACGACGCGGGATTTCTTCGGCCTGGCCGCCGAACAGATCCGTCGCGAGCTGCTCGACCTGGCCCGCCACTACAGCGCCCTCAAGCGCCGCGGCCCCGGTCGCCCCCTTCCCCTGGTGAGCGGCAAGGAGAGTGGCGACTCGCTCGATCTCCCCGCCCCGAGTGAGGACGACGACCTCGAGCGCTGGGCGGCGCTTCACGAGGCGGTCGCAAAGCTGCCCACGGAGGAGCGCGAGGTCATGGGACTGACCTTCTACCACGGCTGGACGCAAGCGCAGATCGCCGAGCTGCTCCAGGTGAGCGACCGCACCGTGCGCCGCCACTATCGATCCGCGGTGGAGCGCCTGTACGAGACGCTCGGCGGCGACTTCCCCGTGCCGTAAGTTGAGGCGTCAGCGTCTCCGCCACATCGCCCGCACCAGCCGTACCAACCCGCCGAGCCGCTGTCCCAGGGTCGCGCCGTGTCCGTAGTCGAGCAGGGCGCGCACGAGGTCGCCCTGCGAGGCGCCGGGGTTCGCAGTCAGCTCGTAATGCGGTCGGTAGCGGCCGCCGCGGACACTCACCACCTGCGGCACTGTCATTTCGAGCAGCCCTTCCGCCCCTTGCGTGACACCCCACCCGCTCTCGCCGCGGCCGCCGAATGGTGTCGCCGGATGCGCCGTTGAGACGACCACGTCGTTCACAGTCACACTGCCGGCGCGGAGTCGCGCGGCCCACGCCTCGACAGCCGCCGGGTTCGCCGTGAATACCGAGGCGCCAAGGGCGTACGGGCACTGTGCGTCCATTCGCAGGGCGTCTTCGAGGGTGTCGAACGGCAGCACCGCAGTGATCGGGGCGAACGACGCTTCGCGGCAGACGGCCATTTCCGGCCGGGCTTCCACGACGACCTGCGGCACCAGACCTTTCGTGCCGTCCTCCGGCGGCGCCCCCAGCAGGCGGGCGCCCTGCGCGACGGCGTCGCGGACGAGTCGCTCGGCCTGGTCGCCCTGCGACGACAGGGCCAGCTGCAGCGGTCGTGCCGCGGCGAGGAGCGGTTGGAGTGCGTCGAGGAACGCGGCATACACGGAGCGATGGACGAAGGCCCGTCGCACGGCGAGGCAGGTTTGGCCGCGGTTGATGGTGGCGCCGAACCAGGCGGCGCGGGCGGCAAAGGACGGGTCGGCGTCGTCGAGCACGAACAGGGCATCGACGCCGGACAACTCCAGCGTCGAGGACACCAGACGCCGGCCGAGCGTCGCGGCGAGGGCGTGGCCGACCGCGGAAGAGCCGGTGAAGACGACGTGATCGACGTCGGCCTCGGCGAGATCCTTGCCGGCCTCGCGCGTGGCCGGCAACTGCTGCACGAGGCCGGCCGGGTAGCCGGCGCGGCCGAGCAGGCCGAAGAGGGCGTCGGCGCTGGCGGGCGCGACCTCGGACGGCTTCCAGACGACGCCGTTGCCCGCGGTCAGGGCCTGCACGATTTGAACGCCGTTGAGGAACAGGGGATAGTTCCAGGTGCCGATGATGCCGACGAGACCGCGCGGCCGGCGGTGGACGGTGTCCTTCTGCCCCATGAGCCAGACGGGCCGCAGGCGGTTCGGCACGCGGCGCGGCCGAAGGAGTCGGGCCGCTTCCTGCTGGAGGAAGCGGCAAGCGTCGGCGAGGGGCAGCACGTCGGCGGCGAGCGCCTCGTCGGCCGGCTTGCCGAGGTCGCGGCCGACCGCGTCACAGAGGGCATCGCGCTCGGCGACGAGGAGGCGCCGCAGCTCGGCGACGGGGTGCAGTCGCTCGCGCACGGGGAGGCGGGACCACGCTTCCTGTTGCTGGCGACAGCGGCGGATCACCTCGGACAGGGGGAAGGCGGCTTGGGTGATGGCGCTCATGGAGGTATCTTAGCCGATATCGTCCGGGTCGGATCGGCCCGCCTTGCTGGGCGGCGCCGTCACGGCGCCGCCCGCCAGCATAACCCCGTTCTTGACTGGGGACAGGAGGGGAGGGGCAGGGGCACCCCCGCGCGCGCCCGGGGGGCAAAAAGCCGGGCCGCAGCGGTGACGTGTCGAACTCCTGTCTAGCGCGGGGAACTCCTTGAGCGTTTCCGTGCCATCGTCTGGCCCCCTTCCAGTCGTCGTGACCCCGGCCCCACGCCCCGCGCCGGGTAGGTTGAGGACGGGCACCAGGAGGGGACGACGAAAACGAAAAGGGCCGCTTTTCCGCACCAGGGAATGGCGGCCCCGCTGGTGGCGATGTCGAGTAGCTCGTCGGCCAAAGCGTGAACCCACTCTTGGGCGAAGAACCCGTAGACCGTTGGGCAGCACCAGTTCGTTGCAAAGGTGTGAGTCAATTCAATCGTGAACATACGGGATGTGGTTTCCACCATTTCGGCATGAAGTCGTCGGAAACGCTGGGTTTTCCGGGGACAAGGCGCAAACGCCATGCCGAAACGACCGACCCATCTGGGAAATTCGGGCTGAGGCGAGCGGCACCTGCTGATTACCTCTCGGCGGTGGCGGGGTGCCGGGCGCGCTGGCCGAGTATTGTCTCACACCCGCAGGAAGTGAAACACTACTCGCGCCCCGCGTCGCAACCTGTTGGCTTGTAACGACTTGATACAACGGAGGATTGTGTCACCCGCGCCGCAAGTTGACAGAATACTTTGACACAATCCCCCGACGAGCGCGTGCGAGGATCCGGGGAGAGGAATGACTGCCGCTCGCCTTACGACAGCCGGTTGACCCCTATAAGATAGCGGCATGACCGCGACCTTTGACCCCCTGCAACCGCCGCCGCTGCTCACCGCCGACCTGCCCGGCATCGGCGGCCGCATCAAGACGGTCCCTGAAGACTTCGAGGTCGAGGAAATTCCCGCCTACGAGCCGTCCGGCGAGGGGGATTTCCTCTACCTCTGGGTCGAGAAGCGCGACATGGGAGCCGAATACTTCGCCCGCCAGGTCGCGAAGCGTCTCGGCATCCCGCCGGCCGAGGTCGGCACCGCCGGCCTCAAAGACCGCCGAGCCGTCACCCGACAGATGGTGTCCGTGCCGGCCGGTTGCAGTGGCCGCGTGGAATCACTCGACGGCGACGGCATCCGCGTGCTGAGCGTCGGCCGCCACGGCAACAAGCTGAAACCGGGGCACCTGCACGGCAACCGTTTCCGCATCCTCATCCGCGACGCGGACCCCGCTGCGACCCAGCGACTGGAGCCGATCCTGTCTCGCCTGAGCAGCGAAGGCTTGCCCAACTTCTACGGCCCGCAGCGCTTCGGCCGTGACGGCGAGACGGTGTTGCTCGGCCTGTCGCTGTTGCGCCACGAGCCGCCGCCGGTCGTGGCCGGCCGCAAGCCGAACCTGCGCAGCCCATTCCTGCGCAAACTCGCCCTGTCGGCGGCGCAGTCGGCCCTGTTCAACCACTCCCTCGCCCGCCGCCTCGCCGACGGTCTGATGCGGCGCGTGCTGCCCGGCGACGTGATGGCGAAATGGCCGTTCGGTGGGCTCTTCGTCGCCGAGGACGTGCCGCGCGAGCAGGGTCGCTTCGACCAGCGCGAGACGGTCCACGCGGGGCCGATGTTCGGTCGCAAGACCTTTGCCGCCGCCGGCGAAGCCGCCGTGCGCGAAGAGACGGCGTTGGCCGACGCGGGGCTGGCGCGCTCGTCGTTCAACGGCTTCGGCAAACTGATGCAGGGGACGCGACGGCACAACCTGGTCTACCTCGATGGTCTGAATGCGACGGCGGAGCCGGATGGGGTAAGGCTGACGTTCGTGCTGCCCGCCGGCAGCTACGCCACCGTCCTGCTGCGCGAGGTGATGAAAACGGCGGTCGCGGACGGCGACGAGTAAGCGCTCGTAGTGACCCGATTTATCGGGTCCTGGTTTGTTGGACCCGATAAATCGGGTCACTACGAGCGCGCGGGGCGCGACCCTGCCAGCGGTAGCGGCTGGCGCGGCGCCCCCGGCGACGATCCGCGCGAATCGTGCCAATTCGGCTCGATTTTGCCCGCCCGCAGCTGAGACAATCGACGCGGGGTTGGCGCTCCAAGCAATCGTCACTTCGCGTATGAAGAGTAACTTGACCACCGTTGCCGAATGCACGGTCCCGGAGAAAATCCTCCTGGCGGCCCTGGACCTGGAAGACCAGGGCCAATCGCCGTTCAGCGCCGAGGCGCTCATCGTCGCGGCGTGGCAGAAGTTCCCCAAGACCTTCGGCCTGAAGGGCTACGTCGATCTCTACCCCGACTCCAACAAGGTGCTGTCGAGCATCATGGGGGTGCGCGGCCTGGCCGGGCGCGGCTGGCTGGCGAAGATGGGGCAAAAGCTGTACGTCCTCTCGCGCGACGGCCGGCAGCTCGTCCGCCGGCTGCTCAACGACGGCACCACGCCGCCGGCCGAGGAAGGGGTGAAGGTGTCGCGCGAGCAGGAGAAGTTCCTCAACGGGCTGTGGACGACGCCCGCCACCGAGAAGTTCAACGAGGGCCGCAAGACCGAGATCACCTTCGCCGAGGCCTGCGCCTTCTGGGGCGTCAACGAATCGATGAAGGGCGACACGGTCAAGGCGCGCCTCGACCACGTCCGCGCCGAGTTGGCCGGCCTGGAGCGGTTGCTGACCATCGGCGACAGCACCCTGAGCAACGGCCGCAGCGTGGCGCTGACCGACGTCAACCGGCTGTACGACGTGAACGGCTACCTGGAGGAGCGCTTCGCGCGCCACCTCAACCTGCTGCGCTCGCGGGTCGTTCGTTCGTAGCGACGGCGTCGGGGAAGCGGAGCATCGAGCCGGCGACGTAGTCCGCGTTGACCTCGACGGCGACCCAGCGGCGGTCGAGACCCTGGGCCACCTGCCCGGTGACGTTGCTGCCGGCGAACGGGTCGAGGACGGTTTGCCCGGGCTCGGTCAGGAAGCGGACGAAGAACTCCGGCACCGCGGGCGGGAATCGCGCCGGGTGGATCGGCAGCCCCGCTGCGCGACACTGGCGCAGGTAGTCGTCGTTGGAGCGCGTGTTGGGGATTTCGAGCAGGTTGGGCGGGATGGCGCCGCCGTTGTCGCGGCGGAAGTGCGGCCCGATCTCGTGCTGGGACGGCCGCATCGCGGGGTCGTAGCCGTCGCGCAGCAGCCGCTTCATCGAACGGCTGTACGGCTTGAGCACGCGGCGGTTGTCGGCCTGCGGCTCCGCGGTTTTCGATAGCCACCAGAGCATGTTGACGGCGTCCTTGACGCGGGTCCGTCGGATGGTCACCCACTCGGCCGGCGTCGGCAGTCGGCTGGGGTTGTACCAGTAAAACTCCTGCGCCAGGTGGAAGATTTCGCACAGCCGCAGGACGAGTTGATACTGGTAGAGCGAGCGCGTGCCGCTGCCGCGATTCCAGGCGCCGCCCAGGTCGAGGACGAAACTGCCGTCGGGCCGCAGGACGCGGTGAATCTCCTGGGCGAACGGCCAGAACCACTCGACGTAGTCGGCGGCGGCGACGTTGCCGTAAGCCTTCTGGCGCCGCAGGGCGAAGGGCGGCGAGGTCATGACGAGCGCGACGGAGTTGGCGGGGAGCCGGCGCAGCACGTCGAGGGCGTCGCCGCGGTAGGCGCGGCCGAGGTGCGTGGTGTAGGTGGGAATGAGCCGTGGCGTCACGTATTTCTTTCAATCCTTGTTGTGTTGGAGAGTACCCCGCGAAGCCGCTGCGACCATCCTCCTCACCGCATTCTCGCCAGCCGCCTCAGCGGCGTCAAGGCCGGCGGGTCATGGGGTCACCGCGAAGACGTTGCTCATCTGCGGAACCGCCTCGCCGTGATCGAGGCGATCGGCAAGTACGCGCAAGGAGAGAGCCTGAACGCGCTCGACGGCTTCCTCCCGCGTCTGCCCGTAGGCAAGAACGCCGGGGATCTCGGGAACTTCGGCCAACCAGCGCCCATCGTCTTCCTGCTCAACCTCGATGGTTAGCGGCATGCCCGTTCCTCCGTCCGCGTCTCGTGTGCGGAAGTGGATAGGTTCATCCGGGGCGGAGCCTACCTGAGCGCTGTTGTCGAAGTCAATACGCTCTCGCTGCACGGCCTGGCTTGGCTCACCAGCGCTCGTTCGGTCCCTTCGGCACGGCGATGATTGGCTCCCCGTCCAGCCAGTCGTGATTCGGCCGCAGCCGGCCGCGTTCGCGCACCTCCTCCACGATCCCGTCGAACTCGGCAACGCTCTCGATGCGAACGAGCCGCTGCTGGATGTCGCGCCCCGGCCGCAGGACGCGGCAGTACCAGTTCGCCACCTTGCGGAAGGTCAGGCAGCCGAAGCGCTCGCCGCGCTGCTCGACCAGCAAGTGAAAGTGCCGGTGCATGAAATCGACGCACTGCTCGTAGCTGCCGCCCGGCCCCGGCTCGCCTGTTTCCTCACGCCGGCGGAGCTGCGCGAAGATCCACGGGTTGAGCAGCGCCCCGCGACCGATGGCAACGCCGGCGCAGCCCGTCCCGCGCAGCATCTCGTCGGCGCCGGCCAGGGTCCGCACGTCGCCGTTACCGATGACCGGAATGCGCTCGACCGCTTCGACGACGGCGCGAATGCCGTCGAGGTTGACGGTGCCGCCGAAACCCTGCGCCCGTGTTCGCCCGTGGATGGTGACGCCCGCCACGCCGGCCTTCTCGAACTCGCGCGCGAAGAAGGGCGCGCTCCAGCTCTGGTCGTCCCAGCCAAGGCGCATCTTCACGCTGACCGGGATGCGCACCGCTTCCACGACGGCGCGGACGAGGTTGACGGTCCTGGCCGCGTCGCACATCATCGCCGAGCCGCCGCCGCCGCGCACGACCTTGTGGACCGGACAACCCATGTTGATATCCACCGACGAAACGCCGTAGTCTTGCAGCCACTGCGCCGCGTCGCGCATCTCCTCCGGCACCGATCCGTAAATCTGCACCGCGACAGGGCGGTCTTCGGGGCAGGTCTGGATCAACTCCATCGTCTTGCGGCTGGTGAGAAGCAGGGCGCGAGCGTTGACGAGGTCGGTGGTGGCCAGGCCGAGGCCGCCCAGCTCGCGGACGGCGAGGCGGAAGGCCAGGTTGGTGTAGCCGGCAAGCGGGGCCAGCAGGTAGCGGCTGGGCAGTTCGAGGGATCCCCAGCGCAGGGTGTCCGCCGGCCGGGTAGCAAGGGCATCGGTCCGCAGCATCAATCGTCCCCCGGGGCAGCGGCCGGGGCAGCGAGAGGCGCCAGTCGGCAGGACAGGTCGTGGCCATTCATGATCTGCACGTCATACGCCGGCACGCAGTCCTGGCCGTCGGCAGCGCGCAGGCAGAGACCAAGGGAGGCGATGGCGACCCCCGCCTCATCGGCCACGGTGAACAGCTGCTGATTCACAGCGCCCTCGAACTCGTCAAAAAGGGGCTTCACGTCGGGGTAGCCGGGACCGGGGACGAAATGAGCAAACACGACTCCCTCTTGGACCCGTTCCACCACAACGTGCCCCATGGTGGTGGCGCGGCCACTGACGAGTTGCAGGACCTGCTGCGGCTGCAGTTGCATGGCTAACACCCGGTCGTATCCTGAAAGGTTCGGGAAAGCTCTTCGAGTGCCTCGTCCGTAGGCTTCGCTCTCTTGGCTTCAGCCGGAGGTTGGCGACGGACCCGCCACCAATCCGGTGAACGACGGTCGTCGGCGACAATGCCTGACGCCTCCTGACCAATCATACCGGTTACTTCTTCCCCTGCACGAACTTGTTCGGGGTCCCCGTCAGTGGGCCGCCCGCCTCGGGGCGCCACAGCAGCACTTCCTCGATCTTCTTTGCCAGCGCGAAGTCCTTGTCGGTGATGCCGCCGTGCGAATGCGTCTTCAACTTCACCCACACCTTGCCCCAGGTGACGGCCAGGTCGGCGTGGTGCCACGCCGCCTCGCACAGGTAGCCGACCGCGTTGACCAACATCAGCGTCGTCGGCCAGCCGTCGGTGTTGTACTTCCGCCGCAGCCAGCCCTCCTCGAGGTACCACTCGCCCAAGCCGTGCTCGGCGATCTTCGCCCGCACCTCGTCCTCGGTGTACACCTTCAAGTTGTCGTCGGGCATGGCGACCCTCCTTTCGTCGGTTGTCCCTCCCGTTGTTGTATCGCGGGCCGGCCGGCGCTGGAAGCAAAAAGGGGCGTTCGCGCCTCCCGCGGGAAGCGCGAACGCCCCTGGACCTTGCCGCACGAGTCGTCACGCGGCGTGGCTCTGCGGCGGCGTGGCGGCGATCTTCTCCTGGAGCAGGTCGAGCACGTCGCCGACCGTGACCAGCGTTTCCAGCTCCTCATGCGTCAGGCGGATGCGGAACTGGCGCTCGATCTGCGACACGACGCTGACCACGTCCACGGAGTCAAGGCCGAGCCCGTCACGCAGGTTGGCGCTCTCCTGGAGGTCGGCGTACTTCTCGCCGGTGTCGGCCTCGAGCAACTCGATGAGGGTGCGGCGAAGGCTTTCGCGGTCGGGCATGGGTCACCTTCCCTGGCTGGAATGGACGTCCTTGGACTCCGGGCCGTTCCGATGGGCGACTAAGTAACCAATTTCCCACCGTCCTGGCAAGAGCGCTTGCGCCGCTGGCGGCTTCGCACCGCGAAGCCGCCAGCGGTCGCACAGCTACTTCTTGACGCTCGCCAGTTCCAGCACGGTCTTGTGCCCGTCCTCGGTCCACTCCTGGCGGACCATGCGGTCGGCGCCGTCATACCAGACGTCATGCGCCACCAGGCTCGTCAGCCGGTAGTGCGTCACGTTCATCGACTCGCCGGCAACGGTCATCGTCTCCTTGCTGACCTCCTCAATTTTGCCGGCGATCTCATCGCCGTTGTCCGCCTCCATCAGGGGGAGGGCCCCGTCGCGCCGCTTGGCGTCGGGCAGGCAGCAGGCCGTGGTCAGGTAGACGTCGCCGCGCACCTGGCGCTCGCGGCCGTTGACCTTCACGTTCAGCCCCTTGTCGCCGGTCGTCGCGGTGACCGAGAACTTCTTGCCGTCGTCGTCGCAGGTGCTCTTGAGGCTGATCAGCCGGCCGTCCTTCCATTCCTCGGCGCCGGTGAAGTCGTAGTGGTACGCCGTGACGAAGGCGACCTTGACCTTGACGTGGGCATCGCAGGAAATGCTAACGGTGCCATCGTCGCCCTTGGCGATCCGCATCGTATACTGGCCGGACGGCTTGCCGTCCACGCTGACGTTGAACTGGCGCACCTCGGTCTCGGCCCGCGCGCCTGGCGCCAGGGCCAGCCCGACCAGCAGCGCAGGCACGATCTGGGTCATCTTGAACATCATTCCTCCTCCGTTCCGACGAAGCCAAGAACCCGGCATTCCGCAAAGCCCGGTGCCGGTCGCGGGCAGCGAACTATACCCGCACGGAGGGAAGAATCCAGGCGAAGTGAGGGGCGGCCGGCGGCTCAGCGCAGCTGGTATTTCGGGTTCGCCGCCAGGTAGCGCGCCACACGGTCGCCGCGGGTGACCGCCTCGGCGAGGAATTGCACCGCCTCGACCAGGCGCTCGTCCGGCTCGGCGCAACTGAAGCGCACGAAGCCCTGCCCGGCTGCGCCGAAGCACTCCCCGCCCAGGCAGGCCACGCCCTTGCGGTCATCGGCCCCTTCGAGAAGGTACATCGCCAGGCCGTGCGAGGTGATGTTCAGTCGGGCGCAGATAGCCGACACGTTGGGGAAGGCGTAGAACGTGCCGGCGGGCATCAGCACCGTCACCCCTTCGACCCGGCGCAGCTCCGTCACCAGCAGCTCCACCTTCTTCTTGAACCGAGCCATGACCTCGTCGCGCTCGGCGGCGTCGTTCACGATGGCCGCCTTGCCCGCCAGCTGCACCAGCGGCGGCACGCACGACAGGCTGGTGTTGATCATCTTGCCGATCGTGTCGATCAGGTGCGGGCTGCTGACCGCGTAGCCGAGCCGCCAGCCGCTCATGCTGTAGGACTTGCTGAACGTGTAGGCCGCCACCACCTGGTCCATCACGCCCGGCTGCGCCAGCAGCGTGTGGTGCCGGCCACTCCACACCATGTGGCAGTAGGGCTCGTCGCTGAAGACGGCGACGTCCCGGCCGCGGACCAGGTCGGCGATGGCCTTCAGGTCGTCCGCCGTCGCCACGCCTCCGGTCGGGTTGTGCGGCGAGTTGAGGAAGATGGCCTTGGCCCGCGGCGTCTGCTTGACGAACTTCTCGACGTCGTCCAGGTCGGGCCGGAAGGCGTTGGCCTGGCGAAGCGGACCCTCGACGATCCGGCCGGCGCGGCGCTGGATGTTTGGCGGGAAGGTGGGGAAGTGCGGCGTGAAGACGAGGACGGCGTCGCCGGGGTCGAGGAACGCTTCGCAGAAGAACTGCTCGAAGACCTTGGCCCCGGGCCCGACCACGACGTTGGCCGCCGTCACCGCGACGCCGAACTCGCGGGTGTAGTTCTCGGCGAGCGCTTCGCGGAACTCCGGCAGGCCGAGCGAGGCGCAGTAGTGCGTCGCCCCGCCGCGGATCGCCTCGACCCCCGCTGCGAGAGCGCTGCGGGTGCTGGGGAAGGGGCTGTCGCCGATCTGCAATTCGATGACGTCCTTGCCCTGCGCCTCAAGGCGCCGGGCAACGGCGAGGACGTCGAAGGCGGTTTCCGCGGACAGGCTGCGGGCGAACTGGCTAAGGGAGACAGTCATGGTGGGGGACATCACACGGCGGCCGCTTGCGGCTTCGCGTTCGCGCTAAGCCGCAAGCGGCCGCAAGGTTACTGTTTGGCCGCGATGGTCTGCGCCAGCGGCCGCACCACGGCCGGGATGATGTGGCTCTCGACCAGCTCCTGGCAGATGCGGCGCTGGTTGCGGTACGACTCGGCGAACGTCTTGAACGGCTGCCGGCCCCAGTACTGCCGCACCGTGAAGTAGACGCTGATCGGCGCCTCGGGGAACTGACCGGTGCGGATCTGGTAGGCGTTGGTGCGCGTCTCGATGCTCAGCCGGCACTGCAGACGGCAGCTCTCGTCCAGCGACAGCATCAGCGACGGCTCGTAGTTGATCACGCGGCTGCCGGGCAGCTGCAACAGGTTCTCCAGCGTCGTGTTTAGACCCAGGGCCTCGGCCACCACCTCATCGTGGTTGCCGCTGAAGACGAAATCAAAGGCGAAGAGGACGTCCAGGGCCTCGCAGTCGAGCGGGCTCATCGACAGATGGTAGGGGGCGCTCTCGAGGACCTGCTCGTGCTGGGCGTCGGCCGCCTCGACCTCCGGCGGGTTGACGTAGCCGGTCGCCAGGCGCCGCGAATCGACCGTTACCCAGCGGTAGCTGCCCTGCTCGCGGTCTTCCTCCAGGACGTATTCGCCGTTCTCGCGGCAGTCGAAGTCGGTCATCTGCGGGTAAGACTTGCGCAAGCTGTCGAAAAAGTGCAGCACCGTTTCCCGCCCCGAAGGAAGCTCCATCTTCGTGTTCAGGTAGCAGTACACCCCGAAGTCGTCAGATAAGGAGCCATACGGGTTCATCTCTCGTCCCTCGATGCTTGAAACGGTCGTGGACGGACGCACATGGTCACACCCTCCCCCACTGTCTTCCCATTCTTCGAGTTTTCACCGGCGGATGCAAGCCCGGTGATTCCTTTTACCGCCCTTTCCCGGAGCCCCGTGCCGGCCCCACGGACGAAAAAACCTCGGCCCCATCTCTCCGTCGTGTGGAGGGGAGAGGTGAGGTCGAGGTTCGCGGCGGTGTTGCGGGAAGGGCCGGCCTCAGGCGCTGCGGGCCAACTTGGCCTTCTGCGGGACGTTCGGGTTCGTCTGGTGCAGCCAACGGCCAGCGTCGGCGGCGCCGTGCCAGCGCTGCAGGGCGATGCCGCGAACGTGCTCGCGCTCCTCCTCGTCGAGCACCTCCCAGTACGCCTGGGGGAAGCCCGCGCGCACCTGCGTCGAGGAGCGGCCGAGGAAGATCAGGCGCTCGCCGCGGTCGTCGAAGATCGCCACGGCGCGCCAACCCTGCGGCTTCGATTCGGTCTGGTAGAACATCGGAAGACCCTCCTTGGTCCGAACAGGGGTGATTCTGGCCAACAAGGTGACGAGTTCGGCGACGTTCGTCAAGAGCAGTCGGCAAAGAAAAAAAGAGGCCGCTTGCGGCTTCGCAACTCCGACGTGCGAAGCCGCAAGCGGTTGGGACGTCAATCCCGGTTAGTACCGGTCGCCGCCGCCGTCGCCGCCTCGGCCGCCACCGCCGCCGCCGCCGTAGCCGCCACCGCCGCCCCGGGCGCTGCCGTAGCTGCCCCGGCCACTGCCCCCGCCGCCGCGGTCCTCGCGCGGCTTGGCCTCGTTGACCGTCAGCGGACGGCCATGGAAGTTGAAGTTGTTCAGCGACTCGATCGCCTTCTGGGCCTCGGCGTCTTCGTTCATCTCGACGAAGCCGAAGCCGCGCGACCGGCCGGTCTCCTTGTCCATGATGACCTGGGCGCGCGTCACCGTCCCGTATTCCTGGAACAGCGTGTACAGGTCGTCCTGGGTCGCATCCCAGACGAGGTTGCCGACGTAAATGTTCTTCGCCATACCAAAACCTTTCCAGTTCACCGATTCAAACCGCCGCCGCCAAGGCGGACACACGGCCCGGACGCCCCCGAGCCGGGCTCGGGCGCGTGGGCAGGGTTGCAGCGCGATACGGGCCGGCTCGGCCGCCGGCGGGCGCCCGGGGGCCGTCGCGCGCGGCCCGGGACGCATTCGGGGAGGCGCCGTGCCTCCGATGGGATCTGTCCGGCCAACCGTCCTTCCCCGGCCCTGTCGGGCGCCCCATCACCGCGGCCCACCCGCTTCGCCGAACGGGGGACCGCCGCCGTTGCCCGGCCAGAACACAGGGCCGGCTCTACCCACCTTCTCGGGATCTTTCGGAGAATTGCGGCACGGAAAGAGTGCAACGCGGCGCGACGCCCCGCGGCGTCGCCGACTCCGGTACCGAAAAACGCACGGAAAGGACGGGAACTTGCTGGAACGGGCAACGACTCTGTTTCGTGAACCTCCACCAAACCACAGGCCTGACGGCACCTCGCCGCTTGAGAAAAATTATATACCCGACGCCAGCCGTATTTCCAAGCGCTTTTTTCGTGAAGTTACCGTGGAGGTGATCCCACTAACGATTTCTCGTTTCGCGCTCGCGCCACCCAGCGCGAGCGCGAAACGATAAATCGTTAGTGCAGGTGATACAGCACCACCGCCCGCCCCAGTCGCACGGCGCTGTCGTAGTCGTGCCCCATGCAGTCGGGCGACTTGTGCTTCTCCAGGGCGCAGCCGATGTCCCAGCGGCTGTAGATTACCGCCCAGCGCCCCTTGATCTTCACGCCCTCGAGGAACGGCTCGTATTCCTGGTACTTCGTGTCGCGCTGGCCCGCGCCCTCCCGCCGACAGCGCACCGACGCAATCCCCGTGCCGTTCAGCTCCTTGCCGTACAACTCGTCCTTGACGGGGATCGGCTCCAGCTTGTACTTCTTGTCCGGCCACAGGTCGCCAATGAACTCGCGGAACGATTTGTCGAACGAATTCGACCCGCAGCAGGCGTCGGCGAAGAGCAGCCCGCGGTGCTCCAGGTTGAAGCGCAGGTCGTCGAGCTGGTCCTTCGGCAGCGAGAAGTTCTTGCGGCCGTGCATGTACAGGAACTTGTACTCGACCACGTTCTTCTTCGTCGGCCAAACCTCGTGGGTCTTGAGGGCCACGTCGAGCCCGGTCTTCTCGCGCAGCTCAGCCATCAGGTTCGGCATCGCCTGCGCGGCGGCGTTGGAATCGCCATCGTGCTTGAGTTGTCCCACTTTGAGGAAGCCGCGCGGCACTTTCCGCGCCAGCGGATCCTCACGCGACACCGGCATCTGTGTGAGGCGGTCCGGCGGCGGCTCCAGGCCCGTCGCGTAGGCGATGACGTTCGCCCCGATGTGAAACGCCAATTCGTTATCGCCGTTGTCGGCGTACTGGTTCGACTCCCAGCGGCACGACAGGTCCTTCGGGCTGTAGATCACCGCCGTCTTGCAGCCCATTTGCATCCCGTAGAGGGGGAAGCGGCGCCTCGCCGCCGGGGGGATGGCGAACTTGCCCG
>Ga0116223_10001158_pt1 | contig 28035 bp, 27 predicted proteins | sample Sb_taG_3_FD_90092 | JGI IMG/M metagenome (GOLD analysis project Ga0116223, IMG submission 90092) | Peat soil microbial communities from Weissenstadt, Germany - Sb_50d_a_PC metaG | ecosystem: Environmental > Terrestrial > Soil > Wetlands > Peat | place: Germany: Weissenstadt | collected 2010-09-21 | reverse complement strand
GACGAAGCCGAGCGGACGGCGAAGATCGAGCAGATCAAGGCCGACGTCGAGCGCTTCCGCGAGCTCGTGCTGAAAGCGGAAGAGACGATCGAGATAGAACCCGCCAAGGGCGCCAAGCCCGCCAAGACCGTGACCAAGCCGGGCGGCCTATACATCATCGGATCCGAGCGTCACGAATCGCGGCGCATCGACAACCAGCTTCGCGGTCGTTCCGGCCGCCAGGGCGATCCCGGCCGCTCGAAATTCTTCCTGTCACTGGAAGACGACCTGATGCGGATTTTCGGGTCGGATCGGCTCGACAGCATGCTGACGCGGCTCGGCCTCAAGGAAGGCGAGGCCATCATCCACCCCTGGATCAACAAGGCGCTGGAAAAGGCACAGCAAAAGGTCGAGGCCCGCAACTTCGACATCCGCAAGAACCTCCTGAAATTCGACAACGTCCAGAACGACCAGCGCAAGGTGATCTTCGACCAGCGCATCGATCTGATGAAGGACGAAAGCGTCGCCGAGACCGTCGCCGACATGCGACGCGCCTTCGTCGAGGACGTCGTCACCAAGCACGTGCCCGAACACGCCTATGCCGAGCAATGGGACACCGCCGGACTGAAGGAAGAATTGAAACGCGTGCTCGACATCGATCTGCCGGTCGATGAATGGGCCAAGGAAGAGGGTATCGCCGACGAGGAGCTGTTGACGCGTATCGAGGACCGCGTCGACCAGCACATGGCCGCCAAGGTGGCGCAGTGGGGCCCCGAGGTGATGCGTTATGTCGAGAAGACGATCCTGTTGCAGACACTCGACCATCTCTGGCGCGAGCATCTGGTGATGCTCGACCATCTGCGCCAGGTGATCGGCCTGCGTGGTTACGGGCAGCGCGACCCGCTGCAGGAGTACAAGTCGGAGGCGTTCAGCCTGTTCGAGGCGATGATCGCGCATCTGCGCGAGGCGGTGACGGCGCAATTGATGCGCGTCGAAATCGTGCCGCCGGAAGACCAGCGGCCGGCACTGCCGCCGATGGAAGCCCACAAGCTCGATCCGAATACCGGCGAGGACGAGATGGCGTTCGCCAATGCCTCGCTGGTGCCCGCGGCCACCGCCAACCGCGATCCGAAAAACCCGGCGAGCTGGGGCAAGGTCGGCCGCAACGAGGATTGCCCCTGCGGTTCAGGCAAGAAGTTCAAGCATTGCCACGGCAAATATGCGTGAGGGCAAAGGCCCTCTCGCGCCCGCTCCCCTATCAGCAACTTTACGGGCTCTCAACGCGCCGTTTTGAGCAGCAGGATGGTGTCCGGATCGCGGGGCGCCGGCATCTGCCGCAGATAGGCGTAAAGATCGGCCGCGTCCTGATCGGAGAGAACGGCTGCTTCATAGGGCGGCATCTGACTTACCGGGTGGCGAAGCTGAAATAGAAAGCTCTCGAAGGGAAATTCCGTTCGCAAGACCCGTGGGCCGGTCATCATGGCGCCCTGGCCGGCAAGCCCATGGCATTGATAACAACCGACCTGAACGTAGAGCGTCTTGCCGTTATCGACATTGCCGGCAGGCGCGGAAGCTTGTTGGGCGCCCGCCGGACCGACGGCCAAGGTCGAGACCGCAAGGGCGAAAGCGAAATGCTTCATGGCTCGCTCGTCTCTTTGTCTGAGCATGATCTCCGCGCAAACGCTTTCGCGTTTGTCGCGAGGGAAAACCGGTTCCCACTTTGCGCTAACGCGGCCCTCCGGGTCCGGATCATGCTTTAGCGCGGCTGGGTGACGACGTCGATCAGGGCAGGCTGGCCTGCCTTGACGGCGGCAATGCCCTTGCGGAAAGCCTCGGACAGGTCATTCGGATCGGTAATCGGTCCGATGCCGACGGCGCCATATCCTTGCGCAATCCTGGCATGGTCGATGTTCGGATTATCGATCGTCGTGCCGATACGGGCATTCCGGATGCCGCGATTGTGCCGGTTCGCCATGCGCTGGATGTGCATGACCTCCTGGTGATAGGCGCGATTGTTCTGAACGACAGTCAGGTAGGGAATGCCGTGATGTGCGGCGGTCCACAGCGTATGGGGCGCCATGTTGAACTCGCCGTCGCCGGTGACGTTGACGACCACGCGTCCGCCGGCGTCGCGATGGGCGAGCGCCGCCCCGAGAGCGGCAACCGGCTGGTAGCCGACGCCATACCCGCCCGAGCCGCCGATGAAGCGATAATGCCTTTCCAGCGGCCACAGCCGATGCGGCCAACGGGATGAGAAATCGCCGTCCGAAACCAGCGCCCAGTCCTCGTTCTTGAGCTTCTCCCAGAGCTCCATATACATCCGCGCCGTGGAGATCGGGCTCGCGTCCCATGCGAGTGCCGCCTCCGCTCGCGCGCGTTCGGCGAGGCCATGATGGGCCTCGCGAAGCTTCTCTCCGCGCATCGCGATGGAGTTTTTGCCGCCAGCGGTTATTTCGCGCCGCACGGCTTCGATCAGGAAAGGCAAGGTCGTCTGGGCGTCCGCCGTCATATTGATGTCGGCGCCGACGTAGCGCTGGAAGTCCTGATAATTGGAATGCACCAGCAAGTCGCGGGTCGAGACGCTGATGACTTTCACCCCTTTCTTGGTCTTCGAGATATCGGTGCGCTCCAACTGGTCGCGCATGGCATTGAGCTGCCCATATAGGTCGAACGGCTCAAGCGAGAGGATGCAGTCGGCTTGAGCCATTAATTCACCCGCCCGCTCCGACTGGCAAAGATAATGCGTATTCGGCACGTTCATGCGCGAGCGGTAGTCGATGACGGGCGCTTGCAAGAGTTCGGCAAGCCTTACGAGAGCGTCCATCGCCGCTTGCGAGCGGGCGTAGCGGTCGGCAATGATCACGGGGGCGTCGGCCGCGACCAGCATTTTGGCGGCCTCGCGCACGGCATTCGCATCGCCCGAGGTTTGTGAGGGTGTCGCAAGGCGCGGAATCTTGAGCCTGCGCTGCTCGCGTTCATCAAGCGGATCTTCCTGCAGCTTGGTGTCTGCGACGATGAACACAGGTCCCGGCGGCTGCGCGCAGGCGAGCGAATAGCCGCGCACCGTCGACTCGGCAAAATGCTGAAGCGATCTCGGATAGTCGTCCCACTTGACGAAGTCGCGCACAGTGGCCGCGCCGTCCTGCACGCTGTGGAACCATTCGACGCCGGGCCGGCGCTCGTTAAGCGCGCCGGCGTTACCGGCAAAAATCATGACGGGAACGCGATCGCAGTAGGCATTATAAATGGCCATCGCGGCATGCTGCGTGCCGACCGCTCCGTGCACGATGGCCGCCATGGGCTTGCCGGCGACCTTGGCATAGCCATGGGCCATGCCGACCGACACTTCCTCGTGCATGCAGGTCAGCCATTCCGGACGCTTGTTCTGCCCATAGTTGATGAAGCTCTCCTGCAGTCCCCGAAAAGTCGAGCCGGGGCAGGCGGCCATATAATCCAGGCCAAGCGTCTTGCAGACATCGACCATGAAGTCGGAGCCGGTCTCCTCGGCGGTCAGCCGGTCAACTTCCTGCGGGTGTTCGCGCTCGTTTGCTCTTGCGGCCGCATCGGGCTGTGACGCGTTGCGGCTTGGTTTCTCCGGGGTCTGTGCCTGAACCGCCGCGGGAGCTGTGATGGTTGCGCCGCCGGCGGCGACCACTCCCTTCAGAAATCGACGGCGATGCAATGCAGTCGATTCCGATTCAGCCATCCGCCTTCTCCGTGTTCTTTGTGTGCCACGGACCGGTGGCCGACGGCTTTTTGCCGGCAGGGGAAAGACTACTGCATCGACAAGTCCGAGGCGAGCCGATCGCGGGTAACGGTATTCCAGGCTGAACCGGCGCCACTTCATCGGCTGAACCGGCTCGCAGCTACGATGTCGCGGAGACTAGCTTACTTGGCCGCCGAGAAGCGGCTCTCGAACGAATTCCCCGATACGATCGGCGGGGCACCGGCGACCATGCTGTCCTTGGTTGCGGCTGGAGCAGGCGCAGGAGCCTCCGCCGCAGCGTCAGTCACCGCTGGCTTCAACGGAGGACGGCTGGACGCCTGTTTGCTCTCGCCCTTTGCCTTCGGGATCGAAGCTTCCGGACGCGGCGGCTTGCCTTCGGCGACCTTGGGCTTGGCCGGGGCGGGCTGCGCGGTGGCGGTTGCCGTGGAATCCGCCGGTGCGCCGAAGCCCATCTTGTGGGCAAGGCTCGAGAAGAAACCTTCAGACTGGGTATTCTGGGGTTGGGTGTTTTGCGCCGCCGGGGCCACGGCTGCCACGCGCGTCACAGGCTCGGGGGAAGCGGCGGGCGCAAGCGAGGCCACGAATGGTTGATCCGGCGATGTAACCGGCCCGCGCGGAGGATTGACGTTCGCCGGGATGGTGCCCGGCGGCTTCTCGAAGGTGAGCAACGCCAGGCCCGAACCACCGTCCGATAGCCCGGTATTGCCGCCGGGCAGCTTGGCAGCGAACACCCGGTGCATACCGCCGTCGACGCCGGTATTGATCCGGGCCACCGGTGTTCCACGCGCAACCAGCTTGGCGACCTCAGCTTGATCCGCCTCCTGCTTTTCGCGCACCGCTTCGGCGACTTCATCCGGGACGACATAAGCGGGACATTTAGCCGAAGCCTCAAATACCGGCTCCCGCCTGGCGTCCGGCGCCTTCACCGCATCGAACACGTATTTCTTTTCGCAGAAATCGACCTTCGGCTCCTGTCGCGTCACTTCGAAATGATCGTAGCCTTCCTTGATCATTTTCCAGAACGGCATGTTCGGATTGTTGCGGTGCTTGGCCATATTGAGCGGCGTCATCCGGAACGGATAGGCCTGAAACTGGAACGACTTCTGGCCGCCGAAGAAGGATTCGCGCCCCAGCGAATAGATTTCCGCGATTTGTTCGTCGGTCATCGCGTAGCAGCCGCGCGATGAGCAATCGCCGTGAACCATCAGCTCGGAGCCGCTGTGTCCGAGCGACCGGTCGTAGGCATTCGGATATCCCGTGTTGAACGAAAGATAATACGCCGATTGCGGATTCATCTGCGCCGGCGAGATGGAATAGAAACCTTCCGGAGCCTGGCGGTCGCCTTCGCGGACCTTGGGTCCAAGATCTCCCGACCAGCGGCAGATCGGATAGGTTTTCAGAAGCGCGAAGCGGCCCGAGCGGTCCTGTTTCCAGACCTCGAGTTCGGCCTCCTGTTTGAACAGCCGAACCAGGATCGGCGATTGCAGATCCATGTCCTTCACCACCATCTCGGCGATGAGCTTTGGCGGGACGGGTTGATTGGCCTTGGCGTTAGTGGCGAGTGAAATTTCGTCGCTGTTGCAGCCGGCCAGCAACACACCAGCCGCGAGCGCGGCAGATGTGATGAGCGCGCGAACCAGCGAGCGGTAGATCAATGCAAAGCTCCACACCCAACGGGCAATTTTCGCACCTCAAAACAGCGTCCATGCCCTGAAGCCATCGAATAAAATATTACCCTTAAGCCCCCCTGGTCGCAAGCCGAGGGGGTGCTGCGGCAGGTACCGCCTCACGCATGGTGAATAGAGCTTAAATGGGATGTCTGGGCCTAATTGGGGCCAAAATGGCCAAATTCTGAAAAAGTTGGGGCCTAAGCACACAATTCACCCAAGCTTCCGGCCGATATCGAGGAATTTCTGTCGCCGTTGCCGGCGAATCGCGTCCGCGTCGAGGCCCTGCAGCTCGCTCAGGGTCTGCGCGATTGCATCGCCGGTAACCGCAATCATGGCGGCGGGATCGCGATGCGCGCCTCCGACAGGCTCTTTCAGGATCTGGTCGATGACGCCAAAACGCAGCATGTCCTGCGCGGTGATCTTCATGCTGGTCGCGGCCTCCTGGGCCTTGGTTCCGTCCCGCCACAGGATCGAGGAGGCGGCCTCCGGCGAGATCACGCTGTAGATCGCATGCTCGAACATCAGCACGCGGTTAGCCGTCGTGATGGCGATGGCGCCGCCGGACATCCCCTCGCCGGTGATGATCGCGACGTTGGCCACTCCCAGCGACAGGCACGCGTCGGTCGAGCGCGCTATTGCTTCGGCCTGTCCGCGCTCCTCCGCGCCGATGCCAGGATAGGCACCGGCGGAATCGACGATCGACAGCACGGGAATGCCGAATCGGTCGGCCATCTCCATCAGCCGCACCGCTTTGCGATAACCCTCGGGGCGCGCCATCCCGAAATTATGCTTGATGCGGGATTCGGTGGTGGCGCCCTTTTCCTGACCGATCACGCAAATGCTCTCGCCGCGGAAGCGGCCGAATCCGCCGATCAACGCCTCATCCTCGCCAAACTTGCGGTCGCCCGCGAGCGGCGTGAATTCCGAGATCAAGGCGCCGATGAAATCGCTGAAATGCGGCCGCTGTGGATGCCGTGCGACCAGGGTTTTCTGCCAGGGCGTCAGGTTGGCGTAGAGATCGTTCAGCGCTTGCGCCGCCTTGTCCTCGGTCCGCGCGATTTCTTCGCCGATGTCGCTGCCGGAAGCCGCCAGCGCGCGCAATTCGTCGATCTTGGAGTCGAGTTCGGCGACTGGCTTTTCGAAGTCGAGGTAACTGCGCATGTGATCCGGCATCAAATCAATATAGGGATGAAGCCGCTTGCGAGCGAAGCGGCTTTTGGTTCGCGCGAAGAAATCGCGCATCTTCAATAATTTACTGCGCGTCCCGACGCCAGAGGGCCCCTCTTTGGCAAACCCTTCCGTCAGGGGGGTGGGGCGGGAAAATGGCTCTTTCAGGGGAGAAGGCGTCGAAGTCAAGGTGGCTGTCCCGGCCCGGCCGCGCTCGCCTTGAAAGGCGATTCGCTACTTCTCCGCCAGCGGATGCAGGTCGCGCACCAGGCTCTTCAGGCGTTCCTCGACCACATGCGTATAGATCTGCGTCGTCGAGATATCGGTATGGCCAAGCAGCGTCTGCACGACGCGCAAATCCGCACCGTTATGCAGAAGATGGCTCGCAAAGGCGTGGCGCAGCACGTGCGGGCTGACCAGCCGCGGCGCAAGGCCCGCGGAGGCTGCCAGTTCCTTGAGGTCGCGCGCAAAATGTTGCCGCGTCAGATGTCCGCTCTCGCCGAACGAGGGAAACAGCCATTTCGAGCCTGCCGCGTTTTTCTTTTTCGCCTCTTTGAGCGACTCCATCGCCGCGAGGTAATCGGCCATCGCCCGGCGCGAAGCCTCGTTCAGCGGCACCAGCCGTTCCTTGTTACCCTTGCCGCGCACCACGATCATGCGGGCATCGCTCCGCGATGCCGATAGCGGCAGGGCTACCAGTTCCGAGACGCGCAAGCCTGTGGCGTAGAGCACTTCAAGCAGGCAATAGAGCCGCATCGCGCGAAGCCGCTGCAGGGCTGAGGCTTCGCCTGCCTCGGTCAGCGCCTTTGCGCGTGCCAGCAGGCGATCGACATCGGCGATCGACAGCACCTTCGGCAGACCGCGGCCGCGCTTGGGGCCGGACAGGATCGCCGCCGGATCGTCGTCGCGAATCCGCTCGTTGAGCAGGAAGCGAAACAAATGCCGCATGGCCGACAGCCGGCGCGCCACGCTCGACGATTTGAAGCCGCGGGCGTCGAGGTCGGCGAGGTAGTCCCGCAGCGCCTGCGTCGCCGCGCCGCCAAACCCCTGGCCGCTCGAGCCGAGAAATTCGGAAAAATCGGTGAGGTCGCGGCGATAGGCATCGAGCGTATTTTCGCCGGCGCCCTGTTCAGCCGCGAGCATGTCGAGGAACAGGTTGATCAGCTTGGCGTCTGAGGGCTTGGCACGCATCGGCCCACCTTAGCGCCCAATTCTTGACGAAGCCTATTGCCTATTCTTGAGGAACTTGTCCGCGGGAATGGTGATCGTCATTTCCCGCGGTTTCGGGTTGACGAAATTGGCCAGCGCGAAAATCGCGCCATAGATGACCCCGGCGATGACGGCGACAACGGTCAGAAAGCGAAACAGGCTGGGCATGCGAGCGCCTCAGGCGGCGAATTAACCATTAAATTCATCGGGGATGGCCTGATCCGACTACCACCACGTTCGCCATTCCCTTGCAAGACTCTCCGGGGCGGGAGCCGGGACACTAGCAACGGTATCGGCGGGGGTAGTATGGTCGACCGAATTGCCGCTTCCTGCAGCCGTTGAGCGATGAAATGCCCGATATAGTCCTGCCGAACGCCAGCACGACCCGGGAGGCCGAGATCATGGCCGCCTTGGACGGCCGCTCAGTCGTGCTGGTGGGGATGATGGGGGCCGGCAAATCCACCATCGGACGGCGGCTGTCGGCGCGGCTTGGGCTGCCTTTTCTCGACGCGGACGGCGAAATCGAGGCGGCGGCTGGGATGTCGATTCCCGATATTTTCGAAATCCGCGGCGAGCCGGATTTCAGGGATGGCGAGGCGCGGGTGATCGCGCGGCTTCTCGACAGTGGGCCGGCGGTGCTTGCGACCGGCGGCGGCGCCGTCATGCGCCAGGAGACCCGCGATCGAATTCGCGACAAGGCCGTCTCGATCTGGCTCAAGGCCGATGCCGATATCATCATGCGCCGGGTGAAGCGCCGGTCCGACCGTCCGCTGCTGCAGACCCCCGATCCCGAAGCGACCGTCGACCGCCTGATCGGCGAACGTGAGCCGGTCTACCGGCAGGCCGATCTGACGGTGTGGTCGCGCGACGTGCCGCACGAGAAGATCGTCGATGAATGCATCGATGCCCTGCATGGCCTTCTGTGCCGCGGCGGGTAAAGGAGACCGACGACAGAAATGACCCTCAGATCATGACCGCGCCGCTGAAACATTCAGATTCCGTTACCGTCGACGTTGCGCTCGGCGATCGCGCCTATGACATCGTCATCGGCCGCGACGTGCTGCAATCGCTTGGCAAGCGTGTCGCTGCGTTGCGGCCGGGCGCGCGAACCGCTGTCGTCACCGACCGCAATGTCGCAAGATATTGGCTCGAGAAGACCGAGGCTTCGCTCGCGGAGGCTGGCATCGCCACGTCGCATATCATCGTCGAGGAAGGCGAGGGCTCGAAGACCTATGCCGGCATCGAACAGGTCAGCGAGGCGCTGATCGCTGCGAAGATCGAACGCAACGATCTGGTGATCGCGCTTGGAGGCGGTGTGGTCGGCGACCTCGCGGGCTTTGCCGCCGCAATCCTGCGGCGCGGCGTCGATTTTGTGCAGGTGCCGACCTCGCTGCTGGCGCAGGTTGATTCCTCCGTCGGCGGCAAAACCGGAATCAATTCGCCGCAAGGGAAAAATCTCATCGGCGCATTTCATCAGCCGGTGCTGGTGATCGCCGATACCGCCGTGCTCGACACCTTGCCGCCGCGGCAGTTCCGCGCCGGCTATGCCGAAGTCGCCAAATATGGCGTGCTCGGCGATGAGGCCTTTTTCACCTGGCTCGAGGCCAATCACGGCGACATTTTTGCCGGCGGCGCTGCGCGCGAGCACGCGATCGCGACCTCCTGCCGGGCCAAGGCCGCGATCGTGGCGCGCGACGAGCGCGAGAACGGCGAACGGGCGCTGCTCAATCTCGGCCACACTTTCGGCCACGCGCTTGAAGCGGCGACAGGCTTTTCCGATCGTCTGTTTCACGGTGAAGGCGTCTCGGTCGGCATGGTGCTGGCGGCGGAGCTGTCGGCGCAACTCGGGATGATCGCCGAACAGGACGCCGCGCGCGTCAAGCGTCACCTTGCCGAGGTCGGTTTGCCGACCCATTTGCGGGATATTGCGGGATTTGCTCAGGAAGGACTTGCCGACGCCGACGCGCTGATGGCGCTGATGGCGCAGGACAAGAAGGTGAGGCGCGGCCGGCTGACCTTCATCCTGCTCAAGGCCGTCGGCCGTGCCGTGATTGCGCCCGATGTCGAACCTTCGGTGGTTCGCGACTTTCTGAAAACCAGGCTGAAGCGCAGATCATAGCGGGCTTTCGCGAGATCATCGCGTCAACAGCAGATGAAGTGAACATCGCGTCATGGACTGGATTACGCTCTCCGTCGTTGTTGTCTGTCTGCTGATCTCGGCGTTTTTCGCCGCGAGCGAGACCGCGCTGACCGGCGCGTCGCGTGCCAGCATGCTGCGGCTGTCGAAGCAGGGCAATCGGGACGCTACCATCGTCTCGAGCCTGTCGGCGATGCGCGAACGGATGATCGGCGCGCTCTTGCTCGGCAACAACATCGCCAATATCGGCGCCTCGGCGCTCGCAACCGGCATCTTCACGATATGGTTCGGCGAAGTCGGCGTACTCTACGCCACAGCCGTGATGACGGTGCTGGTCGTGATCTTTGCCGAGGTGCTGCCAAAGACCATTGCCATCAATGCGCCCGACCGCGTGGCGCTCGCTGTCGCGCGGCCGATGAAGGTCATGGTGTTTCTGCTGGGGCCGCTGCTCAGCGTCGTCGAAACCATCGTGCGGGTGCTGATGAGACTGATCGGCGTGAATATCGGTCACAATCAGCAGATCCTGTCGCCGTTCGAGCGGCTGCGCGGCGCGGTCGACCTGCTCCATCATGAAGGCAAGGTCGAAAAGCAGGACCGCGACATGCTGGGCGGTCTGCTCGACCTCCGCGAGCTCGAGGTCTCCGACGTGATGGTTCATCGCACCGAGATGGTGATGATCAACGCCGACCTGCCGCCGGAAGAACTGGTGCGGGAGGTGCTGGCGACCGAATATACGCGGATTCCGCTGTGGCGCGACAAGTCCGAGAACATCATCGGCGTGCTGCACGCCAAGGACCTCTTGCGCGCCATCCGCGCCTCCGACGGCGATACGTCGAAGATCGATGTCACCACGATCATGCTGCCGCCATGGTTCGTGCCGGAGATGCGCCCGGTCTCCGAGCAGCTCAAGGCGTTCCGCCGCCGCAAGACCCACTTCGCGCTGGTGGTCGATGAATATGGCGAAGTCGAAGGCATGGTGACGCTGGAAGATATCCTGGAAGAGATCGTCGGCGACATTTCCGACGAGCACGACGTGGTGGTGGCCGGCGTTCGCGCCCAGCCCGACGGGTCCGTGGTGGTCGATGGCTCGGTGCCGATCCGCGATCTCAACCGTGCGATGGACTGGCATCTTCCCGATGAAGAGGCCACGACCGTCGCAGGCTTGGTGATCCATGAGGCGCGCTCGATCCCGGAGCGGGGCCAGAGTTTCACCTTCCACGGTTTCCGTTTCCGTGTGCTGCGGCGTGAGCGCAACCGCATCACCGCGCTTCGGATCGTGGCCGTGCCGCGCGAGGCCGAGGTCGCGGAAAAGAAACCGAGGCGGGCCGGAAAGGCGTTTTGACCGCTAGGAGCCAGTCTCTCCCGGCGCCTCTGCCTTGATCGCCAGGGCATGCACGGACCCGGCGAGTTCCGCCGCCAGCGTTGCATTAATCATACGGTGGCGCTCGATTCGGCTCTTCCCTTTGAAGGCGGGCGATACGATATAGACCCTGAAATGCGTCTCGCCGCCCGGCCTGTGGCCGGCGTGACCTCCATGAAGATGTGATTCGTCCGTAACGTCGAGGCTTTCCGGCGAGAAAGCTTCACGCAACTTGTTTGTGATAGCGTCTTTGGTGCTCATGGCGGCCGCAATACGCACCAGGCCGCCTTTCGTCAATGGCGTATCGGGAGTGAAGCTTTCGCAATGTCAAGACTTGAAGCTTTTCGCGTTGCGTAGTCATAGTTGGCCATGCCGATTGATTCATCCAAGTTTTTCGATTCCATTCGCATCAAGCCCAACAAGCTGAGCGCGAAGCAGCAGGCGCAGGCGCGCGAAGCTTCCGCGATGTGCGAATGGCCGGAGTGCAAGAACAAGGGACCGCACCGCGCGCCCAAGGGCCGGAACAAGGACAAGGAGTATTGGCACTTCTGTCTCAATCACGTCCGCGAATACAACCAGTCCTATAATTTCTTCTCCGGCATGAATGCGGATGCGGTCGCGCGCTACCAGAAGGATGCGCTGACCGGCCATCGCCCGACCTGGAAGATGGGTGCCAATACCAGCGCCAAGAGGGCCAAGGGCAGCGCCGAGGCCGATCTCGAAGGTGCCTTCGATCCGTTCAGCATGTTCAGCGAGCTTAACGGCCGCGGCCGCTGGCGGCCGGGTCCTGGTGCAGGCACCGAGACCAAGGCCGAAACCCGAAAAATATTCAATGCCGAGCGCAAGGCGCTGCAGGTAATGGGCCTTGGTTCCGACGCAACGCTCGAGACCGTCAAGGCCAAATACAAGGCGCTGGTGAAGCAGCATCACCCCGACGCCAACGGCGGCGACCGCTCCACCGAGGATCGCCTGATCGAGATCATCAAGGCGTATAATTACCTGAAGACGGTCGTGCGCGCGGGTTAGCTGCGGAGCGCATGAGATTTGTAGGGTGGGCAAAGGCGCCTCTCGCGCCGTGCCCACCATCATCATTTCAAATCATGCGAAATGGTGGGCACGCTTACGCTTTGCCCACCCTACGACTCCTCACACCATTTCCGTACGACCGCCCTCATTCGATCAACTCGTCGGCGCGGCCGAGCAGCGAGAGCGGCACAGTGAGGCCGAGCGCTTTGGCGGTTTTCAGATTGATGATCAACTCGACCTTGGTGGACTGCTGTACCGGCAGGTCGGCTGGCTTGTCGCCCTTGAGAATACGGCCGGCGTAGATCCCGGCCAGGCGATACGACTCCGGAATGCTGCCGCCGTAGCTCATCAGACCGCCGGCCGCCGGGAACACGCCAGTCCAGTAGACCACAGGCATCAAATGGCGAGCCGCCAGTGCAACCAAACGTTCGGCGCGGCTGGTGAAGAAAACGTCGGCGTCTGTGACCAGCGCACCGGCCCGCTTTTGGACGAGGGTGGCGAAGGCATCGTCAAGTTCGGCATCGGTGCTCGCGTGCAGGACATCAAGCTCTAGCCCGAGCGTTGCGGCCGCCGCCTGTGAGACTCTCCTCCTGGCCTCACGATTCAGGCCTCTCGGATTGACGAGGAGTCCAATGAGGGTCGCCGCGGGGACCAACTCGTGCGCCAGTTCTATCCGTTTGGGCGCCAGTTCCTCAGCCAAAACGGCCACGCCGGTGACGTTGCCGCCCGGCCGGCTCAGACTCGTGACCAGTCCGAGTTGCACCGGATCGCTGCCGGCGCTGAAGACAATAGGGATCGTGCTGGTTGCGGTTTTTGCCACGACATTTGCGGGGCTATTAGCGACAATCACCGAAACCCGTCGGCGAACAAGATCGGCGGCCATCTCGGGGAACCGGTCATATTGTCCGTTAGCCCAGCGGTATTCGATCGCCACGTTCTGGCCCTCCACATAACCGGCTTCCTTCAAGCCCTGCCGGAACGCCGCCGCCATTGGAGCGTAGCTGTTCGGCGATGCGCTGTTGAGAAACCCGATCACCGGCAGCGCCGGCTGTTGCGCGTGGACAACGCGCGTCCAGCCAGCCGTCGCTCCCCCGAGCAACGCGATGAATTCACGGCGTTTCATGATCAAGAATTTTTCGCTACCTGCCCGGAGTCAGTCCGCGAGACTAAAAGTAGCACACCCGCGGACGTTGCGCAGGTAGGAATCAGGGGTTATTTACGGACTGGCCTGACCGCCGGCTCGATGGCGTTTCCGCCGTTCCTGCGGCGGATCGCCCAGGTCACCAACGCGATAACGACCGCGCCGGCGATCACGCCCAGCATCCAATAGTGTTTGGCGATTCCAGCGTGCGGCTCGAAGCCTCCATATCTGTGCAGCGCCGACACCGCGACCACTCCGGGCAGCACATGGGCGGGCGCCCATAGCAGGATCGCCGGAACGTTGACGGCGTAGAACAGCGGCGGTGACATCCCGAGCGCGCCGGCCGTGATCGGGACGAACGCCCTGATCGGCGGCACGAAGCGAGCGAAGAATACCGCCAGCGTACCCCAGCGACGGAAAAAGGCCTCGCTTTGCGCGATCACCCGCGGATAGTTTGACAGCGGCCAGGAGTTCAGGATTTCGCTCTGGTCGCGATATCCGATCCAGAAGGCCGATCCATCGCCGAGCAACGCGCCGGCAATCGCGGCTGCCAGCACCCACTCCAGCCGCAGGTCGCCGCCGGGCACCAGCGCGCTCAGCGCGAAGATGATGGTTGAACCCGGAATGACCGAGCCCACGATTGGAACCGCCTCCAGCAGGGCTGCGAGAAACAGGGTCAGATAGGCAAGCCCCGCATGCGCCGAGACAAACGCAATCAATGGGTCGATCAATGAGGCCACGAGATTCCCGTATTCGGCGAGGCTGTCCGGTCTGGGCGAAGACCTAACATAACTCAACGCGAGGATGGAAAGTGCCGGCTGAGCCGCCATGCGGCGGATTGCCCGACGCGTCCAGCAAAAGCATGGCGTGATTCGCAGGGCAGCCTTCCAAAAACCGGGTCCAATACCTATCTTTATGAAAACTCAACGGAACTTTGATCGGGCCGCGGGCTTCTGCCAACCGTCGCTCTCTGATAGGTTCCGGCCAAGCACCCATCCGCAGCCACGCCGCAAATCTGGTTTCGGGAGCGCCCGAGACCTCGGAGGATTGATGACGACCGCCGCCATGACCAAGATTGAGGAGCCCGCCGGTATGCCCGACATGAAGGTGTCGGTGAGGCAGGTATTCGGCATCGACACCGACCTCGAAGTGCCGGCTTATTCCGAAGTCGATCCGCATGTGCCGGACGTCGATTCGGATTACCGTTTTGATCGCGCCACCACGCTTGCCATCCTCGCCGGCTTCGCCAAGAACCGCCGCGTGATGGTCACCGGCTATCACGGCACCGGGAAGTCGACCCATATCGAGCAGGTCGCAGCGAGGCTCAATTGGCCGTGCGTCCGCGTCAATCTCGACAGCCATATCAGCCGCATCGATCTGGTGGGCAAGGATTCCATCGTCATCAGGGATGGCAAGCAGGTCACGGAATTCCGCGACGGCATTCTGCCGTGGGCGCTCCAGCACAATATCGCGCTGGTATTCGACGAATACGACGCCGGCCGTCCCGACGTGATGTTCGTGATCCAGCGCGTGCTCGAAGTCTCCGGTCGCCTCACGCTGCTCGACCAGAACAAGGTGATCAAGCCGCACCCCGCGTTCCGGCTGTTTTCGACCGCCAACACGATCGGTCTTGGCGACACTTCAGGCCTCTATCACGGCACCCAGCAGATCAACCAGGGTCAGATGGACCGCTGGTCGATCGTCACCACGCTCAATTATCTGGCGCATGATGAAGAGGTCGAGATCGTGCTGGCGAAAGCCCATCACTACCGCACCTCGGAGGGCCGCGACATCGTCAACAAGATGGTGCGGCTAGCCGATCTAACCCGCAACGCCTTCGCCAACGGCGATCTGTCGACGGTGATGAGCCCGCGCACCGTGATCACCTGGGCGGAGAATGCCGAGATTTTCGCCGATATCGGCTTTGCGTTCCGCGTCACCTTCCTCAACAAGTGCGACGAACTGGAACGGTCGCTGGTGGCTGAATTCTACCAGCGCTGCTTCAACGCGGAGCTCGCGGAATCGTCGGTGAATGTGGCGATGAGCTGATGCCATGCCCGCGATTTCCGTCGAGCGCACGATTGGGGAGACCAAGCGCGCGGTACTCGGCGGGCTCATTCGCTACAATGACCAGAAGATGGGGAAGCAGAAATATCGCCGCTTTGCTATCTCGCTAAGGGACAAGGGTAAGATAGTCGGCGGAATCGTCGGCGAGGTCTGGACCACCGTGCTATTCATCCAGTTCTTCTGGATCGAGGAGCGATTTCGCGGCAAGGGCCACGGGGCGGCATTGATCAAGAAGATCGAGGAAGAAGCCCGGCGGTTCGGCGCGGTACGATCCTATGTCGACACCATGAGCGTTCAGGCGCCGGATTTCTATCGGACGTGCGGTTATGAGGCGTTCGGTGCAATCGATGGCTATCCCGGCGGCGTGACGCGCCACTGGTTTACCAGGACGCTATAGAGACGAGTATGACCACTTCGAATACGAAATTCCGCACCGGATCGAAGGAAGCGCCGACCGAGCCGTTCAAGCGCGCGGTGACGGCCTGTCTGCGCGCGATTGCAAAAAAGCCCGAGCTTGAGGTGACGTTCGCCGCCGAACGGCCGGGTCTTTCGCCGGGCAAGGCGCGGCTGCCGGAGCCGGCGCGCAAGATGACGCGGCGCGATGCCGCCATCGTGCGTGGCCACGCCGATTCGATCGCCCTGAAGCTCGCCTGTCACGATCCGAAAGTTCACCGCAAGCTGATGCCGGGAAATCCGCAGGCCCGCGGCGTGTTCGAAGCCGTCGAGCAGGCCCGCGTCGAGGCGCTCGGTTCACGGCGGATGGCGGGCGTTGCGAAGAATCTCACCGCGATGCTCGACGATCATTTCCATCGCGGCAAGTTCGACGAGGTCACCGACCGCGCCGACGCGCCCTTGTCGGATGCGCTGGCGATGCTGGTGCGCGAACGCCTGACCGGCCTTGCGCCGCCCGCGGCCGCGCGCAAGATGGTCGACCTCTGGCGGCCGATCCTGGAAGACAAGATCGGCGCGCGGCTCGACCGGCTCGATCGGCTTGCCGAGGATCAGGCAAAATTCGGCGACGCGGTGCACGATCTGTTGTCCGCACTCGAGCTCGGCGACGAACGCAACGCGGAAGCCGACGAGGACGAGAATCAGGACGACAACCGCGACGGCGAGAACGACCAGTCCGGCGCGGAAGGCTCGCCCGATTCCGATGCCGCGCAGGAAATGAGCGCCGATCAGGCCCAGGCTTCCACCGACGAGATGTCGGAAAGCGCGATGGAAAGCGCGCAGGCCTCCACGTCGGACACCTTCGACGATGGCGAACTCGGCGACGACGAGACCCCGGGCGAAGCGACGCGGCCGAATTCGCGCGGCGCCAACGAACCGCGCGGTCCCGAATATCATGCCTTTGCGCCGAAGTTCGACGAGGTGATCGCGGCCGAAGACCTTTGCGACCACGACGAACTGGAGCGTCTGCGCAGCTATCTCGACAAGCAACTTGCGCATCTGCAAGGCATCGTCGCCCGGCTCGCCAATCGCCTGCAGCGGCGGCTGATGGCGCAGCAGAACCGCGCCTGGGAGTTCGATCTCGAGGAAGGCATTCTCGATCCCGCGCGCCTGTCGCGGGTGGTGACCGATCCCTATCATCCGCTCTCCTTCATGCACGAGAAGGAAGCGACCTTCCGCGATACCGTGGTGACGCTGCTTCTGGACAATTCCGGTTCGATGCGCGGCCGCCCGATTACGGTGGCGGCGACCTGCGCGGATATTCTGGCGCGCACGCTGGAACGTTGCGGCGTCAAGGTGGAGATACTCGGCTTCACCACCCGCGCCTGGAAGGGCGGGCAGTCGCGCGAGGCGTGGCTTGCCGCCGGCAAGCCGCCCAATCCCGGCCGTCTCAACGATCTGCGGCACATCATCTATAAATCTGCCGACGCGCCATGGCGTCGCTCGCGCAAGAATCTGGGCCTGATGATGCGCGAGGGCCTGCTCAAGGAAAACATCGACGGCGAAGCGCTGGACTGGGCGCACAAGCGCCTGCTCGGTCGCCAGGAGCAGCGCAAGATCCTGATGATGATTTCTGACGGCGCGCCGGTCGACGATTCGACGCTGTCGGTCAATCCGGGCAATTATCTGGAGCGGCATCTGCGCCATATCATCGAGGAGATCGAGACCCGCTCGCCGGTCGAATTGATCGCAATCGGCATCGGCCATGACGTCACGCGCTATTATCGCCGCGCGGTCACCATCGTCGACGCCGAAGAGCTCGGCGGCGCCATCACCGAAAAACTCGCCGAGCTGTTCAGCGAGACCCACGGAGCTGCGCCTGCAAGGACAGGTACGCGGCGGCGGTTGCATTCGTAAGCGATGTGAGATGACCCATCGCTGCACGCGCACGCCTCCTCGCCATGGCGAATAAGCCACCGCATCCCTCCCGCCGCCGTGTCCTCGCATCGACGGCGGGGCTTTCGGCGATCGCGATGTCCGAAATGGCGCGGGCGCAGCTTGCAACGAAATCGCCGGCAAAGCCCCTTCCTTCGGAAGAATTCTCGGTCGCCGCCCCCGTGTCATCAGCATCCGGCGCATTCCGCTCAAATCGGTAGCACCGGGTGCGGTGATCGACGGCCCCTCGATTTTCGAGGCCAATCTCGGCAACGAGGTCGACAACATGGAAGGCATCGACGCCCATGTTACGCCGGAGGGTGGGACCGTGCTGACCGTGGTCTCTGACGACAATTTCTCGCCGATCCAGCGCACCCTGCTGCTGCAGTTCACGCTGGTGGGGTAAAACTCCAATCTGAGATGTAGCCGGAGCGGCTGGTGCATAAGTCGATGCGATGGACGATTGTTGCGGGATTGCTCTTGGCGTCCGCCGCCGCGCTGGCGGAAACCTATCCGTCGCGCTTGATCAAGGCGACGATCCCGTTCGGCGCCGGCAGTGCGGCCGACGTCGTGCCGCGCGTGGTGTTCGACCGGCTTGCGGCCGAACTCGGCCAATCCATCGTGGTCGAAAATCGCCCGGGCGCCGGCGGCACGCTTGGCACCGCGCAGGTAGTGAAGGCCGATCCGGACGGCTACAACATTCTCGCGCAATCCTCGGCGCTGACGATTTCGCCCGCGATCTATCCAAAACTGAGCTTCGACGTCTCGAAAGATCTCGCCGCTGTGCTGATGATCGGCGTCAGCGCCAATGTGATGATCGTGCCGGTTACGCGGCCCTGGAAAACCGTGCAGGATTTCATTGCGGATGCCAAGGCGAAACCCGGCTCGATTGCATTCGGTTCGGTCGGCATCGGCAGCGCGGTGCATATCAGCGCGGAGAAATTCCGTCTCGCCGCGGGGATCGAAACCACCCACGTGCCTTACCGCGGCGGCGCCGAAGTGATCGCCGACATTCTCGGCGGCCGGATCGATTTCTATTTCTGCCCGCTTGCGACAGCGCTTCCTCTGATCAAGGAGGGCCGCGTTCGCGCGCTGGTGGTATCGACGCCCACGCGCGTTGCCGACCTGCCGGATGTGCCGACGCCGGGCGAGGCCGGCCTGAAGAATGCCAACAGCGTATTCTGGCTCGGCGTATTCATGCCCGCCAAGACCTCGCGTGACGTCGTCGAGAAATTTCACGCCGCGGGCGTGAAGCTTCTGGCTGAGCCTTCGATGCAGGAGAGCCTGAAAAAGCTCGGCATCGAGCCGCTGCCGATGGGTCCTTCGGAGATGGACGCGTTCGTGGCCCGCGAAATCGCGGAAAATATTGACGTGATCAAGGCCGCGGGAATCGCGCCGTGAACCTGGGCGGCAAACCTTGCCCCTTCGAAAATTCGACCTCGCCCGGCGAGCGCGGTATAGAACTCCCGGCCGGTCTCTTCTTTCTGTAAGGACATCCGCATGAGCGCTTTGTTTTCTCCCATTAGCTTGCGTGACCTCGCGCTTCCCAATCGCATCATGGTGGCGCCGATGTGCCAGTATTCGGCCGAGAATGGCGAGGCCAATGACTGGCATTTCACCCATATCAACACGCTGGCGCTGTCGGGTGCGGCGATGTTCTGCATCGAGGCCACCCATGTCGAGCCGATCGGCCGCATCACGCCGGGATGCCTCGGGCTTTGGAACGACGCCACCGAAGCCGCGCTGCGGCCGATCCTCGCCTCGGTCCGCAAGCATTCCAAAATCGCGGTCGCGATGCAGCTTGCCCATGCCGGCCGCAAGGGATCGAGCCACAAACCGTGGAACGGCGGGCAACAAATTCCGCTCATCGAGGGCGGCTGGCAGACCGAAGGACCTTCCGACGTGCCGCACAAGGAAGGCGAATTGCCGCCGCGCGCGCTCGATGCGAACGGGCTCAAGCGAATCCGCGACGCCTTTGTCGATGCGGCCAAGCGCGCGATGCGGCTCGGCATCGACGCCATCGAACTGCACAGCGCGCACGGCTATCTCCTGCATCAGTTTCTGTCGCCGATTTCCAACAAGCGCGCCGACCAATATGGCGGCTCCTTGCAAAACCGCTTGCGCTATCCGCTCGAAGTGTTCGACGCGGTGCGCGCGGTGGTACCTCGCAACAAACCCGTCGGCATCAAGGTTTCCGCGACCGATTGGGTCGACGGCGGCTGGGACCTCGAACAGACCATCGAATTCGCAAAGGAACTGAAGAAGCGCGGCGTCGACTGGATCGATGTGTCCTCCGGCGGGGTTTCGCCGAAGCAGAAGATTCCGGCCGCGCCGGGCTATCAGGTGCCGCTGGCGCAAGGGATCAAGCAAGCCACCGGCGTCACCACCATGGCGGTGGGTCTGATCACGGAGGCAAGGCAGGCGGAAGAGATCGTCGCTTCTGGCAAGGCCGACATGGTCGCGCTGGCGCGCGGCATGCTGTACGACCCGCGCTGGGCCTGGCACGCCGCGGCCGATCTCGGCGGGCAGGTGGAGGCGCCGCCGCAATATTGGCGCTCGCAGCCATCGACGCTGAAGGAGCTGTTCGGGAAAACCACGTTCGGCGCCAGGTGAGAATTTGCGATTCGCGCGGAGGATCGGTCATGGCCATCATCCATCGCGTCGCGATCGCCGCGTTGTGTCTCTTGATCGGCGGGAAAGTCATGAGTGGGGAAGCTTTGTCATTCGACATCGAGGCTCATCGCGGCGGACGCGCGCTGTTTCCGGAAAACACGCTTGCCTCGTTCGCCAACGCGCTCTCGATGGGCGTCGACACGCTGGAGCTCGATATCGGCGCGACGCGCGACGGCGTGCTCGTCGTCTCCCACGAACGAGGTCTTAACCCCGACCTCGCCCGCGACACGGACGGCAACTATGTCACCCCGCCCGGAATTCCCTTTGTGAAATTGACCCTCGAAGAGGTCAAGAAATACGACGTCGGGCAAATCCGCCCGGGCAGCGCCTATGCGGTGCAATTTCCGGATCAGCACGCGGTGCCGGGAACGAAAATCCCGACGCTCAAGGAACTGATCGCCCTCGTGCGCAAATCCGGCAACGACCGCGTGCGGCTGAACATCGAAACCAAGATCGATCCGAACCACCCAGATCAATCGCCGGACCCCGAACGCTTCGTCATCCTGCTGCTCGATTTGTTGCGCGCGGAAAATTTCGAGGGCCGCGTGATGGTGCAGTCGTTCGACTGGCGAACGTTGCAGCTGGTGCAGAAACGCGCGCCGGCGATTCCGACCGTGTACCTGACCGTGCAGGCGGGGAGGGAGCCGACGGTCTCGCTCGACAAGGCGACGGAGTGGAGCGCGGGCTTCAATCCGTCCGAGCACGGCAAATCCTTGCCGCGCACCATCAAGCAAGCGGGCGGCGCGATCTGGTCGCCTTTTTTCGGCGACATCACGCCGGCGCTGGTTTCGGAATCCCACGCGCTCGGCCTTCAAGTCGTCGTCTGGACCGTGAACAAGCCCGCCGACATGACGCGCATGATCGAGATGGGCGTCGACGGGATCATTTCGGATCAGCCGGATGTTCTGCGCCAGGTGGCGGCCGAGAAAGGCATCGCGCTGCCGAAGGGATTCCCGGTCAAGCCGTAGCACGGCTTTAGTCGCCTTTCCCCGCGTGCGGGGAGAGGGGGAAGTGGGAGAGCGTCGGCGCGCACGGGCCGTCGAGCAGTCTCCGACCTGACTTGCAGTGCGTGGGCCTCATCCTTCGAGACGCGCGCAAGGGCGCGCTCCTCAGGATGAGGTTCACAAGTCTCCCTTGTCACAAGACGCGGCACCTCTACCCTCATGGTGAGGAGCGCGGCTTTGCCGCGCGTCTCGAACCATGTGGCCATCGACGGCACAATCACGCTTTCAGCGGCGCACGCCAAACCCGCCATCACCCCTTCTTCGGCATCTCCTTCAGCGCGCGCATCGCGGCGATGTAGCCGTGGGGGCCGAGGCCGCAGATCACGCCGGTGGCGGCGTGGGAGATTTTCGAGTGGCGGTGGTGTTCGTCGCGGGCGTGGATGTTGGAAATGTGCACCTCCAGCACCGGCCCCTCGAACGCCTTGATCGCATCGACGATTGCGATCGAGGTGAAGGAATAGGCGGCCGGATTGATGATGATCCCGTCGGCGTTTTGCCGCGCCTCCTGGATCAGGTCGACCAGCTCGCCTTCGTGGTTCGACTGGTGAAAGGCAAGCGTCAGCGAAAGTTTTCTCGCCTCCTGCTCGCACGCCTCCTTGATCTGCGCCAGCGTCGTGGTGCCGTAGATATGCGGCTCGCGCACGCCGAGCAGATTGAGGTTCGGGCCGTTCAGGATCATCACTCGTTTCATGGCATGCCTTTCGGGAAAATGTTTTGGATTAGACCATTCACCTTTTCGTCATGGCCGGGCATAGCCGTCCGAAGGACGGCGTCGCTTCCGCTCGCCTATGCCCGGCCATCCACGTCTTTCTTGGCTAAGTGAAGCTCAGACGTGGATGCCCGGCACAAGGCCGGGCATGACGAATGAGCGCAGTCCGGATCAGCGAAGTAAATACGGGACGAAACCGCGGTTTTGTGCCGGATGTTGCAGCGATCATCGGGTCTTGCCGCTTCACTGAACCCCCGACAATCCGAACACCGCGACCGCGCGGATCGGCGAGCCGGTGCCGCCGCGCCATTTCATTGGCAGGCCGATAAACGTAAAGGGTCCCGCGCCGAGCAGGGCTTCGAGGTTGCACAGGCTTTCGATATGGGTGATGCCGAGTTCGGAACAGGCCTTGTGCACCAGCAAATTCTCCTTGCCCTCCGGCCCCGGCCGCATCGAGTCGATGCCGAAATGCACGATGCCCTGTTTGGCGAGCCATTCGGTCGCCGCAACGTTCACGCCGGAATTCTCGGATCCATACTCCTTGCGCGGAAAGGTGCGTTGGTGATGGCCGGTGCAAAGCAAAACCGTGCCGCCCTTGGGCACGCGATCGCCGGATTTCTTCACCGCCGCCTCGAGATCGGCCGGCGTGATTTCGGCGCGCGGGGCAATGTGGCGGAGATCCACGCAGATGCCCGGCACGATGCATTTTTCCAGCGGATATTCGTCGATCGGCTGGCCTGTCTTGTCGAAGTGCCGGGGCGCGTCGATATGGGTGCCGCCGTGATCGGGCATCGAAAAATACATCGACGCCAGCCCATGCACATTGCCGCCATCGGCAAAGGACTCCTCGTGCGTCTTCCACACGCCGTGAATGATCGCGGAATGCCCGGGATAGCTGGGGGTGCGGTGGTAGAGCTCACGGCTGAGATCGACGATCTTCACGAGGGGTCCTTTCTTGTTATTCCCGTCATTGCGAGGAGCGAAGCGACTAAGCAATCTATATTGCGTTACGCGGTCACATGGATTGCTTCGCTTCGCTCGCAATGACGTTGAAACCTCACACCGGCTTGAGGCCGGCTTTGGCGATGACGTCGCGCCATTTCGGCACCTCCTGTTCGATGCGTTGGCGCAAGGCTTCCGCGCCGCTGGCGGTGACCTCGTAGCCGTTGACGCGCAACTGCTCGACGACATCGCGCGATTTGAGCACCTCCATCGTCTTCGCCGACAGTTTTTCCACGATGTCGGGCGGCGTCTTGCCCGGCGCAAAAAAGAACTGGACGGTTTCGGCGATGAAATCCTTGTATCCGAGTTCGACCATGGTCGGCACGTCAGGCAGATCGGGCCAGCGATGCGCGCCGGTGACGGCGAGCACCTTGATCGCGCCGGACTGGGCAAAGGGCAGCACCGGCGGCAGCGCCGAAACGGCCACCTGCGTGGTGCCGGCGAGCAGCGCCTGGAGCGCGGGCGCGGCGCCATTGAACGGTACATGCGTCATCTCGATTCCGCCGACGATCCTCAAAAATTCGCCGGAAAGATGCGGCGTGGTGCCGGCACCGGGGCTTGCCCAGTTGAGCTCGTTCGGTTTTGCCTTGGCGCGCGCGATCAATTCTTCGATCGACTTGATGCCGAGCTTCGGCGTCACCAGGATCGAATTCGGCGTGGTGCCGAGTTCGGTGATCGGGGCGAAATCCGTAGACGGGTCGTAGGGAATTTTCGCGTAGAGGCCGGGATTGACGACATAGGCGCTGGAGACGATCAACAGCGTATAGCCGTCGGCTTCCGCATGCGCCGCATATCCGATCCCGATATTGCCGCCGGCGCCCGCCCGGTTCTCGATGATGACGTTCCCGGGTAGCGCGACCCCGAGATTCTGCGCGACAATGCGCGCCATGATGTCGGTGGGACCAGCGGGCGCAAACGGCACGATGATCTTGATCGCCCGGTCGGGATAGATGGCAGCGTTCGCCCGCGCGACGCGAGGGGTGATGTCAAGCGCCGATGCCGCCGCCGCGCCCGCCGCAACGCCCGCGAGAATTTGGCGGCGCGAGGGCAGGGGGGTTTTGTTGTCGGGCATCGTCGTTTCCTCCCGGGACGTTTCTCGGCTTTTTTCCATCTCACCATAGTCTGCCGGTTTATTCGAGGCTTTCGTGGAGCTATCACTGTCGTCCCTGCCAAGCGAAGCGCGAGCCTCTATCTACGCGTCGTCCCTGCGAACGCAGGGACCCATAACCACCGGCGCCAGTTTGAGCCGAAGCCGTCAGCGAGCGTGCCAAAAGCGAAGCCTCGGCGTATGGGTCCCGGCTCGCGCTCCGCTTGGCCGGGACGACGGGGAGCAGCCACGCCCCCACGCTCCCCGCGGCGCGAATCGCGTCCGGGCTGTGCCATCATCCTCTCGCCCCGAAAAAAAGAGGGCGCAGGGAATGCCGGGCGCTCGCATGCGCCCGCAGCCTCGCGTGGGAAAAATAAAAACCACACGAGTGTAGTCACCACGGTCACACCGGTTTCACCCGGCATTCCCCGCGCGATTGGTTTTAACGGTTTACTTCGTGGTCCCCGGAGAGCCGGGCTTTTTTGCCTCCGTCGCTTGCGGCATCGCTCGCCGCAAACTTGATACCAGCGTCGGGGTATCAGGACGCCACGACTTCGCCGTCCGCCTTCGCGCCGTTCGTCTGCTGGCACAAAAACGTCCATCGCATCCCGCCGCCAACGTCCGTGACGATCGCGAAACGCCCCTCGTGCGGAGGCGGGATGGGTTTGCTCTATCGCTGCTTCTACCCCGGCGTCAAGAGAAATTTCGGAAAATCAGAACATTTACCCATTCGTTGTCCCGGCCAAGCCAACGGGTCGCGCGAACGCGCGCCCGATGACAGGCTCCACGCGAGCCGGGACCCATACGCCGCGGCTTCGCTCTTTGGCACGGTGGCGGACGGCTTCGGCCCCAACTAGCGCCGGTGGTTATGGGTCCCTGCGTTCGCAGGGACGACCGGGGTGGCGCGCCGGCAGCGCACCCGACGGGCAAATCACTTTTTCGTCTCTCCCCGCGCGCGGGGAGGACTAACGTGGTTGCATCAGCGGCTTGGACATCTGGCGCCGCTGGCTGAGAGTTCGATCGCGCTCCCGCCTTTGCCGTGGAGCGCATTACGGTGCCCAATTCAAATCGCCTGCTGGCGTCGCTCTGGTCCAGAGATGCGGAAGCCCTTCGTCCGCAGCTGAGAGCTGTCCACCTCAAACAGCAGAAAATCCTGTATGAGACCGGCGATGCGATTGCTGAAGTTTACTTTCCAACCAGCGCGATCGTTTCCCTCGTCGTAGGTCTCTCAACCGGCGAGATGGTCGAAGCTGCGATGGTCGGAAGGGACGGCGTCGTCGGCGCGTCCTCGGCGTTCGACGGCAAGATTTCACTCTGTCGGGCCATCGTGCAGCTTACGGGCGATGCTTTTGCTTGCGAGGCAGGTGCGCTCAGAGTTGCCGCAGGGCAGAGCCAATCCTTGCTGTCGATCCTCGTCCGGCACGAGCAAACCGTCTACGCGCAGGCGCTCCAATCAACCGCCTGCATGGCGACCCACGACGTCGAGGCGCGATTATGCCGATGGCTGCTTCGCGCAAGGGATTTGGCTCGAAGCGATATTCTGCAATTCACCCAGGAGTTTCTCGCCGAGATGCTGGGGGTGCGGCGAACCAGCGTCACGGCGACCGCGATGCGCCTGCAGCAGGCGGGAATGATCAAATATTCAAGGGGCAAAATCCAGATTCTGGACACCGAGGCTCTGGCCGACACGGCTTGCGAGTGTTACGCCACGGTCAACGCCCATTACCGCGCGCTCCTGGGCGGCCCGCCAACGACCGCGGCCTGACCGGCGGTTGGGGGAAATCAAACGAGGACTCGATTCGACCGGCCCGTTCGCGATAGCGTGGGGGTCGCTTGTCCAATTTTCGGGAATGAACATGAGCAACGACAATTCGCTTTCGCTATCCGAACTCAACGACCGCATCGCGGTGCTTCGGGACAATATCAGGCAGCTGGTCGAACAGGCGGCGGCGTCTTCAGGCGCGCAGGATGAAGAACGGATCTCGGGGCGCATTGCCCAGCAGCAGGACGCGCTCGACAAGCTGGTCAAGGCGCGCGACGCGATGTCGAAAAAATAACAGGCCGGCGCGATCGAGAGCCCGGCGGGCAATTCCTAGAGCATGATGAGATCAGATCGATCTTTGATGGCAAAGGAAGTGCGCTCCCTCTCCCAACGGGAGAGGGGGCATACCTCCGCTGCCGCTTGGACAAACTTTTGGGCTCAACCAAACGCGTGACAAATTCCGCGTTCGAATTGTCGATAGGCCTTGAGAGCCTGTCGGTCGGCGAAGGGCAGGATCTGCATCATGATCACGCCGGCGATCCGCATGGTCGGATCGATCCAGTAATAGGTATTGAACAGGCCGGCCCATGTGAGGCTGCCCGCCTTGCGGCCGTCGGGGACGGGATCGATATTGATCATGTGCCCAAGCCCCCATCGCAGGTGAACGCTCGGGAAAAAATCCACGTCATTCGATAGCGCGGGGTTGGTCGTCTTGAGGATTCCGGCTTCGAGGTTGCCGATCTGGTTTTCGGACATCATGGCAACGGTCTCCGGCCGCAGGATGCTGGTCTCGCGGAGGCTTCCGCCATTCAACAGCGCCTGCAGCAAGGCCATGTAATCCGGCGCCGTCGAATAGATGCCGCCGCCTCCGGAAAATGCTTTCGCAGCATCCGCCTTTTCCAGCGGCCGCGGCAGCAGCTTTCCATTCGTATCCCGCACATGCAGGTGAGCCTGACGCGCGCGCTGCTCACCCGTGAGCGCGAAGCCGGTATCCTTCATGCCCAGCGGTCCGGTGATATGATCGCTGAAATAGCGATCGAGGCTCTGTCCGCTGGCGATTTCGATCATCCGGCCGACCCGGTCCACACCGCCGCCATAGGCCCACCTCGAACCGGGCTCGAACATCAAGGGCATCCGCGGCAAGGCCAGATCGCCGCGGGCCGCCTTAAGATAGCGAACGACCTGCGGATCCCAAAGCAGGTAGCTGAACCCTGAGGTGTGGGTCAGTAGACTGCGCAACGTTATCGGCCTTTGCGCCGGGCGGAGTTGCGGAACCCCTTTGGCATCGAAACCGGTGAGAACCTGGACTGATCCGAGCGTCGGATCGATATCGCCGGCGGGCTGGTCCAGCTTCAGCTTGCCGCGCTCCACGAGTTGCAGCCCTGCGACCGACGTCAGCAGTTTGACCATCGAGGCGATGCGGAAGACCGTGTCGGTCGACATGTGCGACGTCGCAGCCATGTCGCGCAAGCCGAACGCGCCTTGATAGATCACCGACTGTTGGTTCGCGGCCATCGCGACAACGCCGGGTATTTCCCTGGCGCTGACCCTTGCCTGCAACGCGCGGTCGATTTCCTTAGGCTGGGCCGGCTTGGCGAGAGGCGCGGCGATGAGGCTCGAAGGCGTGGCCGCAATCATGCTTGCGGATGCAAGCGCCGCCGTCCGCAACAGTGCATCACGTCGGGTGATTGACCCTGTCATTTGCGTCTTTCCGATGCGCAGGTGACCGAGAGTATAGTTGCCCCAAAACAAAAACAGCCGGGTCTTTCGACCCGGCCATCCAGAATTTGCGAACGCTAAATCAGCTCTAGATTCTTGTTTGGCGCGTTTTCTTCACGCGAACCGGTATCCACCCCCGGATCAAGTCCGAGGGCATGCTTCGCTCGAAAACGCTCTAAGCGCGAACGGCGCTCAGCTCGCCTTCTTCACAAATGCTACCTTCGGCGTCTTCTTCTCGATCGCCCGCTTCAATTCGAGCGCGCGGGGCGAG
>Ga0116223_10001156_pt1 | contig 28066 bp, 23 predicted proteins | sample Sb_taG_3_FD_90092 | JGI IMG/M metagenome (GOLD analysis project Ga0116223, IMG submission 90092) | Peat soil microbial communities from Weissenstadt, Germany - Sb_50d_a_PC metaG | ecosystem: Environmental > Terrestrial > Soil > Wetlands > Peat | place: Germany: Weissenstadt | collected 2010-09-21 | reverse complement strand
TTCTCAATCCCAGCAGGATCGCCGCGCGAAAATGATGGAGATCCACAAGAGCAGCGACGCGCAAATCCGCTCCATCCTCGATTCTGGTCAGCAAAAGAAGTGGGACGAAATGCAAGCCAAGCGGGAGCAATGGATGCAGAACCGTCGCTCCGGCGCACCCGATGCCGGGTCCGACCAGCCGGGCCCGCCACCTCAGAAATAGTTGCCTGGTATGGAAAAGCCGGCCGTTGTCTCGCATCCATACGCGGGAAAAACGGCCGGCTACAGCCACAGACGCTGAACACCCATCGTTGCCTAAAAACCCCAAACGAACTCAATAACAACGGAGCCCGCGACGAGGCCCAGTCGCTGGGATAACATGGTAGTGGCAGGACACGAACGAAAAAATCGATGACCCGATTGCCACCATATCAAAAGTTTATCTTTGCTGTCGCGGTTTCCCTCGTGCTCGGATGGCGCTCCCTGTTGGACACGCTTGCGCTTGCCCTGCGCCGCGATGAATATACACACACTCTCCTGATTATTCCGATTAGCGCGGCTCTGATCTATACAGAATGGCCTTCGCTGCGAGCCAGGAGCAAGGCAAACAATTTCGTTGGTCCAGTTTTGTTGATCGCAGCCGTGTTACTTGTTGTTGTCGGCAGGTTGACACCAGCATCCGATGCGCAAATGACGTGGGGCATGCTTGCGGTGGTGACCTGGTGGCTGGGGTCATTCATTGTCTGCTTCGGTGTGGAGACTTTTCGATTGTTACTTTTTCCGCTCTGTTTCCTGTTCTGCCTTGTTCCTATGCCGCTAGCTACGTTGAATACGTTTGTGGCTCTCTGGCAACACGGCTCTGCCATCTCCGCCAGTTGGCTGTTTTCTGCGCTCGGAGTCCCGGTTACGCAAAACGGAATCATGTTGACGATACCGGGATTGAGCCTTGAGGTTGCCCAAGAATGCAGCAGCTTGCGCTCCAGCCTGATGTTACTGGTCACCAGCATGGTGCTGGCGCACTTGTTTCTCCGCTCCTTTTGGCGGCAGGCTGTCGTAGTTTTAGCCGCAGTTCCTCTTTCGATTGCCAAGAATGGGGTACGAATTTTCATCATCTCCATGCTTGGAACCCGCGTCGATCCTGGATTCTTGCATGGCAACCTGCACCAGCATGGCGGCATTCTCTTTTTCCTGCTGGCGCTGTTTGTGGTGCTGCTATTGCTGTGGTTGTTGAACTGGAATGAGAACAGGGCCTCCGAAAACTATAGGCATGAGCGGAAGCCGCTAGGAGCACGGCAGCAGCCGGACTGACGTGTAGCGCTATGCCCTCTAAGAGACTGCCCTGGCTGTCCCTGGTTCCTGCTAATGTGTGGTGCGCGGCTTGCGCCTGACTTCAAAGTGACGGGTGTGACATGGACTCAGTTATCCTACTTGTGCAATAATGTAAGCCATGAAGGACACAACTTCTACGTTTACCTCCAAGGGCCAACTTGTAGTTCCAGTCGAGCTTCGACGTAAGCATGGAATCGAGGCCGGTACCAAGGTGCGGTTTCTGGAGGACCAGTTCGGCCGCATCGTCCTCCAGCCTGTGACCGAAGAATACATCGACCGCGTAATGGGTTGTCTGGCTAACGGGCCGGATTTGCAGGCCAATTGGCAAAGGGAGCATCGAGAGGAAGATGAGCGCGATCGATGAAAGCTTACGTATTTGATGCCAGCGCGTTGTTTGCTTTCCTCCAAAGAAAGCCGGGGGCGCCCAAAGTCAGTGACATCTTGAAGGAGGCCGTTCGCGGACACACTCAGGTGTTGATGTCAGCAGTGAATTACGGGGAGGTTTATGGCAGGATCCTTCGCGACCATGGGGCGGAGCGCGCACTCACGTCTATGCTCGCTGTACAGCCACTGCCCATCGAGATCCTCGACGCGACGCCGCAAAGAGCATTCCAGGCTGCCGACATCAAGGCCAAATACAAGCTCTACTACGTTGACAGCTTCGCGGCGGCACTCGCCCTCGAACAAAAGGCGACGCTGGTGACCAGCGACTCTGATTTCCGGAAACTTGGCCACAGCCTGGCGGTCCTTTGGTTGAAGGTCTGAGCGGAGGACGTCCGCCTGTTAACCACAGAGGCACAGAGATTTTATTGTCGTAGAATTTCCTCTGTGTCCCGTTGGTAAATGAGCGGTTGCCGGGCCTTGGCGTGGCTTCAGAAGCTGAACTGCAACCCGAATTCAAGCTGCCGCGGCGAGCCCAGCGCGAACACGCCGGTTCCGACGCCGACCCGAGTAATGTTATGTCCATTCGCGTCGGTTCCGTTGATTTGCCCGACGCCTCCAGTTAACAAACCATTCAGCGTGGCGGAGGGCAGATCAAAATTAGCAAAGTTCAGCAGATTGTAGAAACCAACGCTGGGCTGAATCGTGAAGCGCTCGTTGAAGCTGTGAGTCCAGGTTAACTTCGTGTCCAGCGCGCGCAACCATGCGAGGTTGACCTGTCCGGGCGGGGCGAGCGGAACCGACGGAGCGACGCCGTCGCCCATTTGCTGCAGCTGCGCTAACGTAAACAGGCCGTTCTGAATCAGCACCTGTCCTGCGGGTGTGGCTTGACCAGCATAAGTGTCGTTGTAATGGGTGATGGCGGCGTTGAGGTTTGAGGCGTTAATGCCGCGGCCAAAATTCCCGACAGTCGTGCCAGGCATGGGATCCTGGATGGTACCGTCGCCGGTGAAGTCAGTGCGGAAGATTTCGCCTGGTCCGTCGTTCGTATTCGGAATGATCACCGAGACTGCGAGCGGGCTCCAGAAGTGCGAAATCATGCTGACCTGGAAACCTGCGGGCAAATCGGCGTATCCACCAAACGAGATTTGATGAGTACGGTCCAGCACCGAAGGTCCGAAATAACGATTGGGCGTAGTGTTGTCGAGCGCCGTAATGATGAAGTCCTGATCCGACGCCGCTGGGCTATCGGCTGACCCCCCGCCAGTGTTCTCGAAACGAGATAGGGAATACGACAACTGGAAGTTCAAGGCGCGAATGCCGCGAAATGGCTGTTTCACGTTCTCGACCAATTTCGTTTGGAGGCCGTTATACACAGACCTGCCTACCGGCTTCAGGAAAGGCAGGGGCGGTGCGTTGGGGTTTTTGCCGCCGAAAGCGCAGGGATATCCAAAGCCATTGGTTGGGTTGGTGCAGGCCACGTCAAAGTCTGCCGAAGATGTCAGGCCGTTTCCCGCGAAGTCGCTCATTAGCAAAGGACGGTTTCCCCCGTTCGCATTCTGATAGAAGCCGGACGGACAGGGCGCGCTTATTCCGGCCTGAATCGAACTCACACCGCAATCACCCAGGGTCGCGTTGATGGCATCTAACGCACCGGTCTTGTTGAAGTAATGGATGTCGCCGGTGTCGTTCTCATCGATGCCGAGCAGATAGTGAGTCTGCACGTTGCGAACGAAATCCGCACTAAAGATCATGCCGGGACGGATTTCCCGCTGGATGCCGGCGTTGATCTGCACCGATCGCGGAGTCTTGTAATTGGGATCGAACATGGAGGGAGTTGTACCGAAGCCGATTCCTTGATCCAGTAGCGAACCCACATAGTTGGGGTTAGGCAGGGTTGTTTTGAATGGAGAGAGCGACTGGTACAGTTTCTGGTATGCATCAATCTGATTGCCGACTGTCCCGATGGCGACTAGTCCGCCGGATGTGGAACCACAAAACGTTGGCAGCGGAAGTGGGCCACCAGTCGCCACTACAGGCTGAGGAGTGTTAGAGCCATTGCAAGCCGTTGGGAACTGCCCGAAAGCACCTGTCTGTTCGCGGTCGGGAGCGTCGAAGGCCACGTTGTTCCAGATTGCATTTTCGTAGAAAAGCCCGATACCGGCACGAATCACAGTCTTGCCCTGGCCCGTAGGATCCCAGGCAACGCCGAGTTGCGGCGCAAGATTCAAGTTGGGCTGTTTCACAGGGTCGCCCAATCCAGGCATCAAAGCATTTAGCTGGGGAATTCCAGGAAGGTTGCTGTCGGTTCGACCAGAGTCGCGCACGTACCGCAAGCCATAAGTCAGCGTAAAGTTCTTCTTCACCTTCCAACTATCACCCAGATACAAACCGATACGGTTGTCGGTAATTCCACCCGACGGGAAACCGAAGGACGGAGTCGTGGTGGAGTATCCCAGGCCATTGCCTAGGTAAACAAATTCCACGGGGTAATTCAGCGGGTTGGTGTCGCCGCCAGGGAAGGGCCCTGTGGCCGCAAATGCCGTTTCGCTGCTACCGACGTTTGTGATCAGGTACGGCACGATGCTCTGAAAGTTTGCGAAGCCCCCGCCTACGATGTGGTTGTAACCGACACCGTAGCGGATGACATGCGAACCCATCGTCTTACTGCCGTCATACTTGAGCTGATGATTGCTTTGTAGCGTGCTCTGCGGAGCCAGATAGTTTGGTCCGGTAACCAAACCCGTGCTGCCCATTTGAATTTCCGCGGGAAACGAGGCCAGTGGCAGGCTGGAGCCCAGGGTCGCGTCCACGATCTGGTTCTGGAACTTCAAATATTCGAAACGGATGCTGTGGCTGAAGCTTCCACTATTAAAGTCCAAGCCGATAACGTGGTTCCGGGTGATGTCCTTGTTGTCATACACCGAGAAACCCAGACCTGCGTTTGCCAGCAGAGAGTTTTTGAAGTAACTGAAACGATAGAAGAGGTGCGCGGATTGGGTCAGTTGATAATCTGCTTTTCCCATCAGATTGTCTTCAAGAAATGGCGAGTTAAAGTAACCAGAAAAATTATTGAAAGGTGCGCCCGCCAACACCGCCGCCTGGCCGTGCTGTTCGGTTCGTTCGCCATCCAGGAAATAGAAGAACTTGTTCTTGATAATCGGCCCGCCAAGGCGGCCGCCGTATTGAGAGCGCTGAGAAGTGGGAGACGGCAATCCGGCTGGCGTCGGCAATGCAGCGGCCAGCGAGCTATCGCGGAACAAGCCGAAGGCTTCGCCGTGGAGGCCATTCGTCCCCGATTTCGTGGTCACGTTCACGGCACCGGAGGAGGTCAGTTCGTTGGAAAGATCCAGACTCGACTGGCTGAGTTGGAATTCCTCGATGCCGCTGGCGGGAATGTCCATGGTCGTGGTGCCGACGGTTTCATCTGACACGTCGACGCCGTCCACTTCAATGCGGGCAGTGCGACCGAATCGTCCGCCGAATGATATCGATGAATATCCGGCTTTCGTCGGATCGAAGTCCTGTCCGTCCTGAATCTGCACTCCAGGCTCGAGCTGCGCCAGGTCAAGAAAGTTGCGCCCATTGACCGGTAGATTCTCGATCTGTTCCGCATTCAGCACACCCTGCACGGTTGCTTGTTCCGTATTCACTCGCACGGCAGAGCCTTGCACCTCGACCACCTGGCTCTCTTGCCCGATCTGTAACTTCGCGTTCACCGTTGCCGTATTCCCAACAAGAACGGTCACTGGCGTTTCCATCTGGCTGAAACCGCGGGCAGAAACTTGCACTTTGTAATTGCCCGGCAGCAACGCCCCCGAGTTGTAGGCGCCGGAGGAATTCGTGCTGAAGGTCATCACTTGCCCGGTGGCGACGTTGGTAATCGTAACCCTGGCCCCGTTGATTACGGCGGCGGAGGGATCGGTGACATTCCCCACGATGCTGCCGGTTCCCACCGTCGTCTGTGCAAATAGCGGGCAGACGAAGATCGAGGGTGTCAGCACTGCAAGCAGCAGAACGAATGCATACTTGAGCATACGGTTAGACTGTTGGGAGGACATTCGACACCTACCTTTCGCCAGGTCGTTGGTCATGCCGGGTAATAGCGCCACAGAAGCGCCCGCCGATGGGACATAACAATATAACTCCTCACATTTGTTTGCAAGACTAAAAGGCCTTCGCCGCTAAGTGCGGGACTGCATCGCAACGGGTGCTGTGCTGCGGGTATGTCAGGTGAAGGGAGTTAAGCCCGGTTCGGGTGCGCGGTTACGCAGTACCTTCTTGATTGCCAACGTCGGGGGCCGCAAGTCTTTGAGGTCTTGCCAGATTCAGGTGTTCAAGTTGCTTGGGAGTGTTGTAAACGGCGGATTTACAGGGATCGCGAGGAATGGCGAACAGAATTATTCTCCATGGGTCGACAAGGCTACCACGGTGTCCATTTGGTCTCTCGCCCCATTGTTCAACACTTTAATGGTGAAGTTCACGGTGATGTTCGCTTGCGTCTCGACGGGTTGCCCGTTCTGCAAATAGGGCTTGAACTGCCAGCGGCTGGCTGCTTCACGCGCCGCGGAAGCCAGGATGGCGGGACCGCTGAGCACGCGCAAGTCGCGAATGACGCCGTCGGCGCCGATCAGGGCCTTCAGTAAGACGGAACCTTGTACTTTCATTTGCCTGGTCAACAGAGGATACGACGACTCAAGCGGCTGCGGCCTTGACTGAGCCTGAGTCTTGTCCACGGACATCTGCACCCGTTCTGCTGCAATCGTCGCTGGACTCCGTACCGCCGCAGATGAACCTTCTGCTGCGGCCATCGAGTCGGCAGGCAGTTCGACTTTCTGCACGTCGTTGCCCAGATGAATAGTGCCGTGAGCATCGCCAGATGCCACTTTCACTTCGAGAGATGGAATCACCGTACGGCCGGCCGCAGCAAGGCGCCGCGCCGCCGGCGCTGCCGAACTCTTCGCAGCGGCAACTTGTTTGTTCGCCTTCGCGACGGGAGCAGTCGGAGCGACTGGTACTTGCAATACTCTGTTCGGAATCCATTCCGGCTCTGTTTCGTCTGCGACCTGCGCTTCGCCGTCGCCAAACCAGAACTCGCGATCCTTCACAAGAAGTACGGAAAGTGTCACGAGCAGAAGAACGAGCGCGAAGAACAGCCTGCTGCGATCCTTCTCGTAAGCTGCACTCACCCAGTTCGTGCCAGCTTCCCGTCTTGTCGTCTGCTCTAACATCTCCTGACTTTCTCTCCTGGTGAGCCCTTATCGATTGTGCGCACTACTAAGATGATGCGTTTCCCTGCTGACGACAATGGCACAACGGGCTAGTGACCATGGCCCAACCGGTTAACGCCAATAGCACAACCGGGCCATACAACGTAAAGCCGGCTGTGTCCTCAAAGAGCGCTTTCATGAGAGAAAAAGTTCCGGAGCCAGGGTCGTAAAACCGCGTCAAACGGCCAGTGCGTAAGCGATGTAAGGGACAGTTGGGGCGACAAGCGAGTGTGCTCTCCGCCAGTTTTCAACATCTCCGTGGAAAACATTGTGGAAAAGCGAGGAACTATCTTTGTAACTCCCTCAGCGAGAGATGCTTCTACACCTTGCACTGAGTTGGTTGCTGGCACTTTGGTGGTAAGTTGTAGGCTCACGTCGCCGAATTCCAAGGAGATCGATTTGAAAGTCCGGCTCGACAAGTTGTTGCTGGAACGTGGTCTGACAACTTCGCGCGAACGGGCGCAGGCGTTGATCCTTGCCGGCAAAGTCTTGGTTGGCGGACAGAAAATAGAAAAAGCCGGCACCGGAGTAGACGCCGAAGCTGACATTCGTCTTCTGAGCGAAGACTTGAAGTACGTCGGCCGCGGGGGTCTCAAGCTCGAAAAAGCGCTGGAGCATTGGCATATCGACGTTACCGGCAAAGTCTGTCTCGACGTTGGCGCCTCCACCGGTGGTTTCACGGACTGTTTACTACAACACGGAGCGGCACACGTGATCGCCGTCGACACCGGCCACGGTCAGATCGATTTCCGCCTGCGCCAGGATGCGCGCGTGCGCCTATTGGAGAAAACCAACGCCCGTTACTTGACGCGAGAGCAGGTCGACGAGGTTGTGGACTTCATCTCGATGGATGTTTCCTTCATCTCCGCCACCCTGGTTCTTCCTGCGGTGATCGCAGCAGCCTTCCCCGAATCTGCGGCGGATCGTCGTAATCGGAAAATGATTGTGCTGGTAAAGCCGCAGTTCGAGGTCGGCCGCGAACAAGTGGGGAAGGGAGGCATCGTCCGCGACCACGCCGCGCAGTTGGCTGCGGTGGAGAAAGTGCGTCTCGCTCTCCTCGCGCAGAAATGCTCCCACACGGATGTGATCGAGTCCCCGATTCTCGGGGCGGAAGGGAATCGGGAGTTCCTCATCTTGTCAGTTTTCTGAAATTCGTTCGCTACGTGCATTGCGAGCAAATATTTCCCGACGATTTCTGTACAATTCAAACTTCACCATGGACATCGCGAAGCCCCTATCCGCGAACGAGAAAATTGCAGCCGTCGTCTCCAAGCCTGGAAAGCCGGAGCTGGCAAGCATCGTGCCAGAGCTTTTCGCGTGGTTTCGTCACCATCAGTATGAGGTCGTCGCCGACCGCGAGACCGCTACTTACGCCCCCGGAGCCGAAGTGCTCAGCCGCGATGAAATGGCCCTCCGGCCCTTGAACTTCGTGGTTGTGCTTGGAGGAGACGGAACTTTGCTATCCGCCGCCCGTTCCATGGCCAAGGTCGGAATCCCTGTTTTGGGCGTGAATTTGGGTTCCTTGGGTTTTCTGACTGAGGTCCCGTTGGAGGAACTGTACGCAACTCTGCAGGGGATCGAAGAGGGGCGTAGCAACGTGGAGGCGCGTTCCATGGTGCATTGCGACGTGCTCCGCAAAGGCACCACGGTCGCGAGCTACGACGCCCTCAACGACATTGTGGTGGGCAAGGGAACTGTTTCCCGGCTCAATCATTGCGACGTCTATATTGACGGAGATTTTGTGTCCGCCTATAAAGCCGATAGTCTCATCGTTTCCACTCCCACCGGCTCGACGGCTTACTCGCTCGCGGCCGGCGGGCCAATCCTGATGCCATCCGTGAATGCGCTCGTAGTGACGCCGGTTGCAGCCCACTCGCTGACCCATCGACCTTTGGTTGTCCCTGACACTTCTAAGATCGAGATCGTCGTCAATACCGGTCCTGACGAGGCTTACCTGAGCGTCGACGGTCAGGATGGCATGCCGATGTACGACGGAGACCGCGTCGCTTGCCACAAGTCGGAGCATCACGTGAAACTGCTGCGCATTCAGGGAACATTCTTCGACGTGCTGCGCGCCAAGCTGAAGTGGGGACAAAGGTAACCGGGAAGGGTGGGGCTGTTTCGTTCGACCTTCAAACCGGCGATCAAACGCAGTGGAATCAAATACACGAAGGATGAGGATGAAATTTGCAACCTTGCTTCTGAGTTGTGTTCTCGCCAGCAAACTGCCGGCACAGTCCAAACCCGCCGCTGACCTGATCATCACTAACGCCAAAGTGTGGACGGTGGACAAATCGCATCCGACTGCTCAGGCTGTCGCGGTTCTCGGTGAACGCATTATTGCCGTCGGCTCCAACGCCGATGTGGAAGCCTTGCGCGGCCGTGAAACCAAAGTGATCGATGCGGGGGGCAAGCTGCTGCTGCCCGGTTTCAACGATGCACACGTGCACTTTGTTACGTCGGGAACGAGGCTCGATCAAATCCAACTGGGTGATGCCACGAGCGTGGAAGAATTCGCCCGCCGAATTGCTGAACGCGCGAAGACTACGCCCAAGGGTCAATGGATCGAAGGTGGCGATTGGGACGAGACCAAATGGACTCCGCCCAATCTGCCGACAAAGGATGTCATCGATTCGGTCACACCCGACACGCCAGTTTTCCTGGAGCACCACGACGGCCATATGGCGCTGGCCAACTCCATCGCCTTGCGTCTGGCTGGTGTGACCGCGAAAACTCCAGATCCACCGGGAGGAACGATTGTTCGCGACGCTCAGGGCAATCCCACGGGCGCACTCAAGGACGCCGCCAGGAATGTTGTCCTCAGGGTGATTCCTTCTCCGTCCCATGAGCAGCGGCTTCAGGCCATGAGACGCGCTCTGGAGAGTGCCGCCGAGTTCGGTGTCACCAGCTTTCAGGATATGAATGATGAAAACTCTGATAGCTTTGCGGACATCCGGGGGTATGGGGAACTTCTGCAAAGCGGTGAACTTACCGCGCGAGTGTACGTCGCGCCGGCGATATCGGATTGGGAGAAACAGGCGAAAGTTGGGATCCGGCACGCTTTCGGATCGTCGTCCCTGCGAACTGGTGCGACTAAGGGATTTGCGGATGGGGCCCTTGGGTCGGGCACCGCATATTTCTTCGACCCATACAACGACGATCCCAATAACTCTGGCCTGCTGGGTGAGCAAATGCATCCGCTCTCGCAGATGCAGGACTGGATGACGAAAGCCGATGCTGCTGGTCTGCAAATCTGCGCTCATGCCATCGGCGACCGCGCCATCTCCACAGTTCTTGATCTGTACGCTGATGTGGTCAAAGCTAACGGAGGAGTTGAACGCCGCCTTCGCATCGAGCATGCCCAACACATGGCGGCGAAAGATTTTGCCCGTTTCGCGCAGTTGGGGGTGATTGCGTCCGTGCAGCCCTATCAAGCGATCGACGACGGGCGATGGGCCGAAGCGCGCATCGGGCACGACCGCGCGAGCCGGACCTACGCTTTCCGCACGTTCCTAAGTCACGGAGTTCACCTGGCTTTTGGTACAGACTGGCCGTACGCCCCTTTTGATCCCGTGCTGACCGTTTACGCGGCCGTCACGCGCGCGACTCTGGATGGAAGAAATCCTAACGGTTGGTTTCCTGAGCAGAAGCTTAGCGTGGCGGAAGCCGTCGAGGCTTATACCATGGGCTCGGCGTACGCTGAATTTCAGGAGAAAGAAAAAGGTTCTATCACACCAGGCAAACTCGCGGACATGGTTCTGCTCAGCGACGATATATTTTCTATCGAACCAGCAAAAATTCGAGACGTGAAGGTGTTGAAGACGATTGTAGGCGGGAGGCTGGTTTGGGACCTGGACCGAAAGAAGCAGTATTCGACCGCAAACTAAGTCTCACCACGAACGAGGTCCGCAACCGTCTCGCGCCGTCGGATTACTTTTACCGATTTTCCATCGACCAGCACTTCTGCGGGCCGCGGGCGAGTGTTGTAGTTGGAGGCCAGCACCATTCCGTACGCGCCCGTGTCGAGCAGCGCTAACAAATCCCCCTCTTGTGTGATCGGGAGTTCGCGGTCTCGGGCAAAGAAATCTCCCGTCTCGCAGATCGGTCCTACAACATCCACCGTCTCGTGCAAACCCACTTTCGATGATGCCACAGATGAACGCACAGTTACGATTTCGTGATAGGCGCGGTACAGCGAAGGGCGCAACAAATCGTTCATCGCCGCGTCGACGACCAGGAACTTCTTCTTCCCGTTTGTCTTCTTGTAAAGCAAACGCGTAAGCAGAGCCCCGGCCGGTCCAATAATGCAGCGGCCGGGTTCAAGCAGAAGATGCACCCGCAAGTCACGCAACGGCTTCAGCAAGGCATCCGCATAGGACGCTACGTATTCGGAGAAAGCGGGGAGAGTCTGACTCTCGTAAGCGATACCAAGGCCGCCGCCCGCATCCACATACTTGATCGCATGACCGTTCGCGCGCAGTGCCCGTATAAGGTTTGCCAATCGTTTCATGGTTGCTGTGAATGGCTTCACATCGGTGATCTGAGAGCCGATGTGCACGCTGACCCCGGCAATTTCCAGAGATCGCATTTCAGACGCTCGGGCGTACAGGCCGTGCGCCTCTTCAATGGGTATACCGAACTTGTGCTGATGTAAGCCCGTGGAAATATACGGATGGGTTTTGGCGGGGACGTCGGGATTCACGCGCAACGCGATCCTTGCCTTTTTTTTCAGCCGGGCGGCGCATTCCGCCAGCGCCCACAATTCTGATTCGCTTTCCACATTGAACAGCAAGACGTCGGCTTTCAGCGCCTCCTGCATCTCCTCCGGCGTCTTACCCACGCCGGAGAAAACGACTCTCCTCCCCGCGCTTCGGCTGACACGCAGGACCCGCTCCAGTTCTCCTCCCGATACTACGTCGAACCCGCAACCTATTCGGGCCAGCAATCGCAGAATGCTAAGGTTTGAGTTTGCTTTCACCGAGTAGCAGACGGTATGCGGAACCTTGCGAAAGGCGTCTTCGAAAGCGCGCATTCGCACACGAATCGTCGATGCGGAATAAACGTAGAGCGGCGTGCCGAAGCGCTCCGCTAGGCTCGCAAGAGGGACCTGATCACAATGAAGCATGGAATGAGCAACGTCCCCATTCCGCACATTTCGATAGGGAAAAGCCGGCGGCCGGCCTAACAGCGGTTTCTTCGTGTGCCTCACTTACGCTTCCCGTGAGTGCCCTTGACTCGGATCGCAACCACGGTCTGATCGTCGAACGCTTCCTCGCCAGACGCATGCTCGGCAACCGCTTCAAAAATCAATTTCACCAACGCGTCGGCGGAAGCGTTGGGATTCGCGGCGACGATCTCTCCGACCCGCTCCCGCCCAAAGAGTTCTTCCGCTTTGTTGCTGGCATCCAGAATGCCGTCGCTGAAGAACACAAACATGTCTCCGGGCTTGGCGCGGAAACTGAACTCATCGTAGTCGGCGTCGTCGAACAATCCCAGAGGCAAGCCGGTGGCCTCGATGATCTCAATCTTGCCATCGTGTGCATAAATCGGGCGGGGCAGTCCGGAGTTGGCCACCTGCAACGTCCGATTTCGATCGTCCCACACGGCATAGATCAGCGAGACGAACTGCCCATCGATGCGACGCTCGCCCAATGAAAAGTTCACCGCGGAAAGCATTTCGGCCGGTCCCGGCTCAATGGGGGCATGGGAGCGCAGAATCCCACTGACCAGTGCAGCGTAAATCGCCGCCGGCGCGCCTTTGCCGCTGACATCGCCAATCACGATGGCGGTGCGCGACATGGAATAATTGACAAAATCGTAGAGATCGCCGCCGATTGCCCGGGCCGGGACGAACTTCGCTGCGATGTCGAGATGCGCAACCTTGGGGAGGGTCGGAGGCAAGAGCCGGAATTGCAACTGACGCGCCATCGCCAGGTCGCGCTCGAGGCGCTTTTCCTGGCGGGCAATCTGCTCATAGAGTTGCGCATTTTCAATCGCAATCGCAACTTGCGCGGCGAGCGTTGTCACGGTTCGTTTATGATCGTCAGTGAAAAAGCCCCGGCGCGTGTGCTCGAGATCCAGAACGCCGATCACCTTATCCTTGTAAATCAGCGGCACCGCTAATTCGGAGCGGGTCTCGGGATTACCTTGGACATAACGCGGATCTTTATTCACGTCCGGGACCAATACCGCCTGCTTCTGTTGCGCAGCAAAGCCGACAACGCCCTTGCCCAACGGGATCTCGTGTTTGAGCTGAATGTTCTCCTGGAAGCGCTGCGAGAAGCGGTGTTGTAGCTTTTCTCCGGCGGCATCGAGCAGCAGGATGCTGAACATCTGATAATCAATCAACCGGCTGAGCAGTTCCGCAATACGCTTCAGCAACTCGTCGACGTTGAGAATTGACGTCAGTTCGCGTGCGATTTCATTCAGCAGAACGAGGGTGCGGGCCTGGCGCGTGGTTCGCGTATATAGCTGCGCGTTTTCAATGCCCACAGCCATGCGCGAAGCAATCAACGTCAGCAATCGCTTGTGTTCTTCTGTAAAGTGATTGGGCTGGGGCGACTCGATGTCAATCACGCCGATCAGCCGGTTCTTGATGATCAGCGGAACGGCCAACTCCGAGCGCACATTGTGCGCCGCAGAAATGTAGCGAGGATCCTTGGTGACATCGTCGACGAGAATCGCTTCGCGCCGCTGGGCAGCGATCCCAGTGACGCCCTCGCCTACCTTGATCCGCATGCGTTCAGCGATTTCCCGCGCGTATCCCACCTGGAAACGGAAGCGAAGTTCCTGGGTCTTTTCATTAAGCAGCAGGATGCCGAAGATCTCGTAATCAATAACCTTGCGCACCAATTCGGCCACGCGGCGCAGCGTGGTGTCCAAGTCGAGCGTGGTGTTAACCACGTCCGCCACTTCGAGCAGGAAGGGATCGACTTTGGATTGAAAATCAGTCTTGGCTCCGGCCATTTCCACATTCCTATGATATCAGCCTGGTTGCTGCGCTCTGGCGATAGGCTTGGGTCCGCAGGTTGTTTTGTGGAGGCGCAGCGTGCTGCGTCTCGGCGCGATCAACTCTCTCGCGGCACTACACAGATGTCCGGTAAATTGCGGTACTTTTCGGCATAGTCCAATCCATAGCCCACTACGAATTCGTCGGGAATGCTGAAGCCTACGTAGTCAGCTTTGATTGGCTGTTTTCGTCGTGAGGGCTTGTCTAGCAAAGCGGCAATGCGCAGGGCTTTCGGCTGGTGGCCCATCATTGTTCCTTTCAGATAATTGAGCGTAAGGCCGGTGTCGAGGATGTCTTCGACGAGAATTACGTTACGATCTTTCATCGATTGGTCCACATCCTTGGTCAGCTGTACTTCTCCGGTCGAGTCCCATCCAAACTGCAATTCGTGGGCTGGGCTCGGACGATTGCCGTAGCTGGAGACGCCAATGAAATCGAAAGTGGCATCGAGTTGGACATGGCGCGCCAGGTCACTGAGAAAAATTGCCGCGCCTTTGAGCACACCCACCAGGATCACAGCCTGCCCGGAAAAGTCGCGCGTTATCTCAGCGCCCATCGCAGCCACGCGGTGTGCAATCTGCTCGCGGGAGATTAGAACCTTAAGTTCAGTCACGGCGAACTATATTAAACTAGCAGTCAGCATTTGGCACTCGGCATTTAGCCATCGAGTGTTTTTGTTGGATTCGACAGGATTCTTGAGGGCTAAGTGCTAATTGCCAAATGCTAACTACTTGGGCTTGCCAAATACTATGAAACTCAACGGCATCAAACTCACTTGGCTCGGCCACGCAACCTTTCGGATTGAAACGCCCAATGGCAAAACGATCTTGATCGATCCCTGGGTCATGGGAAACCCGATGTGTCCGGAGAAAGAAAAGAGCGTCAAGAAAGTTGACATCATGCTCTGCACTCACGGCCACGGGGACCATATCGGGGACGCGGTCGAGATTGCCAAGAAGCACAGCCCCAAGGTCGTGGGTATTCCTGAGTTGTGCGGATGGTTGGAAAAAAAGGGTGTGAAACAGACCGCGGAAATGAATAAAGGCGGCACACAAATTGTCGACGACATAAAGGTTACGATGGTCCACGCCGATCATTCCTGCGGCATTCAGGACGGGGACGTACTCATCTACGGCGGTGAAGCATGCGGATACGTCGTCGAGTTCGCGAATGGCGTGAAGATTTATCATGCAGGCGACACAAATGTATTCGGCGATATGCAGATCATTCGTGAACTGTACCAGCCGGAAATCGTGATGATTCCCATCGGAGATCACTACACCATGGGTCCACGAGAGGCCGCTTATGCATGTAAATTGTTGAAGGCGAAAACGGTCATTCCCATGCACTTTGGAACGTTCCCGGTGCTGACGGGACGGCCCAGCGAATTGCAGAAATTAGTGCCTGAAGTCGAAGTGAGAGAGATGAGGCCGGGCGAAACAATTTCATAAGACTTTATGGAGGACGTGCGTCTCGCCCGTCTTGCCGAGGAAAATGGCTGTGCTGGAAGGAGCAAAATTGGCGAAGTCGAAAGCTACCAAGCCAGACTGGCAGATGTCAGGCATCACGGCTGGGCCAGTCGAAGATTATGTTTACTCGATGCTTCCGCCGCGTGACGAAGTGCTTGCGCGTATGGAGGCGGAAGCTGCGAAGCGTAAGATTCCGATCGTCGGCCCGGCAGTCGCTCGCATTCTGCATCAACTGGCGCTGATGATCGGCGCAAAAACAGTTTTCGAAATGGGATCGGCCATCGGTTATTCGACCATCTGGTGGGCGCGAGCCGTCGGCGAAGGCGGACTTGTGTTCTACACCGATGGAGATCGCAAAAACGCCGATGAGGCGCGAGGATATTTCGAGAAGGCGGGAGTTGCCTCGCGAATTAAAATGATGACAGGCGATGCGCTGGAGCTTCTTTCCGAACATAAGCAGGAGTTCGACATCATCTTCAACGATGTCGACAAAGAAGACTATCCGCGCGTTTTCCGGTTGGCCCTGCCGCGTCTGCGCAAGGGCGGACTGTTTGTCACCGACAATGTTCTATGGAGCGGCAGAGTTGCCCAGAAGAATCCAGATAAAACGACAAAAGCAATTCTTGAGTTCAACCGATTGCTCTACAACTCTCCGGATTTGTTCACGACGATACTACCGATTCGTGATGGGGTCGCGGTAGCGGTAAAAAAATAGTGAGTGGAGGGGGCAAACGGACAAGCAGGAAAAGAGCGCTCCGCTTACGGTTGCTGATGCCATTGCAAGAGCCGAACGCATTCTGCCGGGGCAGGCTGCCCCCGACGAGGAGAGCGATCCGAGATGGCAGGCGATCATTAAAGTCGAGGACTTTATTCCAGAGGAACCCGATGCCGTTTGGTCATTCATCCTTCGCTGGGGTAGCAGCCCTGATGAAGATTTGCGAACCGCAGTAGCGACCTGCCTGCTCGAGCATTTGCTGGGGCACCACTTTAGCCGCTTCTTCCCGCGAGTCGAGGAAGCAACGCGAAGCGATGCACTTCTCGCCGATACATTCTCGAAGTGCTGGAAGTTTGGACAGGCAACAGAAGAAGGGAACGCCAAACGCTTCGACCGCCTGCAGGCTGAATGCCGAAAAGCCAGACCGCAGAAGTAGTTATTCGAAAATGGAGTCAGATCGATTTGACCGGAATCATCGTCAGATCTTCCACCAGCCCCACTTCCTTCTGGACGAATGGTTCGGCGTAGGTCACGCCGCCCAGCAGGCCGTAGAAGCGTGCCATGGCTTCGATGCGGGTGCGAATTTCCGCCTGGGCAGGGAAGAGGTCTTTACCCGCTACCTGATCGCTAAATTGCGACTTGTAGGCCATCAGAGCCTGAAAGCGCGTTTCGAATAGCTCGGTGATGTCCACTACGAATGTCGGACGCACGTCGTAATAGAGTGTCGCATAGATAATTTTGAAGGGCCTGTGCGGCGGAAGGTTGGCAGCGTTGGCATCCTGAATCGCGGGTGAGGGCACGCGCGCCACACTAACATCAAGCTTGGATAATCCTGCTAGAAAACAGGCTTCGTAACCTAGCGTTGACGCCGTGTAGTGGTCTGGATGGCGTCCCTTCCAGTAGGGAAGTATCACCACGCGTGGACGCTGCTCGCGGATCACTCGCGCCACTTTCAGCCGATTCTCGAAAGTGTTCTCGACCCGTCCGTCGGGAATGTCGAGGGCCTGACGCCATGAGACCCGTAGGATATTGGCCGCATCTGCAGCCTCCCGCGCACGGTCTTCTGCCGTGCCTCGTGTTCCCATCTCTCCCTGCGTCAGATCGAGGATTCCAGTGTGTCGACCCTGCTGCGCCATCTTCAGCAACGTGCCGCCGCAGGTCTGTTCGACGTCGTCGCGGTGGGCAGCGATGGCCAAAACATCCAGCGGCGCGGCAGAAGAAGAAAGAGCGGACATGTTAGTCAAGGCTTCCTTGTTCCAGAACCACGTTTTCGCGCACGATGAGGCGATGAGCCGCCATCTCCTTCAGCGTGGGCAGGACGCGGTTCACGTGTTCATCCGTGTCGACGAAAATGATGATCACGGGAAGTTTCCCTCCGGCATCTACAAGGTGGCTGGTTTGCACCCGGTGTCGACCAAGAAACCCAGCCACGGCATGGATTGCGGTCGCGGCGTATACGTTTTCCCGCCGCAGGTAGTTGAGGATTTCCACGTGCAGCGGCCGGTGATGCCATTGGTCGGCTTCGTTGAGATAGATTGTGACTTGAACAGCCATCGCGTCTGGCATTTTACAGCACCCGAGCCAGGGCCATACCGGCCAGCGCCCCGCCGAGGCACAATAAGTTGTTGGTGAGCACATTGGTGAGCATAAGAAGCCACTGTCCCTGTTCGAAGTAAGACATGGTTTCAAACGCATAGCTGGAAAAAGTAGTGAACGAGCCGCAGAAGCCGACCACGACCAACAGGCGCCAGCGCGGGTCCGCAAGCACGCGTTCCGTGGTCCAGATCACGAAGAAACCTACGATCAGGCTGCCTGCGATGTTGATAAAGAGCGTGCCGTAAGGGAAGACGGGCCCCAATTCTTTCGCCGCGAACCGGCTCAGAAGATAGCGGGCATTGGCGCCGACGATCGCGCCCAGGGATATGACGAGAAGATCGATCACGATAGAGTTCTCCCTACAAAGTTTGTAGGAGTCATCAGCCGGAGCTTACCTGATCTAGCTATCAATTCACCCAGGCGGTTATGGCGAACTCCATCGCCTGAAGAGATTCTATCAAGGCTCAATGGAATTCCGCATTTGTTGAGCGAAATTAATAGACATAGCCGAGCATAAGAGCAGCCAGCATTACCACTGTCAATACTGTAAGGTCCGATAGCCGGCGTTGGGCAGCGTTCAGCCCGCCGTTCTTGCGGAAACCACGATAAAGATAAAACGGCAGAAGTAGTCCAGCTATCACGATGACAGTCCCGGTAATGTCATTCAGCAGCTCCCAAACTCCCAGATGCCAATGCGCAACCCCTGGGTGCGGAAAGAGGCTGTCATGAGTATCGAGGTTCAGTTTGTGCATAACCATGAGGGCGCAGAGCCCCGCTATGACAACCGGCACGCTCCAGCGCAGGGAGTGGTGTGCGGCCGACTCCAGGCTCGTCCGCGCAGCACCAGAACGTCGATAGCAGAAGACGCCCCCCAGAACGAATGGCAGATAAGCGAGTGCGTTAGCGAACAAAAATGCGGGGATCCACTTGTACGGCTCGCAGCTAGTATTAAATCCTTCAGCCTGGCAGGGAAACAGGCGGCTGGCCGTGGCAAATCCCGGAAACTGAACCGTGATGAGAGGCGCAATCCAGGGCAGCAAGTGCGAATTGAAGATTCCATCGTTCCAATCCAGAGCTAACCATGCGCTGAGAGACATCACACACGCGACAACGATAGAGAGAGCGAGCGCTGATGGAAAACAACGGATCCTCCCTGCGTTGGTGCCGGGCGCAGCCGTAATTGAATTCCTGTCGTCGCTTCCAATAGCACGAAGCAGGCAACAGAAACAAAGTACAAACCACAAAAGTCCGCAAACGGCGGCTAACACTACAGTCCCAATCCAATGTCCGGTCTCGGCAGCCGGAACTCGGTTAAGCATCAGTCTGAAAACGGCCGCTCCGAAGACCGAAGTGGCAATGACAACGGCATAACGGCCTGCCATTGCGGCGCTACGTCGTAACTGCGAGTCTCGACCCGTAGCTACTTTTTCCTCTCCACAAGAAATCGCGCCAGCGCTCTCACGGTGTCAGCGCGTGCTCCGAAGCTATCTAAGGCTGCGTCGGCTTTGTCCACCAGAGCATCAGCACTCTTCAGCGACTCGTCGATCCCGAAAAGAGCCGGATATGTCGCCTTTTCCGCAGCCGTATCTTTGCCCGCAGTCTTTCCCAATTGCTCGGACGTCTGTGTGACGTCGAGTACGTCATCCACGATCTGAAAGGCAAGCCCGATGGATTTCCCGAAGGTCCTCAGCTTCTCGATCGCGTCGTCGAGAGCCCCTGCGTAGAGTCCGCCGCTGACCACGCTCGCTGTGATCAACGCGGCGGTTTTCGAGCGATGGATGTACTCCAGCACCTGGAGATCGGGCTTGGTGTGCTCCGCTTCGAGGTCGACCACCTGGCCGCCGATCATGCCGTCGATGGTGCCGGTGCCGCGAGCAATCTCTTCGATGATGCGTACACGCGCTTCCGCTGAACAGCGCAGCCGTGCCAGCGTCTCGTACGCCTGAGTTTGCAGCGCGTCCCCTGCCAAAATTGCGATGGCCTCGCCAAAAACTTTGTGACAGGTCGGCCGGCCGCGGCGTAAATCATCGTTGTCCAAGGCGGGAAGATCATCGTGGATCAGAGAATAGGTGTGGAGCATCTCCAGCGCGGCGCCCAAGTCTTCGATGCCCGCAGGAAGTGAACTGGCGATCATCCTGCCCGCTTCCATACACAGAATGGGCCGCAAGCGTTTGCCGCCGGCGAAGACGCTGTGCCGCATGGCACGATGAATGGAAACCGGATGCTGCGTGGCCGGCGGAAGCAGGCGTTCCAGTGCCGCGTCGGTCAGCTCTCGGCCTGCCTCCAGGGTGTCTTTGAGCATGACGCTGAGTATAACAAGTGCGCTTTAGGGTGTGAGGAGCGTGATCGTTGTTTCAGAACAAAATAGAAAAGGACGCCCGCGGGCGTCCTTTAAATATTGACAGCATACTTTTTAGGCAGCCGCTGACCGCGTGTTCGACGCGTTCCGCAGTGCAGTTTGCACGATGCCCCGAGTGTCTGACGGAGGACAAACGTCGGCCGCGCCGGCAGTCACCGCAGCTGTCCACATATCTTCGTCTGCCAGGCGATGCGTGCAAACGATACAGGCTGTGGGAAATTCCTGCGAGAGATGCTCGACATCAGAAATCGAGGCTTCTTCCATGTCGAGGATGGCAACGCCCGCACGGTGTTTGGCAATGCTGGTTCGCAGTTCGCCCAGGGACTGGACCTGGCGGACTGAGCTGAAACTGTTGGATAGGGCGGAAACGAGAGACTGCGCAATCCTCGAATCGCGCTGGAGGAGTACCACATTCAGAGACTGCATGACTTCCCTCTGGCTTCTACCGCTAGGCACGGCGACCGGGCTGCATCGGCGTTGCACGGGGGAAGCGCCGGCACAGACGTGAATACTGATGAGCTGTAGCAACCGATGCGAGCTTTATCTTTAATAATTTTGTCTTTTATCTTTTCCCCGCCGCACTCTCGGTCACGGGCTCAAACGACTCGGCCTGGAGCTTCCCGTTCTGCTTCAGTAGTATTTCCACTTTACCCTCCGCCTGCTCCAATTCTTTCCGGCAAGTGGCGGAAAGCTGCATGCCTTCCTCAAAAAGCGTCAGGGATTTCTCGAGGGGCACTTCGCCCTTTTCAAGTTCCTGCACGACCTTCTCCAGACGCTGGAGGCAATCTTCAAATTTTGCCAACGGTTTCTGCTCCTGCACGTATTCTAGTCACTTTTGGTCGAAATGTGTCCAGTGGAAAATGCACTTTAAAGAAGATTTAACACAGCTCACGCCGAAGTGGGACGGAATGTTTCCCAACGAACACTTAGCGGCTCAATCCGCGCCGGCTCCCTTACCTCCCAAAGCTTCCAACACATCCACAGCCAGCGTGTATCGCCCCATGGGTGCGCTGATCTGGGCTCCCTGCGCCATTCCACGTATTGCCACCAACATCTCTCGCGCGATGGCGACTCCTTCTTCCCGCGCGGCTTCCGGGGTCTTGGCCGCGGCCATGCGCTCCAGGATGGAATCCGGCACCGACACCCGCAATTCGTTCTTCATGAATTCAGCATTGCGCACACTCACCAGCGGCCAGATTCCGGCCACCACTGGAATCCGGCAATGCTCGATCCGGCGCAGGAAACTTTCCAGCAGGCCGAGATCGAAGACTGGCTGGGTCACAACATATTCGGCACCCGCCTGCACTTTGAATTCGAAGCGGCGAATTTCTTCGTCCATGTCGTTCAACCCGGGATTCGCGCCAACGCCGATCACGAAGGCCGTGCCCGCGCCAATGGGGTTGCCGCCAATATCGAGGCCGCGATTAAGATTGTGCACGATATTCACCAATCCGATCGCATCTACGTCAAACACCGCGGTAGCATCGGGATAGCTACCCATCTTCGGCGGATCGCCGGTGATGCAGATGAGGTTGCGAACGCCCGTGGCCGCCGCTCCCAACAGGTCCGATTGAATGCCCAGCACGTTCCGGTCGCGGCAGGTGTAGTGCAGAATGGCTTCGATGCCAACCTCCTGCTGCACCAGCAGCGACAGTGCCTGATTGCTCATGCGCGCCGAAGCCCGCGGACTGTCTGGGATGTTGATGCCGTCAACCCCGACCGACTTCAGAAAGCGCGCACCCTCGATTTCCTTGCGAACGTCGGTTCCTTTAGGGGGGACGATCTCAACCATGGTCAGGAATTCACCGGTGGCAAGCTTGGTGCCGATGCGGGAACGCTTCTCCATGGCTACGGCTGGCACCGCTGCGGGTTTTGCCTGGCCCGTCGGAGGAGCCGAGGTCACTTTTGCACGTGATTCTCCAACCCGCAGCGCAGACTTCATCACCCGAATGTGGTCCGGCGTAGTACCGCAGCAGCCGCCCACGAAGCGCACGCCCGCGGCCACGAACTTGGGGGCATAGCTCGCCATGTATTCCGGGGAGCAAAGATAAATATTCCTGCCCTCGACCGAGCGTGGCATACCGGCGTTGGGTTGCGCCGCCAGGGGCATGGAGGTAAGCGCACGCATGCGCTCAACTGCATCCAGCATGGCTACGGGGCCCACACTGCAGTTGCAGCCAATCACGTCTGCGCCCCACTCTTCAAGGCGTGGGGTAAATGTTTCTGGAGTGGAACCATCGAGACAATTCCCATCTTCATCGATGGTCACAAGCGCCACTACAGGGATCTTTGGATTCACATCGCGAGCGGCCTGTATGGCCTGATGAATCTCTCCCAGGTAACCGAATGTCTCCAGCACCAGCAGATCGACGCCGCCTTCTACCAAGCCCGCGATCTGGTCGCGAAAAGCCGCGCGGGCCTCCTCGAAAGAGGTTTTGCCTAGGGGTTCGATCTGGACCCCGAGCGGCCCGACCGACCCGGCGACCCACACGTCGAAGCTCTTGGCCTCTTCCCGCGCCAGTCGTGCTCCTGCCAGGTTGATCTCATGCACACGACTGCCCATGCTGTGCCGTTCCAAACGGAACGAATTTCCGCCGAAAGTGTTGGTTTCAATAATCTCCGCACCCGCCTGCAAATATTCGTGGTGGATGCCACGAATCAGGTCGGGTTGTGAGACGTTTAACTCGTCATAGCAGCGATTGATGAAGATCCCCTTGGCGTAGAGCAGGGTTCCCATCGCGCCGTCGCACAGGACAGCGGACTGTTTTATCCGTACCAGTAGGTCAGAGGCCATTCTGTTCAGAATACAAGAGGACTGAGGCTTTTGCATCTGGGGGCAGGCACAGCAGTGATTGTCTTGACTTTCTTGGGATCTCCCGAAAGAATGTGAGATTATTGAACGAAAGAACAGTAGGAGCGGTGGCATGAGACGCCGAATTGGTGTGTGGGCTAGTGCGGGTTTCTCGTTGCAGGCTGCTGGGCGATTTATGCTTTCGGCAGAACAATTCCGATAACTTCGGCCGAACCGGTTGTGTACAGTCTCGCGCGTTTAACTCAACCAATCGTGCTAGCCAGTTTCTATTTCCATTTCGGTCTTCGTGTCTATTGGGTTCTGCTTGCGAATGCCGCTACGTATGGGTTGACCGGTCTGATCTTGGAAACCCTGCGGCAACAATTGAGTCACGCGACATAATCCAGGAGCCCTCTGCCACAGGGTCTGGCGTAAACCCTGAAATTCTCCCAAGTCGCTCTGTTATAATCCGCTTTCTTGCATCTAAATCTCTATCCTTCATGCTCTTCGGAGTCCCAGGTTTGAAGAGAATCTTAATCAGCATCTTTGTGCTCATAGCGGCCAGTGTCACCATTATTTCCTGCGGGGGTAGCGGCTCTTCCAGTACCACGCACAAACCCAGCGGCCTTGCCTTCCGGGTTTTTATATCGAATCCCCTCTTCCCGACCGGGATCGGTGGGACTGGACTGAATGCGCCGGTCCTGAACATCGTAAATGCCCTGCAGGACGAAGACGTGCTTTCGGCTTCCGTCGTTTCTTTGGCGGGCGCCGTCGCGCAGCCTGAACTTATGGCAGTTTCTGCCAACCTGAAGTTCACCTTGGTTTACAGCCCAGCCGGCAACTCGGTGGCGGTTGTCGACAACTCCACCGAAACTATTGCGGCAGCGGCTGGTACTACCTCGTCCCTGCCGGCCATCTCGCTACCCGGCTTGACCGAGAGTATCGTAGTCAATCAGTTCGCCACTACTGCCTACGCCGCAGTGCCCACTGCCGCGGTCACCGGGCAGTCCCCCGGTACGGTCGAGGTTCTGAACCTGCAGAACGGCTCTATCACCGCATCCATCCCGGTGCCGGGTGCGCATTTTGTTGTGCTCAGCCCGGACGGAAACCACTTGCTGGTGTTCAGCGACAACTCCGACGTTGTGACCGTGATCACGACGATCTTGATCGGGACGGCCACGGATCCACGCAGTTATGCGACCGGCTTCAATCGCCCGGTGTGGGGAATTTTCACCAGCAACACCGCAGCTTACGTCTTGAATTGCGGTTTGCAATGCGGCGGTACTGCGGCGGGGGTTAGCGTTTTCAACCTGGGCGCATCTTCTCCCGCGAGTACCACTCCGGTCAGTGCCGCCACTTATGGTTTGCTGATCGGGTCCAATCTTTATGTCGCTGGAACTCCCTCCGCTCGTCCGCCCGGAACCAATACTTGTGCCGGAACGACAACCGCCGCCACTTCGTGCGGCAGGCTGAGTGTGATCGATACCAGTTCAATGACCGTTACCGGTTCTGCCATCATCACCGACGGGTATCACGACCGCATGCAGGTAAGCCAGAACGGGCAACTCTACATCGGTTCGCATAGCTGCACCAACATCAATATCTCCGGCGGCGAGGTTCGCGGCTGCTTGTCGATCTTCAATACGAATGCCCCCGGCGTTGTGATTCCGGCGAATGTCGGCGACGTAACCGGCATGCAACAGATCGCGGGCCGCGACATCGTCTACGTGATCCAGAACGGCGCCCTTGAAATCTATGACACCGACACCAACCAGCTGCAGGTAACCCCGGGCGACACCCTGAACAACAACGGCCAAGTGGATATAGTGGGTCCGCTGTTCGACGTAAAACTGGTCGATTGAGCTGGCTAAGCCTGAAGCCGAAGCCCGATCTACCTCTCCGGCTCCAATACCAACTCATGCGCACGAACCTTTTCCACGGCTGGCTCCGAAAACGGCCAGTCAAAAGTGAAACCCTCGTACCACGCTTTCCACTGGTCCAGATAGTAGGGGCTCAAGAGATTCCCCGCTTCCCCCGTCACCAGGTTCAGAGTGGATTGATCGAGATTCGCCAAATCGACCGTCATTCGCTCGGACGGCCCATGGTCACGGGACACTGCTTTGACTGTGTACTCGCTTCCCGATTGCGGCTGCAGTCCCGGTCCTGACCAGCGCCGCAGCAGGGGAATCTTGCCAAAGATTGGGTGCTGAATTTCTAAGGGATTGAAGTCTCCCCAGTTCCACGAAGTCAGTTCTTGTGGAGCATCCGAACCTTGGGCCGGACTTAAATCGACTGCAGTCTCAACCGCGGCTGTCAAAAGTTCGTCATAGTTCACGTAAGTGTCGGGCAGCCAGCGCTTCGGCTGACGCTGGATAATATTCTCCAGCCAAATCGTGCTCATCATCCACTGATAGCTCTTCCAACTGAGCGTGGTTCCGGCTTGTTTGGGATCTTTAGGAGCCACGCCCAGCTTGGGCTCGAGCAGCAAACGCACTAACTCCTGGCGTGCCCGCACCGCGATGGTGGGCGCGGCCGAGTTCTCAATCATCCTTCCGTCCCACTGCCGCAGAATATCAGCCGCAGCCTTTGCCCGCACCGAGGGATTCTTGGCATGGTCGACGGCATACACAAAACGCTCCCCGAAAAAGCGGTCCAGTTCGGAATAGATGTCGGTCTCAAGCGTCAGCATGTCGGCCGCAGAAAACTTTTTCCCCGACTCCAGCACGCGATAAATGCGAGCCGATCGCCAGGGAGCCTCCCATTCCGTGCTGAGCGAATATCGATACCCATCCGGTGCGATCCGGCTATTTGCCGTGGCGATAATCCCTGAGGCTGGATTGAACACGCTGGGCAGCTTTTCAAACGGTACATAGCCCACCCATTCATGCGCATCGTCGCTGCCGTTCTCGGGCAGGCTGCCGTCGCCGGCGGTGCGGATAGGAATCTTTCCCGTAGCCTGATAGCCGATGTTGCCATCCACGTCGGCGTAAACGACGTTTTGGGCAGGCGCGTCCAGTTCCGAAAAAGCGTGCCTGAACTCATCCCACTTTTGCGCCGAATCGACGGCGAAGAACGGACTTCGCGAGCCCTCATACAAAGTCCAACGCAATGCCAGACTGCGCGTCTCTCCGGGAACCGCCTCTGTAACGATCGGTCCGTGGCGCGTCAGCACGACGTCTTGCACCACATCGGGCTTGTCTTTGACGCGGATCACCTCGCGGCGATGCTCCGGCTGCTTCCATCCCTGCGGCGTCAGGTATTGTCCATCCGAGTTGAAGGTCTCAATGTACACGTCCTCGACCGTGGGCCCGAGATTGGTGAATCCCCATGCAATACGCTGGTTGTGCCCAACGATGACATAGGGATACCCCGGCAGCGTAACTCCGGCGACATCGAAGGCTCCACAGTTCGCATTGCCACAGCCCGAATTGCTAGGACCCGAGTTGCTTAAACCCGAATTGCTTAAGCGAAGATGGGCTTCGTACCACAAGTTCGGCATCTGATGCGCGAGATGCATATCGTTCGACAGCAGCGGCTTGCCAGAAACCGTATGCGCGCCCGAGACTACCCAGTTGTTCGACCCCGGCATCAAAGGCCGCTCGTCAAGAAACAGCGGCGGCGCGGGAACATCGGTCCGGGGCATCAGCCCGGTGACCGAGGTGTCGGTATCTGAATCGTCGTCGTCATCATCATCGTCGTCGTTCTGACCTTTGTCCTTGATCTCCTGATCGAGGTTTGGCCGCGATGCTGTCGGAGGCCGGTCGTGCCAGGAAGAGTTCACATACAGATCCGCGGTCAGCTCGGGTCCTAACTTGGCAAGGATTTTTTCGCGTATCAGCGCATGCCGAGGAGTTGTGCTCAGGTTTTCGACCATTTGCGCCCCGATCAGAGCCGAGTCCTCAGGCGTCCACGGACGAGGAGAATAGCGCAGAATACGAAATTCCAGCGGTAGCCGATTACGATGCCCCTCGATGTAAGCGTTTACGCCTCGGGCATAGGCGTCGAAATGAGAACGCTGTTCGATCGGCAAAATCTCAATCGTCTTTCGAGCGGCGACTCTTAGCCCAAGGATTCTCTGCTGCCGATCGTGCTCCAGGTAATCGTTGCCCAAGACTTCCGCCAACTCCCCGCCTGCAAACCTCCGCATTCCATCCATTTGGAACAATCGGTCCTGCGCGGTGACGTAGCCCTGAGCAAAAAAGAGATCATCGAAGTTGGCGGCATTGATCGTGGGCGCGCCGTGAGGATCGTGAATCACCGTTACCGGCGCCGATAGCCCTTGCACGTGGAGCCTGCCATCCAGTTGGGGCAGGGCAGATCGTGCTTGCGAATAAAGCCAGGCAGCAGCGCCCGCCAGGAATAACAAGATTGCGCCCAGGAGATAGAAAATCAGCCGTGCACGGCGAAAACGCGAGGGGGAAGAAGTGAGGGAGGTTGGAGTCGAGACCATGCGTAACTCCGTTTCTAGGTTGACCTGCGGATCAACACAAATCTAACCCAGGGAACCAGGCAAAGGGTCACGAGGGACAGCGGCTCTTGCTATTCGGGTTGAGCAACGCTCGGAGCAGTGCTCTCGCAGACCAATATCAGGAGTGAGCGCGACCAACCCGCAATCGGTTTCCGGCTACGGACCCTTGTCCAAAAAAATCCAGCGGCCCACACCTTCACGCAAGATGAGCTTTCCAAACGCGAGTGTTATCCTGTTTCCTCCGGAGGATGCCGCTCCATCAGTTCCCATGCTGCAAAAGCGCATTGACGATCAGCCCAGCATCTCGCCCGAGATGGTTCGTGAGGCGCAGCAGATTCTGCACCAGCACCTCAAGCGGGTCGGCCTGAAACATACGGCTCAGCGCGATACTATCCTGCGCACCTTTCTCGAAACTCGTGAGCATCTTTCCACCAACGAACTTCATCGTCTGGTACAGAAGAAAGATGCCCGTATCGGTTTCACCACGGTTTACCGGACTCTAAAACTGCTGGCAGAGTGCGGACTGGCCAGCGAAGTCGCGTTTCATGACGGCATCGCCCGCTACGAGCATCAGTACAACCGTCGCAGCCACCATCACATGGTCTGCACCGGATGCGGCAGTTCGGTGGAATTCTTTTCGCCCGAGGTTGACGGCCTGGAGCAGGAGATCGGGAACAAATACCACTACGCGACCACCCGT
>Ga0116223_10001155_pt1 | contig 28092 bp, 21 predicted proteins | sample Sb_taG_3_FD_90092 | JGI IMG/M metagenome (GOLD analysis project Ga0116223, IMG submission 90092) | Peat soil microbial communities from Weissenstadt, Germany - Sb_50d_a_PC metaG | ecosystem: Environmental > Terrestrial > Soil > Wetlands > Peat | place: Germany: Weissenstadt | collected 2010-09-21 | reverse complement strand
TGTCGGAGCTGTGGCGGATCCGCCGGAGGAAGCCCATGTCAGCAACACGAGTGTCGCAACGCCACCCTGGTCTTGCACGAAAGCCAGTTGCGAACCGTCGGCGGAAAATGTCACGGAAGTGCTGATTGTGCCGCCCGTGTTATACGCCCAGTACACCGAGGGTTTCGTCACGCAACCGGAATACACATTGTTATAGGCGATAATACTAGCCTGCCCGGACGCGCCGAGCAAGCTGGTATTGAAAACCACAAAGTCGGAACAGCTACCTGAGGACCCCACCTGGAACCCAGGATACTGGCCAGCGCCCACAGTCGCGCCCGAGCCCATGTCCTCCGACCAGTCCCGCTTCGTGTGCTTCTTGCTTGCGTAGGAGGTTTTTGAGCCAGACTGCAACTCGGACGTAAGGGCACCATCAAGCTCCGCCTCCGGCAGCGTCGCCTGCGAACGGCGAGAGAGCTGCTGCCAATAGCGAGGGTCCTGCTGCACACGTCTGAGCTGTTCCGGAGACGCAGGTTTGGAGAAGACAAGGTGGTGGTGGCTCCAGTCGGTGGGCAGATGGACGACTGCCTGGGAAGTCTGACCCAGTAAAGCCGAAGATAAGGTCAGCACGGCGGGAATTGAGAGACCCAACCACGGTAAGCTTACGACGCAGAAAACCACTGGTTGCGCAAAGCGGCAGACACGGCCCATAAGATCTACCCCGAAGAACAATGTTGGATTGACGCGCAAGTTTACTAAAAGGACCGAAGGACCTGAGCAAGTGTCGATAGATTGTTACGAAATCCGAACAAGGCTTAGGTCCCGTGTTACAGTTCACTCTATGAGTCAGCGCCAAAAAATGTGGTTATCTGGCGAAATATCCCCATATCACTCATTGACCCGGACCGGCCAATTCTCAATGAGTTCTATAAAGAGGGATGTCAAGAAAAAAGCTCCGCCTCGACCGGAGGCCGAGAATTTTTTTCTTGAGATCCAGCCCACTGACTGTGAGTGCGCCTCTCGGTTCGCTCCAGAGGCAACGGCTACTCGGCGTCAAACACCAGCACTAGCAGTCATGAAATCCGCACCTGAGGTTCAAGAGCAAATCCGTCGTCGTGCCTACGAACTGTACGTTCCGCAGCTTCCTCCTGATTGATCTCTTGCTCCTGGCGTATGCGGCGGATGGCGCTCGTCCAGATTCAGAATCGACTTTTCTTGTAGTGGGACTGTGACGCTCCACGATCGGTACTGATTTCAGTGCAAGTGCTCGGCTGGCTCCCGCCCGGATAAGGGATCATCCAGTGTAGTCCCAGTTCTCCTGCCTACCCTCAACTTTTAGGCAAGACTTCGTTATACTTCACTAGCTTTGCCACGCACGTCGAATCGGCTGAATTCGAAAGAATGAGACCACCTCACGGAGGGGGATATCATGTATCACCGTCGCACGCTCCTGCCTGTTGTTCTTCTTTTTGCTCTTGTTGCAGCCGGATGGCAACTGGCGGCGCCTCCGCTGCCGGCGACGCCCAAGCATCCGGTCGAGGATGAATACCAGGGCGTCAAGGTCACGGATGACTATCGCTGGCTGGAAGACGGCAAGAGCCCCGAGGTGATTGCGTGGACGCAAGCGGAAGATGCACATGCTCGCGCGATTCTGGATGCTTTGCCGATACACGCCGAGATACAGCAATTCCTAAGAAAACTGGGCGACGCGAGTTCGCCAAATTTCTACGATCTGGAGCTTCGCCGCGGAATTCTGTTTGCCATGAACTCGCAGCCCCACAAGCAGCAGGACATGCTGGTCACACTGCGCTCGCCGGACGATTTAGCGTCCAAGCATGTGGTGCTGGACCCCATGCAGATTGATTCCGCGAATTCAACCGCGATCCAGTTCTACGTGCCCTCGAACGACGCCAACAAAGTCGCCGTATCACTGGCACAGGGTGGAACGGAATCGGGGACGGTGCACGTGTATGACGTGGCCACGGGCCACGCCCTCTCCGACGTCGTACCCACCGCCATCGGCGGCAGTTTGGCCTGGGACCCCGACGGCAGCGGCTTCTACTACACCCGCTATCCCCGCGAGGGCGAACGGCCGCCTCAAGACCTGAACTTCTACGCCCAGCTCTACTTCCACAAGCTCGGTACGCCGGCGAGCGAAGACACCTACGTCCTGGGCAAGAATTTTCCGCGTATTGCCGAGATCACCCTCAGTACAAGCGAGGATGGCAAATATCTGCTGGCGATGGTGGAAAACGGCGACGGAGGCGATTACGAGCATTTCCTGCGCGGTCTCGATGGAAAATGGACCCAGATCACCCACTTCGAGGATGGTATCAAAGCCGTCGCTCTCGGCAATGACGCGCTGTATCTGCTCTCGCGCGATCATGCGCCTCATGGCAAGCTGCTGCGGGCATCGCTCTCCGCGCCGGACTTGAAGGATGCCAAGACGATCGTGCCGGAAAGCAAAGCGGTCATTCAGGATTTCCGCTTCTCACTCGCCGGACTGCAGCCCAGCTTCGTTCCAACTCCGACACGGCTCTACGTAACGGAACTTATCGGCGGACCAACTGAGATTCACATCTTCGATCATGACGGGCGCGCCCTCGGCACGGTTCCTGCCGAGCTGGTTTCGACCATCACGCAGATGCTCGCGCTGCAAGGCGATGAGATCCTTTTCGGCAATGTCAGCTACGTCAATCCGATGGCGTGGTTCCGTTACGAGCCTGCTTCGAAGAAGGTCGCCATCACAGGCATGCGCGCGAGTTCGCCCGTCAGCCTCGCCGATGTTGAGGTGGTGCGCGAGTTCGCGGTCTCGAAAGACGGGACCAAGGTCCCGGTGAACATTTTTCGGCGCAAGGGGACCAAACTCAATGGACAGAACCCGGCGATCCTCACCGGCTACGGGGGATTCGGCATAAGTATGACGCCCTTCTTCGATCCCGGAATTCGCGCCTGGCTGGACGCCAGTGGCGTGTTGGCCATTGCTAATCTGCGCGGTGGGGGTGAGTTCGGCGAGGAGTGGCACACGAGCGGCATGCTGACCCACAAGCAGAACGTCTTCGACGACTTCATCGCATCCGCCGAGTACCTGATCAAGGCGGGATATACGAATCCCGCCAAGCTGGGCATCGAGGGTGGCAGCAACGGCGGTTTGCTAATGGGCGCAGTGCTGACCCAGCGGCCCGATCTGTTTCGCGCCGTGGTTTCGGTGGCTGGAGTCTACGACATGCTGCGCTCGGAGACGACGCTGAATGGCCAGTACAACACCACCGAATTTGGCTCGGTGAAGGACGCGGAACAGTTCAAGGCGCTCTATGCCTATTCGCCCTATCACCGCGTACGGGACGGCGTGAAGTGTCCCAGCATTCTGTTCCTGGTGGGCGAAAATGATCCGCGGGTGGATCCTTGGCATTCGCGGAAGTTTACGGCGGCGCTGCAAGCAGCGACCGCTTCGAAAGACCCCATACTGCTCATCAGCTTCTCCAACGCCGGACACGGCGGTATCGGTTCGGCTGAGGACCAGCGTATCGCGATGGACACCTACGTTGTGGAGTTCTTGTACGACCAGCTTGGGGTGCTGTGGGTGGCGCCAGAGATTTTGAAATAGCAGGTTAAGCCAAAAAAACATTCCGGAACGTGGCCATGACAAAAAGAACTACGTCGTGCCTTGTGTGACCTGATTCGCCACTATGTGCGATTACGAAAAGCCCATTTTTATCTGCTGGGCCTGATGTTGACTGCACAGAAGACGGGGAAGGTGCCGGATGATTTGATGGCTCAGTTACGGATGCTTCGCGACTTGCCTGAATATCGTGCTGCGATGGAAGAAACCGAAGCACTGATTGCTGGTGTTCTTCAAACAGTTGACGAAGCCGCCCTGACACAATTGATTCTAGACACCGTAAAGGAAGGGTTGTTGTTGCAAAATCGCGATATCGCTCACTTTATTTTCCGATGCAGAAGCCGGAAATGTCGGCAAACGACAATGTTTATTGGGGTATCAGGCAACGCGCCTTTTCTGGAGACATACTGGAGACATATATTCCTCACGTACCTCCTTGCCTTGGCTGGTGGCGATTCGCGCCAGAATCCCCGTAACGCGCCGATGAATTCCGGGGGATGTCATTCCCCCCGCCGCTGGCGGATGGGAGCCAGGCCGCGGCACTGGTGGAGTGGTGCGGCGCGCCTCTGGTGCTGGTGGCGAACGCCCTGGCGAACGCCCTGCCGGATGGGGTAGTCACAAGCTGGCAGGAGATGCTCGCGCTGTTGCAAGTTCGAAATGTGCTGCCGACTTTGCAACATATCCACACCGCAATAGACACACGTGCTATCTCTCGGCCATATTGCGAGGGTAATGCGGCATCTATACTGCGGACATGCTGTAATGTATAGCACCATCCGGTTTCATCCAGGGGCGTTGACATTACACTACGCCAAAAAAGGGGACGCATGGCCCGGCATTACTCCACGAGAAACTTCTTCCGGCATATGCCGAATGCCCTGCTTGCCCGTTACTTTCAGGCGCGGGAGGTGTTCGGCGGATTGGATTTTGCGGCCATGAAGGAAGCCCAGCCGGACGAGCTGTTCACCGCATGGCTGGAATTACCTGACAGCCAGCGCAACAAGATGGACACAGAGTTCCGTGACATCTTCGAGATGAGCTGCGAGAAGGGCTTTCGCGCGATCCTCGACGAGGCGCAATGGCACTTGGCAGCAGAACCGCAGGCGTACACGGAATTTGTCGGAAAACTCGCGGCGCTCGCAACCACTACGAGCGCGCGATAGTCACCTTCCTCGACCATGCTCAATTCTGGAAGGGGGCAACCCTCTTCTATCACGCCGACACGTTGCCTTACTGGCGCAAGCGGAAGAACCTTCCGCACCAGCCTGCGGCGCTGGACATGGCCAGTCGGCGCGAATTGGCCCATCTGATCCGCACATACTTCCACCACACCGAGGGACGTGGCAAGAATTGCGTGGTTGAACTTTTCCGCCGTGGCGAACTGGACTACTTCTTTGCCTATCCCGAGGACTATTCGCAACAAAGCATTGAGTGGGTGGATGGGGAGTTCGGACGCCGCCCGCACAACCCTGCCTTTGAGGTGATCTACGTTTACTCACAGAAGGAAGGTTCGCTCGACCTGAATTTTCGCGGCTCGTACAAGGCCATCGAGCCGTTGCAAGGGATGTTCGCCACGGCGATTCTCAAGCTCCCCGAGCTGCCGTCCGACCCCAAAGACGGGCGGGTCTATAACCTGAATCCGCTGCGCCAGAAGAGCTTCGATTTCGTCTACGACTTGGGCAGCGGCATTCAGGGCGTGGCGGTAAAGAAGCTGAGGCTGTCGTCCAAGGTAAAGAAAGGCAACCGCATCACGCTGGAAGCCGATGCGGTCGGCAATCCCGATGCGGTTTACGACTTGCTCGACAAGATCGGCAAGTCCGTGCCGCTGCACCTGTACAACGTCACCCAGGTGGAGCTTGCGGCGTCGGTTATGGTGGACGCCGACAAGCCGCCGAAGTCGGTGACGATCCGCATCACTCATCCCAACTCCTGTTCGCTCAAGTACGACGAGTTGGATCTGAAGCTGCGCGACATGCTGGAAGCCTCCGGGATCGAACCCAAAGAGCCGACTGAGGGGGCGGATGCGGCTGAGGCTGCCGAGGCATGACGCCGCTGGACGCGATCCTTGAACTGCTGGCGCGCATGGGAGCAGGCAATGGCGCTGTGGTATTGGTCAGCGAAGAGGAACTGAGCCATTGGCCTGCGGCAGCCGTCAAGGCCATGAAGTCGCAGAAGCTGCTTGTGAAAGCGCGCCCTGCCGCCAGTGTGGTGTGTCTTGGCTGCGAGCAGGAATGCGTCATGCCGGTGCATACGCTGCCCGCCGGGCCGCGCGGCGCGGCATCTTTCATTGTGTGCGACAAGCGGAGTGACACCAACCGCGTGGCCGTGCCAATCAGTCGGCTCGAACAATGGCAGTCCTCCGGTACTTCGATTGCCGATCTGCTTGCTGGTTTGCTCGGCTTGCGCCGTCCCGATGCAGGCGACACATCAAGTTGCCGCTGGGAAATTGGGCTGTTTAAGGGCCTGAAGCGCTCCAGCCACCTGGTACTGTTGGCCGATGGCAGGCTTACTCTTAGCCTGGCTGGTCATTCGATTGCATTGGCCGACATTCTGGCACTTGAGGGTAACAGTTTCAAGCTGGATAAGCGGACGTTGATCCGCCTGGTTGATAAGCCAGTCGGGGGTGCGGGGGATGCGGAATCGGCGGCGCAACGGCGCGAAAGGCTCAAGAAGCGCGTGCAGGCGGAGAAGACCAAAGGCAACAAGGCATTTTTGAAGGCCGTCTCAGAAGATGAAGGCATCTCCGTCTCGCGCCTGAAACAGCTATTGAAGGAAGAACCCAAGCCAACCAAAGCCCGGTTTGGATGGTCAGCGTATTAGGTGGGCTGTCTCGAACAAATACAAAACCCAGCAATGATGCGGCTTTACGCGAGACAGCTTGCAGGGTAGCCCCCTGTCTCATTCGTAATGGTGGTCATGTTCAACAACACCCAACGAGGTGCCAACATGACGCATACCATACTGAGGCTTCCTGCCATCAAGTCGAGCACGGGCCTGTCGCGAAGCACAATCTACCTACGCATTGCGCAAGGTGTATTTCCCAAGCCAGTGAGCCTGGGCGGTCGCGCCGTGGGCTGGCCTGCCAGTGAAGTGGCAGCGCTGAACGCTGCCCGCATTTCAGGAAAATCCAACTCAGAAATTCGCGATCTGGTGGCGAAGTTGGAAGCGGCTCGCAAGACAGCCGCATGAGCGGCGGCGGATATGCACCTTCCGTCAGCACAGTCAGTGCAGCAGTCTAGAGAGCCCCGCGCGAGGCGCGCGAATGCCGTTGTGTCCGTGTGCATGCCTGAACGTGGGGAACAAGCTAGTGCAGGTATTAAACCTGACAAAGAGTTACAAAGCAAAACTGGACAACAACTGGACGACATTCATGGACGGCTCGTGACCTGTTGCCTGGACGAACTCCACCCGCATCCCAGTTACGTTCAGCATCATCTCACGGTTCCAGCCTGCAAATTGTCTTCACTCACTGAGCGGGGTGACCTCGCGTTTCGAGAGCCGCTCGTGATTACGCGAGACCACACGATTGTTGACGGGTATGCCCGGTGGGAGTTGGCTCGACTACAAGGGCGAGCAACGCTCCCATGTATCGAATACGAACTGACCGAGTCGGAAGCCCTTCATTGGCTACTACAGAGGCATCGCCGATCGGACGGCCTGAATGCCTTTAGCCGGATACTTCTGGCACTGGACCTTGAAGCGGGATTTAAAGAGAAGGCGCGGTCGAACCAGCAAGCCGGCGGCCAGAACAAGGGTTCGTCAAAATTGACGGAAGCTGAAAGGCTGGATGTCCGGTCCGAAATTGCCGCTGCCGCAGGGGTCTCAGTGGGCAACGTAACCAAGGTCAAGCAACTGGTCGGGACTGGGCATCCGGAACTGTTGGAGGCATTACGCGGCGGTGAGGTTTCGATCCACCGGGCTTGGAAATGGAGCATGGAATCACCAGATCAGCAGATCGAGGCACTGAGGACCTATCGCAACAAGAACGGGGTTAACAAGGCCATCCGGGATCTCATTTCACGGCACGGACCAGGAAACTTGCCGACCGCACCAGACCTAGCAAGCTTGGTCAGACGCTTGTCGGGGCTTAGTTCAGGTGAATGCAGTTCGGTAAGCGTGTCCGTGATACGCGTCCAAGGCAAGATGATCTTTGTGACTGAAGAGCTAATGCAATCCCTCCCACCTTATCAGGAGTCGATACCAATATGCACAACAGACAACCGCTAAAGGAGATCCTGATTGCTACACAATCCCACTGGGACCGTCCCGAGGTCCGCCCAGCCGTGCGCGAGAACTTCGGCAAAATGATCAACTGCCGGACCCCGGCATTGGGGGCCGAAGTCTTTGCGTCAGAGACCGAAGAGAAACTTGTTCACCATACTTGCAAATCGAGGTCATGCCCGAGCTGTGGGCAGCGGGCCACGCTGCTTTGGCAGCGTGACCAGTGGAGCGCCCTTCCCGACATTCCCTATTCCGGCATTGGCCTTACGATGCCCGACGTGCTGTGGCCAATCTTTCGTCAGAATCGCCAACTCCTTCACGACTTGCCCGCACTCGCGGCGGCGGTGATCCAACAATGGGTGCAAATTACATTCAGTGTCCGGGTGCTCATTTTGGTGGTGCCCCACACGTTTGGGCGACACTTGAATTTCAACGCCCATCTTCATGTTATGGTTTCTGCTGGCGGCCTGAAGGAGCCGGAGGGTCGCTGGATTACTCCGCTGCGCTTCGACAGGCGCAAACTCATGCACATCTGGCGCTATGCCGTCATCACGTACCTTCGAGCGGCTCTGAAAAAAGGTTCACTCGCGTCCGAGGCGAGCCCCGAGGAACTCAGAGTGATGCTGAAAACGCAATATGAACGCTGGTGGAACGTTTACGTAGATCCCATCAGGTCGAAATGGCATTTCCTGCGATACGTGGCGCGGTACGTTCGACGACCGCCGATCGCCCAACATCGCTTTACGACAGTCACGGATCGAGAAGTCGAGTTTTTGACGAAAGATCTGAAGCAAAAGCGGGTCGTGACGACCCATTACTTGATTGAGGAATTCGTTGACGCTCTGGCCTCACATGTGCCAGACCGCTATACGCACGCGATGCGTTGTTTCGGGCTGTTGGCACCCCGAACGAAACGTATGACTTCGGCTGCCCTGTTTCTACTGCTGGGGCAGAAGAAGAGCCTTCGTCCACAGCGATTGAGTTGGCGGAATTCACTGCGCAAGTATTTCGGAATAGATCCCCTCGTCGATAACCGCGGTCAATCCATGCATTGGGCTCGCCGGCTGAAACCAGTGGCGAGGTAGGCGTTCGCGCAGATCCTTTTCTCACTTGCTCCGATTCCCCCAAGCAAGCGTTTCTCCCCTATTTTGGGCTCACCACGATTTTGGTTTCGCTGAGTCACAGCTTGCAAAGGCCCCGTCTGACGATACTCTCTTCGAAATCGATTTTTGTTTTTCCTATAGATCAAGCAGCGAATCGACAACCTTGCCTGTTAGCGCTGTCGCGAAAGCGTAAGCAGTGGTCTTAGAGTTGTCAATATGGAAATCGATTCTGGTACTGTCTGAAATGTGCGTTGAAGGCTGAGAAAAGCACCAAGCCACACCCGCAGACCTGGCTAAACCTGCTCTCATGCGTCGCTTAAACGGCCGACTTCCCCAGAAGCGACACCGCTTCCCGGCTTCGCGCCGCCAAGCGGGTGGGGCGGGGAGGCGGGGGAAAAACTCCTCCTTCCGCCCCGACAAATGCGGCATTTCGACACTGCTCTGATTCGTTGACGAATCCAATCAGTATCGGAATTTCAGTAGCGTGAATTCGCCGTTGATCTCGTGTTCGAGCAGGCATATAATACAACCCCGCCAATGGGTAGCCCAGAGCGCGTGAGTGACCAAAGCCGTAAGTTAGCGTCCGTGAGGCGGGAACTCGACCGTCCGTGGTCACAGTTCGTCATCGCCCACACCCAACCGGACGGCATCCGGCGGGAAATTCTCGAATCCTGGAGTCTGTGCCGGGACGTCTACCACATCGATCCAGGAATGCGTCGCACTTTGCTCGGGCTACCGTCTGGCCAGCCGGAGGTGAATCGCGTCGAGAACGAAGTGCTGCGCATCAGCCAGCCGTTCCTGCTCGAAGTCAAACAGGCGCTCGATGAGATGGGATTCGTTCTGGCCTTTTTCGATAGCGACGGCTCGATGCTGAAGTGTGACGGCGATCCCAAGGTGTGTGATGACCTTCAGGAGATTAACTTCTGTCCGGGAGGCAGTTGGAAGGAAGAGGTTGCGGGCACCAATGGACCAGGCACCGCTCTGGCGCGGAGACAGGCGGTTCAAGTAATCGCCTCCGAGCATTTCGTGGAAGCATGGCACAAATGGGCCTGTTATGCGGCACCGATACTCGACCCTGTATCCGGCCAACCACTTGCGGTGCTGGACGTGACGGGGTATGGGAACGCCACTCACCCGCATATACTTCTGTTTGTCAGCTCAGTTGCGCGCGCTATTCAGATGGAATTAGCTTGCCGCCAGGTACGGAAAGACTGCTCCATCATCGAGGAGTACGCGCAGACGGCGGCTAAGCGTCCAAACGACGGCGTTATCGCCGTGGATCATCGCGGCAGGATTCTGCGCATGAGCCCTTCCGCCGAAAGGCTACTGCGTCTTCCCCACGCGCTGAGCGGCTCCGAGAATGTCCCTGAACTGCGTGATCTGCTGTCATCGCTGAGTATTCGAGCGAAATCGCTGGGGCATCAGAGCTTGGAAGTCGCTTATATCGCAGCCTCGGGACAGCAACTGAGAGCAGCTGCACAGGCGGTATTCGGTGAAAACCAGTTAATTGGGGCAGTGGTTACTGTCAACGATAATCAGTCTGCCGCGCGTAGAAACCTGGGCGGAGATACCCGCGATTTAGATAGGAACGTAAAGTCTCGCGGTATGGTCAAGTACCGAACAAGATACTGCTTCGACGACGTGCTGGGAAACTCTCCCGCGATGCAGCAGGCCTTTAAGCGCGCGCGACAAGCGGCGCTGCAGGACATGCCGCTCCTGATATTCGGCGAGTCTGGTACCGGCAAAGAGATGTTTGCGCAAGCGATTCACAATGCTGGCGTTCGCTCGCAACGCCCGTTTATTGCGGTGAACTGCGGTTCGATTCCACGCGAACTGCTCGAGGCCGAACTGTTCGGCTATGTCTCGGGCGCGTTCACGGGCGCCAAACACGGAGGCAACGCGGGCAAGTTCGAGCAAGCGGATGGCGGAACGATTTTTTTGGACGAAGTCAGCGAGCTGCCGCCAGCCGGACAGGTCGCGCTGCTCCGAGTGCTACAGGAAATGGAAATCACCCGTGTTGGAAGCAGTTCCCCCATTTCCTTGGACGTGAGAGTGGTCGCCGCCTCCAATAAGAATCTTTTGCACGAAGTCAGCGCTGGCAGGTTCCGGCGCGATCTCTATTACCGCCTGGCTGTGCTCACTATCGACCTGCCCCCGCTGCGGCAACGTGGCGAAGACATCATCATGCTGGCGCAGTTGTTTCTCGCGGAGTTCAGCGGCCAAGTGGGTCCTGGCGGATTGTCTTTCACTCCTCAGGTTCTTGATGTGCTGTCGCGATGTGAGTGGCCCGGGAACATCCGAGAATTGAGGAATTTCGTGCAACGCGCTGCCGTCCTTGCTCCAGCCTTACAGATCGATTGCGAGACCTTGAGGGAGATCGAACCTTGCCTGGGTCCGCTGATGGAGGCTGAACAACCGCGGGAGGAAGCCGCTTCTACAGACGCAAAGCGGGGAACCATTCTCGAAATTTTAAGCCAATGTTCCGGTAACGTTTCGGAAGCTTCGCGCCGCATGGGACTTTCCCGTATGACTATTTACCGCAAGATGCGCGACAGTTCGATCAGCCGGAGTGATGTACTGTTGCACCGCAGCCATCCAAAGGGGGCTTCCGGATGAACCGGAAGCCCGTTTGAACGGTGCCCTTCTCCTCTGGCGATTCCGCTCAACCTGGGCTTCCTTCTCCTCGCCGCAGGCTTTAATGGGAAATCTTGACGCTCGTGGCTGTTGCAAAAGACGATTGAGGCGAAACGAAAACGAGCGAGGTTGCACCCATTAAACCGCCCCGTTTTCAACCACGAGTGGAACCTATAGTTGCAGATTTAACCTCTCTTGGGACCGACAGGTCCCGTGAACACGTCTGCCACGACCAGCTTGCCATCCTCTACCTTCAAAGGAAGGATCGGGAGCATCCGCGAAGAGGGGCCCTCGCCCGTCGACTTGCCAGCCTGCATCGGATCGAACATCGCCTCGTGACATGGGCACCGGAACAACTTCTTGTTCTCAACCCAGTCGGTCAGCATACACCCAAGATGGGTGCACACGGCCGAGTAAGCCAAAACTCCTTGAGCCGCGTCTTCCTTCAACTCCGGCGGAACTTTCTCCGGAGGCAACCGCAAAAGAAGGACGGTGGAGTGGTCGCTCTCACGAACAGTTCCACTGGCTGCGTCCTTCGCCTGCGCAACAACCGGAGGTCCACCGATAACTAAGTCCTCCAGAAAGACGACATTGCCCTTACGCTGGCCGTCGCCGAAAACAAACGTATCGCCCACAAGCGGCACTCCATTGTCTTTCGGTCTGGGCATCGCTCCCGGCCCGGCGAAAGCACTCAGACTCCCTCCGATTGACACCAGCGCCGTTGCCCCAACAAGACCGCATGTGGACTTGAGCAGATCGCGTCTGCTCTTGCAAAACTTCGACTCCATGGAGCCCACTCCTCGCTTGACTCGATGTCCTGCGTTGCAGACAGAGTTTACAACTTAGTACTAACGGGCAACAGCTCCCCATTCCAGTGCGGACGCTCGGCTAGGCTGTCAGCTACCCGCAGTTGTAGGATCAATCACCGTTCGCACCTGCGAGATTCGGTTCGCAGGAAAACCACCACGGCTTGCGTGCTCACGAATCACTTCTTGATTCGGTGCGATGTAAACGCAGTAGATCTTGTCATCGGTAACGTAGCTCTCCACCCATTGGATTTGTGGACCAAGCTCCTTCAATACACCGCAAGACTTCTGCGAGATTGCCTGTAATTCGCCTGCCGATAAGCGACCTGCTCCGGGGAGCTCGCGCTCGATGACATATTTGGGCATTGCTATCTCTCCTTTTCGGATTCGCTGGCCTGCACCCACTCGGTGCGAAAGTTTGGCAGCCGCATCAACGTTTGCATGACTACACAGTATAGTTCTGTTTTTTCGCGCAAGGCGCGGAGTTGATCCGTGCTTGCCTCAGGAGCAACCACCTCAAAGCGCAGACGAATCTCTTCGAAGCCGACCGGCACGTCTGTTGATATTCCCCGTACCCCACAGGTCCGGGTCCGCCTCGACTGTGATCTGGATGCGTTCGGTTCGGACTCCCATAGCGGACGCCGTTCTTCCCTTGCAGAGCAGAAGCGTGGCCCGCGTCTTGGAGCGGAAAGTCGTTTGCACATCCTGGCCCTCGCATGGATCCCACAATGCTCCAGCAGCCAGTCGAATCTCCGCTAGCGAACACACACACCCCCGGGACAGCAAATCAATCAGGAATGGCGATTTTGCGTCACCCCTGAATTGACGGGCAGCTAAAAGAACGCAATGGTGCCCAATGCAACGGAGTCCTCGGTGGCGATCGCGCCCGCCTGCGACTCGGAACGAGTATGGGTATATTCACCGACCAGATTCATCCACTTCGTCAGCCCATAGCGAGCCTGGCCGATATACGACCCGTTGTTTCTGGTTATCGCCAGCGAATCCGCCGCCCAAGGCGCGCTGCTGGTTCGCTCCCCGCTAGCCAGGCTCAGATTGCTCTGGCCGTAGCTTGCGCCAACTGTAAACTTCTTGGCAAAGGTGTACGTTCCCTGGGCGTAATAGCCTTGGGAATTGCGGGTTTGTCCCGTCGGGCTGGTAGAGAGGAACATCAAACCCTCCGTTCCGATACCCGAACCGTTGTAGCCATAGACCACGAAATCAGCCGCACCAACCGAGATCTTCGTGCCGTAGTCGAGGCCCCACGCTCGAACGCTGTGTCCCAATGGAGTAGTCAAATAAGGATCAGAGGCCAGGTCAGATTGGTTAGCCTGTAGGCTCTGAGTAATGTAGTTGTTCCAGAACTTGACCTTTACCATCCCTTTCGTCGGGACCGTGTAGGTCAGCTTGCCCTGGAGTTGCGGCTGCCCATGGCCAGTGAGCGGGGCGGAGAATATAGCTCCGGTCGGATTATTCGCGGTGACAGCTCCGTTGAATCCGAGCGTTGTGGATACAACATCACTCAGAGGCGCGAAGATTCCGCCTGCAACCTGAAATCCGTGAGAGGAAGGTGAAGTCCAGCTAATCTGGGGCATGAAGTCAGTGTAGATATAGCCCAGACCAATACGGCCCAGCGTGACGCTGCCCGGCCCGGCGTTGCCGTTCGTCGAACCTGCACCGAGAAGGGTGAAGTCATTCAAGATGCCCTCTTGGCCGAAGAAGCCAAGGTCGCGGCCAACTTTGAAAGTTCCCATGTGGGCTTTGCCCACCGTTACGTACTGCTGACGAAAGTCGATGCCCGCGACGCCGAAGCCCGTCGGGTTGCCGGGAGCCAAGTTAACACCGCCAAACGTTGTCCCTGCTAGCCCGCCGGTCATGAGACTCTGGATTCCCGGCCAGATGCCGAAGAAAACCGCAACGTCGAAGCCATTTTGCTTCGTCGCGATCTTGAAGGACAAGTCCCCCGGCAGCAGACCGTTGCGTACAGACGAATTGGGCTGGGCGTTGCCGCTGGCCAAACACAGGACGCAGCCAACCGCAGATTTAGGCGTGTTGTCCGGCCGGTCGTGAACGTAGAAGCCGTTGATTTCGCCGGAAATGGTCACATCGAAAGGTCCGCTGTGAAACCCAACTGCGTTGTCCATGGCGGTAACAAGCTTCGCCGGCGCCTCGGACGGCGCCGTCGCCGGCGGGGCAGGCATTTGAGCTTCTTGCTTTGCCGCATAATGTTGCTTCAAAGTATCGTATTGTTTCTGAGTGATGGTGCCATTGGCTAGAAGAATGTCCAGCAGGTCATCATCGGCGCGCACCGGCGCAGGATTCAGTACGAGGACAGCGAAGCTCAAAACGAGAGCGAATACTTGCAGGGCCCAACAAGAACCCAGAAGCGTCCGGCGGGACTGTGAGTCGGTTGATTGGCGTTTGCTCATTTGGAATTTCCTTTCTTCATCTCGAGGTATGGACAAGATGGGTCCTCGGCGACGTGTTGTTTTTCAACGCGAAGCTGCGAGATGCCATGCAAGAGACGGGCCGTTCAGAAAATCTTCGGGGTTTACGATGAACCATCCGGTAACAAGGCGAGTAGCGAGTAGAATGTGGCTTGGAATTTCCCGTTGCACACCTTGCGTGTCATCAGCGATGTAACAGGATGTGACAGTCGCACGTGTGACAGTTGTCACGGCATGTGACTGCGTGTGACAGTTTCCAGGCGCAATTGGGGCGCGGAACGCCCGCTTGAGTGCGTGGCTTCAAGTGGCAGCGGAATTGCGAGGGTGCAGGAGCGTACTCACGCAACATAACCGCAGAAAGGCAGCGATGTTCGCCTTCTCGCCAACTAGTTCTGAGCTCAGATTTCATATAGGAGACGCAAATGACTACTTCAACGCTATCGTCGAATGAGACCTCGCAAGCTCCGCGGCTGGAGCATGCGTCACACTTCTTGAACGGTACTAAGAAGATTTTGATTGGCGGCAAGTGGGTGGATGCCAAGTCGGGAAAAACATTTCAGGTCTACAATCCGGCGACCGGACAGGAAATCGCACGAGTTGCCGAAGGGGATCGAGAGGACATTGAGCTTGCAGTGAAAGCTGCCCGTACCGCGTTCGAAAGCGGTCCCTGGAGCAGAATGACCCCCTCAGAGCGAGGACGCCTCATTTGGAGGCTTGGAGATCTTCTCGAGCAGCATCTGGAAGAGTTCGCCGAGCTTGAATCGCTGGACAACGGGAAACCAATTTCCGTGGCGCGGGCCGCGGATGTCCCGCTGGCAGCCGACTTGTTCCGCTACATGGCGGGCTGGGCAACGAAGATCGAAGGAAACTCAATTCCGATCTCGGTGCCGTACACACCGGGAGCCTCCTACCACGTCTATACACTCCGGGAACCTGTAGGTGTCGTTGGCCAGATTATCCCCTGGAACTTCCCTTTGCTCATGGCCGCCTGGAAACTGGGCCCGGCCCTCGCGGCAGGTTGCACGGTGGTGCTGAAGCCCGCCGAACAGACTCCGTTAACGGCGCTGCGGTTGGGCGAGTTGATCGGCGAGGCGGGATTCCCAGAAGGCGTAGTCAATATCGTACCCGGCTTCGGAGCTGCGGGTGCGGCGCTCGCGGCTCATCCCGATGTCGACAAAGTCGCATTCACAGGCTCCACAGAGGTTGGCAAGCTCATCGTGAAGGCGGCTACTGGGAACCTGAAGAAGGTGACCCTCGAACTGGGTGGCAAATCTCCTAACGTGGTCTTTAAGGACTCGGACCTCGAAACCGCCGTCGCGGGTGCGGCTAGCGCAATCTTCTTCAATCACGGCCAGTGTTGCTGCGCGGGCTCGCGCCTGTATGTGGAAAGCAGCATCTTTGACAAGGTCGTCGACGGCGTAGCGGAGCAGGCAAAGAAGATCAAAGTGGGTCCGGGGCTCGATCCAACAACCCAGATGGGCCCGCTCGTATCCGACGAGCAACTCAACCGCGTATACGGCTACGTGCAATCCGGCATCGCCGAGGGAGCGAAGGCCGTTACTGGCGGGCGCAAGACAGGTGATGCCGGATTCCGGCAGAACGGCTACTTCGTCGAGCCCACAGTTCTGGTGAATACCCGGCAGGACATGAAGGTCGTCCAAGAGGAGATCTTCGGCCCGGTGGTAACAGCCATGCCATTCAAAGAAGTCGATGAATTGATTCCAAAGGCAAACGACTCTGTATATGGCTTAGCTGCTGGAATTTGGACGCGCGATCTCAGCAAAGCTCACCGGGTGGCTGCCGCGTTGCGCGCGGGCACAGTTTGGGTTAACTGCTACAACATCTTTGACGCGGCGCTACCATTTGGCGGATATAAGCAGTCCGGTTGGGGGCGCGAAATGGGTCACGAGGCCATCGAACTCTATACACAAACCAAGGCGGTCTGCATGCAAATATAGAGTCGCAAACGCCGGAGTTACGGGTGGACGGCTGTCCACCCGTATGGTCTCGCGACCTACAAAAGGTAAAAGCTAACATAATACAAAACGCAAACACTTGAGGAGGAGTATGGATATGGGTATCACGAAGAGGTCTATGCTAGGTGGGTTGTTAGCGGCATGTGTAGTCCTTCTGACGATGGCGACGCTTCCGGCATTTTGCCAGGAGGACGCGTCAAACAGGCCGTACCAGGCCGTAACAGAACAGCAACTACTAAATCCCCCTGCCACCGATTGGCTGCAGTATCGCCGTACGTTTGACGGACACGGTTACAGTCCGCTCAAACAGATTAATGCACAAAACGTCAAGAACCTGACCCCTATATGGGCCTTTTCGACAGGCCTAACCGCCGGCCACGAGGTAGTTCCGGTGGAACACGACGGAATCCTGTTCATCACCACCTCGTACAACAAGGTGTTTGCCCTGGACGCCAGGAGTGGAAAGTTCCTTTGGAAGTATGAGCGGGACATACCAGAGAAAGCGCTGGCGGTAGTCTGCTGCGACGTGGTCAATCGCGGCGGGGCGCTCTATGGGGACAAGTTTTACTTTGGAACCATCGATGCCCATGTGGTCGCATTGGATGCGAAGACCGGAAAAGTAGCCTGGGACACGAAGGTCGCAGAATATACGGATGCAATCACGATTACCGGAGCTCCGATTGTCGTTAAGGGCAACATTATTACCGGCATGACAGGCGGCGAATACGGTTCGCGCGGGCGCCTGATTGCAGTGAATGCGGAGACCGGAAAAATCGCTTGGATCACCTACACCATTCCCGGTCCGGGAGAGCCAGGCAACGAGACCTGGGGTGGCGGCGATGCTTGGAAGCATGGCGGCGGAACCACTTGGACCACGGGTGTCTACGATGTGCAGCAGAACTTGATTTTCTGGGGCACCGGCAATCCCGGACCCTGGGCCGGTGCGGTGCGGCCTGGAGATAATCTCAACACCATTTCGACCCTCGCTTTCGATCCCGATACGGGCCAGATCAAGATGCATTACCAATATGTCCCCCACGACCTGTGGGATTACGACAATATCACCACTCCCATGCTGATCGATGTCAAACGCGATGGCAAGACCATCCCGGGCATCTTCACCGCGCACAAGCAGGGTTACGCCTATCTACTAAACCGAACCAACATGCAGTTTGTGTATGCCGAACCATTCATGTCGGTCACCTTTGATAAGGGAATTGATCCCACGACCGGCCACCCAATTCCGGATCCGGCAAAGGATCCTTCAAACGGCTTAGTTGACGTGTGTCCTTCCTTCCTGGGCGGAACGAACTATATGCCGCTTTCGTATGACACCTCCACCGGCTATGCGTACGTGCCCGGAAATGAATGGTGCGAGACCATTAAAGACTTGCCGGAAGCACCTTATACCCCAGGCAAAATGTACGTCCAAGCCGAGTTCCACATGCACGTGGCTCCGGGTGCGCTGGGGGCCGGAGGCTTCATCAAGGCGATTGATGTGAAAACCGGCAAGACGGCGTGGACCAAGAAGTTTGAAGACCCCATCTGGTCAGGTACCCTTGCTACTGCCGGTGATGTAGTGTTCGCCGCCGGAACAGCCAGCCGGGATTTCATGGCGCTGAACTCTAAAACCGGTGACATTCTTTGGAAATTCCGCACCAACTCGGGCCTGGTCGGTGCACCGATAACCTATGAGCTGGATGGAGTGCAGTATGTTGCCACCGTCTCCGGGTTCGGCGGCGCAATCCCGATCTGGACCGGAGAGATTAACGAAAAGTACACCAAGGACGTTCCTCAAGGCGGAGTGGTGTGGGTTTTCGCCTTGAAGAAGTAGTTTGTCGGCCCCGGCTCACGGCTCAAACCGGGACCCCAGCAGGCCTGTCGCACTTTGATGCGAAGAGAGGAGTGATGAGCGAAAGTTCCTCACCCCTCTCGGCCTCTTAGTTGACGGAGTGGCGAGCGGCGGGGGGTGGGAGCGGTAGCTTCCTCTCCCAAGTATCTTCTAAGCTCTTGATGCTGAGTCGTAGTAGGGGAGCACCGATATGAACCGATTGTCAGCAGTACTGAACGAGCTGGAAAAGTCCGAGCGCTTGGTCGAAGGCGCGCTGCAGCTGGTCAGTTCCGCCCAGGTACTACAAAAGGAGGAGAAAGAAAGCATCGAAAGCCTGCTACGGGAAGCCAGAGAAGGTCTAAAGGCGGCCAGAGTATTCGGGCGCGCTTGTGGAGTGTCCGCACAATTCCTTGATAGCAGCAATCAACGGTGCCTCAGGGCCGCGGGACGGGCGCGGATAGGAAACAAAGCATGAGAGGGTTCCCGGGTTGGCGGCCGTGGTTGCTGCGCCTGTTTCTTGCGGTTCTAGTGCTGCTCGCATGTCCGGATGCGGGGTGGGCTCAGGTGTCCGCCGCCATTTCCGGGAGAGTAGAAGACGCTTCCGGAGCCGCCGTGAGCGGCGCAACCGTCACGGTAAAGGATGTGGAAACCGGAGCGACGCGGGTCGTAACAACAGACCTAACCGGGAATTACCGGGTCCTCTCACTGCCCATAGGGCTGCACGAAATAAGGACAGAGAAGGAAGGTTTCAAAGCTGCTGTCCGGACGGGGGTTAAGTTAGACGTAGGCCAGGAAGCGGTGGTGAACCTGCGGCTCGAAGTGGGCGAAGTCGTCCAACAGATCGTTGTTTCGGAAGAGGCTCCCGTGGTCAACACCACGACCGCTCCAGTCTCCGGGCTGGTAGGGGAGCGCGAGATAAAAGACTTGCCGCTCAACGGCCGTAGCTTTGATAACCTGATTACTCTCAATCCCGGCACCATCAACTATACCGCGCTGAGAAGCCCTAATACTACGACGAGCAATGGAAGCGCGTACGCGGTAGACGGGCAAAGACCAGGTGACAACCTGATGTTGCTCAATGGGGTGGAATATACGGGATCGAGCCAACTAGCGGTGACTCCGGGCGGGGTTAGTGGGAACTTACTGGGAATTGATGCGGTCCGGGAGTTCAACGTCCTGACGGGCGATTATGGGGCGGAATATGGAAAGCGCGAAGGAGCCCAAGTCAGCGTGGTCACCCAGTCTGGCAGCAATACGCTGCATGGGACCCTCTATGAGTTTGTCCGGAACAGCGCTCTGGATGGGCGCAACTATTTTGATCAGGGTTCGATCCCGCCGTTCCAGCAAAACCAGTTCGGAGGCTCCTTGGGAGGGCCCATCAAGAAAAATCGACTCTTCTTGTTCGGCAATTACGAAGGATTTCGGCAGAGTTTGGCGGTCAGTAATCTCAGCGTTGTCCCCGACGCAATGGCTCGCCAGGGGTCCTTGCCAAATGCCAGCTGTGTGGAAACCCGAGTCCCGAGCCTGAACCCGGCGATGTTGCCGTATATGTCCTTCTGGCCGCAGCAAAACGGTACAGAGTTGGGCGGTGGATGCTTTGGAGAAGCATTGTCATTCAATCATCCCGAGCAATCCATCCGCGAGGATTTCGGTACTCTTCGCGCAGATTACGTTCTCAGTCCGCGAGACACGCTTTCGGGCGCTTACACCATAGATGATGGCAATGGTCTGATCCCGGTAGCGGACCCGCTGTTCGCGTCGGCTCTGGCGCTCCGCAGCCAGGTGATCAGCTTGCAGGAGACGCATATCCTGTCGCCGCGGGTCCTCAACGTCTTTACGGCCGGTTTCTCGCGCGCTGGTTTCGCTAACGATTCCTCGCCCTATGTCTCGTTCCCTGCAAACCTTTCGTTTGTGCAGGGACGCGGCCCGGGCGGAATCGTTATCGGCGGCGGGGTCACGACCACGGCCAATGGTACGATCACCTCGGCGGGGCCGAACAATGCCTCCAGCGTATGGAACCGCAGAAACCTATTTACCTTTGCGAATAATCTGCAAATCAGCAAGGGAATTCATCAGATCAGCCTGGGAATCTGGTTGCAGCCGCTTCAGGATAATGAAGACACCGCTTCGCGCCAGTTGGGGCAAGCCAGTTTCACCAGCCTAGCGGCGTTCCTGCAGGGAATTGTAGGGACGCCAGGCAACAGCTTTCAAGTAGTGCCCCTGGCTACTGAATTGGGATGGCGAAGCCTGATGGGCGCATGGTACGTTCAGGATGCGATCAAACTACGGCCCAATCTCACGCTTCAGGTCGGCCTGCGGCACGAATTCGATAACGGTTGGAACGAGGAAGCGGGAAGGGCTGCTAATTTCGTTACCGGCGCGGACGGTGTGCTGGTGACCACACCGCAGATAGGCGATTCGGCCTTCACGCAAAACAACGCAAAATGGCTCTTCGGCCCCAGAGTGGCGCTGGCGTGGGATCCCCACGGAAACGGGGCCACTGCGGTCCATGCGGGATTCGGAATTCATTATTCGTTGTTAGATGCCCTCGCCTTTCAACTCAACGCGGTCCCCCAATCCGCTCCCTCCTTTTACAATGGAACAATTTCGTTCGGCAGCACCAAGGCCCCCGTGTCCTTGGTCCCAACCGCTACCGGACCTGGGATCATCCCTCTTGATCCCAATAAGCCGCCATCCGCCCAGTGCGGCCCTGGAGTTCCCGCACCCTGTACTATCTATGCTCCGCAGGGAGTGCAGGCGAATGCGAAAATCCCCACCCTTGAGGAATGGAACTTAACAATCGAGCAACAACTAGACCGCAGCACATCGCTTCGCATTGGTTATGTAGGATCCTTTGGCTTCCACCAGCTTGTCAGCATCGATCCCAACAGCATTCCGTCGCAGATTTGTAGCGACCCGAGCGGCTGCATTGCCGGCGGCATTGGCAAGCCGAATCCCGTGCCCGTACCCCTGGGTTCCGAATATATCCCAGTAGGTCTGCGTCCCAATCAGTATCTGTCGGGCGGATTTTTCTGGTATTCGGAAGGTAATAGCAGCTACAACGCCCTACAAGTGGACGTTATCCGGCGTTTCACGCGAAAACTGCAATTTCGAGCGAACTACACGTGGTCGAAAAGTCTGGACGATAATTCCGCGCTGACCGGGGCTCAATCTAACAATCAGGCACAGATGGTGTTGGATCGATTTGATTTGCGGAAAGACTGGGGGCCATCCGCGCTGAATGTAGCTCACCAGGCGCACTTCACGGCTACTTACGAACTGCCCTTTGGACAGGGGCAGTATTGGCTCGCGCATACCGGCGGGGTGGCAGATAAACTGGTCAGCGGCTGGGTGTTCAATACGATTACCACGCTGATGAGTGGCTTCCCCTTAACGCCTCAGGTCGGTTCTAACCGTTCCGGCGACGGAGACACGAGAAATCCGGACCGGCCCTCCCTGAACACCAGCTTTAGCGGCCCGGTTGCGCTCGGCAGTCCTAATCAATGGTTCAATCCGAACGCGTTTGCGTTGCCGGGAGCCGGTACGTATGGAGACTTGGGCAGAGGAACGCTAACTGGTCCAGGCTTGGTGGGAATGGATGTCTCCCTGTTCAAGAACACGAACGTCACCGAGAAGATTGCCTTGCAGTTTAGAGCGGAATTCTTCAACGTGCTGAACCACACAAATTTCGACACACCCAACCTGACTGTATTTTCGGGCGGTACAATTAGCCCCTCGGCGGGATTAATCAGCGCCACAGCCACCTCGTCCCGAGAGATTCAGTTCGGCTTGAAGCTGATTTACTGATGGCGGGCGAATCGCCGGTGATGGAACTGGCGGAGGCGGAGCGGGACCACTCGGGCGCGCTCACAAGAGCTGGCTGGATAACAACAAAAAGATGAAGAAGAAGCTGCTTATTACTGTGCTCCTGTGGGCTCTCCCCCTGCTTGGGCAAAGCAACAGGGGCGAATTGCGCCTCAAAGTGACCGATCCAGCCGGTCTTGGCGTGAAGACAACCGTTCAGATCATCAGCAAGGCGAATCAGTATCGAAATACTCTGGCGACCAGCGAGCAGGGCAACCTGGACGTACAGCGGCTGATTTACGGCATCTATCAGCTCGACATTAAGCAGCCTGGCTTTGCAGGCCTATCTGAAGCTGTCGAGATTCATTCCTCGAATCCGACCGAATACACAATCCAACTCAAGCTGTCTTCAGTGAATGAATCCGTCACTGTTACTGCGGCCAACACATTGATCGACCCCGAGCAAGCTGGTTCCATTAGTCAGATAGGCTCAGACGTTATCCAAGACCGGCTCAGCTCGATTCCGGGCCGCTCCTTGCAGGATTTGGTGAATTCGCAGCCTGGCTGGCTATACGAAGGCAATGCCGTTCTGCATCCGCGCGGTTCGGAATATCAGACACAGTTTGTGGTTGATGGCATCCCTCTGACGGACAATCGCTCGCCCAGCTTTGGGCCTGCGATTGACGCGGACGACGTGCAATCGTTGAGCATCTACACCGCAGGCATCCCCGCGGAGTATGGCCGGAAAATGGGTGGCGTGGTCGAGGTGAACACGCTGCAGGATTCACAGCCAGGTTTCCACGGCCAGGTAGTGCTTTCCGGCGGCAGCTTTGATTCGGCCGGCGCTTCCGCGCAGGGGCAGTACGTTTGGGGCAAGAATACGTTCGGCGCCAGCGCCAGTGGCAGCATGACGGACCACTATCTGAATCCCGTGGTTCCGCAGAACTACACGAATACTGGCACACTGGGGGATTTTTCGGTCAACTACGAGCGCGATTTGACGACGAAAGATCGCTTGCGATTCATCGTTCGCCATGAGCTCTCGCGCTACGATCTTCCGAACGAACAGGTACAGCAATCCGCGGGCCAGCTCCAAACTGCCGACAACATTGAGACGATGGGAATCGCCTCCTATCAGCACACATTTTCGTCCAATGCAGTCGCCGATTTTCGCGGCATGGTCCGCGACAATGCGAATGATTTCAACTCCAACGCGAGTTCGACTCCGATCGAGGTGTTTCAGCACAATTTTTTTCGCGAGGGATATTTCAAGGGGACCGCAACCGTCGATTATGGCCGAAACGAATGGAAGTTTGGGGTCGAGTCGGACAACATATTTCTGAACGAAAATTTCAGCTACAAGATTACCGATCCAACTCAGTTTGATCCCACCACACCGCTGACCTTTGGCTTCCTGGGAAGCCGGCCAGACCTCGAGCAATCCGCATTCGTGCAGGACCAGATCCGACTGAAAAACTGGACCATCAATGCCGGGCTGCGCTGGGACCACTATCAGCTTTTGTTGAACCGTCACGCAGTGGACCCACGCTTCTCGATTTCGCGCTATTTCCCGTCCGCCGACCTCGTCTTGCATTTCTCCTATGACCGGGTTTTTCAGACCCCGTCTTTCGAGAACCTCCTGCTTTCGAGTTCAGTCGCAGTTGAATCCATCGACCCAACGAACTTCCTGCGGCTACCGATTGAACCTTCTGAAGGAAACTACTACGAAGCGGGTTTAACCAAGGTGTTCGTCGGAAAGGTCAAGCTGGACGCCAACTATTTCCGGCGGCTCGTAGCCAACTATGCGGATGACAGTCAGATCGAGAACACGACCATCAGCTTCCCGATTGCGTTCCGCAAAGCCGTCATCTATGGCGCTGAAGCAAAACTCGATCTTCCCGATTGGCGCCGCTTCTCGGGTTTCCTGAGCTATTCCTATACCGTCGGCAATGTCTGGGTGCCGGTGACGGGCGGCCTCTTTTTGGGGCCCGACGCCACGGCCGCGGCAACGCAGCTCACCGGCCATTTCCCGGGTTCGCAGGATCAGCGCAACACCGTTCGCGGACGCCTTCGCTACCAGATCAAACCGCGCCTCTGGATCGCGGGCGGAATTCAATACGACACCGGGCTGCCATTCGATTTCGATGGCGACCCGGCCACGGCGCTCGGCGAATACGGCCAGCAGGTGTTCAATCGGATTAACTTTGCCCGAGGCCGTCTCTATCCTTCCTTCCAGGTCAACGCCTCAGCGGGTGCGGATATTCACAAATCTGACCGCATGAATATGCGGCTCCAGATCGACGGACAGAACCTTAACAACGTCCTTGACGTCATCGACTTCGGTGGTCTCTTCTCCGGCAACGCCATCGGACCGTCGCGGAGCGTTGCCCTGCGCCTTACATCTAACTTCTAGAGCCGATTAGCGCATGGAGGCGAGAAGACGAGCAGCACCCTCAGCAATTATTGAAAGCCCTCTCCGGCAGATTCGTTCTGTTTCTCGAAATCGATTTGAACAAAACCGCTGGCGCCGCTCATGTAGCGTGAGCGAAGAGGGGCGAGGTTCGTTCCGTTGCCGAAAATGCATGCGATTTCTCCTGCCTGGAGACAATGGTGATGCGAGTAGCAGATTGCAAGAACACGCCTGAAATTCGGCATAGCCGGTCCGGCAAGCACGCCTGGCCAGAAGTAGGTCAGGGATCCGATCGCACCAGGGGAGAGCAGAAAGGCACCGCATCGCGCGGAAGTGGGTCGCGATACGTTTTGGAATCCCGGGCAGGCGACTTTATGCGCCGAGAACCTTCTTTCGGAACCTTTCCGGTCCCCTGGTCTCTCAACAAAAGCGAAGCGGATCGCGCCGCGATCTCGATGCTTCCTTATTCCCCGGCGCACCGGAAGCCCCAGAATTTGCGGTGGTGATCCGGTGCGTCCCAGGCACGGGCCGACACGCGGATGTTCTTCGCACTGGTGGACCAGGAGCCGCCGCGCAGCGCCACATAGTCGGAGTTGTACCAGTCGCTCGTCCACTCCCATAAGTTCCCCAGCATGTCATATAGTTGCCAGGCGTTCGGCTGTTTTTGGGCTACTTCATGCGATCGGTCGTAGCTGTTGGCCTTGTACCAGGCAATAGTATCCGCGTCCGCCTCCCCGTAGCGCGCGGCTGAACTGTTCGCCCGCGCAGCATACTCCCATTCTGCCTCCGATGGCAACCGCATCCCCACCGCTTCGCAGTAAGCCTTCGCGTCTTCCCAAGAGACCCTATCGACCGGCCGCTGGTCGCCGTGAAAGAAACTCGGGTTCGAGCCAACCACGCGCCGATAGGCAACCTGCGTCACCAGAGTCTGTGCCATCCAGAAGCCTTTCGTTATGGTTACCTCGTGCGCCGGCTTCTCATCTTCGTCGCAGTCGCCGTCTCCCGGCGAACAGCCCATCATGAACTTGCCCGGTGGAATCCAGACGTACGTGAGCCCGTCTTTGGGATTTGTCTTCGTTACAACCTTTGCGGGCTGCAATTGAGATTGACCCTGGGGCGCCGGCGCTGCCATCGCCGCGGGAGCAGAGAGTGCATGTACAAGCACCGACAGCAGCGAAAAGAGGAGCAGTCGTTTCATCCGGCAATCGCTGCATTCTACTTCGCGAACGCGCAGGACACAAGCGCCTCTACCGCGCATAACCTGTTGCAGCGGGACGCGGACTTGTTCGCGAGATTCGCGGCGATCACGCATTACGAAAAAGCGTGGCGCGAAGCTTTCACCTGTGTGGGCGACAACGGAGGGTACCCCCTCCCATGAGCCTTAAAGAATAGACGAAATGCGTGGCTTAGGCTGTGAATCAACGCTTTCCGAGCAACAATGCGAATCGATCGGCTGGCATTTGAAATTAACCGGCCTGGGTCCCCTTGGACCACCGCGCCGTGTCGACGCTGCGGCCGTGTCTTAGTCTGACGCTTACGGATTACCGCAGAGCGAATCGACAGTGTGGCCGTATTTGCGCCCGATCCCTCTTTGAGCCAAAAGTTGAAACCGCGTCCTCCTAGCAAGCGAGGGGTTCGCGGCTTCGACGCAATCTTTCTTTGATATTTTCTGCATGGGTGTGATCTTCTCATGGGTAGAGACTGCCCGGTTCGCACAATCTTGTTCACCCGCTCGGCGTACCTTCTTGACCTTGTACAGATTGTCGAATCTGTCGAAAGGGAAGACTGAGACTCTGGTCATCACACGGAAGGCGCTTGTAAATGCGCTTTCAAGAATCAGTCCTGCAACCGGGCGGCGGGATGCCAAGTCGGCTGCCGGACCGCTCCCCACCGAGCGCCCAAATGCAATGATCTTGGTCGGCTGCCACCAAGCCTATGGCCGTACAACCGTCAGCGCCAGAATTCCCTGAATCTTAGTCCAATCGTCGGTTTCGGCGTTGAGTTCGGTTTCCCTTCGTTTGTCGGAATAGCGCGGATCGAGCAACCAGAGCTTATGGATTACAAATTGGCTCCCCCAGTTGTTAGGGCGGGTTTCATCGTAGGTAGCTCCATACAACACGTATATGTGCGATTTCCACTTGAGGAGCATGGGCTGTTGGTCCATCAGCGTTGTGATGATGAGGTCGGGGGCAATCGAGCTTTTCGGGAAATACTCCGCTCGGACCACGATGGACAGGCCGTCGCCCAAGACATGCCTCCCCTGCAACTTGGCACTCAGTTCCTTCAAGGACGACGGAGCCGAGAGCACCGCGTCTTCAAGGCCAGAGTCTTTTCCACAGCATATGTCCCTGTCTTGGAGGATTGTTTCCAACGCCGTCGCGAGCACCGCCGATGCTTCCGCCGACGGCGCCGTCAGCAAGGGCAGATTGGCGACGTATACCTCTTGATTGTGGAGAAACCAGCCGGGCTGCGATAGGTCCTGAGAAAAGGCCGATACTGGGGCCATGCAAACCAGCACGAAACACACGAAGAGGGTCTTCGCGGTCAAATATGGGCGATTTATCGGAGATAACAGCAGTTCTTTCAAGGCCGCCTCCACGCGAACACCTCCGCCCATATTGGACCGGATACCGACAAAAAGAAACAGTACTTAAAGATACAGCGATCTCTTCATGCACACGCCTGCCCCTTCTCTCTTTGTAAGCCACGACTGAATTGTTGTGTTTTCTGCGGCTCCAGTTCCGGCAGCCGCCCCGAGTACCGCACCACTCCCAAGGCAGAACGCCCCGTATCCCTGCGGCTCCGGCAAGAAGTACTAGCGGTGCTGCGGTGGTGCGACGGTGAACTGAGCGCCCTGTGGCCGCCCCTGCTTGGAACCCTGAACCTCGAAGCCAAGAACTTCCGGCATGATGACCACAAGCTTACACGTATGTGTTCGATATTGCTCAGATCAAGATGATCTGAGTCGTTACAGTGAATAACGTTAGGGGTCGGTAGATGACCGCCCCGACGATGGAGAGGATAATTTATGAACGGATTTAAGTTTTTTGCGTTAGCTGCTGTTGCTGGAATCTGCTTCATGGCAACTACTCCCAAAACACAGGCTCAGGTGGGCATCGAGATCGGAGTTGCGCCTGTGTGTCCCTACGGGTACTACGATGTCCCGCCGTACGACTGCGCCCCCTACGGCTACTACCACCCGGAATGGTTTAGGGGTGGCGTCTTCATTGGTGCTGGCCCGTGGTTTCATGGCGCTGACAAC